>Ga0115846_100370_pt1 | contig 24548 bp, 15 predicted proteins | sample InSIn5gowninarea_2_FD_83860 | JGI IMG/M metagenome (GOLD analysis project Ga0115846, IMG submission 83860) | reverse complement strand
GCAACTGGTGGTCCAATGTTTGTCATACCTGCTGTCTCATTAAGGCTCATGTTCCTTGGGACACCTTCAATTCGGATGTGATGAGGGAGCTCATCCATAGGAATGAGAGGGACAATGGCACCATTGTCTCGAACCAAGAAGTGCTGGGGTTTGAGATGATCGGTCATGATGAAGATCGGTTTGGGTGAACTGCCTATCAATGGAAACGATATGGAAGATCGGTTTTGGTGGAATGGGGGGTGAGAGGGTTGAGAACTATGACATACTATACTGTATTGGGCTTGATTGGATTGGGTTGGATTAGATTGGAGTCAGTATACATACGTAGAGACGGAATCAGACGGCCTTGTAGGTAGGTATGGTCTTTGGAAGAGTGTATGGGATACATGATATACAACATACAATATCTGGAATAGATACCTGACCTTCAATGAACTAAGTACTCGTGTATCAGTGTTTACTCCCTACACGATTTGAACGATGGTAACGCAATGCAGAGATAAACACCGACCGGGGAGAGGTAGAGCTGTGCATGGGCATGGGCATGGGCATAGCATAGCGAATAGGGGCGCATAGGCTGTTTGAATAAAGCGAAGTACAGTACTGGATGTCCTACCATAGCGACAACCGGCCTGATGGACGGCTACCGACAACGAAGAATGATAAGTGTTATGGTGTTGCTTCCGGCTATGCGTATGGAAACCATGGTCATGGATTGATGGTTGGAGATTAGAATGGCTGTGAGCGGAGCTTTTGGTATGCAGATGGTGTCTTTGGAATGCTGTAGGTTGGTTGGTGCTGAATGGTGTTGTTTTCGGTGAATGAGTGAGAGAGTGCGAGGGGTAAAGGTAAAATGGTCTTGGGAGGGGACATATGAATGTTTGATTTGTGATTAAGGAGTTCGTTTCTGGGATGCGGTGGGCTGTGGGAAGGTTAAGGCGTTCGTCGTGTGGGTGGCTAGGTAGATATATGGACGGTCTTTGTGAGAGGGAAATGGGTTGGAGACTGATGTGTTCTGTTTGTGTTGTGAGTGTGTTATGTTGATTGTATTAGGTGGTGGATGATATGGACTGGCCGATCAGCCTGTGGGTAATGATTCGTGGATATGCGTTCTGGAAGAAGTGATGATTTCGAAGTTGGCTGTAGTAAAGTATCGATTATGAGGCTACTCCTCAGCATCGCCGGAGGGGTTCTGAGTAAACTTTGATTTTGTAGCGTACAAGGAAACAGTTCGTGAGAAGGTGAACTTGAAAGGTGTATTCGAACTGTTATACCTGTATACATATTCGAACATTTTGTACACATACCTCGCGTCTTGCTTTTCACATCGGTCTCGTTGTACTGGGAGCCATACTCTTCGCTCTTACATACATCTCCACTGTCTGCCTGCCATCTATGATTTTTTCTTCCCCACCAAGCAATTTCACTTCTTCTCTCTGCTTCAATAACTTTTCTACATTTTCATATTCATTCATCCTCCAAGCTTCCGGCATTTTATGCAGCACTTTCGGCTTGTGGTGTCTAAAGTCCAGTGGAATATCCTTGAACATATCTTTCTCATCTTTGGCTTCTGTGATAATGTTGTTTACCAGATCTCCTAGATATCTCTTGTTCTGGGCTGGGTTTTCAAACTTTTCAGACGACATGTGGACTATGTCCGTTTGTGGGTTGTAACGTACACCAACTAATTTGATTAATTTGATGCGTTGTTCTGAAGATAAACCTGCAGCTTTTGCAACGTGTTGAACCTTGAATTCCACAACGACTTTTTTAGCTGCAGGGTGAGATTCGCCCAGGTAGGTTGTATATCGAAACCGAAGAGGGACCTGCGTGAAGTCTGGAGTTTTGTATGGTTTGGCAAATTCTGGTGTGTGTCAGTACTGCCAGGTGCAGCCGGTTTGTCGGTTAATACTCACGACCCAATAATGGAAGATCCTAAGCAGCTATCCTCTGGTATTCACGTATCTCCCTGTGCACTTCCAACTCACTTTCGGCAATGCTGGTGATGTAGCTGTCATCGATCTCGTCGTCGGCGTCCGGCACTTGTGTAAATTCATCGTCGTCTTCATACCAAAATTCGTCCCTCATCGACAGAACATCTCGTTCTTCACGAAACTCCGGGTTTGTGCCTTCCCGGTTGATCTGAAAGGCTACTCGTGTTGCCATGTCTTCAGTGACATCGGCCATTTCGCCTGATTCCATGACTGCTTTGATATGGTTCTGAACTGCTAGATATCGAGCTTGATCCTTCTTGCTCATCGTTTCATAGTCTGCACGTTCTTCTGCATCGAGATCGTCCAATGTGTATGGCACTTCCGGTATTTGTAGGTCTTCTTCCTGGAAGTCGGGGTCTGATGAAGTGGGTTCTTGCTGTGCGAATCGAGCTGGAAATGCGCTGAATTGTCGGAAAGGAGAGGGTTGTACATATCGGCGCTGGGGTTGAATGCATTTCCTTTTAATTGGCGGGCGACTAGATAACCGTAGTAAGCTGCGACACAGATGCCGCGATGCCGTCGCCATGTCTAATGCTGTACAGATGAATGTGAAGCTCGAGTGTTTTGTTGGAAGAATATCGAGAGATGAATGAATGCGCGCAATGTGCCGCTTCGAGTACCGTAGTAATTGCGCTTCGCATTCGGCGAGTCCACTAGTCCCTATATTTGTCTATACCACGCCCTCATGTCCTTCTATTTCTCTCCATATTCCGTCGACCACAAACAAAGCATCATGAACCAAAAGATTCAAGTTCAGGATAATCAGAGCGTTATGTCAGCGAACAAACGACCAATCAAGCGCTGCTTCTTGACAGTTGGTGCAACAGCTTCGTTCACAAGCCTCATCCGTGCTGCTCTGTCCCTACAATTTCTTGAGACCCTCCACAGGCATAATTACACCCATCTACGCATCCAGTATGGCAAGGATGGACGCAAGACTTTTGAAGATTATGTTTGGGTTTTACCAGATGATTTGAAGCAGAAGCTTGATATTGATATTTCAGGGTTTGACTTTCGAACAGACGGTCTTGCAGAGGAGATGACAGCTGCCAAGCGAGGATTAACAGCAAGGAGCCAAGAACTGAGAAGTAAGAAGAGGAATGGTGATGGAACAGAAAAGGCTCAAGCAGATGTAATCGAGGTAGGAGCAGAAGGATGTGTGATCAGTCATGCTGGTAGGTTTCATCTTTACGCATCTACGTGTTTCTCACTATGATTCATCCAGCTTTGTAAAAACAACAGCCGCTGTGTACTGATGCTTCTTAGGATCTGGGTCAATTCTCGACGCACTAAGAATCGAGGTGCCGATAATTGTGGTACCTAATACTGATCTTCTCGACAACCACCAACTCGAATTGGCTGAGATATTGGCCGACCAGAACTATGTTGTACATGGAAAGCTCGAGTACGGACGTTGTCACGTTTGAATGATGAATGCTAATTGATAGCTGTAGCAACCTGAGCGAAGCAATTCCGGCTATAGAAGACCTGCGCCAGACAAGAAAGGCATGGCCGCCTATTGTTGGAACAAATCGAAAAACACCGCGCCAAGCTTTAGCTACTGTCATGGATGATGAATTAGGTTGGGTCGATTAGATTCACTGGTCCAGGTTAGAGATTTGTGCATCATTGAGGAGTTTGGATCAGAGATGAATGGAATGTGATCAATTTCTGGCGTTTGGATATCTTATGAACTTCGGCGTCTGAAGTAGAAGCACTAAAGCACCGCGGACGGCGATGATGGTACGACCTTCAAATCTTCTTTCAAGCGATGAATTCTTGCAAATTGACCTCCTCTTGCATCAGGTTCTCGATCAAGACCTCGATACCTTGTCCTCCAGGAAGCTCAGCAAGCTGCCTGTTCAGATACGCCTCAGCATCTTCCTTCGACCGCCCTCGTCCAGTATAATACTGTATCATCCTTCGTCTCTGCAGTTTTTCGAACCACGGCCTTTCAAAACCCCTAGCAACATGCATGACCGCCTGTTGGATGTCCTCCATGTTAGCAGGATCTCGTACTATGTCCCCCGCCACGACTTGCTTTGCAGCTGCCACGTAATCAGGATGGTCGAACAAGGCTCTGATGACGGATGTGTGATCTTCGATAGCATCGTCTGTTGTAATGTCACCAAGAAAGTGGGCTTCGAAGAGCGTCTCTTGTTTCATGTATGTCGTGTAAATGGTCGTTCCAGGTCGAGGGTCGACAACCATACCTTTGCGATGCTCTTCTGCGGGAAGCAGCTCATCATTTACCACGAACAAAGGTTTGTCTAACGGTGGTGGCAAAAGCAAGATTGGGATAGTGAGATACATAGCATCGAGTAAGTTCTGATAGCTGATTGGTGGACGCATGTGGTAATTGACACGGAGGTGCCTCAGTCGCGGGAATGTCTTGGTAAGTTCCGAGATACGAAGTAGCGTTTCATAGAGGTAATAGTCGTTGTAATGGACGTATAGGATCAATTTCGTCATCTTATGTCTCAAAGACCACGGACCAATCTTACTCATGGTTTTTAGCATGCTTGGTTGATCGCAGTGTATCGTCAGTGTGGAAAGTAATATAGGCAACGCCTCAGCGAGCACTATACTGTGTACACGCACGACATTCAGCATCTCATTGTACCCCTTCATGGGTTCGTAGGTTGTATCTGCAATGGGCATAGACATCGACGCAGCTGATGCCCAGGGTGATGATCGCAGTGGCGGTCTGATGTCGCACTCTTCACATGTAGCCCAGGGCGATCCATGTGCGCGACGCGAGCGACTCAGAGGCCCACCATGGTTGGAGAGTGCAAAATGTACGTGACCAAAAGCGAGTTCCCAGATTTGAAGGCGGATCTCGGAAGGCAAGTTCAGAAGGCGAGAGCCTGTTGTCGACATCGTTGTCTCAGATGAGGAAACCAGGCGAAAATCTGAGCCCGTGGTGCGAATGGATGGCTCTTCGGAAACAAGAGGTTGCGTGAGAAGGCTGATGCTGTACCAAAACTTGAACACGATGTTCTATGTGGTAGTGGCCAAGATCAAAAGGTGCCGTCATATGTCAGCCAATGGCAGATCGCAAAAGCAGCACTACCTGATTCGAGCTAGTGCTGTCTTCTAAACTCAATGGGGAAACGTCAACAAACATTTGGGGCAGGGCGCGACCATAATGGCTGCCGAACCTGTTGAACGACACTGGCACTTTAATAACCGAGTGATCTCTTCTCACAATTAGTATCCTTACTCTCCAGTCGCCCACCCCACATGAAGCGACCAGCGATGGAATCACCGGCGCGACCATTGCGTCGCGCAGCACGCAAGACAATAGTGCTTGAAGAAGAATCAGAAGACGAGCTGAGTCTCGTGCGGGAAGAGCAGGATGAAGAATTCACTCCGGCACCACAAAAGAGTCCTAGAAAAACAACTCGAAGACAAACGACCACAAATACAGATGTATCGCCTAAGAAGTCAGTCCGCACTCGCAAAGCGAGAAGCGGCGATAGTGTCGAACCATCTGCCATTTTCGACCACGACATAAGCATTGCTCCAAGTGAACCAGCATCGCCAACCAAATCCTCTTCGCCGCGGAAAAGAAAGAGTACGATAGCCCCTCGGTCAAGACGTCGCAGTTCGATAGTACCTCCTACACCCGCGTTGCCTACACCCGCGCCATCGGCATCGCCAGAATCAGTGGAGGCGAAATCGAGACCTCTTGGAGACATTACATCGAAAGCGCTCAATAAACAGGCAGTTCCAGTGATAGCAGAGAAGAACACTATCAAAGTACAGGCAAAGGAGGTAGTGTTCGAGCGACCGATGGACATTGCGCTCAGAGCAAAGGCAGAGGCTCTTGCTGCACCACCGCTGGAGCCAGATCATGGTCCAAAACAGCGCATGGTTATTCGACAACTCGTCATGACTAATTTCAAGAGTTATGCTGGAAGACAAGTCGTGGGACCATTTCATCATTCTTTCTCCTCAGTGGTCGGTCCCAATGGTTCGGGCAAATCAAATGTCATCGATTCCCTACTGTTCGTCTTTGGATTTCGAGCTAGCAAAATGAGACAAGGCAAGATCTCAGCCTTGATCCATAATTCTGCACAACATCAAGATCTCGACTTTTGTGAAGTTGAGGTGCATTTCCAGGAAGTCGTCGATTTGCCTGGTGGGAAGTGCGAGGTGGTGCCGGATTCAACCATGATCGTTTCGAGACGAGCTTTCAAGAACAATTCCAGCAACTACTACCTCGATGGTAAGACCACTAATTTTACAGCTGTTACGACCTTGCTCAAGGACAGAGGTATTGACCTCGACCACAAGCGCTTTCTGATCTTGCAAGGTGAAGTCGAGTCGATCGCCCAAATGAAGCCAAAAGCTGCCGGTGAGCATGACGATGGTCTCCTCGAATATCTTGAAGACATCATAGGAACCTCGAAATACAAAACTCCAATTGAAGAAGCTGTGGTGGAGCTCGAAAATTTGAACGAAGTATGTGTAGAAAAGCAGGGCCGTGTACAGCATGTCGAGAAGGAAAAGAATGGTCTCGAAGACAAAAAGAACAAGGCTATTGCTTTCATCAGACAGGAGAATGAGCTCGCTGAAAAACAGTCTGCGTTGTACCAGATTTATTTGAAGGAATGTGCAGACAATGCTCAGGTTACTGAAGAAGCCGTCACACAGATGCAGTCACAACTCGACGCAGAGATGCAGAATCATGCTGGAAGTGAATCGAGCATCAAAGAGCTTGAGAAGGAATACAAGAAGGCTGCCAGGCACTTTGAAGCTCTCGAGAAGCAAACACAGGAATTCCTAAAAGAGCTTGCCAAGTACGACAAGGAGAATGTGAAGTTCGAAGAGAAGCAGAAATTCATCACAGCTAAGCAGAAGAAAGCCGAGAAGCTTGGGTCAAGTAGCCGACTTGCAGCCTCAGAAGCTACTAGCTTGGTCGAGAAGCATAGTCACGATGTCGAAAAGAAAACCAAGGAAGTCGCAGAGCTCGAACGGAACATGGAAATAGAGGAGGCAGAATTGACCAAGATCCGGGAAAGTTTGAAAGGCAAAACTCAAGGTCTTTCCGACCAGATTGCTGCTAAGCAGAAATCACTTGAGCCATGGAACGAGAAGATCAACCAGAAGGAATCTAACCTCGCAGTGGCGCAGTCAGAACTCGACATCCTCTTGGAGCGAGCTACCGCTGGTCAGAAAGCTCTTGAAGATGCTCAGAAAAGAGTTCAAGATATTCAAGCTCAACGTGCTCGGAAGGAGGAGGAAATTGAAGAACTACACCATCAGAAACGTCGACTGGAAAAGGATTGTCGCAAGATTAGCGATGCCTTAGCAAAACTTGCGCATAATGAGCCTGAGGTTCGCACGCAGATATCTACTGCCCGCCAGAAGGCTGAAGAGGCACGAGGTAGCTTGACAAGCACCCAGAATCAAGGCAATGTGCTGAAAGGTCTTGTGCGTCTCAGAGACTCTGGCCGAATCGATGGCTTTCATGGTAGGCTTGGTAATCTGGGAACGATTGAGGAGAAGTATGATGTGGCCATATCCACGGCTTGCCCATCGTTGGAGAATATGGTCGTTGACACTGTCGAGGTCGGACAGCAGTGCATTGAGCACTTGCGCAAGAACAATCTAGGCAGGGCCAATTTCATCTTACTTGATCGCTTAGCTAAGAAGGATCTATCACCCATTCAGACGCCAGAGAACGTGCCTCGATTGTTCGACTTAATTAAACCGAAGGACGATAGGTTTAGAGACGCCTTCTACAGCATCATGCACAATACTTTGGTTGCGAAGGATCTCGAACAAGCCAACCGAATTGCTTACGGCGCTAAACGATGGAGGGTGGTCACCCTAGATGGTCAACTCATTGACGTTTCAGGTACTATGAGCGGTGGTGGCACACGTGTCGCTCGAGGTGCCATGTCATCCAAACAAGTCTCTGAAGTTAACAAGGAGCACGTCGAAAAGCTAGAAGCAGATCGTGATGAACTCGAATCGCAATTCCAAGTGTTCCTTGACAAGCAGAGGGAGCTTGAACTAAGCCTACGCGAGAAGCAAGAAGAAATCCCGCAGGTCGAGACAGCCATCCAGAAATTTCAGCTGGAAATTGAAAATTACCAACGGAATGTGGCCGATGCTGAGAAGCGATGCATCGATCTTACTAACGAACTCAGTACAGCCAAGACTGATGATTCCGCCATCAAGGCATTGCAGAAGCAAATGGCAACCACGCGCAAGGAGATCGACAAGCTTCGTAGCGAGACAGCATCTGCTGAGGAGGAAATACAAGCTCTTCAAAACAAAATCATGGAAATTGGTGGTCTTCAATTAAGGAGCCAGAAAGGTCGTGTCGATAGCTTGAAAGAACAAATTCAGCTACTCGGCGAGGAGATCTCGACTGCGGAGGTAGCCAAGTCAAAAAATGAAAAGCTGGTTGTCAAACATGAGAAGGCTAAAGCTGATGCCGAGAAAGAGCTCGCAACGCTTGGCCGAGATCTCGAGAAGCTCGAAGCTGACGTGGAGGCGCAACGCGCTGGGGCTAGGGAATCCAGAGAGCGTGCTGAGCAGGCACAAGACGAGCTAAATGCCAAGAGGGATGACCTAGCAGGCATGAAGAAAGAAGTCGACAACAAGACTGCCGAGCTCAATACTTCAAGAGCGCAGGAGATTGAGATGCGCAGCAAGCTGGAAGAAAACCAGAAGATCCTCGTCGACAATCAGAAAAAGACCAGATACTGGACCGAGAAACTGTCAAAATTGTCCCTACACGAAATTGAAGATCTGGACATACCGATTGAGAACAAGCCGAAGGACAAAGTCGAAGACGAGCCAGTCAAAGGAGACGAGGGTGATAGCTCAGAAGAAGTGGAAAACACTCAGGCCGAGGAGGATACGGAGATGTCTAATCAAGCTCAACAAGATGCACAACCAGATGGTTCAGAAGAGTCAAAAGACCAGCAAAAGGGGCAGCTGCCGCAATACACAAGAGATGAGCTTGAAGATATGTCGAAAGATCAGTTGGTCGCTATCATCGCCGCTCTCGAGGAGAAGATTTCGAACACATCTAGCATCGATCTTGCTGTCATTGCCGAATATCGCCGACGGTGTCATGATCTCGCAGCACGGACAGCCGACCTCAACGCTGCTCTTAAGACTCGTGACTCGGCGAAGAACCGACTGACGGACCTGCGAACGCTGCGGTTAACACAATTCATGACCGGTTTCACGACAATTTCTCAACATCTCAAGCAGATGTACCAGCTGATCACGCTTGGTGGCAATGCTGAGCTCGAATTAGTCGACAGTCTAGATCCCTTCTCGGAGGGTATCCTCTTCAGCGTGATGCCACCGAAGAAGAGTTGGAAGAACATTGGCAACTTGTCTGGCGGAGAGAAGACACTGAGTTCTCTTGCACTGGTTTTTGCATTACACGTATATAGACCTACACCACTGTACGTGATGGATGAAATTGACGCTGCTTTGGATTTCAGAAATGTAAGTCATGACTGCTCCTTTCCTAGGATGAGAAAAGCCTTTGCTAACATAACACAGGTGTCGATTGTTGCCGGATACATCAAAGAGCGAACGAAGAATGCGCAATTCATTGTCATTAGTTTACGAAACAACATGTTCGAGCTCGCGGAGAGGTTGATCGGGATATACAAGGTCAACCACATGACAAAGAGTGTAACGGTGGATAACAAGGATTATATTCCACGGTGAAGGTAATTCAACAAGTGGTATGATTGTTTTCACTCTTGATACATGGTATAGGTACAGAATTAATGATTAGACATTCCATATGCATAAACCAATGGTTATCCTTCAGTACTTGATGATTATTTACTTGGTCTATCAAGCAGAGGTGCGAGATACCGACCCTGTCAGCCGGAGTCTACATGTACCGTACTGCTCGTGTATACAGTACGTGAGCACGAATCTCATGACATGCCTTGACCACGTTTTTTACTCCTCAAGCTATCGTCCTATTCAAGCACGAGAATATGGCAATACTGTATTTTCAGTATGCAGCAAAGCATGAACCACCAATCCTTCATCCCTTACTTCATGTTGATAACTGGCTGCTGATGCGGATGAAGCGACCAGAATTCGATGATGCGCTGGCAGCGATACTACGAATCAAACATGTGAAACGAGGAGTCCAAAGTCCCGACGGATGTCAGTCGTCTGGTCGACAAGGATATCCTGGTGCCGGATTGGAGGATCAGCTTGGTCTTCCCTTGAGCTAGCGGGTGTCCGCGTAGGGGCCGCCATGCCGCGAGGCGACTGGCGTGTCGCTTGGTCTTAAGCTCGTTCACCATTCTCCCAGCCAACCGATTGACTCCGAAGCCTATTTTTCTTCAGTGAACAAGGCCCAATAGGGATAACTGTTTATCCACGTTTGGGCAGCATAGGGCGGTAGAAGCAACGATCCATATCTCCGTACAATATGCAAGCACGTTGAAAGCGTAACTTGTTCATAGAGTGATTGGTTTAGATGTCAGATGGACAGGTAAGCACTGGAAGAGCGGTCAATGTCCCTGCCGCTGTAAGCTTCCAATAGGCACGGCCAGGAACAGTAACTTTACCAAGAATGAGAACGTACAGTAGAATAAGACATTCATAACAAAGTTCACGATTTTGAATAGCACAACCCAGAGATCGGGTAGTTCGTGCTGATGCTGCATCTCCACCAAAGCTCATCAGTTGGGCGCAGTTGATGTCGGTTCGGGAGGGGTCAGACTGGCACAGGCAGCTATCAAAACACCAGGGCGCTGGAAGGACCTTGTCCTCCTCCTGCACCGTGCTTTTCCACGTTTTCCATAATTTTTAGTCTCGAAATCGTACTACGGACAATAACAGCTGCACGCGCCTTTCGTTTCTGTGATCCGATGACAGGGTTTAATACTGGAAGTAGAAGAAAGTTTATCGTGCGTGTAACCGGCAGTTTCCCCTGCGCCTCCCCTGTCACCAAAACCGCAGACCCCAGCCACAGCTGCAACAAACCTGGTGCAATCACATTTGTCAACTTCACCGTCCAAAACAACCCAGCCTTCCAACTCTATACCAACTTTACGCCCATTTGCATTTACTACTCCATTCGGCGGCCGTTCTTTTGGAGCAGCACAGTAACTCAAGTCACCACAAGCGTCATTGTGTCTTCTGTCGACCTACACTTGAAACGGCGAATCGAGCGGCTGCTATCTGACAGATTCACCACAATATAGCATAATCGTCCTTCATTCTACAACCAATGCGTGCGTTATAGCGTCGAGTGACAATCGTTCATTCAACCATCCAACTAGGTATATTCAAAACCGCCGTTGCGCAGCCTAGTCAATGCATTACAAGTCTCGGTCAGCCTCATGATGGGCTTTGCTGGTCGCAAGCCTTTTTTGCCTGCACCAACTGAGTCGCTAGTCGATGAGTCTACAGGAGAAGAGCAGGGAATATCAGAAGACCTAGCGACTGACCTTTCTCAACGAACCGACAGAACTCACCATACCATTCCAGAAGACGGCAGTCCCATCACCATCTCCACCAATAAGATTTCCAAATTCGATAAACTCAAGGGTAACCATCCGTCGCAGACTTCGCTGCTTATCGAATACTTCGAGGGTGGGAAAGGATCAGATCCGAACAGGCGACCGAGCGTGAGGGTCAAGGTTACGCCGTCATCACGAAAGAACAAGGACAAGGTCGAAGGACATATCGTGTTGACACAAGCTAACGGGACCAAGAAGAGCTCGACTAGCCGTCGCATCTCGCTTGGGCCCAAGCCTCCAGTGGTCACGGCTGTTGATCGTGAGTTCGGCGCGCCTGATTTCAACCCTCCTCATACCACAAAAGAGACGGCGCCTCTAGACATCGAAATTCAAGAACGCAGTGATTTATCCGAGATGAGTTCCTCGCCTGAAGCTCGATATATTCCCGCCTCCTCAGACATGTCCTCCATGCCAGCAGATTCCATGCTTGGCCTACAACCATCTACTCTATTTGCACCTGCGCCGAGAATTTTTGAAGGCTCCAACATCAGCTCCGTGCCTCCGGAAGAATCAGTCCTCAGCGCTAGTTCTAATCTACACGAGACAATGAATCTCAGGCCTCCATTGAACATACGCAACTTCAATTCGAGTAACGAGCGGATCACACAGAAAGTCATTGAAAAGTTGAGCAACAAGCCGAGAGAGCCGGTGCGAACAAATTACGGCCAAAGTGAGAAGAGTTCAAGTCGAAGCACAAGCAGGAATGTTGTCTCGACCTCTTACGACCGACCTCGCACGACCGGGAAACAATTCAAAGAGGATGATTCAATCATAAGCCCCACAGAGCGCAGTGTGCTGAGCAACTCCGCCGTTTCTTCTGGTGGAAAATCTCTTAGCGATCATTCTGTGCACTCTGCTGTCACCAACAACTCGATCAATAATCCCAAACTGTTGCAGACTGTGGAGGATGCAATTCGACGACTGATCTTGCCCGAGCTTAAGGAGCTAAAAAAGGATCAGCGCACGCAGTCGCAGAGATCGAACACTTACGACAAGGATTACGATGATGTATCGGAGAACAGTGTTGTGAGGGAGAAGTCGGCACGAAGATCGACTTCTGGCAGCAAGTCAAGGAGAAGAACAAGTAAAGGATCGGCTGAACGATCAGGTTCGGGGAGGCGGAGAAGTAGTAGTCATCGCGACTATAACTATGATTCCCTGTCTGATTCGGATCTGAAACAAGCATCGATTTCAAGCTCAAGTGTTGAAGATCCGGCATTGAGGAAGAAGCACAAAAGCCATCGAGTTAGGGATATGGCAGCTACTGGTTTGGTTGGTGCTCACTTGACTGCTGCAGCGCTCGAACAGCAAGAGTCCGAAGAGAGCTTGCAAGGTCGAAGGCGAAGGAAGAGAAGCAAGAGTCGAAGTAGTCATAGTGCTAGCCTTGCTGAGAGTGAGGAAATCTTTCACAAGCACAAAGTTCCGCCTATGCCTATGGCTAGTGATCTCAACTCGGAGTTGACACAAGCAACCAGAAGCTCGATTTTATCCTCGAACACTTCCATGTCACAATACACACCTATTCCAAGAGAATTGCAAAACGTCACGCAAGGCTCAGCGAGACAGCTAAGCACGCATACACCGCCAAAATCAGCAGAATTGAGACATTCTCTAGGTATGCATCACGGCAATTTCTCAGAGCACAACCTGAGCTCAGGAAAGCTGGCATATGAGCAACCAGATGACGCGACCATGTCGCCAGAAACGGAACGATATGGTGGCTTCTCTGCTGAAGACTTGCTGGAGGATCCGGAGAGAATGCGACGCTATGAGCGAAACCTGCATACACAGCATCCTATACGACGTGGCCTGAGTCCAATTCAAAGTGTTGCTAGTTACGCTACAACTGAGCCGAACCGCAATACTTTGATGCAACCACCAAGCTCCGATTCACTTGCATCTATGCAGAAACGAAATCAACAGCTGAAGGAAGAGGTGTCAATCAGTTCTTTTACCTCGGCTCCTAGTCCGGACTTCAAGAAGAATCGACCTCAAGGTATCAGTCTGGAGAATAGAAGTGAAGTTATGATTCATCATCGTGATAGTACTGGCCAGTCTCCTCAAACAGGACACCATGCTGAGGACCGATTCTCCGATGATGAGCATGACCACTACCGTGAATCGTATGCTACAGCTCCGATGGTGAACAGCAAACATCTTTCCTCAATGATCGACGATTCTTCAGACCTGCACTACGTTGAGAAAATCACTGCAGGTCGACATGTAATGCCTGTCCATGGAGCGAGTCCCGAGTATGTTTCACAACCAATGGGGGTCGAATCTGCTGTTGCATCTCTGGTGGAGGCCTCGGTTGTCAGTCAGCACTCACCATCCCAACATTCCCATCAAGCTTCCTTCGCGCAGGAAAATAGGAGTCACCAATCTTTGGTTCGAGACGCCACTTCTGGTTACCAAGGTAGCCCATTAAAAGAGCAGATAACGATTAGGAGCGATCCGAGTTTAGAGCAACATCGACACGTTGATTTGTCACCACCACAAAGCCCTGCACTCTCGTATGAAGGGAACACCGAAGACTACCTTCAGCATCCTACCAAATCATCTCCCTTGACACAGGAAAAATTCGACGTCCAAGCTTCACCTCAATCTGAGATCACCACAAATCCATCCGTCATTCATGGTCCAATTGGTGGTTTTGGCGCTGGACAGCCCGAATGGATGGCTGACGCGGCTACCCCTGCAGTCGAAAGTGTGGATGGTGTTAGCAGAGACTTTAGCCTTGGTGCTACTGATTTAATTCCGGAAGGTCTTAATGTCAGCCAGCGGCATACTCGTGAAACGAAACCAACTACTACGTACACCATTGGAGCGCCTATTGCGACACCGCCAGGAGTGAAGGATGAAGGTTATGCTACCGGCGATAATTATCCTTCCCCAGGTCCGGTGATCAAATCTCGGCCAGCAGTGAACAATTATGACCTCGACGACGAATTCGACGCTAAGGTCGATGATCCTTTCACCGTAAAGCGCAATCAATATATGAGCGGCCTTTCGCAAGGCATGTCACCACTTTACGACGGCGCTACTGGTCAAGGAATTGACAGGATCCAATCCAAGGATATTGTGGCACTGATGGAACATCTCACAGTCCGCGATGCCCAGCGCAATGCTCGAGACACAGAAATCCTAGTTACGTTGGTCCGGAGTGCAGCAGACATGCGCAATTCCTTTGAAGAGATGAAAGCCTTCATTTCTGAACAAGATGAAATCATCATTCGCACGACTGACAAGCAACACGAATACACGCAAAAGGTCGTCGGTGGTCCGCGACCATTGCCGGCCAGCACAAACAATCGGTCAGCACGAACGACACCGTTGCAAGACGACATTCCAACTAAGCGAAGGAACGTCTTCAAGCGGGCATTGCAAGGTCTTGGGTCAAAGAATACTGCTGAGCTGCAGAACATTGAATCCATGCTTATGCAGCTTCTAGATGAAGTGGAATTGCTTCGTACTCAGCAGAGTGGCCAACCGGGTAGTTTATCACAACCTCGGTCTAATAGCCTTGCATCAGAGGATCAAGCACGACCACCAACGGAGACGGGTTATGAGCCTGAAGGACGAGCTGGCACCGCTTCAACCAGTGGCGGTCGATCAGGGTTTCTCTCCAACAACTCCTCAAGGCAAGGTCAGTATCCTTCCGCTCGGAAATTCCAGGAAAACCGCGTAAGCACAGTCATGGAAGGCGATGAAGAATACGACGATCACAACCAGTATCCTCAAAAACAGCATAATTATCAACAAGTTCCACAAGCAATTTCACCGGTGGAAGATGACGACTATTATCGCCAGCACCGCGGTCAGTCGGTACCACTTGGGACACCACCACGTATCGACGAATTTGCACGTCCTCTCAGCAGTGAGAACACACCTACTATGTCATCCTACTGGGACTCCGGCAAGAAGGAAAATAGAGATAGCCGTAAAACCTTTTCTGTCATCCCGAAATTCGTTTCTCGATGGTCGAAAACCACGACTGATAGCTCCGACCCTCGTACTCCAAACTTCCGAGGCCCAACTGATGCACAAGGGCCAAGGTCAGGTGGGAAGCAAAGACCTTATTCTCATGCTTCGCATTCTGGGTCTGGATTCGATCAGGATGCGTATGATTACGACAATGCCCACAATCCGGTCGATGATCGGTTGAGATCTGCTACAAGTTTGCAGAACGATGCGTATTATCAGAACACAGATCAGGAGAACAGACCACCAAGTCCATTAGTTCCAAGTGCAATCAGCGCGCACGACGACCCAAAATATCAATCACATCGTGACAGTCAGGACCTCATGCATCCGCAACCAAGGCAGGGGCCGACAGGGAGATATCAATTTCACCTCGAGAATGCGGCAAAAGACTATCATCAAACATCTGGACCAGGAGGTTTCTCACCATCTTCTGCCCACTCTCAGCCCGTAAGCTTCTCAGCTCAGCAACGTGCACAACAAGATCAAAGGCAGGAGTATACAACCGGACCAAGAGCACAGACACTCAGCCCAGTCTCAGACATCGACGAACAACAAGCAAATGCCCGAAACAGACCTGGATCAGCAAGTAGTTCATCAGAAAGACGAGCAAACAGAGTCCCCAGACAGACAAGAAGTACCCTCAGCGATGACGCCAACGAGCCACTCGTCCCCCAACGATCAACTCTAGCAAGTCCAATCCAAAACTTCGCAACTCATGCATACCGTGCAACTACCATGTCACCATCGACGTACATTGACGATGTGAGAGCAGCACGTGCAGGAAGTCCAGCCATTGATAAGAGTCCTGTCGCGACCATCCGGGGACCGAGCGGGAATTTGATCAATAGGAAGCCTAGTGGCCCTAGACCATTGAGTTCTGCAAGCAGTAAGGCGGATGGGAAGAGAGCTAGATTTGATGATGGATATTGAGATTCTGTAGTGGGGATTGTGAACGTGTTTGCAATGGTACGTATGCTTACAAGCTTGAATTGGCCTAGGAGGTAAAGGCTACGCAAAGAGCATGACTTATGTGTATGACATGATATGAGACAATGTGACATGGCAGAGCAACATAATTGGATGAGATGGGACGAAAAAGAAATTACATATTTTACTTAATACGAGACGATAGACGATGACTAGGTATAGCTAGCTACGAATGGGAAGCACGATTGATCGTGATTTGTACAATGAGAAATAAATTCCGCTACACTGATATCATCTCACGATGAGGATGCTGGAACACAGTGCATAAGGTAGGTATTATGTAGAAAGTTGGATCTTAGACATATTTTCCTTTTCCCTTACTCTGCCTCTCGGGCATAATGCGTAACTACGTAAGGAGGTTATAGGGGTTCTAAGAGGGCGTGATACGGACGGGATTGGGTTTATATCAGTGCAATATCAATCATAGGTATAATATGATAAGATGTGGTGCGGTGTGGTGTGGTGTAAACTCAAGCTACTACCTATACTGTACACGAGTCCTAGGTATGCTCTTGTGTTGACTTAAGGATAGCGGAGTATAGGGCACGGGGGGGATACATACGTACTGTACGTATACGTACCTACGCACCTATGTATGTGAAAGCTCCCTCTCTGTAGGAGGAGACAACGAGGCAGTTACTACTGTGTGAGTACTGGATCTGGAGTCTGTCTACGACGTACGTACTCCGTAATTGATCTGTGCTCAGTCAGTATATATGTTGTGCGGGCGGCTATTGTATCGGACCTGAGGGTGGTTTTGTGTATTGGATTGTGGACTGTAGAGGTGTATTCAGCATTTGTGGCGCTATCTCAAGCGTGAGGCTTTTTTTTTTTTTTGGTTGATGGTTTCGGTGTGAGACAGTGCAGTGTGTATGTAAATGGTGTTGTCGGACTTGAAGGCGTCTTTGCGGTTGTTTGGAGAGAGCTAGTTAGAGTGTGAGAGAGAGGGAGTGGGGATTGGGGATTTAAACGTCTAGGTCGGGTGAGATTGAAACTCGATGTAAAAAGATTTAATTGCATGATAATGTGACGCCCTGTTCTATATAGCTGTTTTGCAAGTATGTTGATAATATTGAAGTGCAGTCCTCTTCTACTGTATGTTCACCCGTTTTTGACTCGGGCGGTATCGGTGTATCAGCTATCTGTTACCGTGGTCGATTTTTGGATTCCGAGTGTCGTTTAGTATGTATCGAGTTGGCAGATTTGTGGTCTGCCATGTCGAAATTCTGCAATGTTCAGAATTTTAGTATTGTGTGGTGTGGTCCGTGTAGGGTCAACGCTTGTGCTGGTACATCTGTGGCTGTGGTTGTTGTTGTTGTTGTGGGTTATATTGCATTGGTTGATAATATGGTTCCTGGACGTAGCGGACTGGTTTGTATTTGTGGACGATATACCAGGCATCTACATACAAACAGAAAGGTTAGTACTTTGACAACTTTGACACTGGTCGGAGTAGGTAGGTAGGTAGGACTTCTGATTGAAGTTGTGTAACGAGGATAGAGATATCGACGGAGAAGGGAGAGGGAAGGTGAAGACTCACGAATCAGACCAGGCAGCCAACCGAGGCAGCAGAGAAGGATGTTTATTACAACGTCGGCGCCACAGCCGGCTCTTATGACAACTGAGAGGGGTGGGAGGAAGAGGGCTAGAATGTAGAGGCATATACTTGACTGGTAAGTGAGTTTGTTAGTATGGTTTGAATGGGATGGTATTGGTGTTAGTGGTGTGTGAGGAGGGGGAGAGGGTGGTGTGTGAGTGACGTGGTTGCTTGGGTGGTGGTGTTGGCGGTTGTCGTTGTTGATGTCTGTTACTCGAGGAGTGCACGGGAATTGTTGCTTGGATTGGTTACAGGACTAGGGTTGCGATGTGTGGTATGCTAACCAACTGAAAGTTCGGTGTTCGTGTTCTCTCGTCTCCTCTGGATCGACGCGCCTTGATAGTCGCGACTCTCTGGTGCTCTAGTACTGGTGATGGAGCGTTGGGGTAGGGACTTACGCAAGACATTTTGATTGGACTGTTTGTTGTATGCTTGAAAATCAATCTGTGTTCAAAGTAGACCTATGCTTGTATTACCTGCTATAATGTAAGAGTGTCTAATAAGACTCTGCAGTGACCGATCATTCTTATAACATGTTCAAACATTAATATTCGTGGTAACTGTCTATTCTTATCACGAGGATGTAACTCAAAGTGGGTCTCGCATCAAGCAGCGGAGATCCTGGGGCTGAGTGGCATGGATGTCTGCCTGATGTGCTTTGACCTTGGCGTTTGCCTAAGACGAACATGCTGAGGCTTGTCAAGTAGTTCGTCAGCTCACCATGCTTGATGTGCTTCGATGCGCGAGGATGGACGCGTATGAAGGCACTGCATAGATTGTGCTGATGCCCTGCAAATGGCTAGGATATGGAGAGGAAGTAGAGTTTGTGCCAAGTGGTATAATTGGATCATCTATGCTACTTGAAAGGCTTGGCGGAGCTCGATACGGACTAGTCCGAAGCTGAATGCTCGGGGGAACTGAAAGCAACAAAAGCTCGCAACGTTACAGCGGGCACGTCCTAAGCATTGTCGTTCATTTGGTCAACTGCATAGGTTGTCAACTTGCTTGGACAGGACAAGTATGGACTTGAAAATGAAGGAGGACTGCTTATGCCTACCCCATCTGGAAGTAGTGCTTCGACTGAAGCCCTAGCCTCGTGAGTGACCTGATCCAGGTCTGGGAAGCCAATCGTGGTCGAGTTCAATCAAAAAGTCAGACTCGGTGATGAGTAAAATACTCCAACATCAGTGCATGGAGTTGCTTGATTTGATCTGTCGGCTTGATCTATCTTCAAATGCTCTAATGATCAATAGCAAACCAATATCCTTGTGAAAACTATAGGATTCAATACTTGATATTCAAAACAAACAAAACAGGGTATCATCTCGCATAACCAAACACACAACCAGTCATACCAACAAGTATCAGTACACAATAAAAACCCATAGCCATCTTATCGTCAAAAGCGCCTTTCGGAACAACGCCCATCAAGCAGCCGCCTCCACCACCCGATATCCTTCCTGCACCTTCCTTGTAATATCCTCGTTCTTCCCTCCAGCATTCAACAGTCCCAGCGCAAAGGCTGTATCATTCCACTGTCTCTCATTCTCACAACGGTTGAGTCGTGCCCCAAGCTTCTCCACTAGATTCTTCGCATGCTTGTCCTTCTCAATAAATCCACACAAAAATTTAAGTATCCTCTTGACAGCTTCCTCTTCGAGCACACCACCCTCGATACTACCTGTCTGTGTCAATATGCTGAACATATCAACAAATTGATTGTAGACGGCATTGTCTTTGGTGGCAAGCTCAGTGAAGAACATGCGAGCAAGGTTGGACGTCTTGGAGGAGGCGTCTTCGAGGCATTTGGCCATTTCGCCAAGCTGGCCTTTAACTTTGACTTGGCCCGCAAGAATGAGGAACGTAAGGGTCATGAGGCACGTGCGTTTGACAGATTCATCCGCATCATTGAGGCGGCGGTATAGGAAGTCTGTGTTTTCGTCTATAAGGTGGTTGAAGCAGACGGCCATGTCGCCAAGCGCAATAACCGCATTGGATCGAGTAATTGGGTCGGGTGATCGCTCGAGAATGGTGATGAGTAACGGTAAGTTGTTTTCGCAGTACTCGCTGCTGACGCACATAAGTTTCGCAAGACACAACGTCGCTTGCGATTGCAAGTGTCTCGAAGGGTATAAGGTGTTGTTGGCACAAATCTCTGTCACCAATGGGCCATACAACGCGAGTAGAGATTGCCGCGAGTACAACAGCTCTCGCTCTCGAATATGCGTCAGAGCTTCTGTGAAGTCGTCTTCGTTTGTGCCACCGATCAAATCCATCTCGTCCTTCTCATCCTCCTGTGCCGGCTCAGCGACCTGACCAGCCTTCTTTCGTCGAGCTGGAATAAGCTGGGTCTTTTCAGGCGATGGGTTGGCAACAGGCTTGTCCTTTTCTTGTGCCTGTTTCCGTCGTTTGAAATCGAGCTCACACAGCTCAAGATGGACAATCTGTTTGACTGCGATGTGGCCAACAGTAAACAGCAAGTGGGAGAGATTCATTGCAGCACTTTGTTTCTGAGGGCTGTCTTCAATTTGTGTTTGTTGAGTGTCTGTTGTTTGCATGTTACTGTTGCCTTCAGGCTGATCAATGTCCATAGCATCAACATCAGCATCAGCATCGGGTTCAGGTTGAGGTGAAGGTGACCTCGATATAGACTGCTGGTTTTGTGTCTGCGCGAAGACTTTCCTGGTCTTTTGTCGAAGCACTTCTGAGCAGAGCACATCGGGATGTTCTGATAGTACATAAATGGCTCCGATAGCCTGTTCAGCCATTCCATACCAGTCCTGACTGGTTGAAGGCAAGAGCAGAATTGATGCGAGCATCCTTAAGACAGCATGATCATTCGGCATCCTTGTAATTCCATCCTTGTTTACCTTGTCTTGAGCTTTCTTGGCTGGTGGAATCATTCGTCGGAGTGCCACACAAGTAAATCTTGCCAAGACAAGATCTTTTCGACCAGTGTGTGCTAGGCCGACACGAAGCATGGTGTCGATCTCTTTAACCACGACGGAAGCATCGGCTGTTGCAATCATCCCCAGTACGATGATAGCCCCTCTTCGTTGTGCTTTGGATATATCTTTGTTGACTCCGTAGACCTGCCACAATTTGGATATGACAGCTTGAGAAATATGGCCAGCTGTCATCATCGTAGCCAGCAATTGTTCGAGAGATGTAAGTTCCGCTGGCGAGGCTCCAAATGTCAGACTGATCATGTTTCGAGCGATGAAGTTAGCAGCATCGTTGGCGTTGAAAGAGCCAGGAGCATCGAAAAACAACCCTTTGTAGCAGTCAATGAGGTGGGTTTGAACGCCTTTGCCTTCATCACTGTTACCCTTGGTCCAGATAAGTCGAAGCATTCGTCGAATTCCTTTTCGAGCACTCTCGATTTTATACGCATCAATGACCACAAAGAAATCCATGGCTTCGATGACTTCGCTCTTGTTTTTCGCTGACAGAAGCTGACAGGCGATATCAGATGCCTCGTGAATGACCTCAATGAATCGTAATGCTTCGATGTAGTACTTCCGCGTCAACTTGAGCTTGGCCATGACTTCGGCTTTGGCAGCATCAGTCTCTGCTTGTTGCAAAGCTTTGATGCGCTCTTCTTCAGTCATTTCCTTCGGTTCTTCATCCATCTGTGTGACCTCATCGAGAAGACCACTGTCGACTACTTCTTCTCCCTCTGCAGTCCTGGCAAGAACGGCTGCATCAGGAGGTGGTTTTAATGCGTTGATTTGTTCTTCAACAACCTGAAGTCTAGCTTCCCACTCGGCCATGGACAACTCCCCGCCGTGCATCATGCTAAACGGGTGGGTTGAGACAAGTTTTCCGAGCAACTTAATTGCATTCCTCCTCACATTACTGCTCTTGTCTTGCAAACTTTGTACTGCCAATTCGCTAGCGTTCTGTCGACGTTTAGGATATTTCTGCTCAAGCGAGCATACCTTCATGAACACCTGGATGGCCCGACATCTGCAGTAGGGATTTGTGTCCAAGAATCTCTGCTCTAGGACATCGAAAAAGGCGTTGATCTGTACGTCTGTAGATTCATCTTTCTCTTCGAGCTTGCTAAGATCAGAGAGAAGATTTCCACAAACTTCGATGATAGCACAGCGTAAAGTGTATGCCTCGCTGTCTAGAAACTTCGCAAGCTGGCCAAGCTCTTTGCCGACTAGTCGTGGTTCAAGCTCAGACAACTTCGTGATGAAGGCTGATACAGCTTTTGGTCCTTTCGCATCAGTTGGACTGAACTCCTTCGCTGACAGTTCTCGAAGCACTTCTGGCGCCAACTGTGCATAGTCATATTGCTCGGAAAGGATGTGTAGTAACTCAGCCATTGGCTCTGAGAGGTGTTCGAAGTACGTTAAATTCTGAATGATAGAGGTCTGTGCTCCTAGAGCATGACCGTTGTGCTTAATTGCAATGCACAGTACTTTGAAGCAAAACATTCGTATTGATGTGACCTTCATTCGTGCTTCGCTCTCCATTATTAGATATATCGATCTCGTAAACAAATTGATGAAGGTGTCTCGATCTGATGTCGTGGAGAATATCCGGTTGAGCTTCAACTTCATAACTCGGCACATAACGTCCATAGCAGTTTGAATCTGGTTTGTGGAATCCCAGACGCCGTCTCTTGTTGTAGTCTTCTTGGTACCTTTGGGACCCTTTCGAGCAGGAGCAGCTGACTTTTCGGCAGCCTTTGCTTCCACGGCACATATCGACCACTGGAGGAGGAAGCCATACATCTCCAGCAGCTGTTTGTGGTGTGTGAGCGTCTCTTGTTCGTCGTTCTCCACATCTTGATTTGCGATATCTGTTTCATTGGATAGTCCAGATGTGACTATATCCAGGATCTTGCCGACGAATGGGCCTGGTATGGAAGGAGATATCCTAGAAGGGTCAGCAAGCGCGCATGGGGTGCGAGGCTGGTGAAGGGGTACACACTTGAGCAGGCACTGCAAAGTGTCAAATGTGGCGCTTCGATTCAGCGCATCGGGGCTTTCATGTATCGAGTCTCTGATGGGTTCAAGCACTTCAGTGAGCACATCCGTCGTTAGACTCTCTGCATCGTGTTCGTTATCACCGATCTCTGGATTTGCTTCTGCAGTGGGTATCGACTTCGGATCGCTCAGATACAATTTCAGTGACTCGTTAATGTCGAAATCCATGTTGATGTTTGGACAGTGGCTCCTTTTGGTAGTCGGAAGCTGTTTGACTATATGTTGTGGTTGGTTGTGGAGGGCACCATCACAATTCCTAAACCGTACAAAAACAACGCGATTTCGTTTGTAGTCGGGAGTCCTCTAGGCACAGAACTTGCAAGCACACAACAGATGCGCTCGATTGTAAACAAGTAGAACACAAGTATCGGCGTACACAACTACACATTGCGACAACGAGAAAAAGGTCTTGTTGACCATAGCGGCGTGGAGACTGTGTTATGATTGGCTACAGTGTTTGTTTATCTGTTACCAAATCAAGCCGATGCCGATTACACGATCCACCGCGGCGGGTGGTGGAGGTCTGTGGGCTGGCCTCTCCTACCCTTCGAGGGGAAACAAACAAAGCCTTGTCAAAAATGCTTTTCGCAACGTTGGGCGTCGCCTCTTGAAGAAAAAACAACGTGCTGAGGAGGAAGGCGGTACCAAGGGGCCACATCGACCATCATCATCTCCTCCCAAAGAGAAACCCACACGCGACACGAATCAACCCACGGCAACAACTACAGAAGACGCCCCTGCTCAGATCCAGTTCCGTATACTAAGAAAGAGGAAACGAGGAGCAATGGGCTATAACAACATCACAATACACGAAGACGACACTGCAAGAATACAACAGCTGCACGACTCTGTGCCTGAACATCTAATCATGGCCGAGCATGATCCGAATATGGAATTCTCGGACGATGACGACGATGACAGCGAAGAGGAGGTCGACGAGACAGTCGCCGAGGATATGCTAAAGCTAGAAGAGAATTTCAAAGGAATATCACAGAAATATCGATTGATTAACAGAATAGGCGAGGGTATGCTTGTCTAACCTCAAAAATGTCACTTTGCTAATTCTCTCTTAGGGACTTTCTCGACAGTTTACAAAGCCGAGCAACTAAATCTACCCCTCGAAGAGGAAGACACCGAGAACGAAAATCCAGATTCTGACCCAGACACGCCAATATCAAAGAGGCGAAGGATGGGTTCAGCACAACGACACCGCTTTGTCGCCCTCAAAAAGATATATGTAACATCTTCACCGAACAGAATATTGAACGAGCTAGAATTGTTATATGAACTCAGAGACTCAAATTATATATGTCCTCTCCTTACAGCATTCCGTCATCATGACCAAGTTGTCGCAGTCCTACCATATTTCCGTCATCTTGACTTTCGGTTATATTACCGAGACTTCCTCACCAACGATCTACGACACTACTTTCTCAGTTTGTTCAGCGGTCTA
>Ga0115846_100369_pt1 | contig 24573 bp, 23 predicted proteins | sample InSIn5gowninarea_2_FD_83860 | JGI IMG/M metagenome (GOLD analysis project Ga0115846, IMG submission 83860) | reverse complement strand
GCTCCCTAGATCCGCGGTGGTCGATGCAGCTCTTGTGGTAGGCATAGACACAACCTTGACAGTAGATCAGAGGTGCAAAGTTAGTGCCGTTCTGACATGAGTCGCAGTGTTGGATGTGACGGGCGCGGAAAGGGTCTGAGCGTGGGAGGTCCCTGAAAGATTCACGAGCTCCGACAGGCTTGGGAGGGGCGACAGGACGTGGTTCCGACTCTGATCTATAGATGTCGTTAACACCTGGATCCTGCATGTCGCCTTGGTGACGTGTCGATCGACCCGACTGGCGGACTCCCTGGCCCATGGGGCGTGACGTGCGAGGCCTCGAGTTGTCGTATTGAAGCTCATCCTCACCATCATCGGCGTAGTTGATGGGACGACTTGCGGATCTCAAAGATCGCTTTCGTTTTCTGGTGGGCAGGACGTCGGATTGGAGAATGAAGCCGTCGTCGTCATCGTCGTCGTTGTCTTCTGAATCGGCCTGAGACATGGATTGGAGACGTCTTGAGGCTCTCCTGGGCTCGGAAGCTGGCGGGACGACTCTCCTGGAACGATGAGGAGCCGGACCATCCTCGTCTGATTCGCTGTCGTATCTTTTGGTTGCCTTTGGCTTTCTTGAGCGTGAGGGGTTGTCTTGTGCTTCCAGGTATTCGAGGGCTTGAGCGGTGTCGACGTAACCAGATTTGCTGGGCCTGGGGCGCTGGATCTCTTCGACGTCACTTTCTTCTTCGGCATAGTCGCTCCTGTCTTGGACGTTCTCGTTGTATTCCTGCAGGGATTCTTGGCCGTTCTCGTACTCTAATAGATCGTCGAAAGAGACCTGGCGAGTCGGAGCGATTAGCTTGAGACGTAGTGGAGGCATGTTGGATGGATGTGAAGACTATGGGTTGAGGTTGTGCAGTTGTCTTGAGTTCGAGAGGCAAAGTGGAAGGAAGTAGAGTGGATAAAGGGTTCTACGACCCTTGATATAGGTCGATGAGAGTGGATAGAGGAGTAGAGTGATAGTGAATGAATAGAATGGGCAGTGAGAAGAGGGTTGTGAAGGTTGTAAGGATGGTATTGATGGCGTAAGGTGAATAGGAAGGCATGTCTTCATGAATAGTAGGCAGCGGACGAATGACAGCAAGAACTCACCTGCTCTGTATGTCTATCGACAAACTCAACATTGTAGTATACATCTTCATTCTGGGAAATCTCTTTCAATACACGGCGAACAATGTTGGCACCGTATGTACAGTCGACGTAAGCTTCACGGTCAAAGTTGGGGTCTTTTGTGATGACGATTTCGATGTTCAGTGTGGGTTTTCTGGTCGTTGTAGGTGGGAGAGTAGGAGCGGGTGATTCCAGTTCAGGTTCAGGATCATCTTCAGCTATGCCGTCGATAATGGCATCGATATCCAAGTCATCGTCCTCGGCTCCGGTAGTTGTCTCAGGTACAGCGGTCGGAGTGTTGATTGAGGCAAACGTCCTAGGCGGAGGAGCAACTGGGCGAGGAGCAGTGTTTACAGTACGAGGCTTCCACTGGGAGATGTCGACATTCAGTTCAGCTTCCGAGTCGGACGACATGGTGCATCAATTCGACATGCGCATACACGTCCCGGACGAAATAGTACGCGTCTTCGGCGAGAAGGATGCTGAGAAAGCCAGTGATATATGTTGTGGAGAATGTACAGAGTGCACCAGTAGAAAGGAAAGGTCTATGTCAGTGGGAAGGAATAGATACAAACGAGGAAGTCGCAACACTTTCTGCTACAAAGAGCAGCAATCGCAAAGTCCAAGACGCGACAGGCCGAGGGACGCGACCGGAGCTTGGACCCTGACTTGCTCTCCAGATGCGATCCAGCCTGTCTGCCGCTTTTTATTTTCCTAGACTTGATTTGTTTTCGGTCAGGACCAAAAGTCGCCACCACTCGACCTCATCTGGAATGCTTGCCGCCGCCTTTGCGCAAGCGCGTACTCCTAGGCTATACCTCCAATGTCGCCATAAATCAAACCTCTCCGCCATCAACCGTACCCTCGATCAATCTATCCGCAGAGACCGCCGCAAGTCTCTCGACGACGGAATCAGAACTAGAGACGAACGTGGAGGGAACTTCCCATGGCAGGACCGTGGAGACGATCGCAGATCCAACAACTATGACAATCGCCGGGACAGAGATTCGCCTCGGAGCAGAGACGATCGTAGCTCACCGAGAGCATACGAGGGCAGAAATCATCTGGAAAGAGGTTACACCAATGATCGTCCTGCTCCCAGAACGGACATACGTGTGAGGCCGGAGGATGCCTCCGACGAAGGCTTCAAAATCCGAAAAACCAACAAATATGTACCCAACCACGAAGGCGACCAATCAGACCATGGGGGTGATATCATGAAGGTCCCGTTTACTCACAAACACCACTTCACCGAGGAAAATTGGAACAGACTGATGGACGCCGTCAAGCGAGCCGAAGACAAATACATTAGAGCCCTGCCCACACGCCCGTCAGCCCTGCCCGTCTACGATAACAACAAGCCTGCTTCATCCTTGGAAATCAAACAACAGCTCAAGAAGACTTTCAAGGCCGATCTTGCAACCGTCGAACCTACCTTGGAACGTCAGAGAAAGGAATGGCTGCGCGTCATCCAGCACACGGGGGAGGCTCTCAAGAATGCAAAGTCGAAAAACATCTTCATCCCCGGAAGACGCTGGTTCACAGAAGACGATCCGAAGAGTGCTCTCAAAGCCTCTGTCTACCCCATCCAACCACCAGCCACTCCCAAACAAGGTGCCGACTGGGCTGGCGAGCTCCGCGACATATCCGTTTTGAACCAGGACATGCGTAGCGAGATTATTATGAATCTTGTCAACAGACATGCCACCGCCCTCATGAGTGGCAAGAACGTACAGGATGAAGACTTTGCTCCAGGCGTCCTTGGCTTCAATTCAAAGCCCAAGGAGAGAGATGGACAGATGGATAAGTTCTCGGCCAAGGAAGAAAAAGAGCGAAGAAGACTCGAAGAAGAAAGCCGCCTCGACGACGAACAACTCTCCTCCTTTGTCCGAAACAACAGAGAAAAGAACGAAGACCGCAAAAACAAGTACAAGGAAATCCAGGAACCGCGAGACCGTAGAGACAGGGATAGCAGAGAAAGCAGAGACCGAGATAGCAGAGACACCCGTCCCTCTCGCGACGACAGAGATAGAGACGCCTACGTCTCCATCCCATACACAACAGCCGCCTCCGAATTCCTTTACGGCCTAAACGTTGTAATCGCAGCCCTCAAAGCCAAACGCCGCAAAATGTACAAACTCTACATCCATAGCCGCGCCCTAACCAATGCCGCATCAGCAAAAACCATCCGCGTCCTCTGCAAACAGGCAAATCTGAAATGGGAAGACGTCGACGACTCCTTCTTACCCAAAATGGACAAGATGGCCCAAGGTCGCCCTCACAATGGCGTAATCCTCGAAACCTCCCCTCTGCCTACCCTCCCCACAAAGTCATTAGGGAAGTTCGGAGTCACTGATATGAGCATCGGTATCGAGCTCGCTGAACAATCAGCCGAAGAAGTCCAAATAAATGGAAATCCGAACTCGATACCTTTCCACTACACACACACATGGCGCAAACCCCTCGTCCTCCTCCTCGACGGCATCCTCGACCCCGGAAACCTAGGCAACATCCTACGAACAGCACATTTCTACTCCGTCGACGCGGTAGCCATCTGCACAAACACCTGCGCACCTGTAAACCTCCCAGTGGTGCAGAAAGCCGCCTCCGGTGCTGCAGAAGCACTTACTATCCTCTCTATCCCTGGACCGGCAAATTTCATCACTACTTGCAAAAAGCACGGCTGGCTCGTCCACGCAGCAGTCGCACCTAACGCAGCGTCAGCAACGGCTGGAAAGAAAAACCTCTTCACCTCATCCATGATATCTCCTCTCTCCCGCGGCCCATCCATCCTAATGATCGGCGCAGAAGGCGAAGGTCTCCGTGCAAACCTCGCCACGAAAGCCGACGCAAACGTCGGAATCAGAGGAGTCAAACCCGCAATTCCTGAATTGGATGTCGGGGTAGACAGTCTGAACGTCGGCAGCAGTGTTGCGGTTCTGCTAGAAGCGTTTATGAGAAAACCTGATAATTTGGAGGATGTGGTCAAAGGAACGCCTAGGGAGGATGATGTGGCTGCTAGGATTGTGTGATAGATGACTTGCACTCCTGCCTGACGGTACTTATTCCTCAGAACTTGTATTGTAGATATACCTCCTCTTCTCTGCATATAATATTCATCATATACCCTTGTGTGATTTGATATTACCTTATGTTCCAAAATTCATCTAAATATGAAATCTTGTTGAAAAAGGTGGTCTTGTGACAAGGTGTGCTTTGAGGTGAGTGTTGAGAAGTCGGCAGCTCGTTTGTCCACCGCCGGAGCGACCTTGCAGCATGCAATGACCTGCATCCTGCAAAGCACATCATGCACATCAGCCGGGCCACAACGCGGTTAACACGGCATCCCACAGTTACTGACTCCCATGTACACCGTACCAAGCACGCGCGGTTTCTGAGTTGCACCTCAACAATCCGTGTACTCGAGAGTCTTGGTTTTTGGAAGAGTGAGAAACATTATCAGTGTTTGTGTAAAAAAGGGTATATCTATAGAATCGTTCTTTGCGTTCTTTGGAACAAAAGGAAAAGAGAACGTTGGAGAAGGCAGCCATTCCTCTGCTCGGTCCACGTTTTTTGAAGCTCTAAGGTTTCGGCAGTGCTTTTTTTCACTCGCCGTCTGCACCATCCGATCCAAGCAAGTAGAAACGCCATGGGTTTTGTGGTAAAAGCCAATCCAAAAGGGAGCCATCCATTTTTCGCTCCAGCAAATCCAACGGTGTAGTAAAGAAAAAAGAGGCTGATCGGTGAGAGCCAGGGGATATCAAGTAAAAGAATCAAAAGAGAGAAAAGAAAGGACCATTTACAACTTCAGAGCTCGCTCAAAGACATCGAGAGTAAAAGCAGTGTTTCTGAAGTCCTCGGCGCCTGGTTCAGGGGTCCACTTTTGGCGCGTTGGTTCGATGTCGTCCTCGGCGACTTCATCCTGATGGGGTCGAAGAGAGTGCTTCTCATCGATACCACTGTCGCTGCGGGAGACGTGGGAGATGCGGGATTCGTAGCTGGGTGTGCGAGCAAGACGATCGTTGCAGGCGACGAAGCGGGCAGTAAAGAATCCTTTGACGCCGTTACTGAGCCAGATAATCTCATCATGCTTGATGGTAGAAATGTCAATGATACCAGCATGGCAGATGCCTTGGTCGATAGCCCAACGACGGGTAGTTCCTTGCTGGCCGCCGCAATCTCTGTGCGGAGTCATCCATTTGCCGTCGCGATAGAAGTAGGGAGTCGTGATAGATCCGTCCATGACCTGGTTGTCGCGATTGAATAAGATGACTTCTTTTGCGTCCTGGTATGACTGGATCTGTGCACATTGTCTGGCATAATTGTACATGGTACGGTAGTGAGTCTTGTCCCGAGTGAAAGTCGTGGTTCGAGTAGGTAACACATCCAGCACAGCCTTGAAAATGGGATGTTGTGATGCTGCCTCTCCACTGCACTTGCCCAAGTCCAGGGTGGTCGGGAAGAGAAGTGGTTGCTTCGTGGCCATGATTGGCTCAACACCAATCTCCATCTTTCCGCTGTGACGCAAGCATACTCGAACCTGTAAGACATTGTCAGCCCTGGTGTTTCATTGTACAAACACGGCAGTCTTCTTTTGACAATCTCTTTCAGAATGTCGCGTGCCTGTGGCGCATGCGCATCTTTGTTCACAATCACCGATTATGACGCACGACGAGTGGAAATTTGAGAAATTGGGAGAAGAAAGAACAAATCGAAAGCTTACCTTGAATGGACATTTGTTGCCAGTCTTCTTTTTGTGCTCAGCTACGGCGGTCTGAATTCGGGTGAACAGATCGACAGGGCCTTTGAGCCTCTTGTTGGTGTCGTACCAACCCAAGTGATCGGCTGCAGTGACGAGGCGCTCGTAGTGGTACTTGATGAGATATGCGGCCTTGGAGTCCGGGCAACACACGGGGTTCTGGGCATTGCGCTTCATGGATCCATCGTAGCGCAGCGACGTGAAGACATACTGATCTTGAATGGGTATTTCATCCAACATGGCGAGAAGTGATCAAGTGGTGGTGATCCAGGACGTCTGGGATGTGAAAGGGCGAGGATAAATTTTTGGCGGGTGGAAAAGCGGTTCAGGCTAATAATCAGAGAGACATTATGGTTCGTGGTGGAAGTGAAGGCGGGGCGGAATTGTGGGATGTCCAGAAAGTTTAAGGAAAGAAGAGTCGGGGTATCAACAAGAGTCGAGGGCCATGGCACGGGCGAGCGCGGAGTAATTAGGAGCGTCGAAAAGACGACGAAAGAGAGGAGTCGAGGGATATGGGAGTTTCAGGACGAGATTGAGGAAATGGCAAGGTTTTAGAGAGGTGCTTGGTGTGTGGGCGTTGAGAAAGAAGAGCCCCGCGCTTCTTGCGTCCTTGTATTTTGACGGGCTCGCTCTGGCCGACTTTGCCGGTCTCGCAATCACCGCAATCTAAGCGCAGCCAACAATGAGGCGCTTATTCGGTAGTTTTGAAGAGTCTCAGAGATTACGTTGCGAGCAGGCTGTGAGCGACCAGACAGGAGAGCAGTCTTGGTAATCCAGCATTTCACAGTGAGACGACAGCGTAACACGACGGCGAGAATATGTCAAGGGAGCGTGAAACCAAACGGTCTGGGCAGCCAAGAGTCAAGAGTTCGCGGCATTTATTGATTTCACGCGGTCGAACCCATAACATCGCGCTGCATGAATAGACCACCGGCTCTCGTATGTACAAAGTACTTTCGGTTATTGCAAGATGCCAGGCTTCTGAAAGGCGCAGAAGGACATAAAAGAGCTATGGAGCAAGCTCACCTTATTGTGAGGGTGGATGCAAGAGTTTCAAACATGAAGCAAGAAGCAAAAGGCCGAAGCATGATTACTGGGTAGGATGAGGACGAGGTGTGGTTGTTTGACGATCAAGTCGGAAGTTCGAGGAAGAAGTTCGAGGAAACAGCTCGGTGTTGCCAAGGCCGTGGACGATGAGAGAGCGCCGTCATCAGCATTTTCGCGTTCGAGCTGCAGACAAGCCATTCGTTTCTGTGCGTCACTACTACTTTTTTGTCCATCTCAACTCGACTGTGTCTTTTGCTGTTCTTTTGCTCAGCCTGTAATACTAGCACATAGCCACACACGCACAACATGGCCTCGACAATTCCCTCGACCCAGGCCGCCTCGCAGCCCAGCTTTGTCAAGCTCGAACCGTCATCGTCATTATGGGATCGCATCACTGGCTGGGCCTCGGAGCACAAGGCCGCTGTCTACACCATTGCCGGTGTCACTCTGGTTGCCACCGGTGCCGGAATCTACTACTACACATCCGAGTCTGCTCCCACGCCGCAAGATCTTGAGGCTGCCGCAGAGAAGAAGAAGGCTCGCAAAGAGAACAAAAAGGCTAAGAAGACTGCACAGAAAGAGCAGAAGTCTCCCACACCCGAGACCAAGCCTCAAGGTCCGTAATATGACCTGCGCAACGCCCCCATCCAATTGCTGACTCTCTCCATCAGAAAAGCCCCAACCGGCATCAGTACAGAGCGAGGATGAAGTTCCCGAGGTGACAGACTCAATGGTCGGAAGCTTGTCGGAAGACACCAAGAAGGACTATGCTGCCAAGCTCAAGGCCGCTGGTAACAAGGCCTACGGATCAAAGGATTACAACCGCGCAATCGACCTGTACGGTCAGGCCCTGCTGTGCAAGGCTGACCCCGTCTTTTACTCAAACCGTGCCGCATGCTGGAACGCCATGTCTAACTGGGAGCGCGTTATCGCAGACACTACTGCTGCCGTCAATCTCGACCCCGAGTACGTCAAGGCCTTGAACCGCCGCGCACACGCCTACGAGCAGACCGACAAGTACAGCGAAGCCCTGCTCGATTACACTGCTAGCTGCATCATTGACGCGTTCCGCAATACACAAGCCGCCGAGGCTGTCGAGCGCCTCCTCAGAAAGGTCGCCGAGAACAAGGCAAAGGCCATCATGGAGAAGAAGCAGCGCCGCCTGCCGAGCGCCACCTTCATCACCAACTACCTCCAGAGCTTCCGCGACAGACCTCTTGCCGAGTCGATCGCCGAGAGCGCCGATTTGGCCGAGAACAGCGGAAAGTGGTGGTTCCGCAAGGGTCTGTTGGCAATGGACAAGAAGACGGGCGAGGGCTACAACGAGGCCGCCGAGGCTTTCGAGAAGGCCATCGAGGCTGGTGACTTGAGCGACAACGAGGCTTTCGCATACAACATGCGCGGTACCTTCAAGTACCTGCGCGGCGAGACCGAGGCTATTGACGACCTGAACAAGAGCATTGAGCTGGACGCCACTTTGACACAGAGCTACGTCAAGCGCGCCAGCATGCACCTCGAGGCTGGTCGTCGTGACGAGGCCGCAAAGGACTTTGCAGACGCCATCAACCAGAACGACAAGGACCCCGACGTTTACTACCACCGCGCTCAGCTCAACTTCATTCTCGGCGATTTCCCAGAGGCAGCTAAGGACTACCAAAAGTCGATCGACCTTGATCCCGGTTTCATCTTCTCCCACATCCAGCTCGGTGTTACCCAGTATAAGATGGGCAGCATCGCCTCATCCATGGCCACTTTCCGCCGCTGCATGAAGAACTTCGACAAGGTCCCCGACGTCTACAACTACTACGGTGAGCTGTTGCTCGACCAGCAGAAGTACCAGGAGGCCATTGAGAAGTTCGAGACTGCCGTTCAGATGGAGCAGAAGGAGCGTGTTACTGGCATGAACGTCTTGCCCTTGATCAACAAGGCACTCGCTCTGTTCCAGTGGAAGCAAGACTTCAAGTCTGCTCAGGAGCTGTGCGAGAAGGCTCTGATCAGTAAGTCCAACCCGTGAATTCTTCATCTCAAATGCAGATGCTAACTATTATCCCAGTCGACCCCGAGTGCGACATCGCCGTTGCCACCATGGCCCAGCTCCTCCTCCAGCAAGGCAAGGTCCCTGAGGCCCTCGAGTACTTCGAGAAGGCCGCCGAGCTCTCCCGCACCGAGGGCGAGATCGTCAACGCCCTTTCCTACGCCGAAGCCACCCGCACCCAGCTCGAAGTCCAGGAGAAGTACCCCCAGCTTGCCAACAGATTGCAGGGTATGCCCACCTCAGCCAACAACATGCGATAAACGGTTGTCAAAAGCATGAAGGATGAGAGAACAATCATTAAGGAATGCATAATTCGATCGAGGACGAAGAACACACGAACGAACGTTGGAATTGAAAGGGTGTAAGTTTGACTGCAAAAAGGAGGAGCGGATGCGCAAAAATCGTTGTTGTGTTTTTTCCGATAGCTCTCCTCCCACATCACCACCACCACTATTGTACATTATATTCTATTAACTTTTCTCTGTCAAAACTCTTGCTACACACATGTGTCTTGTGCTTGTACATGTGTTCCTTGTTGGACCTGGGCTTTTAAGGGATGTCTGGTCCTACACATTTCTGATTTGCGAACCTCCCTCTCCCTCTTCTTTACCCTCTCCTTTATGTTCTGTATCTTCCAGCTTGTCGGTTCTGTCTCGATCAACGAGCGGAATACTCTAGGCCGAAAAGAGCTCTGTGTATCCAGGATCAATGGTGAAGATGTAAAAATAATCAGGGTATGTTTCAGCCAGGGCGCTCCCGAGCAAGACTATTGCGAAACGATATGAGAACACGAGTGCAATTCGAGCGAGAATCGAACAAACCAGTCACAGTAGCAGAGCAATCGGTCCAAGAAGATATTGTGTTGTCGTTGCTTCGATTGCTTCCGTTTTGAACCCCCAAGACATCTTGCAAATCCCGTCACCCTGCTCAAAACTTGAGCTATGATTTTCTGATCTTGTGTTTGCTTATATCTCTTGTGGTGTGGCTGGTAGCGACATGAGATACGTGTATAATTCTTGAGGTCAGTTGATGGTGATGGGCAAGTGTCGTGGTCGAGATGGGCGTGATGTATTCGTTTTGGGATGAACTGATGACAGCACGCATGTTTGTTGGTCGTCCACCACGGTTTCAAGTTGAACCATTGTTGTTCAGTGTGGATCATTTGCATTGTGTGTACGAAGAAGAACATGACTAGCAAGTGCTATGGAAACCCCTCGCTCGAAAAAGAGTATAAGCCGAGAGAAACTGCATTGCAACAAAAAGCAGAAGTGGTATCTGGACGGAAGCCAGTTTCATGCACAGAGCTCAGACATGACACCGGACCACCTGAGGTTCGAAGATAAACAGGAAAGAGTATGTTCTCAAGAGAAAAATATGCATTTCCATCAGCAAGTCTAGCTCGCGAGGTATCGATAGTGGTATCAAACATCAAACATGAAAAAACATCCAACCCTTTACTCCTAACATGCCCTCAAGGTATCAATCATCTAAACCTTCTCATTACCACTAGCAGCAGAGCTGGATCCATATCCATTCTCCAATCTCTCAACTTGCTCGCCATCACCCTTACCACCCTTGGAATGGTGACCATACTTAGGCTCCACAAGCGAACTCCTGCGGCGTGCGCCAGCAGCGGCTTCGGTGTCCATGTAGTTGATAAGGAGTTCGCCGTTCTTGCCGTAGCGGTTGGGTGTGTCGCGGGCGACGCTGACGACGTTGAAGATGGAGGTGGTGTTGCGGAAGATTTCGTCCATTTCTTCGAGGGAGCGGAGGCGGGTTTCTGCATATTTTGTAAGCATGAAGTATAGAAAGAGGGGTAGTTGACATGCAGATGCCTAAAGGAGTAGGCAGGAGTTGAAGGGGGGAGCTTACCAGGGTAGAAGAAGTACACGCAAGGGACGATGAATGCATTGATGACAGCAAAAATGATGTAGGTTTGATACCCGATGGTCTCGAAGGCGACAGGGGTGATCATTACGACCATGAAGTTGAAAATCCAATTAGCAGAGGTGGCCAGGGCATTAGCAGGAGCTCTGATACGAAGAGGGACGATCTCAGCCTGAAAGAAGGGGGAGAAGTTAGCACGTTTTTCGGTCGCATTTTGGGTACACCACAACACCAAGCCCACAGACACCAGCGCCCAGCCTGATGCAAGGCAGAAGGTGTTTTCTGGTGGTATTTTTTGCAGAGAGATATGTAGATTTGACTTACAGGGTAGAGCCAAGTCATGCCGAGCCAACCAATGGCGAAGAAAGTGTTGAAAACGAAGAGGAAGACAGCGGCAGTGATACCAAGACCAGAGGATGTTCTCGAAGTGGTTCCGGCAAGGATAGCCATGGAAGCCGCCTGTCCCGCAGCACCAAACAGCATGAGTTGGCGGCGACCGAACTTCTCAATAGTGAAAACTGCAATCCAAGACGCGAGGAAGTACTCTGTTCCGTTGGCAGCAGCCAAGATACGAGAGAGGAAGCCCGAAAGGCCAATGCTGGTCTCGTAAATCGATGCGGCGTAATACGTGATAAGGTTAATGCCTGAGATCTGCTGAAACATCTGATTGACATAGGCAAGAACGACACGGTGGAAGTTGCGGTCCTCGTCCATGGTGAAGAGATCTCTAAAGCCACCTTGTTGCATAATCATCGCAGAGTCCTTAATGGCAGCGAATTCGCTGACGATGTAGGGGTCTTCGGAGTTCTTGTCGTTTAAGGCGCAGAGAACGTTCAGAGCTTCGTCTTCTTGACCCTTCATGATAAGCCATCTAGGTGATTCTGGCAGACCCATGATGAACATCAAGATGATGAGGGCGAACAAAATCTGGAGAGCAATAGGGAATCGCCATGAAACAGTCGAGGGTTCGAGGAAGGAGAAACCAAAGTCGATCCAGTAGGACATACAAACACCGCCGGTAATCAAAGCACCCTCAATCATGACCATCTGGCCACGACGATGTGATTTGGAACATTCACTCTGCCATGAAGGTACCGTTGAAGTGTTCATACCGTTGCCGACGCCAGTAATAACTCTGCCTGCAATCAAGTGGCCGAGAGAGAAAGCAGATGTCTGGAGTGTAGCACCAATAACCATAATTGCGGATCCTAAGAAGATCGTCTTACGGCGTCCAAGCCAGTCTCCAATCCAGATTGTCATTAATGCACCGACAAAGCATCCCAAGTTGTAAGAAGCGATTGAGATACCTTGGACGGTGGAGACGTACGAAGCAGTTTGGCCACGAGGAGGATGTTGCGTATCAATTTCGGGGAATGTGCCAACGAAGGATTTTAGGGTGAGCAGACCGCCCATGACACCTTGTGGCTGGTTAGCATTTGTACCCCGTACTCGAACTCAGTCTAGCAGAACTCCTTACCCTGATCGTAACCGAAGAGTAGAAAATCGAGACCGGCGATAACACCGACTGCAATATTCAATTTAGTGCCTGTAAGGCCATAGTACTTCTTGCCGAACATGCTGGGCAAGGTGTATGAAGTTGCTCAGCTTGTTGGAATGTCAATTGGGAGAGCGAGATCGAACCAGAGGAAAGGGCAAAACAGAGCTGATGAGATCAGCGGAGAGGCGGCGCCGCCAGTAGATATATATCTCTGCCCATCAATACACGGTACCCGCAGTGCAACACTGAGAGTTTGAGCACCATCAGCTTGGCGACTCATGTTTCTCCACTCTCCTCCACGAAGATACAAACCCTACGGTACAAAGCTATCCGTGCCTCCTCGGACTAGAGAGACTAAACAAAGCGAACGGCTGTTGGGTGTATGAGATGGCCCTTGCGACTCGCGAGAGAGAGCCAGTGACGCACGACATGCCCGGGCAGAAAGACGTCTCCCCGGCCACACCCACATCTCCAGGTCTGTGATGGCAAGTGGAGCGCTACGGTATTCCCGATCCAGCAGCTCCGGTCTGAAGGATCGTCCCGAGAAAACGGGGTGGCTTTTTTCCCCACGCACACTTGATGGCGCACAAGAGTCGCATCTTGCTCAAGCAGGTGCAGGTTCGTTTATTGAAGCGCAGAGGCAGTTGAGCTGCATGTCCATGCCGATATCTTGAAGTTCTCCTCATCGTGGGCTAAGTGCCCATGCATGTTATCGTGCCCGCCACTTCGAAAGAGCTCGTGTTTATATCCATCGATATCGTCGTTGGCAATAATTAAAGGTGTCGAGCTAGTGTAAGGGACGACGTTGAATCTAATTTCGACTTGACGCTGACGTGGGTGGCCGTTCGATGCAACTCTGCCTCACGATTTCCTGTCTCAAGTCTCTGGAGTCTTGACGAGCCAACTCCACAGTCACACGGAGACAGTGGGTCACCCCAAGGGGAAGTTGGCAACTCCCCCGGTCCTTCTTCGTAATGTCGGTCCCGCTTCCTGTTTCTGCAGCCTCCGCCAGTCAGGTGCGGTGTAGGGCGTGGGCGGACTCTGCCGACGGCCGGTCACATCGCGGTCAAATGCTCGGTCTGAATAAGTGGCGCGAGGAGATCGCGGGCGCTCCGCATTTCCTTGACTCACTTTGCCGGTGCATTTTGCCGCCCTGAACGTCTTCTCGTCATGGAAGTTTGTTCGATGCTCACGTGGGTGGTTTTGCGTTGTCACGGAGTGGTCGCCGGCATCGCACAGAACTGCGTGTTTGTGTATCGGTAGAAGATGGCGAGTGTACGAGTACACAAGAGCTGAGCGTGTTTTGAGGATGTGAGATGCTTGCGGCTGTAGAGTAAGTGTAACCGTGAAACCTCTCCACGAGGTGATCAACAGGAAGAAAACCACGTGCGGATGGCCAGATGAAGACAACCGGCGAGCAAAAAGTTGAATCAACACGTTTGAGCCTCGGATACAGAGGTACCTGGAACCCAAAAGCTTGTTCTTATCCAATCATCTTTGCAGCTCCCAGTGTAGCAGATCCGTGGTGCAACCTGGAGAAATGCGTTTCAAAAGAGGTCCTCGGAATCAACCCAACACAACGAGCACGCCTGGAGCTCTTGTCACGACACCGGATCCAAGCGAACGTCTATGCAGAGAGAGATCAAAAAGCAATATCCCCGCTTTGCTTGTCGACGACGATCCGGCAGTAGACACGTGCGGATTGTGTCCTGGGAGCTGGAACCTCACAGTCGATCAGTGTTTGATGCAGACATGTCACGAGCTACGGCCGTTCGTGTTCGTCGACGTCTTCCAGAATACTGATCGAAGTCTATGGTGCCTGTCGATCACCATCTATGCATCTATGGTGGTATGCGGCATGCCAGCCCTCACTGAGCATTCTTTAAAGGCTCTCTCAATGCTCGATGTCATTGAGCCGTTGCATGTCTCCATTGAGAGTACCAGATATTCGGTCAATAGACTAAGAAACAATCTGAGAGCACTCCGCATTGCGATGAGTATTCCCGGTACGTGATCACGAAGAGAGATGATAAGTTTATATGATCAAGCGAAAAAGAACTTGGAAGAGAATGGTTTTATTGCTCAGTAAAACTATTGACAATGCAGTAGTTCTCCTCCGATCTGTATAGCTACCTAGTTTGCATCTTTGGCCTTGAAGCCGATGCAAGCAGCCAAGTTCAGCCATGGCAGTAATTGTATGTACGACTCATCAGGAATCGCAGTCACCGCCAAAGTCGTTGTGTTGTTTGGTGCTTTACCAGGCGGAAACTGCAGCAGGTGCAGCGTTCCAGTCACCAGCGCCACCGGCATCGGCAGCTCCGGCACCAGCGCTCATCCAATCACCCTCGGGAGCAGTGGAAGGACCGGCCTCAGCGGTGTAGTTCTGGTCAGCGGGAGCGTCATCCTGGCCCACAGGGGGGTTAGGGCAACGACCAGCACCATGGCCAAACTCCTCACAGTTGCGGCACTTGACCTTGCTCCAGTCCTTAGGCTCAGAGCAGTCCTTAGCGTAATGACCCTTCTTCTCGCAGTTGCGACAGAACACGTTGGCCATGTTGACTTCCTCGGGGCAGTCACGGCCAGTGTGACCCTCCTTCTCGCAGTTGCGACAGATGATGACACGCTCGTTGACACAGTCCGAAGATCTGTGACCCTCGCGCTGGCAGTTGCGGCAAACCTCTGCAGGCTGAGAATGTGTCAGTAAGAGTCACGATGTCAGCACAGCATGAAGGAACGTACCTTGGTAGGGCAATCGCGGACGAAGTGGCCGGAAAGACCGCAGTGCTTGCACTCGACACCGCCGCGGACAGCACGAGCATTGGGGCAATCTCTGATGTAGTGACCCTCCTGGTCACAGTTGGAGCAAGCGACCTTGGGCTTCTCAACCATCTGGGGCTCCTGAGGACAGGACTTCATGGAGTGGCCGACTTCCTCGCAGTTACGGCAGTAGGGCTTCATGTTGTCCATCGAGAAACCGGCGTCCTGGAGACGCTCAAGGTTCTCCTCAGGGGACTTAGGCCAACCCTCTGAGAGGATAGCACGGCGAGGCTTGGGAGTCTTCTGGAAAGAGATCTGGAAGGTCTTGTCACCGTTGCCTTGAAGATCAACGTTGGTGTGGACCTTGGAAGGGACAGTCTGCTCCTTGGCGATGAGGTAGTACTTGAAGTCGGTCTCGCGGAAGCACTCCTCAAGCTGGACGAGAGTGAGCTCAGGTGCAAGCTTGCAGTAAGCCCAGAAAGCCTGGATGAAGTCATCGACGTCGCCAGTGGCATCGGCGTCCACGAGGTTATCCCAGGCCTGATCAGCGTCGACGCCCTCGGGGAGGTCTTCGGGGTAGACGTTGAACTTTCCACTGCACTCGGTAGCAGTGTGACCGGTGGCGCTGCACTTCTTGCAAACGGCTTGGGGACAGGCAGACGAGCGATGGCCTTCCTCGCCACAGCCGCGGCAGGTGCCTGAGAAGGCGCGCTCAACAGCAGGGTTGGAGCAGTCAGCCTTGTTGTGGCCAACCTCACCGCAGTTGAAACACTCCCCAGAGTTCTTGCGGGGCTCGGTGCAGTCACTCTTGAAGTGACCCGACTGACCACAGCTGGGACGAGTTGTCAGTAAACAGCCGTGTGAAGGGGAGGAATAAATTTGTTGGCTTACTTGTGGCAAGTGTCGCCGTCAACGCCGTCTTCGTGCTTGGAGACGTGCTCAGGATCGATGCCAGAGTAGTCGCCGGCAGGGGCCGGGGTGGAATCAACCCAGCCAGCGGTGGCCTGAGCGGTGGAGTCGTCGACCCAACCGGAAGCTGACATGGTGTTAGTGATGAGTAGTGGACGAAGTGGAAGACGAAGTTGAGATGCACAGTTGGAGGGAAGAAGGAAGGTGACCAAGGAGAGTGGTGGGCATGCAATGATGAACAAGGAGGATCGAATCGATCAATGATGATAAATGCGCAACACGCAGCACACGTTACTTACCAGGTGCGGTGTCCCAATCAGACATGATGGGCGTGATGAGTGTTGATAGTTAAGGGTGGGTTGGTTGTAGAAGAAGAAGTGCACGTCGAAGGTCGAAGTGCGATGATGGAGTGGGAAGGTGGTGTGGTTTTGAGAGAAGAAGAGAGGGTTTAAATAGGTGTGAGAAGAGAATCCGGAACGCGCTTTTTCACTCGTGGCTCGGCGACGATGGTGTGAGAACGAAGAATAGCGACGGAAGGAACAGTGCGATCACTCGTAGAAGGCGCCGGTGAGGTTGGTCGTAGTGGAGAATTCAGACTTCCTTCTCTCGAGTCAACTCCAGCGGTAAGGATAGAACAGAGCAGTGAAGCAAAGATCAGAGAATACCGTAGAACCTGTGGAGAGTCACTCTTTGATATAGCTATCACACATGGATTGGCATGCATGGAAGAAGCACTCTTGTTTGATCTTGCTTCTCATGTCAAGACAACTTTTTGTTGGTCAAAACAAACAGTCTCGGTTTCGACGCATACTTCTAGACAGCTATGATGTGTTTAGGTCATTGAGACAAGAACTTAAGGCATCGAGACCTCCTGTCTGCACCCCAGACTTGTTGTTGTACGCTTGCCCACCAGCACACTCACCAGATGAGCAATGTGTTTCTCATCGAACAGATTGTTGAAGTCTGCAAGCAGAGGTGGCAGCATTGAAATATGTTAGCCCATTGGCGAGCAAGGAATACTCGATCATGTTTGCAGAGCCATAAGTCGGAAGAGAATGGCGGTGCGCAATCGTACAAGTATCGAGACCAAGAGGAAGAAAGGTTTGAACATATCATTCATGCATTTGCACATCTTTTTCTACAAGACTCGTCTATCCATAGTTGCCCAGGAGCATCATCATCATATGGCAAGCCTACTCATGGACATCATCCCTGAACACCCCAAATGCAGGAAAGAGAAACAAGAAAACCGATAGTTGCCTGATAGAACGCCTCGCTACATCATTCAGCGTGACCGTGAGATCAAGCCCAAGTCATTAATCCGTTATGAGAAATCATCGAAAACATCATCATCTAGACACCTCTGATCAGTCTGACGACCAAGAACCAGCAGGCACCGATGAATCTGAAAGCACTGAGAACGGCGACACTCCAGAGTACAACACTCATGTAGATGGTACTGCGCTGGTTGTCGTCTTGAACACCAACGGAGACACGGTCGAGACCACCGGTGTTAAGCACGACTGCCGCAAGTGCAAGGTTGCAGAACATCCAAGCCAAGACGACGGCACTTCTGAATCCTTTGTAATAGTCCTCGTGCTTCTCGGCAGCGGAAGGAGCCTTCTCTGGCGGTGTCCACTTGGTAGAGAAAACGCGAAGCTCCTCCTCGTATTGGCTGTTGAGATCGTGGTCATCGCTGGGGATGGTAACGTCGACTTTACCACCTGGCTTGGTGACGGCCGAGGGCAGCTTCTCCGGCTTGTCATCTCCCTTGGTACCCCAGGTGATATCGTGCGTGTTGCAGAAGGCGTAGACGTTGAGGATGTTGATGTAGGTTGGTGTCAAGAGGAGGTACTGGAAGAACGACGTAAACATGTGCCAGGGATCCAAGAACATGAAAGAGGCGACGAAGTATAGGACGTATGTACTGGCCATGGAGACGATCAGTGTCAAAAACAAGGAGTTGGTGAAAAGCATGCTGAAGGTGAAATGATCGTGCTCCTTCAGCTGTGCCTGCACAGACTTGACAGTGATGAAGACGGTAGCGAACATGAGATAGCTATTGCAAGTGTTAGCAAAGTCAGAGTGCAGCCGACGAGAAAGACTCACGCCATGAGGATCGCCCAGAAATACACTTGGGTCATGTAGAATTTGTTTGAGCCTTGTGGACGATTGCCGAGCGCGAGTACGAAACAAGTGATCAAGACAGCAAGATATATCCATTCAAATAGTACACCCAACACTTTGCCTGGTGGAAAGTTGAGACTTGTATCGGAGAGTGAACCAGTGAGAATGCGGAAGACGAGGAAGAAGTTACCCTGTGAATTGGTTAGTTACTCGATAGTTTCCACATATGTAGGGCTCCAAGGCACTTACGATAGCGAACCAAGCGAAAAGCATGCTGATGCCCTGGTAGAAGAACTCAATCATGAACATGAAGTTGCGACCAACGGAGTGGTTGCTGCGGAAGATCTGGTGGAAATGTGCAAGAGCGTAGACTGCAGCGAAGAAACTGCCGTTCAGCCAACGTCTTCTCTGAAGAATGAAATCAGCCATCTCGGTGGGCACATCAGTCTCGCCGGTAGCGGACTTGACGTATTGCAGAATCCAAGAGCAGTTGCGCTTTGAGACCAGTTCGAAACAGAGAATACGATCTTCGGCGAGGTACATGTTGGCAGTGAAGATACCGGCATTGGCGCCGTGCATCTTCTCACCAGCAAAGTACTTCTCGAGAGGACCTTGACCGGTCTTGTCATTTTGAAGAGCCATGAAGCGGTAGGCAGAGAAAGCACCCGGAAGCACACTAATGAAACCAAAGGCAGATTCAAGGGGCTTGTCAAGGATGTTGCTCATCTTGTACTCGAAGTTCTGCGCAGCGACCAGCGGGTTGATGAGAGTTTTGCCATGATCCAACATGGCCTTGATTTCACCACAAGCGCCTGCACACATGGGCTCGAGGTCGAATGCCTTCCATAGCTTGTAGATCGAATCCTTTCCTGGCTTGGTACCAGCATCAATCAAGACGCAGATGTTGGGGTCAAGCACCTCTCCAAAGGCCTGGAAGAACCATCTGTGGGAGTTGATCTTCTTCTGATTCTTCTCCTTGAGACAGAACAGCATCTGGACAGGTGTGTTTCCCTTCTTAACTGACACAACACCTTTCTTGAGTTCCAGAGCCATCTGTGTGGTGTACTCATAGATATGAGCGGTGACATCCTTGCCGTTGACCTGCTGCTTGGCGATACCATCCTGGTAGACACCGAGACCTGCGAGGACGGCTCTGGTCCGCGGGTTGATCTTTGCACGACCGTCGCTGACAACGCAGACGACAATTTTCTTCCAGGCCTCCTTGCCCCAGGTCTTGCTGCTGTTTCGCGAGTTCATGTACTCGATGTTCTTGATAACACCAATCAGAGTACGGGCAAAAAGCTCATCTTCTTCGTTGTACATGGTGATGACGATGAACAGCTCGGTGTGTCTGGGCTTAGCGAATAGCTTCTGGCGCAAGGTGAAGCGCTCGGAGTAGAACTCGGAGGGGTCGCAGGTGGCAGCTGAGTAGCGCATGTGGGTGAACTCGTCACGCTCTGGAGGTTGGGCGTGCTGGATCTGGTTTAGAAGTCTAGGAGGTACTGGACAATCAAGGACCAGGTTGCCGTTGAAAAGCTGAACTTCCTTCACGGTCTTCCATCGACGAATGCCGCCGCCTGATTGTGGTTGTTCTGCGTTCATTTCCATTTCCATCTCCTCTTCAAGCATAGGCGTAGGCATCTGATGGGGATCGGGACCGTATGCGGAATCTTGTTGCAGGATCGGGTGCGTGTCGACCTCATCTTGCCAGTAGTGGGTGTTTTGTTCGCCAGAGGGAGGGCCGTATACGTCTTCCAGAGGAGTGATAGCGGGTTGGTATGGCTGGTTGTGGTATGCATCGTGGTGGTCTTCGGGAGACAGAGCATAGTCGCCAGGGGGGTATACAGGGCTCGAATGATAAGGGTGCTGGGCATCATAGCTATCGCTGTGGCCGTATGTTTGCGGAACGTGCTCTACTGAGAACTAGCGTAGTTGGTCAGCAAGGCGCATACTTGTCAGAAGTCTAATCATGCTTACTGTTGGCTGAGATTGCAATCTGTCTGAGGGAGTTCCTGGCATGGGAGAAACTCCAGGACGCGGACCAGGTCCCATGGGCATGTGTAGCGGTTCATCGTGTGTGTAGGGGTTGTCGTGCAGAGCGTACGACTCTAAAGGGTGTCCAGGAGACGGCGATCTGCCAGCGCGAGGATCCATAAAGGGGTTCTGCGACTGAGCGCCGTAAGCTTCGTCTTCGTCTGGGGAGTGGCGGCCGTATGCTGCAACAAAGATGAAGAGGTCAGCGATATTTGCTCATGAGACGCGTGGCCAACACGCTGAGCGTCGCAGCAATCCACGGGACCGTCTCAGGAATGCCAGAGCTTCCAAGCTTTACTCTCCGATGACCTTCATCTCTTCTCTGCTCCTCACACTTCCTGCCGACTCTTCTTTCGGGAGGTTGGATGTTGCACTTACGGCCAAGACGGTTGTACGACATGTCTGCGACTCTATCTGTGGTATGCCGTATATGCGACTCCAATCAATATGCGCCAAACGCTGTATGCTCCCTTCTCTTGTTGTTGCTGTTTGTAATGACGTTTCAGGCGTGCTTCAGCAACTTCTGATCTGTTGGGGAGTCGAAAGAATCGTGGTCGCTTTGTTTACTCGAGGCGTTTGCGCTTTGCGACAGCGACGGCGACACTTTCCAGGACACTTGACGGACTACCTCACTGTGTATACACAAGATGTCGAGTCAAACAAAAGACTTATAGGAAATATCTAGGTTTTGAAAAAAGAGATTGGCAATGCGGCACTAGATCAAGGCCCGTTGCTACAGCAAGCAACCCAGCTGAAGTCATCCCCCTCTTCCCTGCACAGCCATAACATGCACCAACCCTGAAACGCGTCCTTTCTTACCGCAGCATCACTAAGCCTTCCTTTTGTACGGTAAGATCGCTTTCTCCTTGGCAGAAGATATGGATTTTGCAGTTCGGCAGTTTGTGAATTCTTCTCTATCTTGTATGAACTGGTGTTTACTGCGCCATGCGATTCGCCAATCGATATGGATTTTTGTTTATCAAGGTGATGCGCCTCAGCTGTAAGTCGCAATACGCTGAGATACGCTTTTGGGCCGTGCTGTTTTTAGAAACCATAGCAACAACCTTTTGCCGTGTTCGGCCCGAGGCCTCTTGTGCATCGTCATCGAAGACTTCAACTTCGACTCCTGGTGCCTTCCAACTTGTCCTGTCGAAGAAGAGTCGCCTTTGCCGGTGTTCTCGCCACGACACGCGCGTTCATGCAAAAAGCCAAGAGAATCGTCGAATTCATCTGGATGGCTGCCTGGTAGCTCTCAGACGGACCAACCTAAGGACAGGGTCATTTGGGATGGATCCCGAAGATCGTTACGGTCCGAATCAGCCAATCCGACCTGCTGCCACTCTGGATATCTCAACTTCGGAGCCAAACTCTCAAAGAAGGTGTTCAGAATCATCCTGCCTAGCTAGAGCCTCAAGTTCTGCCTTAAAGCTATAGATCTCCTTGTACAGATCACGCAACCAGACTCTGGAGAAGGCTCCTTGACTGTACGCCCACCACTTCAGATGCTCCTCCATCCTAGCATACAAATACACATGCTTCTCGCCAGAGCTGCAATCTTTATCGTATGATCCGAAAATATCGAATTTGGGCTGACCGTCTTCCGTGAAATCGATACCAAAAGAAAATTGTGACCAAGGGTAGGTGATGCCAATGCTGAAGTAGGTGATTCGGTCTAGGGGCTCGATTTCGGTCCACAGCGCGTTTTCGCTGTCAGTATCATAGACGAAATCCATTGTGCTGCTTTTTCGCTCGCAGTTGTCTAGACACGCGTGTGTCAAGTGTATGAGGTCTGAGTCTAAGCCGTCCGTGAGGAGCAGCACGCACAGTTTCTTCGAGCGATCGCGCATGAGGCTGGTGCACTGTCGCTTTGCTTCCGGCAGAGCATCTGCACCGCCCTGGCGTGCTCGTTTGATGCCTGAGATGGGTGTGCGGTTGGAGAACCAGCCATAGACATGCCTGTGGACTTCGTCGAGTGCGTTTTGGTACAGTAACATTCTTGCTTTCGATGAGTAGAAATACTTGCAGGTTTGGACTTTGGGGAACCAGGTTTTTGTTCGAGTTTGGAGAAGATGCTCTTTGGAAAGACAGACAAGAGAGAGTATCATGAAGCGATGACAAGTCTGGTGAGTCACTTACCTGTTCCGTCTATCTTGCGTTTTGATGAGTTAGTATGCGCCTTCCCTACGTTCTTTCGGGGGAGCGTGTAAGGCATAGTAAGGATATAGCACCAATCGTATTTCAAACCATTTTTATAATTGTCTCCAGAGCACCCCATGCTGCCAGCGTAGCTATAGAAATGCATGATCGGTTTGCAGAGGCGAAGGACGTCCAGAGAGAGCCCAATCCAAATTCCCTCTCGTTGGATAGCCTAGATCACCAAAGTATTCGTACATCTTCACAGTCTAAAATCTATCAGGGGCAATGTAGACCCGTCTCGCTCGGCTGGAAGAAAATCACAACTAGATCACGTCTCCTCCCCCGTGCGACGCCTCAAAATGCATGTCAAAATGCAAGGTGCTTTTTGTGATCAGCTACCTGTCCAGTGAGAGCAACGTTGCTCCTACACACTCTCTGGACCAACTCACCAATCTCAAAAGCACCTTGCCTTTTGATGGATATTTGAGTGACCTACTCGGTGGCTGAGAGAGAGAAGCTGGAACCAAATTTCCGAAATCAGGGGCACCAACCAGAAGCCTTCCACAAAGCGAAGGAGAAGTATTGTATCGATGCAGCAGCCTTTTCGAAACCATCACACGTTCACAGAGGAAGGAGGTAGAGAAGTTCTGACGTTGTGGTATGGTAAAAGTCAAAATGTTGTCGGAGAGAGGTATGTACATAATTAAGAGAGTGACATGAAACATTAAATACAAGAGCAATCGTCCATAAATCATCAAAACAGACTGCAGTGTCCTCTCCGCTTAAGCCTTGGGCTTACAGGCAGGATTGGGATTGGTCGAGTTAGATGAAATGTAAGACCACTCCACCGAGTACTTGTCTGAGCCTCTGTATTGACCGAAGTTTGTGGCATAACTCGATGGCCAAGAAGCGGAGTAAAGAGAACAATATTGCCCAACAGGAGAACCGTTCTTCATCAGCATGTAAGTGTTGAAAAACTGGCAAGTCTTGATCTCGCCACCGTTGGCAGGAGGGTGGGCTCTGGCGTAGTCGGCTTGAGCCTCACAGGCAGCAGCACACTTGGAAATGTCAAAGGGTCCCTTCTGGAAGATACGGACACCGAGGTAGCTGGTCAATGTTAGTATCACCTCATGAGATTTGAAAAATTTGTAGAACTTACGTATCCTTGCCATTGCAGTCGAAAGGAGCGTTGATAGCAGCGTTACCGAGGTAGACGGGAGTAGTGCAACCAGGAGGAGTAACGATCTTGTTGGAGACATAGCCGTTCGAGCCAGCAATGACTACGTGGAAATCTTTACGCCATTGTCCGGCATTCTTTGCATTCTCCCCATTAACAGGTCCGCCCCAGAACACGCATTTTATGTTCGTGGTGCTGGGAGGGTTGGCGCAGCTCTGGTCGTTGGGGTTGACGGTGGGATCGCGCTCGTAGTAAAGGTTGAAAGCGGCACAGCCCTCGATAGCATCACACTTCGAGGCACAGATGTCTGTGGAATATTCGGAGAGGACAGTGTATCCCATGTAGCCATAAGCGTTGTTGCTGGCCTTCAGGTCCTTGAAAGTGTTGTAGTATCCGCTGGGGGTGGATGCAGCGTTGGCCTTAGTGGAGAATTCAGGGTAGGCCAGGAAAGCTTCAGGGGTGTCCTCCTTGGGGGCTGGGCCAGCACCGAGAGGCTGAGGCTTGCAGATGGCAGCTCCACGAGCCTTGAGACCAGTGGGAGCATCGGAATCAACACCCGAGGCCTTGACCGCTGCAGCGATGGAAGTGGCAGCGGCAGAAGGCTCATAGGCAACAGTGCTAGCTTGAGCACTGACATCGACAATTGGGATGGTGACAGTGGGAATAGGAGCAAGTGCATCAACGGCAGCCCAGTCAATCTCCTGAGGGAGAGGGTTGGCTACAGTCAGAGCTGCAAAGGCAGCAGCAACGGTGAACGAACGCATATTGGAGTGTAGCTCTGAACGAAAGGACTAGAAGAGGAAGAGATTGAAAGAAGTGGAATAGAATGCTGGTTGTCGAAGCTGATGGTTCTAATGATTGCTCAACTCGATGGGTGCTGGGCATATATATACTTGAACCTCGACAGCATCCACTATTCTTACCTCATGAGACTAACCTGCAAACGAGCATCACTGGAGAGGTGCTTGACCCCAACATCTGCGTCTTGATTGATGCTGGTACCAAGCCAGGAAAGGATTCGATCTACAAGCTATGGAAGGCATTCGACCTCGAGCCCATGT
>Ga0115846_100367_pt1 | contig 24599 bp, 20 predicted proteins | sample InSIn5gowninarea_2_FD_83860 | JGI IMG/M metagenome (GOLD analysis project Ga0115846, IMG submission 83860) | reverse complement strand
CAAGAGGTAAGTTCTAAGTTCGGCAATTGGCGACTGCGGGACGAGCTCACGTGGTTGAAATCTGGTCCTTCTGATTAGTGCAGGTACAGAACCTGCACCAGTGATACGCCTTGAAATGGCAGTCGCGGAACACGCATATTTAGCGGTCATTTTATCTTGTACTTTACATACTTTCTACAGTAGATACCACTTTACATGCTAATACAACGATCCACATTTGTCATTCTACACTACTGCAGGGCCATCACCAGTTTTTACTGGGTCTAACAAAGAAGTTTGAACTATGGATTCAACCCGCAGTTTTTCCACTTAGTGTAACAGAAAACTGGGTCACTTTCTACCGGCCGGAAGCGGCTGCAGCTCGATCCATTTTTCAAAACTTCTTTGTTACACAAGTACCATATATTGTAAAGCCTGGGAGCTGTGTTGGCTCATCCCGAATTTTGGATTGCCGAGCATTGCTCCCCAAAAGGACAGCCTGTATTCAGGTAAAGAAATGTGCAAATTCCGAGTAAGTAAACCTTCTTCGATGTTGGTTCGACTTGCTGATTGCTTAGGGTCTTGGCGTGCTGCATGGCGTTGCTTCTGAGAGCTGAGTTAGTAGTTGATGGTGTGCCTATTGAAGATCCGTGAGGTCTGGAAGCCTGACCGCTGGGTTTTGGCTTGTCGTGGCAAAGTCATGTGTACGTGCCTCCCCGGAAGTACAAGTATTTCGTTCTCCGATCATGGGCAGTAGTTCCACACCGCGTCCTAGCGAACATATTAGCGAAATGCTAAGAAGTTCAGCTGAATGCTGGAAATGTGCACGAGTACGGTGTTCCCGGTCCAGCCCAACGCAGTGGAAGCGCATGAGTTGAACCCAACAAGTCCATGCCGAAATCTAGATTTCGAGCTGAGTCTTGTGTTGGACTTCCTCATACCTCGAAACTGAATCGTCTTCTGCTTCGCGACTTACGTCTTTACATATCTCACCTCATCCAGTTCTGGACGTAGTAATTCACCATGTTCAGATCTACAGCTGTTTTGGCCTTCTTGGCTTTAGATTGTTCGACTTTGGTATACGCGTACCCTCCTTTTGAAAAACGAGGAGGCAGTGTATGTTCCAGCGGCATTTATGGCGAGCTTGTTCCGATACTAGCTCCATATCCTATCGCGCAAGCGTTTTGTTCAGCGTTCTATCCTGTTCCGTGCACAACTGCGGTTGTTGTGAAGAGGGACACCACCTGCACTACCTCAACGTCTAAAACAACTTCCAAATCGTCAAACCCTGCAACATCGGCCTCGACAACGAAGACGACCTCGGTCTCTACAACAAAGACAACGTCAACAGTAAGGCTTTGTTCATGACCAAACAAGTTTTATTGACAAGCCGCAGAAAGCTACAACGACGGTTGAACAAAAAGTTTCTGCTTGGTCGAAATGCCAGGAACAGGGACCAGAAGCTGTGTCGACGTTATGCTCATGTATTGAAGTGCCAAAGGTGAGATTCTAAAACTTATACCCATCACTGATAGAAGCTCGGGGTTGTGCCTGTATAAGACACATTCTTGTGGACCTAAATCTGTCCTTTTCGAGATTTCAAGCTGATGGTGTATTGCATTAGACTTGCACCACTAAAACCAGCACATCTACAACCAAGCCGACTAACGCAGGGACGAAATCGGGGACCAATACCGGGACGAACACAGGCCCGAGCACTTCGACGAGCACATCGAGGAGTATATCTGCGAGCACTTCTACGAGCACTTCCACGAGCACTTCTACGAGCACTTCCACGAGCACTTCCACGAGCACTTCCACGAGCACTTCCACGAGCACTTCCACGAGCACTTCCACGAGCACTTCCACGAGCACTTCTACGAGCATATCGACGAGCATATCGACGAGTACATCGACGAGCATATCGACGAGCATATCGACGAGCATATCGACAAGCATATCGACGAGTACATCGACGAGCACTTCGCCGACCGCTTCAAGTGTGCCTACAGCTTGCACAGATATAGCACCCTCCGGGTCAGGTACCTACACCGCAACCAACGGAGACACATTCGAAGTTCAATGTGGGCACTATCGTCAATCATGCCACTCAAACACTCTCAATGGTCCTACCAACGATGGCGCCTATGCCAGCAGTTTTCGGGATTGTCTAGACCAATGTTCTACCACACCGACATGCGAGTATATTCAGTGGTATGGCCAGTCGTATTTGTGTGGACTCGAAACTTCGACTGACTGTGGTGGTGAGGGTGCCTATGACGGTTACGATATGGCATCACTACAATTGGTCACATAAGAGAAGCTTTGTGTGGAGGCAATTTGAGACATTGACCAACGTAGACTGGTACGCTTCTTTTGGAGGATTACTAGATCTTCAGGTCGTCTGTTAGTTTAACATCTTGAGAATGCTCAATTTTCGGCATAAACAGCATTGATCAAAATCTTTGCAAGAAAGGCGCACTTCATATACTGAGATTTACTCCTTATACAGGAGCGTTATATTTTTTCCTCCTGTGAATATCCGATATCCTATCCCTAACAATCATAAGTCACCTACAAGAACACAATTCCAGTTCATAGTCGTCGCTCTTACTGGCGGATTAACTGCCAAGGGGAAGAAGCAGAAAATCCAGCCTGTTAACAACCACATACGACACCAATATTGACCGGCAAGCCCTATTACGCCATATCCTATCGATGAGCCGGCAACGCCCCCTTCGTATGTGTGTAGATGAACATAGATACGAATACAAAACGTGTCGATAGTATCATGTGACTCGGGGGTTGGGGGGGCGGGCGCCGAAGCGACCGCATTGAGCCAGTCGTTGATCCAACGTTGTTTAAAACGACAGGAGATATGCGATAACGAAGGTCAACAGTACTGAATTCAAGGGGACTTTCCACCCAGGTCGGACGTCAGCGATAGTGCTCCAGAAGGGTAGCCCTCCATCACGAGTAAAAGTCCGGGTCTCATCGTGAAATAACACGTAGCGACAATTAATATATAGGTAAAAGTGATGTCGATAATGATTATAGCTGTCAACATGCTCGCTCTCATGTACGTATTTGTCGAGTTGAAGAACACCTGGATAGATTGGACTGTATATTAGTCGCTAGCTGAGTACAGTCAGGTTTCACTATAGTACAAATGTCACAGCTGGCGCGGCATCAACGATGGCTGCGTACCTACAGTAGAGTAGATCGTGCTGGGTGATGCTCGGGTGGAGCTCACCCACGTGACGGTGAGCTGGGGGTAAGCTAGAGCGGCCTCACCCTATAGCAGGTTCAAAGCGGCTGTGAGCTCGATGCGCATTTTACATTCCTTGGCGTTCACGTGATCGTAATACACTACCTTGATCCTATCTTTGCATCATTCATTGGATGTCGTGGTTTCATTCCAGCGACCATGGCACTTCCAAACCTACGGCGCCTTTTCGTCGAAGCACGCACTGAAGCTGAAGAAAACGAGTACTCGAGAAATGCGGTGAGTCGATTAGCACATCATATTCATAGATTCTGATACATTGCTCGTGCACCGCGAGTTGGACCAATAGACCTTCATGAACCTCCGTGACCAGAGTATATCAACGATTGGGGTGTTTTAGAAACCCTGATACTTGCTTTCAGAGGATCAGGCTAATGGTGTATGCTTGACTATAGTTCTACAATCTTGTCCTGTTCATCTCGTCAGTGGCTGTGTTCAGTTTGGTTGCTCAGAGAATGAGCAGCACATCAGTGGGTGCTGTCTAATCAATTATGTTTGGGATGGCAGTATACAGCTTGATAACAGGCTGACTCGCCCGAACATCCATTCATATACATTACTTGGAGCCACTATGATTGGCATTCGTTGTACCACAAAGGATAAGCGTTTCGGAACGCTATCATATCCATACGAATAGACCAGGCTCCTACAGCTGTGCGGAAGACTCCACATCGATCAGCGTACAAGCAAGAACATCACTCAGCACCCTGTTGCTTCTCAGTCTGTCTCCTCTCCATCCGAACTTAAGAAGTCGTAGTTCTTTGCACCACGCACCAATCTCCGACCAGCGCCCGCAGCAGGACCACCACCTCCTCCTTTTGCCTCTCCAATACTCTTCCGACGTCCACCACTGTCATCCTCATCTTCGCTCTCATCAGTCTTGCCCCAACGTTCGTTTCCTTCCTGGACCGCTTCAATATCAGCAGCTAGTTCTCGAGCCTCTTTGATCTGAGCAGCCTTTTCATTGCTGTATCTACCTGTCATTCCGACATCATCAAGCATGGACTTTAGGTGGTTGATCTTTGCTCTGGGCGTCTCGTAGGGCTTCAACTCCTTGCCCCAGACTTTGCGAACGCCGCATTTTACGAGCCAGCCTTGAAGACGTTTGATCTCTTCGGCTTCGGGAGAGGTCTCTGGTCGCGATTTTGACTTGGACGTTTTCGAAGGTTTGGTAGCGGTGTCTGTCGTGGTCTTTGAGGATGTGGAGGACTTCTTGGATTTTGTTCGAGGCGGCGGGTCATCTATCACTGAGGAGAGCTCCGATGATGTGTCGTCCACGTCTGCGACATCCTCTTTCTTAGCGCTGATCGGCTGTTTAGCCGGAGCCATCTTTTCCTCAATGCTACCGTTGTCTACATCATCCATCTTGTCATCCTCTTCATCGTCATCGTCGGAGATCGGACTAAGACTTTTTGCCTTCTTTTTCGACTTTGTTTTCGTCGTCGCTTCGGTTGGTTTTTCCTTTTGCACATTCGTTGACTTCTTCGGCTGAACCTTCTTCTTTATCGGCTTCTTTTGCTCCTCCTCAAAAGCACTCTCCTCATCTGACTCCGGCGGCTCAGACAACGCCGTAGACTCCTCATCCTCATCTTCATCTTGTACTCTAGAGACCTTCGTCTTCTTCCTCGGCTGTGGACTCGCCGAAGTAGACACCCTCTTCACGCCCTGGCTCGGCTTCTTCACCTTTTCACCTTCGGACTCCTCACCTGCTTCGCCTTTATGCTATCCATGCGTCAGCTACCACAACCATAACACAACAGCTTGTGATATACATACAAATTGATCCTGAATAATCTCTTTGCTCCGCGCCTTCCAGTCTCCGTTTTTGAAGAACCCATCTTCTAGACCGAGTTCTTTCTCCGCGTGTGCCCGCAAAGCATTCGGAGACGACTCGACCTGCTCAGGGTCTCGGAAGTGCGCTCGCACCGCGTTGCGCAGAGCTTTCTCGAGTTGGATTTCTGTAGGCATACTCTCGGGATCAACCGGTGTCAGACGTTGTCTTAGCAGCGAAAGACAAGCAAAATCAAGGCTATGTTCTTCCTTGCGACAGTAGATCAATACTGTCGATCACCCGACGCGTCTACAATATGACGTCCCCGCTCAAGACGCGTCGTGTAGCTGGCTAATCCTCGGACCAATCTTTCCTTCGGACGAAATTCATCCATCCGCAACTCCAAGCGTCCGCGATTTGTCAAGCGCAGGCAGTGACAAACCCCAAAGCTATTCCCATCCCTATACCTGGCGGCGACAGTCGCATACCAAACATCGACATGCCAGGACTACTAGAAGAGAAAAGTACAAAGGACGACATCAACAAAACACCGCTGGCTACGGCGACTCCATCGTCCGGCGGCGCAAATACAGTAACAGGACCACCAGGAACTATATTATCGAATGGAGTGGTACTGGGAGAAGATGGGAAGCCGTATGTCTATCAAGCAACACCACCACTACTAAGACCCACCCCTCCACTTAGAGAAAGATAAAGAACAAAAGCTAACACCGAATCTGCGCTGAACAGTTGTCGAACATGCACCTCCTCCACAGCCTGGATGGCAATGATGAAATCCAGCACTAAACCCAAATCCAAAAACAACAACCCTACACCCTCCACAACATCTACATCCACATCCACAATATCCCTCACCACCCTCCCCAACGACACCCCCGAAGAGTGCCCCCCAGACGTCAACGTCCTAGGCCGCAGCACATGGACCCTCCTGCACACCCTCCCAACAACCTACCCCAGTTCCCCAACCCCAACCCGGCAGTCCACAACCCACCAATTCATAACGCTCTTCTCGCAACTCTATCCCTGCGGGTACTGTGCCACTGACTTTCGCGAATACTTGAAAAGTGAGGAGGGTGGGGATTTGAAGGAGGCGTTGAAAAGCCAGGAGGGGTTTGGGAGGTGGATGTGTAAGGCGCATAATGCTGTTAATAGGAAGCTTGGGAAGGGGGAGTTTGATTGTGAGTTTTGGAGGAGAAGGTGGGTTGATGGACCGAGTGATGGGAGCTGTGGGTAGATTCTGATTGGTTATAGGGAGGGGATGGAAAGTTGAAAAGAGGCATTTTGATTTAGAGATTCATCTTGTGTTGAGAGCCTTTGCATATAGAGGGCGTTTTAGCATTGCATCTCAACTCCATTACGCTAGTTGTGGTATAGAGTGTACATTAGATATTGTACAATATTGTCTCATCTCAAATCCTTGAGGTCAAGCTTGTTATCTTCTGATTGATTTCCCCTATCCTTTTCGGCATGCTCTCACCTGTCTAGGCGTTATTTCATCCGACTCCATTTTGCGTTTCTTCCGCGTCTCGCCACTTGGCTTGACATCTTCCACCACGCTCGTCGGCTCTTTGTACACCATGCTAGTGCTAGCTTTGTCCTCAATGTCCTTGGCTGTACTTGCTTTCACCTCCACCAAGATGAGCTTGTCATGCAGCACAATCTCTGTGTAGATGCATAAACAGTCAGGATTATGTGCCACACGGTACAACACTCCACTAGACCACCCGTAAAGATTGCGACAAGCGTGAGGCACAACTTTGGAGTACTCCACGTGCGTTGGCACGAACAACAGTTTGAGCAGATTGCTGTATTCGCATGGTGCTGGTCTGTTGACAAAGATCCTCCCTGCTGCAAGCTTCTTTGACGCACACAAAAGTATGTCTGTTTTCTCGCCAGTCTGATATGCATGCTGTTCGTCAACGTACAAGTAGTCTGTGCGTGGGTTGATGAGTGTAAGTCGTTCAAGCCCGGTGAGCCATTGCAGAATATTCGTCATTTGCTCACCACTCAAGCGTCGAGACATGTACTCAGTCATTTCGACATTCTTGATGATGCTGGCATGATATCGTCCGATTCTTTCCAGAAAATTATCGATGGCTGGTGTACTTCTGAATTGGAAGTTTTGGTTTTCGTAGAAGAAATCTTGCACTTCTGATCGCAAGAGACGGTTCACATGCATCAGCTTAACAGTCTGAACGTCGACTTCCTTCGTAAGTTCGTATTGAGCGAATACTGTTAGTGTACCCTTGATCTTGACAAGATAGTCATAGATCTGGAAGCGTGTTTCTGCTGGTATGCCAGTGAGACTTGCTTTCTCTGGTTCCACGATGGTGTCGTCGTCAACATGGAATCCTATGGCTTCTGACTTGTCTCCAACCAAAGGATCTGGAGAGTCTGATATTGTGAGGTCAACTACTGCAGGCATACCGACAGAGACCGTCTGTAAGATAATGCAGATGTCGACTGGAGGTATTCGAAGGAGCACCACTCCTGATCGAGAACTTTCGTATGATCGGTCTAGGATCCTGAATGTCGGTTGGTTCCAGCTTCTAGAAGTTAGCACCATGCATGATATCAATCAAGTGTTAAATGGTACCTTGGTGCAATATGCTTCTCAGACTTAAGTCTTCCGATTCTTTGGAAAGTTCCGGACAATAAGATCGGTACATGTAAGCAGTCCAATCAATGCTTGCAGAGAAAGACGCTCATATCAGACAAGTAGGTATCTAACAGACCAAGTGTTCCATCGCGCAGGTGCAACACGCGTCGTGTCAATAGGGAAGGCGCGCGCGCTCACTCGACCTTCACTTTCCATGTGATACGTGGCACTCTTTGGCACGTCCAAATTCTCACCATCAAGGCCAATGTCCGCAACTACCACACTCCTCTCGTTTGTCGTGTTGACTGCTCGTATTCAAGTTTGTGAGCTCGCTGGAGGCATCACAATCCATTTGGACAATTCTGTAGCGCGTTTGAAATGTGTCACAGGAATATAAGGACTGTACAAGTAAATGGCTAAACTGTGATTCATGTAGTGAGATCCATTAGCCTAATCAGCAATATTGCGTAGCTCCAACTAAAGGCAACTTTGCCTACCTAGAAGGACAATCCGTTTGTCTAGCTTGCCTCGCAACACTTGTCCAAAAAATCGAGGACGATGTGCTTCAAGGCATGCTAGTTTCAATACCGTGCCGAGTCGTGTCTGTCCCTTTGCTTTCGTCCACTAGACCTCTTGGTAGAATACCAACCAGTCCATACCAACGCACTTCCGATCCTAGATGTCAATATCAATACCCAGATCAAGACCTTGCAAGACCTCATCGTCCCGCTTTGATTTCTTGATCACTGGTAATCCCCTTTTGACCTCACCTCCAGTCCTCATAATTGTAGGCGTGCTGCCGCGAGAGAGATTACTGCTCTCGTGCGCTGCAACCGTAGCAAGCGGTGTGCCAGCTCGAGAGCCGATTTCTGATATTGCAGTTCCATTCACTGGCGTTCCTGCCCTCGAGATATCACTTGCACTCCCGAACAAATCATCATCGAGAGTCTTTGGTGGTGCAAGCTTATTAGTGTCCATCTCCTTCTTCTTGATCATTCGTCTTTTCAGCAGTGCAGCCTTCTGCATGTTCTCTTGTGCTCGTCGTTGGTTTTGTTTGTTGAGTTCTGCAATGCGGTCTGTCGCAGCAGCTGCCTTAGCGGTAAGGTTTGGATGCAACGATGTGCCCATGGCCAGTTTCATGGGTACCAAATTCAACAATTTGTCTTCCAACTCTTTGATAGCCTCCTCATCATCTCGTTGCTCCGCCTCGAATATTTGCTCCTTAATCTCCTTCTTCTCTGCTGTTCTATTGACCATATCCTCCAGCTCTTTCTGTCGTCTCAGTTTGGTACTAATCTCAGCGTCCGTGAATCTATGACTGATCAACTTATTGATTTGACCAAGTTTTGCATTAACGAGACCTCGAGTGGGCATTCGGCAATCCTCATTGGCCATTGTCAAGCGATATCGTCGCCATTCGTCGTCCGTGAATCGTGAGTTTGAGCATTCGAGGAATGACCATGGCTTTGTGGCTTTACCATGTGCTGCGATGATATACTTGTTGATCAAAAAGCTCTTTCCGGTTGATCCCATGATCGCATAGGGTTTGCCTTCTTGGAATCCCTTGATCAAACATAGACGGTACTCATTCTGTCCTTGAGTTCGACCAGGTCCCAAACATACTCTTGCATAACATCCCGTCAACGTGTCCTCAAAACCAGGTGTCCAACAAACCTGAGCAAAGTTCTCTCGGCCAACTCTGACTCGTTGAATGTCGGCCAGTTCTACCGGTGGATCATCCTTGTGTGGTGAGGGCGATCGCGGCCGCGGCCGTGTATGTCGTCTGTCTCGGTCATCATAGTCATTGTCACTCTCGGCGTCTCCATCTGCGTCGCTGAAGTCATCACGACGGTCGACTCTTCGCTCTGTTGTGCGATTTCTGCGCTCCTCAGCACGGAGATTCTTCTCTTCTCTCTGCTTCTTGTACGCTGCGATCGCACTGTTCGCCTCGCCTGCTTTTCCACCGCCAATCTTCGTTCGCTGTCGAGAACTCTTTCGCTGGCTGTCATCCAAATCGGCAGTACTGGCCTTGCGCTTCTTTTTGGCTGCTTGCTTTGCTTCCTCCTTAGCTCGAGCACTTAACATTCGTCGAAGCTGTGCATTTTGTTCATGTTTTTCTACTTGCTCATTTCGTTCTGCTAGAATGGCTTCCCGCTCAATTTCAGGCTTTGCCTCGATCTCAGATTTATCCCGTGCACTATAGTAGAGTTTCTCATATGGGAACATCGGCTTGGAGTCTGTGGTTTCGAATTCTGCTTCAGATTCAGACTGCGACATTGAGGCAGATCGTGATTCGCCTGAGATAGACATTCTTGAATCAGGTTAGAAAAGAGCTAGCAATTAACTCCAAATACTTACCCTTCGTCTTCGTCGTCTGAATAATCCTTGCGCTTGCGTCCTTTCCGTACGAGTCTGGAAACAGGCTTTCGTGCAGCTGTAGGCGGAGTGTCCTCTTTTTCATATGTTGCAGGTGAAGATGACTTTCTGCGTGGAGGTGATGCAATACTTTCTTCGCCGGAGGAATCACCACCAGCGAGGGCGAGCAATTCCGCATCAAGGTCGGCCATGGTGACGTGGTGATGTTTGTCTCAGATGTGACAAACAGAGATAGAGTTAAATACCAGTAGTGAGTAGCAAGCAAGGCGAATTCGTGTGATGAAACACGTAACACACGTTCAGTGTAAGCGAGGTCTGCTAATGGTGTTCTTGTGTTCTAGTCAACGGCCTTGTACGGTTAGGTCAATCTGGAGATCCAAAAAGACCAACGTTGATCAGGCAAACGGCAGTCCCCAATTCGAAGTTAGGAGACACAAAGATCGGTCGATGTGTTAAAGGAGTATGTGTGTTGCGACAGGACCTGCAGTCAAAACAGTACATCTATGGTTGTTGAACAAAGTGCCAAAAATTAACTTCGGTCGAGTCATACACAATACTACGCACTATCTCATGACTCGTATAGTGACGCACCTCACTTCAATTGCCAAATTATCGTAGAGTAGAATTCAGTAGACATGATCAGTACAAACCAATAGATAAAATGATTGCTGCTAGAGGCACAGCTTGTCGACGAGCTGTCGCTATCGCTAGTAGGAGCTCGAGACTCAATGCAGCTCACCGCATTGTAACGCCTTGTGTCAATCACATCAGATCAGCATCGACTGAGACTGCGGATGGCAATGTACCAATAAAGTCGCATAGGAAGCCTGGAACACCATTGACGGAGGCACAACGAAAGTTCCTGGACAGTGCTCTCAGAGTGAACCAGGCGGGAGAGCTGGCAGCGACATTAATATACACAGCACAAACGCCACCGATAGTGAAAGCGCATCCACATCTACAACCATTAATGAAGCACATGTATGATCAGGAGGCTGGACACTTCAAAACATTCAATGGGCTTCTGGCCAAGCATCGGATCCGACCGACTGCCCTATACCCTGTATGGCAAGCGGCTGCAACAGTACTTGGCTGGACGACAGGAATGATGGGTAAGGAAGCGGCAATGGCATGCACAGAAGCTGTTGAGACTGAAATTGGCAATCATTACAACAGTCAAGTGCGTGAGCTATTCAAATGGATGACCGATCTGAAAGAGAGGGGTGAAGAGCTTGATCCCGAACTGGCTGTGCTGATTGAGGATGTAAAAAGAATTCGAGATGAAGAGCTAGAGCATCTGGATCATGCTGTCGAACATGATGCGAAAGAAGCTCAGCCATACGAGCCCCTTACAAAGGTCATTCAGTACGGTTGTAAAGGAGCAATCTGGATCAGTGAGAGGGTTTGATTTGATACTGCAACACGGATTTCAAAACAGCACTTCCGTATGCCAACACTGTCCTCGAACCTGGACATTCGATGTGTCCTTGTTATCTGCAGCTATGAGCAGATATTTCCTATCACGCACTTCCTAACGTTCAATAAGTCAAAGTTGCAACTCGAGTTGCGCTTCCGTAGCCAAAAAATGGTCTTGTCTACCAATCGCGTACAACAAATCCTGCTACCTTTGGGTCCAACAACTTTCTGAGGAGGGTCATGTTGCGTGTGCTCTTGGATTCAATCTTGGTGGTGGCGAGAACCTGCTGATTGGACTCGACGGCCTCGACGGCCTCGATGGACTCGATGGACTCGATGGATTCGATGGATTCGTTGACCTCGTTGACCTCAGTGACCTCGTTGGATGATCGCATCTCCGCATCACATACTTCATCAAGAGCAATGGAAGTGCTGGAGTATTGGGTTGTGTCATCGTCGCTGTTGATACTGTCTGGTGTGGTGTCGTCACTCTTGATGTCCCACCAGCCCAAGGACTCATCCGAATCGCAGCCCCAGGGGTCCTCCCAAGCTTTGGCAGGCGCCTTCTTGCACTGTTCGCAACCCACGGCGAGTAGAGTGACGATTGGTCGATGTCTTCGACTGCACTTACTCAACTTGGCCCAGGCATCAACACTGGCGGATTTGAGTGATCTGAGCATTGTCTTCTCGCAAGGGACATCTCGGATGAAGCTGTGGGAAGGGTCGACGCAATGGACCGACTTTGTGGTGACGGTGTGACACATCGCGAAAGTCTGACAAGTCAATGTCAGTCAAACATCCGAGTAATGGTCATGGACAGAAGGACTTACGGGTTCGTGATGATGGATAGCAGATACAGGTTCTGAATAGGTTGTTGAGCGGTTTGAGGTCTTGCGATGACTTGCTTGATGATCGATCGAAGAGAGTTTTGTGTTGTGATGGTGAAGTCAAGCGAAACATCAGTAGGATAGAGTTCGAAGAAGTTGATTGCAGGTAGGGTCGAAAAGCGTTTAAAACTCTTTTTCGGTGAGGCAACGATATATTTTTGTCCATCAAATGAAAGTTCATGTCCTGCTGATCAAAAAGCTGTGGCTGGGGCTATTGTCACTAACGTCGAAAGGTACTCCGGCCACGATAATCAAGAACAATTTTACCAAACGTGTGCTATCAATGTTCAAATAGGAAAACATTAGTCGGAGGCCTTGTGTCGGCAGAGATGCACTTTGAGCTTTGGATGAGGAAGTGCCATCGGACACAGGAGCTTACGAGCCTTCCACTTTTCCATTTTCGAACCTTTAATGACTTTCAAATTTACCACGACTGTTGTCTTATGAGCCGTCTGTTTATGTTTTCCTATGCTGCAGTCCCAAGCGATTGGAGCAAACCATGCTCAGTTAAGTCACAATGGCCTAACATCAGAATACAAGTCGGACGAGAATCATGTTCTCTACTCTCATCTCTGTTTCACTTACGACGGGAAACACGTTGAGGACCGCCCAAATAGATTGTATTTGCAGGTGCAGTTCAATTTTGCACACAGCCCAAAGCTCGAACCCTGACTCGAAGCCCCCCAAACCGTTGATCTACCTTGTGTATCCCGTGTCACTCTTTATCGTTCCCAGAAGTCATCAAGAGGAGGCGAGCAGGACTAGGTCAGGGCAAAGAATGAGCTTCGGTTGAACCAACAAAGAGTCGGAAAACAAATGAGCATGGGCGAAGTATGTGATACAAGTACAAAGAGCAGTGGTTTCGCTGGCTAATACCGGTGTTTCAACCCGACGATCAAACGCAAAGTTAAGACTTGCAATAGCAAAGAACACTTCTGCGGTGTGAACATCTGTCTTCGAAAAGTTCTCTTCGAGACGTACACTTCAGATTGACCTCTGCGTCAACAGACGGCGACAGGCGCGGCGTATAGCCTCGACGCACGGTGGCCTTCCCATCGCATCAGCCCTCTATGTTACTGTCATCCATTCACATGTCCACTATGACTGGCTTCAACCATGTTCTACGATCACGAAGAATGTCGAGATCGTAGTCTGGATATAATATTTTGTCAAAGAGAACGTTTCACTTCGAGAGAGGCATGAGCATGGAATCTTGTCTCTACTCAAGGTAACGGCTTGGCTCCACTACTACAGCTTTCTGTCTCCGAAGCAGGACAACGCTGACAAATGAAAAACATCGATCATTCAACACATTCTAGCTCCAAGACCAAGGGACCATCACAGTGACGTCTATCGGACTAACAATTTCTAAGGTCAAGTACGACGGCCGTGGCAGCACAACCGGTGCTTCTTGTGCAGCCATATGAGTTGAATGTTGGCAACAATAAGAGCGGTGGTAGTGAAAGATATTCTCATTAAGTGTTTGGGTACTGCTGAAACGTTGCGTCGTGTAAATCCAGAAGTTTCTTCGCGTATTTCACTTCAATACTGTAAACTCCATGTCTTTTTTGTGTCCACATCGTGCTTCGTGTACTTCGCATTCAGGGGTATAGGCGAGCATCACACATGCATGCCAAGCTCCGATATCCGATCAGGTGAAGTTCAAAAGGCCGCTAACGCATAGAGGTCGTGGTTGACACACTCCTGAGTGTAGAGGTTTGTGCTTAAGTCAACCACAATGATGATATCTTGCAGTACTTGAACACAATATCTGTTTTTGTGTAGTCTTCTCGAAGAATACCACATGAGAGCTATACCCACCCAGCCTACACGAATAGTCCACTGGAAAGCGATGTTCGTGGCAGATGGTGAAATCTTGTTTGGTAAGCACGAAGTCTGGTAGCGAGAACAGGGAAGCTAGCGCCCCTCGCTAGCAATAATCGAGCCAAGTGCACATAGATAGCGTGCGCTTACGTCAGGCGGCGCCCTTCTAGTTCACGTCAAAGGTTTGGGTATCATGAAACTAAGCCGATTTGTCGAAATTGCACCCTAATGGGCAATTCCTCGCTCGAACAAGGAGACAAACGTCGTGAGGGACCGGCTACGACTAACAGATGCGACGGTGCATGGCCGCGGCATACAGTACATGTCAACGTTGATTGTCGCTGTGGATTGACCTTCGCTTTTCTTCTTCTTCTCCTCACTGTCACCGTCAAGTCGGTCGTCCAATATTCGCTGCTCATGCTAATACCCGTGCCCACTCGATTTCAGCCTCCACTTTTCGCGACTTCCTTTACTGAACTGCAGCAACCACTACGTTGCTCTACAATCTGCATCACTCCCCAATCGTTCACGAAGAAGGCAGGATCAAGAAGTAACGCAGAGCTCTAAGCCTTCCACAGCGATCAATCGAAGCCAATATCGAGACCTGTGCAATTTGAGTCGAAACTCAACTTGAACGATCATCTGGCAGCTTTAGCAGAGCTATAGCTTGAGAAAGATTGAGTTGGATACAAAGGCACAAGGAACGCGAGCTCGTCTCACCCAGCAATCTGGTCGGAGCAGTAATACGGAGACATCTAGTCTGTGCTCGCTGCGACTATTTTTGCTGTCAGCATCTGTGTCTCAAGACCTCGTAGTCGCGAGCAAACCACAATCCTATTGCATCGGAACCTAACTGGGTTCGCATTTTCAGCCAAGACGTTATCCGGGCATAGTTATTCCTGGTCACGATGGGCCTCCTCTCAAAATTACAAAGCAGTATGTTCGTTAGCGTCTTCTCGGAATCGAGACTAACCTAAATCGCAGAACTTGAGTTATACAGACTAGAACAGAAGTACGCCAAGCGAAAGAACAGACAGACACTGGCGACTGGCGCAACTTACGTTGACGGCGAATACCGCTACTATGGTGGTGTCTCACAGCCTATTTCCGCAAGCAGCACCGGATCCAGTTCCTCAATGGGAAAGCGTACGAGCATGTTTCTTGGTGGTAGACGATGATTGAGATCCGTGGTTATCTCTAAGTCTAAGAGCAAGCAAATAACACACGAGACTATCGAGCGACCTCAGTTGCGAATTACAAGAAGCAAAATTCGCACAGACACCTATTCTGGTTAGTCGTAACGTCCCCGCCAGCCAGTACTACAGATCATCTACAGCATATCGTCCTATAGCGCAGGCATGGATTCTTGTTTGAAGGCATTGATTTTGAGGGTGCATGGATCAGGTGTTACAAGGAGCAAATTATGGCGGGCGTAGGAGAGTGTTTTGAGTGCTTTTTGGCAGCGCTTGCACATCGGACAGCACAGATTTGCATCTTCGGTCCTTTATATACGTTCAATTGGATCACTTACAGTCTTCATCAGATTCTCATCTGTACGGCATTGCATCGTCTCTAAATATGAGGTCAAATGAGCAAGCATTGCTGTCATTTGAAAACATGTCCCCCGGTTAAATCTCGCATCCTTCGGGACCTCGGCACAGTCAGTATGACTATCAACTGTGCAATAGTCGTGTATCTACGCGGGATCATAGAATTCCCTGTCTGCTTACAGTTTACCAAGGTAATTGGTCTTCGTCTTTCATTTTGTTCGTTTCCCGCAAACCTTCCAAGGAGTAGCATATGCCAGTACCACACCCAAGACTGATCTCCATTCCAAGTGGCTCTTACTCTGCGTCAGGCTTCCGATCGCAACGCTGCAGAAACAGGACTGTATAAGGTGCTTCGTTATATAACCTGAGAACAATATCTCGGCTCTTCTTTTACGGCACTCCAAGATAGCACTTTCTCGGTTGCTACCACGAAAGCCCATTCTATCGCTAGGAACAACAAGACCAAAGCACCCCTTTTGCTTCTCTATGTTCTGAGCTGTCCCCGAGTCCACACGAACTCCAGCATCCATTTCAGACTACCCTACTTCAGCAACACCAACACCAATCATAAAACACCACTCCGTCCGGAGACCAGCTCCGTTCCTACAACACCTACATGGTCCCCCGCCCGCTCCCCTACCCCTCCACCCATCCCACAAAAGGTCTCCACCGCTCCCAACCTGGCCACTTCTTCGCCACCTACCCAGAACAAAACTACGAGATCCTACGACGCATCTACTGGAAACGCCGCGGCTACTTCATGGCAGTCAACATCCCCCCTCTCGCCTCCATCGAGCGCGTCTCAACATGCATCTACCGCATCCTCGGCGGAAATCCCAGTAAATTCACTCTCCAAGGAACAAACACGTACCTCCTCGGCGTCGGCAAGGACAGAATCCTAGTCGACACAGCGCAAGGCATGCCAGAATGGAAACACGATCTCACCAAGACCATCACCGAAGACGCTAAAAGGGACACAGGTGGGCAAGAACAGGTAGTGATCAGAGACTGCATCCTAACGCACTGGCACCACGACCACGTAATGGGTATCCCGGACGTCCGCGCCCTAAACTCCGACGTAAAAATATACAAACACCTCTCGAACCAATACGACCCGGACCAAACCCTGACCCGTGAGAAAATCCACGACATAAACGACGGCCAGCGGTTCAGCGTCGGCTCAAAATCAGATAACACGCTCTTCGAAGTCGAAGCTTTTCACGCACCGGGTCACGCAAAAGACCATATGTGCCTGCTCATCACGCAGTCCCCTGACGAAGAAGAAGTAGGCTGTATATTCACGGCTGATAACGTGCTTGGCCACGGCACAGCCGTCTTCGAGGATTTGTCATCGTACGTGCGCAGTCTGCATCTTATGAAAGAGCGCGCGGGCAATAATCGACGCGCTTTTCCCGGTCACGGAGCCGTTATTAACGACGCAAGAGCGAAGTTGGATGAGTATATTTTCCACCGCAAGATGCGTGAAGACGAGGCTGTTAACGTGCTCGTGTACGGCACGACGTCGAAACCGGGACAGGGACCGCTGAAGACAGCGGAGGGATTTCCGCAGTCACAGCAGGCGCCTGGTGATGGTGCACACGAGAGTGGGTTGGGGAAGGAATTGGTCATGGGTAAGGAGTGGGCGAGTATGGAGATGGTGAAGGTTATCTATAGGTTGTATCCGGAGAATCTGTGGGGGCCGGCGGAGGGTGGATTGCTACAGGTTTTGGATAAGTTGTTGAAGGATGGGAAGGTGGAGAAGACGGAGGATGGGAGGTGGAAGGCTTCGGAGATGGTTATGAAGGAGGCGCTGGCTGAGGAGGGGAGTAATAGGAGTCGGAGTCCGATGAAGCTTTGAGCAGTCACTCAGTAGATTACAATATAGATTGAGGAGCTTTGCCTGTTATCTCCCAGTTGTTTATTTTCTCTCACAAAGTTACCATTATTTCTAAACCCCATTCTGCTCGATTGGGTTAGGCTTACGAGGCTGTTCGAGCTGGCGGGTACTCCCCCCTTACCGAGCATACTACTGTACCTGATCTCTGGAGACCAAATCACCACAGCAATGTTCCACACTCTTTATCAGACAATGTCGCTCTGGCTCCGTACTTGAGCTGCCGATACTACTAACCATGGTAAGTCGGGGTGCCAATAACCTACACCGCCAACCTTGAAAAGGTTCAGAAGCCTCTTTTCTAATGCAAGGACACGTGGGCTGTACATGTTCTGGTTCACGAGAAAGATGAATGTCGACCACGAATTTGTGTAGGTTAGGCACGGGTGCCCGAAGTGGTGTCTTCGAACGTTGGATCGAAGGCGATGCAGACTTGAATGTCCTCCTCCATATTTAGAAAACAATCAAGAGGACTACACCATCACATACAAAGGCACGATATGCTAGCTAACAATAATATAAATATCGACTACTGACATAGGAATCTATCGAGCTCTCTCCATTGCTCTCGAGGCCCTCGTCACCTTCGCCTTTGGAGGTGTCACAACAGATACCAGGATCGAACACGGCATGGACAACGTCAGCGTAAGGCCTATGGACGCCTTGTCGTACAATGGTTGTTGTATCCCACAACCCCCTGATCATGCCAGTGGTCGACCCTTTCGACCACCTCCCCCAAGACCCCAAGGTCCACGCACCCCCTCTACAAGTACAACGAGTCGCACACACAAACAAACGCAAGTGAAACCGAAATCAAAGTATTCTGACGCCAAACAAAACAAGAACAGAAAATGAACTAATAAATAAATTCCGAACAGTGCTAGCAAGCATGACACAATTGACATGTTCATCTCATGCGACATGTGGCAACGTGCTTCGGACGCGTCAAATGTTCATCTAGATGTGGCTTCCTGGTGAAGGCTTGGTTACTACAGATAGCAAAAAAGTACAGTATCTATATCTAATACTTGGAAGAAGAATTGGCACTTGACTATGACGTCACGGTGGCAGCATGCTTCCCGTCGGTCCAGTGAGGTGTATCGTCAACTTTCCCTCGAGGAGCAGGGATATCCGTGTGTGGCACAGTACTACTGCTTTACAACAACAACTTTCTTCTTCGCTTGGAGAGTAGTTCAGAATGGGACCATTAGTACCATATAGACCGAGTACCGAGTAGAAGAGCCAAGAGACTAAACATGCCCAATGTGCCCTGATAATCTAACAGCATTGCAAAGAGGAGCAACATGGTTTAACCAAGAGGAAACATCGTAAGTACCTGAGCTATTGCATAAACAAACAGGACGTGGAGTTTGTTGTTAACATGTTTCTCATACTTGCTATTCAAACCAGTATCGTGAATACGGATATCCTTGTAAACAAGCAAAGCAGACGGACCACAACGCTGCACTTTCAATGAACGCTGTCACACAAAGACATACTTCCCTGCTTGCCATGATTCATCTCCAAACTGTAGCAGTCCAGAAGCTATGTGCTCGATCTAGTGTATCTGTACATTCATACACCTCGCCACTAATCGCACTCTTCCTCTTACACGACGTGCTTATTACTTCTTTGCATGCTTGGCCATGGTGTTGAGGGCCGATCCGTTCTTGAACCATTCAATTTGAGGAGCGTTGAAAGTCTGGTTGAGCTGGCAGTCCCATGACTCGCCATCCTTGGGGTGTACCTTCATGGTAATTGGCTTACCAACCGCAAGTTCCGTGCACATAACATCAACCTTGTCATCTGGGTTGATCTTGTCGTAGTCCTCTGGGTTAGCGAAAGTGAGTGGAAGCATACCTTGCTTCTTCAAGTTGGTCTCGTGGATACGGGCGAACGATTTTGTGATGATGGCAAGTCCACCCAAGTGTCGTGGTTCCAAAGCAGCATGTTCTCGAGAAGAACCCTCACCGTAGTTCCAATCACCAATGACAACCCATTTGATACCATCAGCCTTGTACTTTCTGGCGGTGGCTGGGACAGCATCAGTTTCACCAGTCTTGAAGTTTATAACCTTGTTGGCCTCGCCGTTGGCCGCGTTGATAGCGCCAATAAGCATGTTGTTCGAAATGTTGTCCAAATGACCTCGGTACTTGAGCCACGGGCCAGCCATGGAGATGTGATCGGTAGTGGTTTTACCTTGGGCCTTGATCAGAATTGGAAGGTCGGTGGCGTCTTTGCCATCCCAAGCCTCGAATGGCTGGAGGACTTGCAGACGATCAGAGCTTGGGGAAACCTGAACTTCAACGGAAGATCGGTCCTGAGGTGGAGCTTGGTAGGTGTCCTGGCCTGGGTCGTATCCGTTCCTTGGAAGACCGTCACCGGTGGGTGGTTTGAGCTTAAATTCTTTGCCATCTTTGTCCTTCAGCGTGTCGGTTAGAGGGTTGAAATTGAGGGTACCGGCAATGCTGAGTGCGACGACAAGATCAGGAGAGGTAACAAAGGAGTGAGTAGCTGGGTTGGCATCGTTACGTCCAGTAAAGTTGCGGTTGTAGGAAGACAGAATGGAATTCGGCTAGTACAGAAGTTAGTAAACTCGCATCGGTAGAGAACGTACAGGATCAAACACTCGTGTAGAGCTTCGACCGATACGGATCTCGCAAGGGATTGACTCACGGTGCCTTTCTTTACATCTTTCCGGTCCCATTGACCAATGCAAGGTCCGCAGGCATTGGCCAAGACCATGCCACCAAACTCTTCGAACGTCTTCAATTGCCCATCACGCTCGATGGTGGCTCGGATCTGTTCAGAGCCAGGAGTAACAGTGAAGAGCGCCTTTGATTTGATGCCGTGAGCCATGGCATCTTCAGCGATGGATGCAGCACGCGACATGTCCTCGTAGGAAGAGTTGGTGCAAGAACCAATCAAGCCGACCTTCAACTCTTCAGGCCACTTGTTGTCCTTGACAGCTTGCTTGAACTTGGAGATTGGAGTTGCCAAATCGGGAGTGAAGGGACCATTGATGTGCGGCTCGAGCTCGGAAAGGTTAATCTCGATGAGCTCATCGTACTGGCAGCCTTCATCTTCATGCAACTCGTGTGCATATTGTCGAGCAAATTCACCAATATGCTTTCTCTTGGTAGCGGCAAGATAATCGTACATTCTGTCGTTGTATGGGAATAGAGTTGTAGTAGCACCAATTTCGGCACCCCTGGAAACGTTAGCACAAACACCAATGATGAGGAGTGGGAGACTGCAGACATATTGGCAATGGTCGCCATTCCTGTGCATGAAATATTCTTTGTGCCAGGACCTGCAAAAACAATTGTTAGTAACCCCTATTGTAGTTCGAGTACCTCGGATTGGCGTAATTGGTCAAAGGTGCCCTCCCCAGAGACGAAAGCAAGTGCTTCGCATTCGCAAAAGTGTCTCATCTTGTATCGATGCTATCTCGTGTTGGATAAGGGTACGAGTTGGCAAATGCTGAAGCTGAAAAAGTACAGCGGCAAAGACAATTGCCACCAGGTGCGCGCCCGGGACGTTATCATTGGAGCAAATGAGGAGAGCACGTCGCAGGTATGCCAGGGCACCGTGAAGGAAAAACGACCACCAGAATTTGATAACTTACCATGGTACTCAACGATTGCCTACAAGTCATGTTAGTCTATCTGCAAAGGACGACGTGAAATTGAAAGACCCACCCCAGTGCCTCCCTTAACGGTCAGGATGCCCGCAACCTTCAGGATGATGTCTGTTACAAGTCAGTAAAAGGTTTGGCGGCTCAAGGTATCTTGTTTCTTACCCTTTGGAGCGGTCCAGCCAGACAATTCGCCAGTGAGCTTGACACCAATGTACTTGGGGGCCTTCAACTCCCAGGGAAGGTTGGCCATCACGTCAACAGCATCAGCGCCACCAACACCGATTGCAACCTGGTAGAATTAGTATACTCTGCTAAAGATAGTTAGGCAATTACGTACCATCCCTAATCCACCGGCGTTGGGCGTGTGAGAGTCCTAGTAGTCGTCAGCAACTATACTTAAGTTCGATAAGGAATCGCGCTGACAGTTCCGATCATAAGACCACCTGGGAAGGCATAGTTCTCGAGGATGATCTGGTGGATGATACCAGAGCCTGGTTTCCAGAAACCGATATTGTACTTGGCGCATGCAGTGGATAGAAAGTCGTAAACTTCCTTGTTGATGCTCTTGGCCCGGTCCAAATCCTTTTCACCACCGACTTGAGCTTCGATCAAATGATCACAGTGGACAGTAGAGGGGGTGGCAACGGATGGCATGCCAGCGGACATGAATTGAAGAATGGCCATCTGGGCAGTCGCATCTTGACAAGCTACTCTGTCGGGTCGTAGCCTGAGATAGGAAGCTCCTCGCTCAATTTCCTGACCCTCTGGATCGTCCAAGTGAGAGTACAAGATTTTCTCGCCGTAAGTCAGTGGTCGGTTCAATCTCTTCCGTACAATTGCGAGATTCTCGGACATTTTCCTGTTCCCTTCGTCAGCACGACCAGTCTTGACCGCGATGCTTCCTCAACAGCTGTATGTCGGTGATCTGGTGTTCCTTACTTGTAGTTGATGTAGTTACCCTGCAATCTATCAGCAAAATTGTGGTTCTAGCTCTAACTCTCTTGCTCACCTTCTCCCAATTCGACATTTCCACCTTCTGATCTAATGGAGGGTTGCTGACAGTGGCATATGTCGCTCGGCTTGTGATAGGCTTCGTAACGTTAGCTCGACCAGATTTTGACGGAAGCTTAAGGCATTTGCGTACGCTGCCCATGCGGGCGCCCTGCTATAGGAAACATGTCAGCCATAGTCCGAATATCAAAGATTATATCGCGAACATCGAGCTGCGCATAAGCTTCAACGTGATTGTTGCCGTAGAATACGAGCTGATAGTCTTAACCCGGGTATGATGTCAACTTACCGAGAGCACACGCCCGAAGAGCTTTGAAGACAGCATAGTGGCTGTGTGACTTCCAAAGCTCACTCAGATAGTGTTGATTCAATGCAGACCGAGCTGCAGTTCGCACAATGAGTGGAGAGGTAGGTGGTAGGATGAAGAAAAGAGTGTTCGATTGTAGAAAGTAGCTGTGGGTAGAAGCAGGCGTTGGAGCAGATGCGGTTCGCTTTCGAGCTGCACTGATTGGTCGATATGCGTGGTGGGTCGAATCTGCTATTTTACCTCTTTGCCCGAGGCTGAAATACAAAGTCCGGACTGCCGCAGCAACAAGTTACCGTTTCGACCAGTGCCAATGTAAGATCTCGAAATTTAAACAATGCGGAAGCAATCGGGATCAACGCTTCCAGGCCTTGTTCAGCGTGAGTAGCAGTGTTCGACGCCATCGGTTCCGCCCCTGCTGTGCTTCTCTACAACACTATGAGGTGCACTATGCCAAAAGTGGATGGATGTCTTTTACGAATCTCTAGCTTACGATTGGGTGGCAGCTTCAACCCTTCACAAAATACTTCTCAATAATGGGTTCTTCTCGATCACCGGGCAATTCGAGATCAGTAAAGCTTTGCCTTCTCAAGTGCATTAGCCCAAAATGCCATACAATAGATGACTTCTTATGTGTTCGGAAGTAAGTCTGTCGGATGTATCCGAACATGGAGCGGTGCACATGTCTGCTAAATACAGCAAATTCCGGATGAAATTTTTAATGGTCCATGCTCGAAGGGAAGGAAAAGTGCTACCTTTGATAGGTACAACGAGCAAAGAGTTGTAAGACTTCGCAGACTCGTACATACCTACATAAGAACGTAACCGTCTGCTGTCAAGCTGTGCTCGATATTCGTAGTCCGGGATCGATGCTTGGAAGTCGGTTGAAGTTCCTCATCTGTTTATCTTATCGCTCCGTCTTTTTTTTTACCGATCGTAAATGCTCCACAAATTTTATCGCATTCAAATTCATCGTCCTACTGTAGGTAGACACTAGGTACCTACCCATTTGAGTTGTGTTGCGTGTTTCATCAGACTTACCCACCGCAATTTGCGCACAACGATACCACAGAACTCCGCAAACATGCCTGCAATTCGTGGTCACAACTCCAAGAAGAAAACTCGTCGCTACACTCGCGACATAGACCAAATTAAAGCCGACCTCACAGTTCCCAAACACCTATCGCAGTACCAGGGGACCAAAGCCGCTGAAGATCTGCCCGGTCTCGGCGAGTTTTACTGTGTAGAATGTGCAAAGTGGTTTGAGAGTGAACACAACCTAGTCGCCCATCGAACGAGCAAGGTGCACAAGAGACAACTGAAGCAATTGAAGGAGCAGATACATACGCAGAAAGTGGCAGATGCAGCTGTTGGGTTGGCGGTCGACAACGGTTCTAGCAAGGAGGATAAGATGAGTCAGGGGTGAAAGGAGGAGACGCCTCGAATTTCGTTAACGAAACAAGTCTTTTGGCAAACTGTCATAAAATTGGGAAGACTGCAAAACTCGCATTCCAACGACTAACAGCCACCACTACTGAGAAGAACGGTTATGACTAGGTCTAGCTACGCATACACAGTGAGAGACCTTGGCAAGCTGCGACTTTCAGCAGTTGGAGACTGCACATCAGCTCTATATCCAAACAAAACGTCAGAGCCCTGCTCAGAAGCAAGCGAACTGGATACAGGCAGGTACGAGAATGCGGATCACCCACTATCAACAAGGGGAAGACACTTCCGTGAATGCACTGAGGATAAATTATCTGACAGGTCGTCCTTCGGACTGCTATCTCCTCGAGCGGATGCTTGAGCATTGTACAACGCGCCGAATGCAATAAAGCATTTGGGGCGATACCCGACTTGGAAGGTACGCTGCAGATATCAGGGAGACGAGGGAAGTGCGGAGCGAAGTGGACGTTGCGGAGGGAACAGGAAAATGTCCGAGAATCTCGCAATTGTACGGAAGAGATTGAACCGACCACTGACTTACGGCGAGAAAATCTTGTACTCTCACTTGGACGATCCAGAGGGTCAGGAAATTGCG
>Ga0115846_100366_pt1 | contig 24609 bp, 18 predicted proteins | sample InSIn5gowninarea_2_FD_83860 | JGI IMG/M metagenome (GOLD analysis project Ga0115846, IMG submission 83860) | reverse complement strand
CTCAACAGCCCGACATTCAAGACGCTAACGCGCCAACACTTAAAACTTCATATGAACTCGAAAACCACACCCAACAATAAACAATTACGCCCGAAACTTGAAAACAAGTCGCCAACTACCCACTCAATTGGAACTGTGTAAGCCTGACACAATTGAAATTCTTGCTCCTCACGCTCGGCAGTTGATACCCAACACCTCAAGAACCTCTCATAAACCGGAAAGCCATACACAACGCCAGACGCGGGTCTTGGACGCATTAGTGGCTCGCGCGTACTGGCAGATGTATTGTGATTGTAACATCTTGTGCCTCAAGTACAATAGAGCTAAGGGAGGCCCACAGTCAGTCGTCTGACCTGAACGCTGCCGTAGTCATATACCAGCGGAGAACCATGCTCTTGATGTCGATTTCACTCCTTCTTTGGATGGCTGATATCACTGCGGTAGTACAAGCGTGGGGGGCGTTTGCTCTTGCCGGAATAGGACTCATTTTTAATCAATCAGACCACCAAAGCACGCCAATATCCCTATTGTCGGGGGCTGAAAGTCACTTCATCTGCGGAGGGCAATGCACAATGACATGGAAAGGTTGCACAGGTTTGTTAAGCCAGCAACTCGTAGCGGTCGTTGTGTTGACCAGTGGCCCATATGTTGATCGCTCCAAGTACCTTGTATGTGCATACTCTGTTGCCACCGGCTTGAGAGGAGATGTAGTTGAGAATGGGGCAGTAACCAGAGCATCACCTGTCAAATTTCTGTGTTGGATACGTATAGCTTGAGTGGCACTGGCCAGCAGTCTGCATCCGATGAGGAAGACTAGCTCTGACAAGTAATCTTCCCTCTGTCCCGTCACTCATCGCGAGCGCTATACATGCTAGTCGTGCTGAGATAGTGACTGTACCCCAGCGTTAGCCCTGTCTGATTTTACTCCTACAAACACACCAACCATGCTTTGACGTCACCCTACTTGTTCAACTTTGGCATTATGATCATTCGATACCGTGCAAGCGTTCGTTAAAGTGATGGGTGTACAGCATGTTCAGGCCAGCCCCACCGCGAATCATGTCTGGTACCGGTGTTGCGGGACTGTTGTATCTCAAACGGATCACCCGCTTTCTCCTAGCCAATATGTACACATGGAACTTCTGCAGGCAATTGTTATGCATGCAACCTTGCATCGATCCTGCAGCTAGTTCAGTGGTTTCAACAGCGTTTAGCGCTTCCAGGACGCCATGCTTGCTGTAGTCAGAACCATTGTGTTGGAATCTCGTCGCACGGTCTACAGCTGTCTTGTGCCAGCGTCCTTCGAAAGTGCCGGTATTCCGCGTCGAGATTCTCGTGACTGATGCTCAATGCTGGACAAAGAGCTCTTGAAAATCTTGAACCAACTTGCGTTGGAGCAGGGTTGGTTTCACTCTTGGTGATGCTTTGATGGAGAAATTGGAGATGGTGGTTGACGTCGATCCCTGCTCGAAGTATCTCGTCACACATTCTTGGGCTTGGCTGAGCTGCGTGCTGGTGGTAGCCACGAGTCAAGGAAGCGACCTGAACCTCGGCACGATGAAGCTAATACAGGGCGATTCCATGACTAGACGTGCCCTTAGAAGCAATGATCAGGGCTGAGAATGCATGCACTGGATGCCAAGTCTGTTCTAGCCCCTATCGAGCTTAGTCTATTGAACCGTCCGTCAATCTTCGCCCACACACGGCCCGCTACTTCCCGTATCGACGATCTATCGGCCGGCCCGTAGTATAACCGATCGTCGCGAGTAAAGGATTATGTAGGTCATGTGAATCCGCCTGGACAACAGGTAGTCTATGTAGCACCTGACCTACAGATGCTCAACGTGATTTTAATGTCGTCGGACGTGGTTAGCAAGTGTCAGGCATGGCTGACGAGTGTTGGTGGAGTGTCGAAATCGCTGATGAGTGTTGATTGAGTGTCGGCTTAGCTGCTCCATGGTTTTTGAGTGTTGGAAATGACTCTCGAGAGTAGTACTTGATGGTCCGAATACGGTTACCAGGTAATGGGCATAGATTTCGAGTATTAGTCGGGTATTGGGTATGATTATCGAGTGCCGGATGTGTTAGGCGTGTATGGCTTTTGAATATCAGGCATAGTTATTAAGCTGTCAAGTACTACATGTCAAAGGTTGGGTGTCAAATATTGAATGTTCAATGTAAAACATTGAGTTTCAAGTTTCGAGTGTAGTTGGCGACTTGTTTTCAAGTTTCGGGCGTAATTGTTTATTGTTGGGTGTGGTTTTCGAGTTCATATGAAGTTTTAAGTGTTGGCGCGTTAGCGTCTTGAATGTCGGGCTGTTGAGTTGTCAAACGTGAGATCATTGATTATCAAGTTATTGGGCGTAGCTCTCAAAATTTTAGGCGTCGGTATTATTTGTCTGGCGTCGCCATTGAATGTAGAGCGCGGCTACCAACCTCTCGAGTAGGCTGGCAAATGGGTAGGGTTGGGTTGGGTCACGTACTGACGTAGCTTGGGTAGAGTTGGGTAGCTTAAAATCTCAACGTAGATTAACTATTTATTACCGCTATTTATCACAGTAGTACGTATATATATCTACTACTATTTACTAGTAACTAGTAGTAAATATATTCAGTTTTAAACAAGTGATTATGACGTCAAACCCAACCCAACCCAAGTCTTAGCGTGACCCAACCCTACCCGCGTCAGTACGTGACCCAACCCAACCCAACCCAACCCTACCCAAGGCCCGTGCACTACCTACCCTACCCTACCCAAGGGTTGGGTAGGGGGTACCCATTTGCCAGCCTACTCTCGAGTGTCAAGTGTCAGGTTATTGACCTATCAGACTATTGAGTATTAGCGCGTCTAGTGTCGAGTATCTCTCCAAGATGACCTAGTATCTTTAGAGATAGCTTTGGTATTGTTGACGTAACTTGGGTTTGTCGGGTAGTAGATTTTAGGTGTTGGGCGTGCTTAAGTATTAACCTGTTGTCATGTACACTCAATACATCCGACAATATCAAGTCACGTCCAACATTATTGACATTTGAAAATGATTAAGCATCATTAAGTGCGACCTAATAGTCACGGTCTGGTACTGTCAGGCATCACTTAGTACCGTCGGATGTGATTGTTGAGTGTCGCTGTCGGCCACGATTAACGCACCTGATACCTAACATCCAACCTTCAACAACATCAAGTGATTTGCGAACTTATCAACAGTCAAAAATGACTAATTAATACATGGTGTGACTTGTTGAACATGATTTGGTGCTGTTAGACAGGCATATTACACGTGACGAATAGCGCTCAGATATTACTAACAGCCGCTACTCATCAGCTGCAACTTCCGAATGCTAGAACTGCCAGTTGGCTGAACTCCATACACCAGGACCTACTACTTATTGGAAAAATCGGTCGTGCAACCTGGAGTGAAAGGCAATTTGGTACACGCCACGCCACGTATATTGTTCACAAGACTGTCAGCCACCTGTCTTATTTACAATGATCGGGTACCTACATCCAAATGCCTGCACGCACCTGTCGCCGATCAATACCGAGGTAAATCTCCACGGATCTAAATTTGTAGATTGCAAGCGCGGATTGTGATCCATCACCGAGCTGTCAAAAGCGCCACATTGGACCGATGCGTCTTAAGTCCCCCGCTAGCGTTCGAATATCTTCCTTCATACGGAAAGTAGTTTGATCTAAGCGTCCATCGAAATCTTGGAACGCGATTCTCCCGCTTCGGCAAAAGCTTAGTCGCTGATCTTTCCCTGAACAGAGTCTCGGTGTTACTCTGAAGAATCTATTCTTCCCGATGCAGAGTGGAAGTCACCAGCCACGTACGAAATCGCGCATTTGTGTCCCCATTATTACAACAATCAAGTCCGTAGGGGAGAATAGAGAGATTCTAATTGGTAGTCGCCATGTGGAGGCTCATATAACAATATCAAGCCGAGCTGAATGCGACCCGTGGAATCGTGCAACGAAGTGCGATGACGACGAAGTGAAGATTGAAACACCAAATTGGTGGGTACGATATGACGATGTCGTGGAGCAGGTGAAGTTTAAAAGCAAGGAGATGAATCTCTACATTCTTTCACACCACGAACTACAGCAACCATGCGCTCCACTGTTGTACTATCGCTCCTGGCTGCGCCTTCAGCACTAGCCTTCCCGTGGTTGAAGCCCGAAGGTCTCGAGGCCCTACTGAATCATCCTGAAGCGCAAGCTGAGATCCAACGTCGTTTACAAAACCGCGATGCTCCTTCAGCAGAGCCCCGTCAACTCGGTACTGGCCTGATACCCGGACTCGTTGATTTGCTAGGAGGCACCTTGAAAGCTGTCCTAGACCCTATACTTGGTCTTATCCCAACGGATGACTCGGTGAATGGACTGAAAAAGTTTCCTGAAGGCATGCATTCCTTAGGCGACTATCCAAACATCGCTAACGAACCACAGCAAAATACCCCTTTCAGGCCCCCGGTTCTACTGACCAGCGTGGTCCCTGCCCAGGCCTTAACACGCTGGCTAATCATGGCTGTAAGATCTTTTGACTTTGTATCATCCTGTAGTAGACTAACAAAGATAGACATTCCCCGAAATGGCATCGCGACAATCGGTCAGATCCAAGCTGGAACCCAAGCACTTTTCAACATGGGCGCCGACCTCAGCGCCCTCCTCTCAGTCGGTGGAGCCATCGATGGGGGTGACATTCTATCAACAAAGATGAGCATCGGTGGGCCAGACTCTCGCGTGGGCTTACTGAACGGCGCACTCAACTCGCTTCTCGGTACTCCATCTGGCATCGCAGGCCACGGCAAGTTTAATGAAGGCGACGCCTCAGCCACCCGCCTTGACTTCTACCTCGAAGGCGACAACATCTCCTTCCGCCCCGAATTATTCAAGCAAATGCATCAGCAAGCTCTCGCCGTAGGCAACGGCACCTACAATGTCGACGCCATCAAGGCCCACTTCAAGAACCGGTATGCAGCCTCCAAGGCTGCAAACCCCCAGTTCTACTTTAACCTACCTTCTGCTGCCGTTGTCATGGGTGCATACTATTTTATCCCAGGCTTCTTCTCCAACGGCACTATTGGTGCCGGCGGCGTCGCAAACGAGGCTTCCATCACGAGCTTCTACGGTGCGAAGCCCGCGCGCGCCGGTGCATGGAACGACCCTAACCTCGAGTACACACACGTACCCGAGCGCATTCCAGAGCAAGGATGGTACCGCCGGGCTACTCCCATGACTGTTGCCGAGGCAGTCGCCGGCATCCTCGACGTCTACCTCTCCACTGGACCTGCGCTTGGTGGCGCCGGCGCTGACCAGTCGTGGGTCGTGGGTCCCTTGGATCTTCCGAATAATGCGCAGGCGCTGGGATGTTTCCTGTACAATGCCGTGTATGCTAATTTCCCTAGCGAGCTATTCAACACGGTTGCTTTGGTCGAGACTGTCGTCAATTTCTTAAGTAGTTCGTTGGTGCCTGGGTACAAGGCGTTGGGGTGCACGACCAACTTCCCTGATATGAGCGGGCTCGATCCGGGGAGGTATGATGAATGGTCGAAAACCTATGTGGGAGAGGCGAAGAATAAGGCAGTTGGTAGTGGGTGGTACAAGAAAGCGTAGAGGGGGAAATGGTAATGAGTGTTGTAGTTTTTGTATAATGGATTGCGTGTTGAATCACCCCTTAACCTTTTGATCTCGATCACGCATCATGGCATGATGTTGAGACACCCCAATTTCCTGTGCACGAACACTCCTTTCTCAGCTGTTCACTCACCTCTGAACATTGATGCCATACACATGATACGGAAAATCCTCCAAGCTATACCGCATCTCCGCGATCCCATCCTCCGAGACCATGCGCCCATCCTCAGCCACAATGGGCCCACAGCCACTTCCCTCAGCCGGATTTCCGTAGTCAGGAACCTCGCCATTTTCCTCTGTTCGACCCATAAGCACATCCATTTCACGCCCCTTGCACACTTCCGCCAACCCCGGATGCGGCACCCACACCACTCTCATTTTTGCTCGCCTCGCAGCCTCCACCCCCGCTATGGAATCTTCAAAAACAAGACACTCTTGAGGCGTGAGTGGGCGCTCGTCACGCGCTGTCCTCTTGGCGTTCAGCCTCTTGAGAGCCAGAAGAAATATATCCGGCTCAGGCTTCTTCTTACGATCGGACATTTCTGGATCGTCACCAAAAACATGCAAGGCGGGATCGTCAAACGCACGTGTGATGCTTGGCAAATGAGATGTCTTCAGCGTAAACTTGTGACGCCCTGCCGAACTAGCTAGCGAGAGCAGTATTGGTGGCGATGTCTTGGATCTGAGCGTGCCGAGCAGATCGTTCACGCCGGCAAGAACCGAGCTGTTCCTGAACAGGTGCGTGTGCTGCTTTTCTTTCGCTGACCATTCTGCAGTTGTAAGCGGTACCTGCGCCCATGCTAAGAGGCGATTGGTGCCCTGAATGCATGGTGAGCAGTTCAGCTGTGTTTGTCTTGGTGCGGGAAACAAGAACTTACTCGTGAGCCTCTGCTCTGCTGCGTGGCTTTGATGGCCCATGGGTAGTCGGGCCGTCCATACTCGCGAAGAATCTTATTGTAAATATCTGTGTAGATGTCTTCGGAGTTTATTAGAGTTCCGTCAACATCAAAGATGCAGGCCTCGATCGGGGGCAGGTTCTGAGTCATTTTCAGATGCTGAGTCTAGAGCGAGTTACAGCTCATGAGGAGGTGTGGCGCGACATCGAGACTCAGGTGTAAATGGCGAGGCTCTCATCGCTGCCCGCCCCCACTGGTCTACCCCGCAGACACTAACAAGACTTGGGAACAGCTCACTTCGCGAGTTCTGATTCTTCATGAAGCCACGGCGCTTTATGCACGCCACGCTCATTATTTTATTGAGAAGTGCTTCCCGTCTCCGTGAGGGTGTGCTACACTCTGCGCATGTGACCCCAATATCCCTGATGGATTTGATAAACTCTTTAGCACCATGTGGGCAGACTATCGCTCCACGCATGTATGTATACTCCACAACGCTTAATGATAGCCTGGCGTGCATCGTACCTACCTAATGCATCAATCGTCCTCTTTGCACCTATCTAAGCCCCACAGTCAGCGCTTGGAGGGTGGTCACGACAAAAGTGGTGGCGTAGAGAGACCAGATACTTCGAAGTCTGGATGTGATAGTGGAGGCTATTCGTTCCAAAACAGTTAGCAATTGACTTTGAGGGTTGGTGTTTGCACACGCAGTGGTGCATTGAGCGAATTGCCGTGATCTTCAGCTGGTTATTTCCTCATCAGGCCACCAGTGGCGTTGCCGCGGATGGATCTCGCTTCGATGTGATGGCCTTGCTCTTTCAAGACACATCCCTGGACTGAACGGCCTACTGCATCTGGTAAAACATGACGGCGCTAGAGCATTGCGATTCACGGAATCACCGATTGCCCGCTGCTTGAGAGCATTGCACTCGTCTACCAGCGCGGTTGGCCGCGCCTTACACTGTTCACGTCTATGCCAAATACTCTTGTCGGATAAGGTGTTTCCGCGAGGCTGAATCTTCAAGCGTCGGCAAAGGAAAAACATTTGCATCCGACCCATGAAATATTTCGATGCTTGGCAGGGTTTCTAGTGGCTTGCGGGATGTGCGCCTAGTTGCTCGGATCCATACATTCGCTTCTCTTGGCAGACGACACAAGACACCGATCTGCTGGCGTCCGAATCGACGCGCTTGCGCAAAGACATTTCAGAAAAAGGGGCCGTCAGCAACTCATGCCATTGGTCAAGAGGAACCAAGCTCGCTTCTTTTGAAATGATGCTGGCGTATCTTGGGAGTTTGGTCCGCTTACGGCGACTTTAATCGAGGCCGCAGCTAAAATTTGCGAGAAAGTTAGGTATGGGGGGTTTTGGGTCCCAGTGTTGTGCAAAAACGGCGCAAGGGGAGTATGACTCGGGCGACATGGTACATAGTCGCTGAATCAGCTTCCTACCGCTCTACCGGTGAAGATGGAGCAGTAGGAAACGCAAGAAGAAGTAAAGCTGAAAAGATAGCGGCCCACCCGCTTGGGCATGAGCGAGTCTTGCTAGGAAGCTCCCTAATTTGGACTTTGTGTAGTCTAACAATGGGTAGAGATAGCGAATGGCAAGGGTCATGACTTGGGTGCATACTATACTCCTGTTACTAGCTTGGCTGACTGAGTAGTGAAGTGGCAGCGACGTTGGCAGGGCTGAGCGAAGTACCCAGCTGGCTGAGTCTCGGGTCACATGCCGCTTGCTGTCCAGCCAGAAGCCAACTACCACGAGCCGGCCTGTCTTGGCCATCTCAACTAGAAGCTGTGTACTCGCGCGCTAGCAAAGCCACATCTGGTTGTCCGTTTTTTCAGGCCCAGCGACAGCGCCTCTCAGCAGAGAGCGCTCCATACTCGGCCGGACCAAGCAGCCACAGACCGCTCACACCAGTGCCAGGGTCTCTGGGTGAGATTGCCAGGGGGAAACATGTGCTCCTTTCCTTCGCCCAATGCGGAGCCGTTCACGTATCTGTCGACCCGCTGCATGCCCAAGGGCAAATATATCGATCATGACGGATTTGGTGTTGCAACCAACGCTGCGGGCAGTCGGACAGGCTAGCCCAAGTGCAGCGGCCTCGCAGTGCTATACTTAGCCCTGTACCCACGTCTGCGGGTCCGTCCCTTCCGCGAACTCTAGACACACGATCTCAACTTTGTCTCTGCCATCGGCGGCATACCATGTGTAGTATGCACTACCATGGTGCAACCTGGACCCTGAGATCGCCCCATGGGGCCTTAACGGCCACTCCCTGACCGCCAGGCTTCCGGGAAATTTTAGCAAAAAGCCCCCCAGCACCGTGGAGTGTCCAGCCAGCACAAGGCCAACACCTCACAGACGGTCAAATTAATCCCTGGCTTAGCCCCTTGGTTGATTGGCTGTGATAAGACGCGATACGCATTTGGCATACCAAGCGCGGGACGAATGCCCTAAGCGAGTAGCGACAAGATAGCGACATCCGGTCTCTTCCTATTTCGCTTGTCAGCCGTAATACGGGACCTCGACTATTGAATCAGTGCAGTTTTTCTAGCTGGTTCCTGCTCGCCCTTGACGCCACTGTCACGCACCTCTCCCGTCCCACCCCGGCCAAACTACCGAAGCTACTTGGGTGACTGAGTTTTTTGCGTCTCGTCAGCAAGGGACCGGATCAGGCGTGCTATGGGCCATGCTTTTGGAATCAGCCAGTGTCCACCATCATGGTCAGCATATATAGATACCAGCCTCGATGCCACCGAGGACGTCCAGGATTCATCGACCAGGTACTTCTTTCTGCCCGTCGAGACTTTTGGCAGCCTCGTCTTATTCTGCCACTCGTTTGATAACCCTCCTTACGCCGCACATGGTTCGCCATAGTGCTCCCCGGCTGTCAGCCGGTCGATTGCTTGTAGCATTGTCATTGGCATGTTCAGTAAGCGCACAAGGATGGAAACTTGAAGGTTGCTATACCGACTCGGTCCAAGCAAGATCGCTGTCGGTTGGAATGGGTGTAGCTGGTGGCATGACCAACGCGAAGTGCAAAGACGCATGCCGAGCAGCAGGCTTTGTGCTTGCTGGCACTGAGTATGCCGGAGAATGCTTTTGCGACAACCAAATTCGAAATGCTGGCAAGCCAGCACCAGACGGCAATACCGGATGCAATATGGCTTGCAATGGCAATCAGACAGAGATGTGCGGTGGTCCTGACCGTTTGACTTTTTGGAAGTTCTACACGGGTACAGAGACATCGTCTTCATCCACTGCTGTTTCCAGTGCACCTGCTTCCAGTGCAGCTGTTTCCAGCGCGGCTGCTTCCAGCGCGGTTGCTGCGTCCACCACCTCCAGCACGTCCAGTGCTGCACCCACCGCTACTGGTCTTCCTCCAGGTTTTGCCTACAAAGGCTGCTACGTCGATGGTCCCGGATATCGTATTCTCAACAACCAACAGCCCGATGACCCAGCCATGACTGTCGAATCGTGTACCAAGAAGTGTGCTCAGGCTGGTTATACCATTGCTGCTATGGAATATAGCTTCCAATGTTTCTGTGACAATATTGTAAGTATACCAAGAATTTTCCCATGTGATCATTCACTAACTCGAACAGATCAGGATGGGAGGCAAGCTCGCTCAGTCTGAGTCCGAGTGCAACACCAAGTGTGCGGGAAATCAAGCCCAGACATGTGGAGGTGGCAACAGGATGAGCATCTATTCCAGCCAAGATCCCGTCAAGGTCCTTCAACCACCAAAGCCTGTGCAGACTGTGGGCGGCTGGACATACCAGGGCTGCTTGACTGACGTCGGTGGCCAAGTTTTCCCGTGGAAGTTGGTTAACCAGACTGGTAACACCCCGCAGTGGTGTCTGAGCCGGTGCCAGGAATTCGGCTTCATGACGGCAGGTATGGAATATGGCGAGGAATGCTTCTGTGGTGACCTGGATGGCATCGAGAAGGTCGGTGCAAAGCCTGCCCCCGAGTCTGAGTGTAACATGCCATACTCTGGTGATCCCGAGGCAATCTGCGGCCAAGGCAACCGCCTCAGTTGGTACAAGTGGACAGCCGACCCACTGTACGTGTGGGAGTACCCTAAAGGAAATGCAGCTGGGCGTTACGAGTTCCTGGTCGGTGGGCCCATTATCCCCTTGATATCGCAGCCTTCGGTCGTTGGCAAAGTCACTCTCCTCGAGAAGTTCGGAACCGGAGAGCCCAACACGACTGGTGCTTACGAGCTCGATCCTTCCATTGGAGGCGACATCTTCCACGCTTTCCGCGAGATGACTGGCATCAAGACTGATATCTTCTGCGCTGCTGGCTTGACTCTGCCGGATCGTGCTGGCCGTCAGATCAACATTGGTGGATGGTCCACCGACTCCTTGTTCGGCGTGCGCATCTACTGGCCAAACGGCAAGCTTGGTGTCAACGGTACAAACCAATGGCAGGAGGATGTGAACAGCGTGGCGCTGCAACAGGGTCGCTGGTATCCTACCGGCATGGTGATGGCTAACGGCTCCATGCTCATTGTTGGTGGCCAGGATGGCTCCAACGGTCCACCGGTTCCTAACATGGAGATTTTGCCCAGGGCCGGACCAGTCAAGTATGCGCAGTACTTGCGAGACACAGACCCATACAACCTGTACCCCTTCCTCGTGGTATTGCCGTCCGGTGGCATCTTCATCCAGTACTACAACGAAGCACGTATCCTAGATGAGGTCACTCTGGACACAAAGAAGATTTTGCCAAAGGTCCCAGCTGCCGTTACTGACCCTACTGGAGGCCGCACATACCCATACGAAGGTACTCAGGTCCTTCTTCCCCAGTACTACCCTTACACCGATCCTCTTGAGGTTCTCATCTGCGGTGGCGCAGCCAAGAACCCACGTTACGGACTGGACAACTGCGCCAGCATGGCACCAGATGTTGCCAACCCTCAGTGGACGCTTGAGCGTATGCCTTCCAGGCGTGTCATGTCATGCATGGCCACGCTTCCCGATGGAACATTCTTGATTCTTAACGGTGCTGAGATTGGTGAGGCAGGCTTCGGTCTCGCCGAGAACCCCAATTTGAACGCTGTTTTGTATGACTCCAGGAAGCCCAAGCACAAGCGCATGAGTGTCATGGCGAACACGACCATTCCTCGCTTGTATCACTCTGAGGCTGTTGTCATGGACGACGGAAGAGTACTCGTTTCTGGCTCTGACCCACAGGACAACAAGCACGACCAAGAGCATCGATTGGAGGTCTTCCTTCCGCCGTATCTTCTCTCTGGAATCGCACAACCGACCTTCAATCTTCCTCAGAATGACTGGATCTGGGAAAGCGACTATTCTTTTACCGTCACCTCCACTCCCGGTGGAGCCATCAAGGTGTCGCTGTTGGGTGCTGAGTCTAGTACACACGGTAGCTCCATGGGTGCTCGCATTCTCTTCCCTCAAGTAACATGCTCCGGCACGAGCTGCACGGTCAAGGCACCAAAGGGTCCATATGTTGCGCCAGTAGGCTGGTACCGCATGTTCGTGCTCGCCGGCGACACTCCTTCGCACGCCAAATGGGTACGCATTGGTGGCGACCCAGCTGGACTTGGAAACTGGCCTAATGCAGCAGCTTTCAAGCCGCTGCCTGGTCTGGGTCCCGTGAATGCGGGCACTTCCAAAAAGGCCCGATCGGACGCGACCGTGGCTCGTGACTTCCGTGGTTGAAATAACGCCCGATAGCATCTGCCCCTTAATGATTTCTGTGGGATGCTTACTTTTTTTGTAATGAGATGGAAACTTGCTGTTTCAGGGTGACAAATGTTACCTAGCACATCTTCATTTCACCTCTTCATATTCATTGTCTCTACTAGGGAAGCTTCCGTAGATCGACTGCACAAAGTCGTATTCATAGTGTTAATCATATTTCCTGTAAAGAACACATGTTCGAGTGCGATGATGTGCATGTTTGTATACCGGGATGAAGCGAATTGCTCTTGTTAGTGACGGTGGCCTTGTCCACTTTGTATTAGGTATGAGTGCAGCCACTCCGGCGAGCTCGAACGTCATGATCAATATGGGGTGGTGTTTCGTGTCTGTACAGTCGCCAGACAGTTGCTATAGGAGATGAGCAAGCGACACATGGCACGACTGCCATCAGAGAGCAAGTGTCACGTGACGGGGTCTACGGCCAAAATAACCGGGAGGATCTCATTGATCCACTTCAACACCATCCCAACAGCCAAGCCCGTCCACATACGCGCTCCAGCAACGGCGAGGGCCCGCGCCGCCTTGGCGCAGGGTCACGGCAATTTGCGCTCTTCCAACTACCACTCCGATGAACAGCCACTTACACGGCCTTCACCAATGGGAAAATCTTGTACAGCAACCTCGTATACTGATTTTCGCCGATTCGCTCCTCTCAACCACCACGGGCGTCGTCAGCAAATCACAGCTCTGAACAAACGCGGCCTTGACGCCCGTAATCCCGTCTCCCGTCTTGCGTACACCACAAACTACTCCAGAATGCGTGCCTCGGCGTTTAGCAAGATCCTATCCTAGCAGCATCTAGTCATATGTCCGGTACATGTAGAAAAACGCAGTGCAGTCTGCTCGGCCCTCACTGGTTATTCTATGGACGCGTATCACATGTAGCAACTTGCGTGATCATCTTGATATGCTACTTGGCGTCTCCACCAACCCGAGGGCATCTGCCGTGACTAAAATGATCATTCCTCATGTGAATATGGACATGGCAAACTCCGTTGAGCCACACGCAACATCGACATGATTGGGTGGGACGCCTGAAGAATGACGCCGCAACCAATATCGTACCCATCATGCTGGTTCGCTCTACCGGAAAGTTAGATTTTCGCGAATTGTTCACTCATCCTGCAAGGAAGTTCAAAAGCTACTTTTAGCCTCCCATGCCTTGCTTCTTCTTGCCCATAGCAACAATGTCGTCGTCAAACGAAGTGCAGGAAGCGAATGCAGATGCTCATGGTAGCCCCATCCCTGAAGAGGGTAATAGCTCCGATCCATCGCTCGAAATTGATGTGCGTCCGCCCGACATGTTGGCCTTATGATAAGCTCGTCTAACACATAGCCGTGGCAGAGCGACGAGCGCGACTCTGCCTTTGGAGATAGTCAGACTTCCTACACAATGTCTGCGACATCCTCTGTGTTCAACTTCCGCTACGAAAACGGTAGGCGGTACCATGCTTACGCCGAGGGGAAGTATCCCGTGCCTAACGATGAGGTTCGCTCACGCCCTTGTCGCCTCTCCGGAGGAGCCGCTGACAACAATTCTTATAGACCGAGGCAGATAGGCTTGATCTTCAACACCACGCCTTTCGTCTCACACTCGATGGCAAGCTGTACCGAGCACCGATCCCTGACAATGTACAAAACGTCCTCGACGTAGGATGCGGAACAGGCATATGGTCCATCGAGTTTGCGGACGAGCATCCATCCGCTCGTGTCCTCGGCACTGACCTAAGTCCGATTCAGCCAGCCCAGGTGCCACCGAACTGTGAATTCTTGATTGATGATTGCGAACAAGATTGGATCTTCCACGATCAATTTGATTACATTCACACACGCGCTATGGTGGCAGCCATCAAGAATTGGGACCGTTTCTTCGAACAGGCTTATACGAACCTCAAACCTGGCGGTTACTTGGAGTGCCAAGATCTCGCTTTCCCCATAAGATGCATGGACCCAGATGTGAACGCCAAAAACTCGCCGCTCATGCGTTGGTCGGAATTGTTCTTGGAGGCTGCAAAGCAAATTGGCCTTGACGGTACCGGACCGCGGCACTTCGCACCACAACTGCGCAATGCGGGCTTCGCTGATATCAATATCAAAATGTACAAGTGGCCGGTAGGCAAGTGGGCAAAAGGCGCAAGATTCAAGTTGCTCGGTCGTTTTGTATATGAGGACCTCATGGATTGGCTGCCAAGCAGCTCACTTGGTCTGTTTACGCGAATACTCAAGTGGACTAGAGAAGAGGTGGAGGTCTTCTTGTCTGAATGCAGGGCCGAAGCTAGGAGAAAGGACCGACATTATTATGCTGATGTGTAAGTCAATATTGAAGCGGTATGTGATTTTGCTAACTCTTGCAGTTTCTTCTGGCATGCGCGCAAACCTGAGGATGCAACCCACTCCACTCATGCACACGATGTAGTTCACGAAGAAGAGCCTATCGACCGTGATGAAGTAGACAATGGAGCTCACACACAAGAGCCTTTAAGTGTGGATCCAAACGCTTCAGTGAATCAGTCAAATGAGCTAGCTGAAGGGAAAAGCGGCGAGGGTTCTGCTACACTCATTACTTCAGGTTCATCAGCTTCTGAACCCCAGAACCCAGCGTCAAAAACCGAAAACAACGCATGATGAGATCATCATGCAAGAGCATATGTTTCCATTTAATACATCGCTTCATTCTCTAGATAATATATAAACAACAAACAGAGACAGTCGTACAAAACTCCATCATGATATCTGAACCCGCAGACACCATTCCTCTCTGAATCCCAGATCCCTCCCGCCAACATCCCTATCCCCTCCTCCATCCCACCTCCACCACCATCGTCCCTGTTCCTGTCCCCCTCTTTCTCCCCAAAAACCTCTCCACATACGGCTCCTCGGGCCCTCGAGCCCGCCACTCCCCATCCTTCCAGCACATCTTCTCCATCCACCCCGTCGGCTTGCCCCCATATTCTCCAAACGGAGCTAAATGAGGAAACAACCGGGCCCAAGCCGCTTTTGGGCCTTCGGTGTCGTCGGGGAGTAAAGAGCAAGGAAAGGGAATGGGGTCCCAGCGTTCTTTCTTCTCGTTTTCGATGCGGAGGAAGGGGAAGGGAGGGGGAGAGGAGGAGGGGGTAGGGGTAAGGCGGCGGGCGCGGAGGTTGTGGTTGGTTGTTTTTGATGCTGCTGTTGCTGTTACTGTTGTGTTGGTGGTCGGACGACGGCGAAGAGGACGGAGAGAAGGGATATTGCGACCTTCATCTCCGTCGTGGCGTCGGCGACAACGCCTGTGTGTTTGAGAGTGAGGCGTGGGAGGTCGACGCGCTAGTGGTGCGCGGTTTGCGCTCGCCTCTGGTTCTGCTGGCTGAGCGGGTTGGGCAGTTGGAGCAGAATTGACGCTTAGGATTATATTGCTGGTGAAGTTGATCTTGAGGATGATCTTGCGATTCTCCTGGTGCGTCTCTGCAGCTTCCTCTTCCTCTTCTTCCTCTGTGGCCTCCTCATCTTCACTGGTGTCGTCTACCCATTTCCGCTTGGGTGACTTATTGTCTGTTTTAGAGGGCGCCTCAGAGGTGCTTCCTCTTGACGACGCTTCGCGGCTCGCGAATGCAGTCGCATACGCCCTCATTCTTTTATTGAACATTTCGTTCATGGCTGCGACAGAGGGAATTGTGGTGGAAGACATAGTTGGTGCTGTCTGTTTTCCAGGTATGGCTATTGGTGTACGTGAAGGCCGTTTGGGGTGAGGTTTAATCAGATACCAAGTGAAAGGTAGAAGCGGAAATCGTATGTTAGCTTGGTTTCTCTTATTTCCCAATATATATATACCTCTCCAGGTGTGAGAGTAAATAAAGTGAAATGCACACAATACCAAGGTCGAACCATGGTTGAGTATCCTATGTAAAAATAGCCTTGTAGCTTTGAGGCCTACACAGCCTGTCAACCATGGGTAACTGCTCAGCACCACAAAAACCAGAAGACTTTAAGGGTTTTCAAAACACGATGAATATGATGAGTTTATGCTGAAGCCAATTGAGAATGGTTTGAAAATATCAGCAAATGCGCAAAAGGACTTGCTTGCAACCAAATCTATCGAGGTGAGGCCTCAAACTTGATTGGACTGATTGATCGCGACGTCTCTTAGCCTCCCCGGGACAACTACTATAGGTCAAGATATGTAATGATCAATATTGAATTAACCATACTAACTACGTGAATAATATTTACACTATGTGAGATTTCCTCAAAGAAAATACCACACGTTACTAACTGTCATACTCCGCGGTAATATCATAGAGGGCCCAGATCCTCCACTGTTTGAATGACTCCCGCTCGACCAAGGGCCAAAATCTTCTCATGCTCATTGGCCTCCTGCTCCTGAGATTGCGAAATCAAGTCGATGGTGCTGCGCCTCACACTGCCCAAACTCTTTACTTCTGCTTCGCAATTATCACCACCGCTTGAAAAGCACTTGTCCGCTTGGCTGGTATGACCCACTCCACTAGTATTGCGAGAGTGACCTTTGTGATGGCCAAGCATCATGGAAGAGGGTATAGATGCCTGCTTGTTGTTGAAAGACACGCCAGTGAGAGAGTTGAACTCTTCAGCAGAGATGTTTCCATCGGTGCTCAATCGAGGGTAGGTGTCAACGCAATCCTTGTAGTAACCCGACCAGATATGAGCACCATCAGGTGTATGCTTAGGCCCAGCGGCACCATCATGGAGCGAAAAATCGGTAAGATTAGGAGCAGATGAGTTCCGGCGTGGACGGGGTGTTGCCATGGAGTCTCCAGCAACCAACCTGCTTTTGCCCTTGCCGACGTTTGTGGAAGCGTGGGCTTGTGTAGCAGGCTCGTCGCAATTGTTTGATGTGTCAACGCTTTCGTTTCCAGTGAAGTCGCCTGACCAAACCTCGGGCAATAGCTCAAGTTCAGGATGTTCAAGGATGCCACCAGATGCAACCGAGCTGCGATGTCCGCGCCCATGCCTCCTGAATTCCGTGCTCTGACTCTTGAACATCTTGCCATAGTTCTTCATAAGTGCTCTACCAAGAGTCATAGAGCTGCTCCTCACGATGCGTCCGCGACCGACCCTTTTCTTCTTCTTTTTTTCACCAGGTAGCAGTGGTGTAGAGGGCCTCCGATGTGTTGGACCAATCATGTCCTCTTCGTCATTTGAAGATGCGAAATCGATCGCTGCTTCGAGTGCGAAGTCGCGGGGCTGGACACTGTCTGCTTTACCTGCAGATCCTACACGGTCATAACGCGTATGAGAAGGGTAGCTGCCCCATACCCCGACAACCTCCTTGCCGTCTCCTTGTCTCTCATAGGCACTGGTAAGGTCCTGCCCAGGCTTAGACTCATCGCTCATTGTTAGAGCCCTCCGACAGAACATTACAATCGGCGGCTCTTCGCCTCGCTCATCATTGGGCGCATGGCTTGCTGCTGTAGACACACGTCTTTCTGGCCCCTCAAGTCTGATTGAAAGATCTGGTTCATCAACGCTGACTCGCTTGGTGGAAACGCTTCCGCTACGTTCCCTAAAAGGGCTGGCATGCACAGCGAGTTCCTTGTTCTTGGGCAAAAAGAGGGATGCTTTCTCCGCTTGATGAGCCTGTAATGCACGATCCCATACCTGATTCGCACCCTTGTTTTTTCCAAGCGCGAGCTGTTCCGTACGCATGCTGATCATAGATTGAGACTGTCGACGTTGTCGATCTGCAGGGACGTCCAATACATCAGAAGAGCCGTCTACACTGGCAGTGGGGACTTCAGATCTCAAACTTGTATCGCTTCGGCTTCGCAAGGCAAGCCGCTTTGGATTCAAAAACTTGACAATGGAGGATGACTGGGTCAGTTTCTTTCTAGGAGCAGGTGGACTGAATTCCTCCCGAAATTTGGAAACCTTGGTACCCACGACGCTGTTCTTATGTGTCAAAGGTGCCTTTGGCAGTGCCTGCGGCATAATCCTCCCTGAATGACTTCCTGATATCACGAGAGTCACAGGATCGTGCTGTTGTCTTGGTATTTCCATATCACCATTGTTAGTTGGAAAGGTTGCTGACCGTATAAGCTTCTGCGTGTCGGAAGACGAGGTCCTGGAGTACTGGTTTTCGGTACCGGTATATAGTAGAGCTCCCATAGACCCACGGAGGCTGCCACGCAAACTATGTGGCCTATTTGAATAGACAGAAGACTCAGAATCAGGCGAGATGATTGAATCACGAGGCAATACCTTTCCCCATCCAGCTGGGATCTTGCAACTCGAAATTCCAGAGCTCGACGTTTGCCGGTCGTAACGGGAGCGCTGCTGATTCCATAGCGGGGGTGGAGGCTGCGAGGCGAGCAAAAATGAGAGTGGTGTGGGTGCCGCATCCGGGGTTGGCGGAAGTGTGCAAGGGGCGTGAAATGGATGTGCTTATGGGTCGAACAGAGGAAAATGGCGAGGTTCCTGACTACGGAAATCCGGCTGAGGGAAGTGGCTGTGGGCCCATTGTGGCTGAGGATGGGCGCATGGTCTCGGAGGATGGGATCGCGGAGATGCGGTATAGCTTGGAGGATTTTCCGTATCATGTGTATGGCATCAATGTTCAGAGGTGAGTGAACAGCTGAGAAAGGAGTGTTCGTGCACAGGAAATTGGGGTGTCTCAACATCATGCCATGATGCGTGATCGAGATCAAAAGGTTAAGGGGTGATTCAACACGCAATCCATTATACAAAAACTACAACACTCATTACCATTTCCCCCTCTACGCTTTCTTGTACCACCCACTACCAACTGCCTTATTCTTCGCCTCTCCCACATAGGTTTTCGACCATTCATCATACCTCCCCGGATCGAGCCCGCTCATATCAGGGAAGTTGGTCGTGCACCCCAACGCCTTGTACCCAGGCACCAACGAACTACTTAAGAAATTGACGACAGTCTCGACCAAAGCAACCGTGTTGAATAGCTCGCTAGGGAAATTAGCATACACGGCATTGTACAGGAAACATCCCAGCGCCTGCGCATTATTCGGAAGATCCAAGGGACCCACGACCCACGACTGGTCAGCGCCGGCGCCACCAAGCGCAGGTCCAGTGGAGAGGTAGACGTCGAGGATGCCGGCGACTGCCTCGGCAACAGTCATGGGAGTAGCCCGGCGGTACCATCCTTGCTCTGGAATGCGCTCGGGTACGTGTGTGTACTCGAGGTTAGGGTCGTTCCATGCACCGGCGCGCGCGGGCTTCGCACCGTAGAAGCTCGTGATGGAAGCCTCGTTTGCGACGCCGCCGGCACCAATAGTGCCGTTGGAGAAGAAGCCTGGGATAAAATAGTATGCACCCATGACAACGGCAGCAGAAGGTAGGTTAAAGTAGAACTGGGGGTTTGCAGCCTTGGAGGCTGCATACCGGTTCTTGAAGTGGGCCTTGATGGCGTCGACATTGTAGGTGCCGTTGCCTACGGCGAGAGCTTGCTGATGCATTTGCTTGAATAATTCGGGGCGGAAGGAGATGTTGTCGCCTTCGAGGTAGAAGTCAAGGCGGGTGGCTGAGGCGTCGCCTTCATTAAACTTGCCGTGGCCTGCGATGCCAGATGGAGTACCGAGAAGCGAGTTGAGTGCGCCGTTCAGTAAGCCCACGCGAGAGTCTGGCCCACCGATGCTCATCTTTGTTGATAGAATGTCACCCCCATCGATGGCTCCACCGACTGAGAGGAGGGCGCTGAGGTCGGCGCCCATGTTGAAAAGTGCTTGGGTTCCAGCTTGGATCTGACCGATTGTCGCGATGCCATTTCGGGGAATGTCTATCTTTGTTAGTCTACTACAGGATGATACAAAGTCAAAAGATCTTACAGCCATGATTAGCCAGCGTGTTAAGGCCTGGGCAGGGACCACGCTGGTCAGTAGAACCGGGGGCCTGAAAGGGGTATTTTGCTGTGGTTCGTTAGCGATGTTTGGATAGTCGCCTAAGGAATGCATGCCTTCAGGAAACTTTTTCAGTCCATTCACCGAGTCATCCGTTGGGATAAGACCAAGTATAGGGTCTAGGACAGCTTTCAAGGTGCCTCCTAGCAAATCAACGAGTCCGGGTATCAGGCCAGTACCGAGTTGACGGGGCTCTGCTGAAGGAGCATCGCGGTTTTGTAAACGACGTTGGATCTCAGCTTGCGCTTCAGGATGATTCAGTAGGGCCTCGAGACCTTCGGGCTTCAACCACGGGAAGGCTAGTGCTGAAGGCGCAGCCAGGAGCGATAGTACAACAGTGGAGCGCATGGTTGCTGTAGTTCGTGGTGTGAAAGAATGTAGAGATTCATCTCCTTGCTTTTAAACTTCACCTGCTCCACGACATCGTCATATCGTACCCACCAATTTGGTGTTTCAATCTTCACTTCGTCGTCATCGCACTTCGTTGCACGATTCCACGGGTCGCATTCAGCTCGGCTTGATATTGTTATATGAGCCTCCACATGGCGACTACCAATTAGAATCTCTCTATTCTCCCCTACGGACTTGATTGTTGTAATAATGGGGACACAAATGCGCGATTTCGTACGTGGCTGGTGACTTCCACTCTGCATCGGGAAGAATAGATTCTTCAGAGTAACACCGAGACTCTGTTCAGGGAAAGATCAGCGACTAAGCTTTTGCCGAAGCGGGAGAATCGCGTTCCAAGATTTCGATGGACGCTTAGATCAAACTACTTTCCGTATGAAGGAAGATATTCGAACGCTAGCGGGGGACTTAAGACGCATCGGTCCAATGTGGCGCTTTTGACAGCTCGGTGATGGATCACAATCCGCGCTTGCAATCTACAAATTTAGATCCGTGGAGATTTACCTCGGTATTGATCGGCGACAGGTGCGTGCAGGCATTTGGATGTAGGTACCCGATCATTGTAAATAAGACAGGTGGCTGACAGTCTTGTGAACAATATACGTGGCGTGGCGTGTACCAAATTGCCTTTCACTCCAGGTTGCACGACCGATTTTTCCAATAAGTAGTAGGTCCTGGTGTATGGAGTTCAGCCAACTGGCAGTTCTAGCATTCGGAAGTTGCAGCTGATGAGTAGCGGCTGTTAGTAATATCTGAGCGCTATTCGTCACGTGTAATATGCCTGTCTAACAGCACCAAATCATGTTCAACAAGTCACACCATGTATTAATTAGTCATTTTTGACTGTTGATAAGTTCGCAAATCACTTGATGTTGTTGAAGGTTGGATGTTAGGTATCAGGTGCGTTAATCGTGGCCGACAGCGACACTCAACAATCACATCCGACGGTACTAAGTGATGCCTGACAGTACCAGACCGTGACTATTAGGTCGCACTTAATGATGCTTAATCATTTTCAAATGTCAATAATGTTGGACGTGACTTGATATTGTCGGATGTATTGAGTGTACATGACAACAGGTTAATACTTAAGCACGCCCAACACCTAAAATCTACTACCCGACAAACCCAAGTTACGTCAACAATACCAAAGCTATCTCTAAAGATACTAGGTCATCTTGGAGAGATACTCGACACTAGACGCGCTAATACTCAATAGTCTGATAGGTCAATAACCTGACACTTGACACTCGAGAGTAGGCTGGCAAATGGGTACCCCCTACCCAACCCTTGGGTAGGGTAGGGTAGGTAGTGCACGGGCCTTGGGTAGGGTTGGGTTGGGTTGGGTTGGGTCACGTACTGACGCGGGTAGGGTTGGGTCACGCTAAGACTTGGGTTGGGTTGGGTTTGACGTCATAATCACTTGTTTAAAACTGAATATATTTACTACTAGTTACTAGTAAATAGTAGTAGATATATATACGTACTACTGTGATAAATAGCGGTAATAAATAGTTAATCTACGTTGAGATTTTAAGCTACCCAACTCTACCCAAGCTACGTCAGTACGTGACCCAACCCAACCCTACCCATTTGCCAGCCTACTCGAGAGGTTGGTAGCCGCGCTCTACATTCAATGGCGACGCCAGACAAATAATACCGACGCCTAAAATTTTGAGAGCTACGCCCAATAACTTGATAATCAATGATCTCACGTTTGACAACTCAACAGCCCGACATTCAAGACGCTAACGCGCCAACACTTAAAACTTCATATGAACTCGAAAACCACACCCAACAATAAACAATTACGCCCGAAACTTGAAAACAAGTCGCCAACTACACTCGAAACTTGAAACTCAATGTTTTACATTGAACATTCAATATTTGACACCCAACCTTTGACATGTAGTACTTGACAGCTTAATAACTATGCCTGATATTCAAAAGCCATACACGCCTAACACATCCGGCACTCGATAATCATACCCAATACCCGACTAATACTCGAAATCTATGCCCATTACCTGGTAACCGTATTCGGACCATCAAGTACTACTCTCGAGAGTCATTTCCAACACTCAAAAACCATGGAGCAGCTAAGCCGACACTCAATCAACACTCATCAGCGATTTCGACACTCCACCAACACTCGTCAGCCATGCCTGACACTTGCTAACCACGTCCGACGACATTAAAATCACGTTGAGCATCTGTAGGTCAGGTGCTACATAGACTACCTGTTGTCCAGGCGGATTCACATGACCTACATAATCCTTTACTCGCGACGATCGGTTATACTACGGGCCGGCCGATAGATCGTCGATACGGGAAGTAGCGGGCCGTGTGTGGGCGAAGATTGACGGACGGTTCAATAGACTAAGCTCGATAGGGGCTAGAACAGACTTGGCATCCAGTGCATGCATTCTCAGCCCTGATCATTGCTTCTAAGGGCACGTCTAGTCATGGAATCGCCCTGTATTAGCTTCATCGTGCCGAGGTTCAGGTCGCTTCCTTGACTCGTGGCTACCACCAGCACGCAGCTCAGCCAAGCCCAAGAATGTGTGACGAGATACTTCGAGCAGGGATCGACGTCAACCACCATCTCCAATTTCTCCATCAAAGCATCACCAAGAGTGAAACCAACCCTGCTCCAACGCAAGTTGGTTCAAGATTTTCAAGAGCTCTTTGTCCAGCATTGAGCATCAGTCACGAGAATCTCGACGCGGAATACCGGCACTTTCGAAGGACGCTGGCACAAGACAGCTGTAGACCGTGCGACGAGATTCCAACACAATGGTTCTGACTACAGCAAGCATGGCGTCCTGGAAGCGCTAAACGCTGTTGAAACCACTGAACTAGCTGCAGGATCGATGCAAGGTTGCATGCATAACAATTGCCTGCAGAAGTTCCATGTGTACATATTGGCTAGGAGAAAGCGGGTGATCCGTTTGAGATACAACAGTCCCGCAACACCGGTACCAGACATGATTCGCGGTGGGGCTGGCCTGAACATGCTGTACACCCATCACTTTAACGAACGCTTGCACGGTATCGAATGATCATAATGCCAAAGTTGAACAAGTAGGGTGACGTCAAAGCATGGTTGGTGTGTTTGTAGGAGTAAAATCAGACAGGGCTAACGCTGGGGTACAGTCACTATCTCAGCACGACTAGCATGTATAGCGCTCGCGATGAGTGACGGGACAGAGGGAAGATTACTTGTCAGAGCTAGTCTTCCTCATCGGATGCAGACTGCTGGCCAGTGCCACTCAAGCTATACGTATCCAACACAGAAATTTGACAGGTGATGCTCTGGTTACTGCCCCATTCTCAACTACATCTCCTCTCAAGCCGGTGGCAACAGAGTATGCACATACAAGGTACTTGGAGCGATCAACATATGGGCCACTGGTCAACACAACGACCGCTACGAGTTGCTGGCTTAACAAACCTGTGCAACCTTTCCATGTCATTGTGCATTGCCCTCCGCAGATGAAGTGACTTTCAGCCCCCGACAATAGGGATATTGGCGTGCTTTGGTGGTCTGATTGATTAAAAATGAGTCCTATTCCGGCAAGAGCAAACGCCCCCCACGCTTGTACTACCGCAGTGATATCAGCCATCCAAAGAAGGAGTGAAATCGACATCAAGAGCATGGTTCTCCGCTGGTATATGACTACGGCAGCGTTCAGGTCAGACGACTGACTGTGGGCCTCCCTTAGCTCTATTGTACTTGAGGCACAAGATGTTACAATCACAATACATCTGCCAGTACGCGCGAGCCACTAATGCGTCCAAGACCCGCGTCTGGCGTTGTGTATGGCTTTCCGGTTTATGAGAGGTTCTTGAGGTGTTGGGTATCAACTGCCGAGCGTGAGGAGCAAGAATTTCAATTGTGTCAGGCTTACACAGTTCCAATTGAGTGGGTAGTTGGCGACTTGTTTTCAAGTTTCGGGCGTAATTGTTTATTGTTGGGTGTGGTTTTCGAGTTCATATGAAGTTTTAAGTGTTGGCGCGTTAGCGTCTTGAATGTCGGGCTGTTGAG
>Ga0115846_100360_pt1 | contig 24621 bp, 19 predicted proteins | sample InSIn5gowninarea_2_FD_83860 | JGI IMG/M metagenome (GOLD analysis project Ga0115846, IMG submission 83860) | reverse complement strand
TCGTGTCAAGCTGTAAGAAGGCCAGAGCCAAGCCTAGAAGGCTGGTTGCCATCAGAATAATCGACCAGTGTCAAAAGAACGCTTTGCAAGCGCTAAGGATCGCAAGGGACGACAATATCATCAAGTGCGACCAAGCCTACTACTACGATGGCTCGTTATATCTCGTCTACGAGTTGTTCTGGAACGCTGTGACATTGGACCAGGTTATGGTCCATGGTGATCTTCTAGGATCTCTTTGTGGACAGGAAATCGCCACCATATGTGTTGGACTGCTGAAAGGAATCAAGTACATTCACGAGTCACTTCACATGATTCATGGATTTATTACCAAGCATACGGTGTTTCTCAATTCAGATGGGCAGGTGAAGATTGGTGAGTCGAGACTACACGTCATGTGATAGACTCACTAATTAGATGTAGCTAATCTAACCGAGAAGATGCTTTGTGTCAAATCGCAGTCTCGACGAAGTGACCTTGTGAGTGTTGGGGAAATCCTGTCCGAGATGTTGGAAAAGTGGCCGGATGCTAGGCAGGCCGACGCAGTCGAGTTTCAGAAGAGATGCGTCGATCAATGTCAGACCGCGACAACTCTATTGAATCATCGGTTCCTACAGCAGGAACCGAGTCACGCAACCCTCGTGCACTACGTCTTCGTCACGGGTATGGTTGTCATTCCATCCTTTGTCACGGTTTATGGCAAGGTGCGGAATGATTCGGACACACATGGCCAGTAAAACATCCTTGAGCGAGCACGGTACAGTGCGTGCTCTGTTGCCGCTTCCGGGATTTCCGTGATGTTACCCAAATTGAAACCCTCGTCAGTAAGCTCTCCTTAGACAGAACATCGAATATACCTCTGTAAGACTGATCATGTGGATCAACACGTAGGAAAGGAGTGGGAGAGTCGCCGTGATAGTGGTTGTTGACCGATAAGAAATACCACCAGTGCTTCGTCGATGCATACTTCAAATCAACGGCCCCTGGATGGTCGATCAACCCGCTCCTACACTGTTATTTCTATCTGTGCCGTGGTAGGATGATAGAGGTGGCCCAAGAAGCTGCTCGACGAGCCCGCCAGCTTCAGGCAGCACCGTGACCCACTCGTCCAAGATCGAGCAAGGACTCTCACGGTCAGCAGAAATCATGTCAGCTGTCCCAAGTCTGGCGATTAGTATCACGCTTCGTTGGTGAGTAGGCCTTGGTCTTTATGTCTTGTCATAGTTATGGTTGGAGAAGCTACCGTGCCTGAGGACTTTCATACACACACACGTCTACGGATCTAGCGTGGATAATTTCGAGCTAAGGAGAGCCAAGGCTCTGATGACTACAATTCGCCTGTAAGGTCTTTCACAACAAGGACGCCTCTACATACCTCATTGTCGCAGTTGTATCTTATAATGTACGCTCTGCTTTTGACCCATCCTCAAAATAACCCATAATACATAGTATCATCTGGAAGGATGGCACAATACCACCGCATTACCAGCCCCGGAGGAAAGCGAGACTTGTTAGTAAGGCCAGTGAGCATTCCTCGAGACCACCACCTCCGCGGAAGCATATCCACCTGCAGTCAAGAAAGTCAACCAACCTGCCTGCCACCGGTCTCAACCAAGCTCAATGTCAAAGCCGCCGGAGTTGGTTAGATGCACCGGCATCCGAGCCAGCGGATATGTCTACACCAGAAAAGACGAGTCGAGATCGCCCTAGACAGATCAGCGCAACAGTCCTTGGGTTGACCAAACCTTTATCCGCAATTCATAGAAGAGCCAAAGACACTGGAACAGCCCCCATGGGGCAAAAGAAAAGAGGTGGACCACATCACAGTACTGCTACGACTACAGCCTCTGTCCAGCTTAGGTAGCAAAATGAAGAGAAGGCTGGATATAAGAGAAGGCTAAAACCAGGCGCCGCATCTACGAGAGCCTTAAGCACAACCACTCAGCCTGCGAGAACATGATACCGACCTGTTGGGGGTTCTCCAGCTGTTCCAGAAATAACTCATCAACGAAGTTGCGGGTGTTGCTCGAGACGTGTAAGCTTCGCGAACGATTTAGCCGGTCAGACAAACAACGTCAGCAGGTGAGACTAAGGAGATCAGCAAGGGAACCTGGAAGTCAAATGCGAAATATTGGCGAGTCAAATGAGCAGGGTCAGAAAATCAAGTAAGGATTGTCATACACTTAAATAAGCAATGCGAGCGCCACGCTACTCTAGTAGAGAGTATTACCTCACAGCTTGACTTGTGCCTCTCCTCTCAGATATCATCTTTCTACAACTTCACGTTCCACTACGTTCTTCATCACTCACTCACATCTTCTAAAACCTCGCAGTCCAACTTATTTCAATATCTAGGTAACTATGGTTACCGATTGATATCTCGGTCCAAAGGGTTGCTGCTGATGTCCGACTCGACACCATAGAAAAGAGTCCAAGGAGGGCAACCACAGGAGTCGTCGCAGGCAGTCGTCTGAAAATGCTACGGCCTGCGTCAGATCGTTAACCACCGACAGCGCCCCTTCGCTGACAGCACAACCAAGAACGACTAGATAAACGATATCTGCAAGTTGAGTGAAGGACGTTAGCGAAGGAAGTGAAAGATGCCAGCACGTTGAGTGAGAAACGTTATCGGGTCAAGTGAGGAAAATCAGCCAGGCAGGTGACAAATGTCAGCCAACCCGGTAAGAGTTTTCGGCCAGTCAAATGAAGATTGTCAGTGGGGGAAGTGAAAACTGTCGGTGAGAAGGTGGAACTCGTTGGCAGGGGAAGTAAGAAATGTTTGACCAACTAGGTAGACACTTAAGATATCTGAACCGCGGCGCCCGATGCATAGTGATCGAAGACTGAGAAGATTCAAAAGATGCGAAAACCTCGGATACCACCAAAATTAGTTCCTAAGGCGACCGATAATATAAGCTACCAGAAGCGCAGATGTGGTAGCAGAGTAGAGGGAGAAATCGTAAAGAGTACCACACAGTAAGTAGCACAACAACTGACAAGAACTTAATGGAGAAGGACGCAAGGTCGGACGGTACCAAGAGCGTATTGACGAAGTTGGGAGGCGTCGCTCGAATTGTGGAACGAGGCCAGCTACAGTACTACTGTACGTCTTTGGTTTGGAACTGTAACACTTCTACCGCCAAATTGTTACTTTTTAACAAGCTGTCACGACTTCTTGAAGTAGATACGTAGTACATGATGTTTCTTATATAAACTTGCTCTATGATCGACTGCTTAGCTACGTACAATGATAAATTTCTAATCATGAGTTAGCATCCTAAGTAACAGCTAGAATAAGTACCGAGGTGATATTAGGGGATAAACTAGCATAAATAACCTTAAACTTACCTTTAATTTACAACTACGGTAAGTTTAACCACGAGGCATTTTATAGTCGTTACCGGTAGAGGAGAATGATATATGAAAGAACTATGGATTCATGTTAACTTTACAACTGTGATCCCTAATAACCATAAATTAATGCCTGACAAAGTGGTGGCAACTAGTCGAAAAGTAGTAATTTGGCGGTAAAAGTGCTAAGGTTCCAAACCAATGTGACTCGCTTGTAGCTAGAAAAACAATGGCTGCAGGTCTAGTCAGGAGAGTCAGCCAGTCAAGTCAACGATGTTGGCGAGTCAAGTGAAAAACATTGGCTGGGACTAATGAAACAGCTCTAGTGTCCTAGACCGTGTGCGAAATGAAGGGAAAGAACATAAGAAATTCATCAGCAATTCCGGGTGGTGTCAAGGATCCATCTCCTATATCCATATAACGAGTGACATAAAAGACAAGATCCCCCCAGATGCAAAGGTACATGTATAGCAGACATGACACAAACGCGAAACACACGCACGACGTTAATCTTGGCAAGCTCGAGACGGGTTTAACCAAGATAAGTGTGGAGTTGAGCACTGCTACCCATGCCACCGCAGCCACCTGCATCGGCACCATTCCAAGTGCCAAAGTTTGCGCCCGCTTGGGATCCAGTAGCACAATTGACGAGCTGATATTGGTCCACGCAGGTACTGGCGCTACCTTTGCAGGTGAAGACACAGGTGTTCATGTCAGTGGTACATTCAGGACCGACAATGGACATGGAGTTTCCGTTCATGTTGACTTCTCGGGAAACGTCAACAACGCTGTAGGGTGGAGTGAAGGTAGCCTCGCCCCAAGTGTCAGAAATCTGTCCGTTGACGAGAGAACTGCTGCGGTAGATTGGAGCCCAGGCACCAGACCAGCCACTGGGGAAAGAGATAGTCTTACTGCTGTTCTGAGCGATGGAGACAGTGATTTGTGGTCGAACAGCATTGACCCACGATCCGGCGACTCCCCAAATAACAAGCACGAGATCCTCGCTCGCTGAGTTGTGGTACGTGTTAGTGAATGCACCATCCGAGCCAATCCATGCTGTGCTTCCTGAGGACACTGCATTGAGACCAACTGAGGTGACGCCATGTTTGAGGATGCTTTGGGTGTCGGCAGTACTAATGAGATCAATATCACGGTGGTCAATAGCTCGGCGTTCACTACAACATCAATCAGTACATGTATGGTTCGTCGGAGAGGGCTCAAAACCTACTGGTGAGCCTTTATTACGTCGACGTGACGTTCAGCGTGGTTGTGCACTTTACCCTGGAAGTGGGAGACGGAAGCAGCAACGGCATGACCAGCAACGAGGGTGCTTAGCACCAATGCAGTTGTCGAGAATCGCATATTGGTTGTATTGTGATTTGGATTCGGTATAGATGCCTTTCAAAGGAGGGTCGTAGATGGAGTTCAAAATTGAAGGAGTGTTATACGAAAGCACAGATCACAGATCGCGAGAAGATAGACTGCTGGCGTTGTAAAGAGAGCGTGGAAGGCACATGCACACAATATGTTCTGCGCTAGAGTTAAGAGGAACAAAGTCCAGAATAGACAAAGGGCAAGCCGTACAAGATATACAGGACGGAGATACGAACCACTAGGTAGCAGGCGACCTATAAGTGGCCTTATTAATGCTGTGCTCTTTTTTGTCCTTGTTATCGTCGTAACTAGGTGGCTTCGCCCTTTAGGGCAAGCATCTAGCTGCGATATCAGAGTACCACTTTCGCTTATAAAGAACCCCCATATACAAACTTAGTCAGTACGAAAAGTCGGTGCAAGCAAAGTTCCCGAAAACTGGGTTTTGTGCAATCCCAAGTCCTCGCAAGAACTAGCCGGCTTATTGTTCGTTGATATTATCCCCCTTGAGGCCGATCACGTCGGTTAGCCCTTCGGGTTCAGTTTAATAGAGGCGTTGAACACACGATTTAGAGAAGGCGGATTGTAATAAAATAACTATACCAATCGTGAATTTGGTCCTCTGGCATCAAAGTTCATACTAGAGATTTACAACGCTTCGTCAAGTACACATACACAGATATTGTCGAAGACCTGGACTGGTCGTGTCTCGATGTCGAGTTCTTTGACGATCTTGAAAAATATCGGGGTGTAACAAACTGTCTTAACAGGTGTATAGTAGTTCTTTCGATCAAGGTCTTTATTATTCTCTTATTGATTAGGGTTAGGCACCCTGAGTACTACACTTTGACTCTACGTCTTCCGGTCGTAGACATAAATTCTTTCAACATGTTGTGAATGGTGAATATACCATCAGAGGCCAAGCTCCTTAGGTGGTAATTTAACAACATACGAACAACGGAAGGAAATAACCGAATAAAGGACTACGATATGACAACCAGAGTGCCGTAATTTCGCTACCTCAAGCAACGATGCACCCTAACAAAAGTATTCAACGACCTATATACATCGAAATCATTTTGTCAGAGGGCTCTCAATCTTCAAGTGCCAATATAGAATAGCGATCACCACTGCAGCGGACCACCCCACTACTCCAAAAAACAAACTCACAAAAATGACACAGCGTTGTTTAGAAGATGAATGACGCTACAAAGTTGTTGATCATGCTGTCAATGGGCAGATAGTCTTTTGGATAGATGTTAGTAGCGAAAGCGGTTATGGTAACAGACGACTTAACTAACTACATGTATTGCGTTCTATATAAGTCTAGTTTGAAGAGTTTGTACGCTCTTGTCCTTGTCATCTCGTAGTCAAGAACAAGTCCTGGTTCCGTTGACACTTGGCTTGCATACCTAGTTGTATCGACTGCTGTACTATGTAGTCTCCATGATTGTGCTCATAGATGTACCTAGTAGAACTTGCAACAAGATGTGATCACTATCTTCGTAGGTTGAACACGTAAGCCGATGGTGTCGATTGTCGTTGACCAGTGTTCCCAAGTCGTAATTTTGCTGGGATAGCTTGTAGAAAGAAGACATCAGTGCCGAGGTTCGTGTTTGAGCAAATCTTTCGTTAAGCCGAGCCCGCGACGGCTTGACCGGTAGCACCCATTCTTTCATCGATCTGTGTACGGCGACTTCACTTTGAGGGTATCCATCGTAGAATATCAGCCGTTGATGGGCCTCCAAGAAGGCTTCGTACTCTCTGACGCCTGGTCGATCGTCTTGCAGACTTCCTTTGAGACGCTCAAGGACGAATTGGTGCGATAGACCGCAGATTGGAGGATAGTTAAGAAGCATGAGGGATGTATCATAAGCTTGTGCGGCAAGCTTGGCCAAAATGAGGCCGGCCGAAGTCACATCACAAACAGATGCCAAGTCTACGCCCAAATGTCGGCGCATCTGGCACAGTGCTTTGCGATTATTCTGATCATCATCGAAAGCGTCGGGTGCGGCATGCATGGTCCGCTCGATAATGTCGATGTACTGGTTTAAACTTTCAGCATAATTCATCTGAGCGAGATCGATCGTGTAGGCGTCGTCGAGTAGCAAGAGAATAGCAAGGCCAAACTTGTACGATGGTAGGCCTTTCGACCAGTCCTGCATGCTGTCGAAGAGGACACCAAAGTCAGAATCAGCCTCCCAGATCCCTTTACACCATCTGCTACTGTTAGTTTGTGCGATCAAGGTTTACAGTAGCCTCGACTCACTTTTTGATCGAGTTCAGTCCCTTATGTGGAGTCTTACGCGAGAACGTCGTAAATTGATGTGCGACGGTAGCATACTGACCCAACTTTGAACCTGTCGCCACATTTTCTAGCCATACTGGGTTGGAAAGGGCGGTCGAGTTAACGAGCTACCGCACTTGCCTCCAAATACAGTATGTGGCTTCTGGATGTTAGCTTTCACTGTCACTGCACCATATGGGGCCTTACCAAGGGCTACAGGACCAAGACGAGGCAGGCTGAGAACACCTTTCCACAGCCTAAGGATGAGGTCAGCGAGCGAGTTCAGCTCCGCCCAGAAGGCGTCGTGTTCTAATTCAGCAATTGATTGTGCTGACTGGTGTTTTGCGCCAGGCTGCGGCATGTCTTGAGGCGGGGTTTCAACTGGGAGCTCTTCCACTTCCATCCGCTGGATGACGAATGCCACGAAACCAGCCAGCATCAAGTTGTGCTGACCACTTGGAGCACTAGAAAGCTTTACGACACAGTAATTGAGTGTCTTAGCGCATGATGTGGCATCTGGCGTAGCAATTAAAGGCCTTTGTCGGCAGACAGCAACAGCCATAACCCAATAAGACGCGCGTTTGCGACCCTGCCATTGTACACTGAGCACGTCCTGTAACAACTTCGCAACGTCGGAGTCGTTGGTCACATCTGGTGTGGTTGGTGATGGATGGTGATGTTGGCTAGGATTGAGCATCTCTCGAAGCAAGGCCAACACTCCTAAAAATGCCAGATGCGAATACCAACTTCGCCCGTACCAACTGAAGATCATCTCGCTGCGGAGTCGAATTGCCTTGCCCGTCTGCAGAACCAACGTACTTCGATTGCTGAGAGGTTCGGAGCATTGCTCAGATAGGACGCCTACTAGTCGTTCCAAAGGCCAGTCACGGTAGCTCTGTTTTGGGATCAAATTACCGAGGAGGTCGCGTTCCACTGCCTTGTAAACATCGTATTTCGCCCGGTCAAACATGTCTGCAGAGCAATGCGCTCGAGGACAAGAACGATTCAATCACCTGAAGAGTCTTCCAAGCAAAGGAACAAACCCCGGCAATGCGGCTTCCATATCATGATCCTACATACCTGTAATGATGCTTCGCATGTAAAGTCTTCCTGAGTGGCAACCCACGCTACTGAAGACACTTACACAATGCCGAACCAGAAGTACCAGAGGACCAAGATGGGTGCCGAGCACTGTTCAAAGCATATGCTTTGTCTACGCACTACGGAAATTCTATACAACTTCACGTCCCTGGACACAACCACGGGTGGCGGATGGGGAGCTCGGGCAAGAGGAGAGATAGGCTCGTCGCGCCGGTAGAGACCGGCGTGCTGGACTAGGTAATTGATCTCAACAATGATTGCTAGATGGATGTTGATTTGCTACATCGAAATCAAAGAGAACTGAAAGCAGCAATAACTAGAATAGAACAAGACATCCGTATAAATCAGGTGGAGGCTGGTTCCGTCGTGGTATTTTCGTCTCTTAAATTACGCCCTCTTCTCTCTGTCTGTTGTATCTAACCAAAATCACTTACCTCTTACTGCACAGCTCGAGTGTCTGCTGTTGTCCGAACTTGATACTGGTCGACTCGGCCATCTGTAGCCGGCTTTCCTCGCTTCCTCGGTGCAACTCTCCCCGATCCCTTAGCAGCAGCAGTAGCAGCAGCAGGACTAACAGCAGCTGTCCCCGAGCCAGATACACTGGCATATTTGCCTCTGATATTATTGAATGCTTGTCGAACAAATTTCCCGTCCTTGTGTAGACCAGACTACTTCTTAACTTATATCTCCTTCCTACCTCCATACCACAATCACAAACATACAAGAAAAGAACTTCACCACTCGAGACGGCACCTACCAAAATAGAAACCGACCACATCCAATCCCTGCTCGCTATCAAGGAGGAGACAGACGGCAAAATAAACTGGAATGAAGTCGCGAGGAAGACTGGTCTATACAAGGACGGCGGATGCACGTGAGATCAGCGCGGACTTTGGGGAGTTGGTGCGTTGTTGTTTCTGCTGTGTATGCTGTACTAGGTCAGGAACTTCCTCGGAAAGCAGCAGTAGGATCTCTGTCGAAACAGCCTTCCGTGCCGTAATGCAACAGACAGAGCCTCCGCCCTCGAGCGATCCTGCCTAGAACAACTCGACCCCCTCACCGCGTTCGCTGACATCTCTCACTTTCCTCGCTGACGTCTCTCACTTCCTAAGCGAGGATCTCCTGCTTCCCTCGCTGATGTTTCTCACTTCCCTGACTAGACTCCCTTACCAGCCTGGCTCACTTCTCTTGCCTGCCTAGCTAGTACACTTGTTCGACACGGCGCTGATCTAATAGGTTGAGATGTGAGTATTGTATAGTGTTGCCGGTAGGTCTACTTGACTAGCATGCGGTGCAGACGAGGTTGGCGGTAACATCGATGGTGTTGATGCTGAGCTGCTCTCTTGATCCCGCAGCCTTTCAAGTGACTGCTGTTGTTCACTTCCCTGGCTACTATCTCTCGCCTCGTTCATTGATATCCTTCACTTCTTTGGCTAATACCACCTTCAGCAACGTACGGACAGTATTGGATTCTTATTAGATACGACCAAAACATCGTGATCAAAACGTACTCGCGCATCCGCTCTGCCATACACGCATCCTAAATCGCCCACGTCTCCACAGGACGTGCAAGCGGTGGACGACGCAGCGGCAGCGCTCCTACAACAGTACTTGAATCCCACCCGGAACATTTTGGTTCAAACCTCACAAACTTTACTTCAACCAACAGCCCTACTGCCTCAATCGAGGACTCCTGCTCCTGACCCTAACCTCAGGCGTTTACAACTACCTCTATCATTATCGTTAAATCCAAACTCCGGACTTTAGACATGCCTACAGAACGTGATCAGCTTATTCGCAAGCTTTAAAGCCTCACCGACGAGCGACATTAGGAGTGGATGCGCATAGGAATAAAGAAAGACAATGTTCATGACGAAGTGGTTGGATCAACTCTAACACACGTCGAGTTGACTCGATATCGGTACGAACCATCCAGACGGAGGAAGAGCACGACTACCGGACAAGAGAAGTCACGTTCCAATGTAGATTGCGACCATGAAAAAGCCCTTCTTGATTCAAGTATTTCGTACGCGCCTCGTTTCGGAAAATGTCCATGGGGAGTACTGTTGGAACCATTTGTCTTCGTCTCCGCTGTTGATGAAGTTCGTATCATCCGGAAACTCGTCCACAATTGATACAGTGTCAATGCTGTCAAGTATCGTTCCATTGGTCGCTGATAAATTCTGACACCTACTTTCGTGATGCAAGAAGTTGGAGTTTGTTTTAAGGTCGGCTTCACAGAGAATACATTCGAAAGCTGTGCGATCATCGTGCTTAAGCAGCCTGTCTCTCCGTAGCCTTTGTCACAATGGTCACATTTGAATTTGTTCTCGCCGTGAGCAGACATTACGTGCTGGTCGAAATTATAAGTCGTGCTGAAGCTCAGATCGCAGTTACTACATTGGACAATTTTATCTCCGTGAACGCCCTTTATGTGCTGGTTAAGCTTACCAATCGTCCTGAAGCTCTTGTTATAGCAATTATCATTGAATTTCTTTTCACCGTGAACGCCCTGTATGTGCTTGGTAAGCTGATTAGTCGTCTTGAAGCTCCTGCTACAGAGGTTGCATCGGCGTTTATTCTCAATGTGAACATTTTTCATATGCTGAGTACGCTTACCAGTCGCCTCGAAGATTTTGCTACAGAAATCGCGTTTGAACATGCGCATAAAGTAGACTTTCCTTTAACGCTTTTCGGTGTTGTATCTTGTGTGGATAGGTACTGCAAATTCGATAGAAGCATCGACCAAGAGTTGGGTAATGTCATCCGCACTGATAGCGCCACAAGCAGGTTGACGAGATGCATATTACTGCTAGGTCACAGGTCGGCATTCCTTGTTGTTCGGAATTTGGTCATCCAAGTTTACGATCACTTTCCGTGGGTTTACGTATTGCTCGAGCGCTTCGTGCATATTCGCGCTTTTGTAACTCATGTACGTTCCTACACTAAATGTGTCTGCCATCTTTGCGTAAGGAATTGCTGTATCAGAGAGTCGTAGGGTTATAGTATTTCGTAGATCACAAGGGTTTTCGGGCTAGGAGAGTTCTGGAGATTTAGAGGTGGCGCACGAAACTCCTCTTTAGACACGGGCCTCGATAAAGCATGAAGGTAGAAAGCGGAAGTTGGTACGCCAATAAAGACATTGGCGTCTCTATCGCCTCACGCTGTAAGCAGGTGTTATTGGTGCGAGATCATTGTGCGGTAAATATCAGCAGTTTCGGTTGTATGTTGATTGTAAGCTGGTGAATGTGAGTTGGCAGTTGTCAGGAGGTAGCGGCATGGTAGAATGTGTCCGAGCGACCTGTGCTGGATGCGGATATATAGCATAAATCAAATCAAAGCTTGTCACGGCCCACCTATCAATGGTTTTCCCAGCGGGTTGATTGGGTAAAGCATCAAGATTCATGGGCTCGACATGAGACCGAGAAGCCATCATAATGTTGTGAAACTATTGGTGTCAGAGTATTCTCTAATGGTGTGCCCACGCCATGAACTGACTGACTTGGTGTATGATTTCTCGCCACATCAATTTGCATGGCCATTCTGGCGTAAGCAAACCTCGAGGTTGGTACTTGTATAAATCTATGCAGTCCAGCCTCAGGGTCATTGACCACCCTACAACCTGTTCAAGCGCTTCGAGGCCAAATAAGGATTGCGAAAACCTAACCATGTTACAGCATTCATCCCCTGTTCACTTTGCCGGCGCTAGTGGAGTGGGACTAGCTTGCCACCTTCGCCACCAATGAAAGCCAATAGGATGAGTTGCAGAGCTTTCGAATTGTGAAGAATCAGTCTGCATGGTCGCAGCTAGTCCTGGTCTGGATTATACCAAGATCAAAGAAGTAGAGCGCCGGCAACGTGATACAGGGATGAATGCTGTATGTACAATGTAACAAGCAGAATCGAAGTATGGAGTCGCCCCGCGCTAAGCCTCTTTCATTATACATTATAAGTCCAACAAAGTCCATACCTAGGTAGCGTTTTTGACCCATCGTCGACAATCATCATCTACGGCATGAAAGAGACAAGTCCATATAAATGTTCTCTGACCACGGTGTCAGGGTGGACTAAAGCGTCTGAGAACGACAAAGACCAGCTTCTAATCCTTCGAAGCATTCTCCAAAGTGAAGCAGTCGACGTCGAAGGAGACGGACTTGACTTGGGACAGCCGGGTCACCTAGACTGCCGGGCCACTAGCCACAAACATTAGCTACAGAAAATAGAGTTATTTCATCATTTGGCACTTTGCTTACACTTTTTGGGTCTTCGTGAACTTCCAGTAGGATTTGCACCACGAATCGTATAAAGACTTCCCTATTGTACATTCCTGCCGTCAGCCATACCGCCGTACTCAGAACATCAAATATTTGCCGGATAATCATTCTTCCTCGGCGTCAAAATGACCACTTCCGTCCAAGATATGACCACTTTTGACCAACAGCTACGGCAAAGCATTATCCTCAGTTTGCTCGACGCTTAGGGAAATCTCAGAAGCTTCAAGCGGCCACAACTAGCACTAAGAGCATCTTCTCGATCCTCATCGCTACGACTTACAAGGACGGCGAAACTACATAATTCGAAAGCCCCATCTTTCTCTCTATCATTAAGATGCTACCAGGTCTCATTTACATGGTTCAACATGTGGTCTCACTGTACGACTATAACCTGAAGGGATCGAGGTGGAGCTCGTATTATGTCTTGTGGCAGGTCCACCACACCGTACTTCGCAAGCAGGATCCGTGTCTGAGAACACAATCAAGAACATGCCGCAAGCATAGTTTGGTCCGTAAGTCGACCCAGAGGGCAAGCACCATGAACATGTGGTTACCCAGTGTTGTCCATATCAAATTACCACGATAGATCTTGTCCCCACCCTGACAACGGACATCTGCACAACAGCAATTTCTAGCAGGGTCGCGAGAACAAAAGATCGACTTATGGTGCAATCTTCCCCTTCTAGGCTGTCCACAATTCGTCTGTGGGCTGCGGTTAACCTGATTCTCGAAGTGGACTTTGATGGAATGGTTCGCGGGAAACCTAGGTTGGATGTTGTCCATGTCTTCGTGCTGACACCGCGTCATCCGTGTTGCACAACTGACAACTAACCTACTTGGTGAGGTTTATAAGTGTCCGACTGCATTGGCACTATTGTTCCCGAGTAAGCCATGATACGGGCGTCTCATTGGCCCAAGAGTAGGTCCAGAACTAATGCAGTCGGACACTTAAAAACCTCACCAAGTATCGAGTGCCTGTATTGCTTTCTAGGGTTGTAGATTCTCAACATGTACAGTACCTACGTATCCACCGCTTCCCCTGACGCACATCAGCCTTGTATGGATATCGAACCATGCACGTAGTCGTGATTTTCTCCGTAGTTTCTGATATCGTGGACAGCCTAAACCTTGTGACCGTTCCTTGCGGAGTCTTGCGAATAGCACCGAAACTACTTCATACGTGGTTGATATGCTGACGTGTCAAAAACCAGCCGAAATCGGAAACCACCGGCGACGACAGTGGTGCCTCCGCGAGAAATCGAGGATCATTGATGAGAGATGAACCACGCATGTATGGTCCTAGTCCACTAGTACGAACGTATCCAGTCCCCACTCGATGTGATGGTTGGACCTGGTCTAAGGGCATCGTCAACAGGAGCCTTCTTCTCTCCATCTTCGTTTTCGGCCCGTCACAGTTGATTAGTGATTCGTCACTCATGCCGCACTGGGCACAATGTCATTCGTCGTGAGCGTCGGCACCGTTTATAAACATCAGTGCTGATCTCTACCACCATCAGACTGTTTCCCCCATCAAAGACGAGTAACATTATATTGTTAGACCATTCCCATGCCTCCACTATTACCTGCAAAAGAGCGAAGCTGTCTTCCTCCATATGTTCGTCATCGTTATGATGTCAGGTGGGAAATTGGAAGAGGTACATTTGGAGTGGTGTGGTATGTCTATCCAAAAAGCAGATGACTAATCATTCGAGATTGTATTAATCACTCTTTTAGGAGGGCTGTTGACCGAGTTTCGAGAAATGAGGTGGCAATCAAGCAGCTGCGTCCTTCGAACAATCGTAAAGCCTGGCTGCAAGCCTTTCGAGAACTCATGCTGCTACGTTATTTCCAGCACGACAACATCGTTCACCTGGCCGGCAGTCCTCTGCCCACATGCTATGAGCAATTCAAGGAGATCTACCTCGTCCAAGAGTTGATGGAGACGAATCTCGGCGAGGTCATCAAACATCCAAACCTGTCGGATGCGCACCGTGAGTACTTTACTTTACAGATCTTGAGTGGTCTTCAGGCGATTCACTCAGCTCATGTCATACACCGAGATCTGAAGCCCAGTAACATACTAGTAAATATCTCCTCCATTTGTCAGCTCAAGATCTGCGACTTTGGTCTAGCACGGGTGCTCGATACTACCGAAAGTGATAGCAAATTTTTGACCGAAGAAGTGGTTACGTTATGGTATCGTGCTCCAGAGATCATGATAAAACCCACGAAATACGACCAAGCTGTCGATCTTTGGAGCGTAGGGTGCATTCTCAGCGAGATGATCTGCGGGAAGGTACTGTTTCCCGGCTTTGATGCCCCGGATCAACTTGGGCGTATCTTACACATGAACGGAAAGTTGAGCGAGGAGGACACCGCCTTCATCCCGTCGCGATTGACAAGAAAGTATCTACATAATTTGACGCTTCCGAATCCACCCACGCCACTGAATACAGTCTGTCGAGATTGCCCTGGTTCCGCGGGCGATCTACTGCAGAAACTGCTGACGTTCAACCCCGAGAAACGAATTACGGTCGCTGAAGCACTGAGTCATTCGTATCTCGAAGGATATTACCGGCCGGACGATGAGCCTTGCGCGAAACCTATTCCGAAAGACGCATTTACGTTTGAAGAGGGCGTATATGGTCTCAACCAAGATCAGCTAAAGCGATTAGTGTGGGAAGAGATCAAAACGAGCTAAAGAACGTCGCAGAGTTGATACCGATGTCCACTTCTTAGTATGCAGTTTGTAGCTGATCCATGGGGTTTGTTATCGACGTACCATGAACATATATTCCCGGCGGTTGGCATCATCTCACAGTGCTTACAGACGCGGGTGGTAGCATTCCAACACTTACACTACTGCTGAATAGACAACGACAGGCAATAGCATCTCGAAATGAGAGAGTTGTTTCTTGTGTTGTAGAAATGGTCCTGCACCTACCCTCACAGTAGGGGAGGTCTTCTTTCCACGTCCAAGGTATCGATAGCAATTCACGCAAGCTCCCAGCCGTTGGGTGCAGGAAGCCGATGATACTTAGATATAGGCTTGTATGTTGGTTAACTAGTAACAAGAAGTGTGAAAACGATGCAGGAATATACTTTTATGTGACTTCGAGGTTTAGGGTGACATCTATTAGATAAGATTGACCACAGATTGTCATAAAACTTACATAGAAGAATCGTAAATCTACATACTGTACTTATGGGTGGTTTCCCTGATCGGGAAGTCTTCCGCGATGCTTTCGTCTGTCTAGTATGCGCACGACTAACATACCCAACCATACTAGACAACCTCGCCAACATGATCATGACGTGACTCCTAGCTTCACCCGCCTGCTCTGTCTCGCATTAAGTCCCCGGATTGTTACATGCTAGTGGTCGGGCCACTTTCCTCATACCAGATCCGGAAGTGTCTCCTCACGGAAATGGTCGTGACATGCCCTTGTTCCAACCTCGTCTTCGTTTGTCGTCTTGGATGATCATCACCGTGCTGAGCTGTCCATGGTGGATCTGGCTGCAGGCACGGTGGTATCTCAGTGTTGCCTCTACTTCACCCGCTTTCGTGGTATCTTTCTCTGTAATGTTGTCGCCGGCGGTCAGCTGTGCCGAGAACTGCTTCGTATTTCTTGGAGTGCCTGTCATACTGTGGTGTGGTTCGAGGTTGGAGCTGGAGCTGGGGCTTGGCATGGACAATCACTGGTCTGGGTTGTGATCTGCGATCACTTGCACCTGGGTTAAAACCATTGTGGACGGCCTTGAAGAGGGTGTTGACGTGTTGCATCTCTGGAGGGACAAGTATTCTGTTGCTCTCTCTGCGTTTACCGTTGTCGTAGACGCTATATGGCTTTCCACCGATGTTATCAAGATATGGTTTCATGTTAACAGAGTAGGCATGGCCTTGAGAGCACAGAGGCTCCCCTGAGTACCATGAGTCGAGACTGTTATAACAATGACTACAGTGTTTGACGTGGTGATTGAACTGCCTCATGACGACCCGTTCGTCCCGGGAGGGCTCTCGCGCACTTTCGGTATGACCGAAGCTCACACTTCGTGTTCTGGTCATGCTGCGGGATAGGGATTTTGGTAAGATAACAGCCGCAGTAGCAGTCTTGGTGTGTCTATAAAGAAATGATGGCGGCGAGTCAGGTTGGTGTACGACAGCGAGACCTGAACGGTCGGGGACCTCTTCTAACACTACCTTATCCAGTTTGAGACTTCGGTAGTTGGTGTTTGTCCGCACGGAGAATGTGACGATGATCCAAGTACAGAACAATCAATCGCGCCTTCTGAGGACAAGCAGAAAGTGAAGGGGACTTTATAGAGACCCAGGACTCGGTAGGCAAAGAACCTCGGGCCTAGCCAAGCTGGACTTCACGTTGAATCAGTAGGCTCGACCACAGTCCACACTGGCACTTTGCTGAGGCGTGGCCTAGGACAAGTACGAGACGGGTGCGCAAGTGCAGTCACCTCGCATGGCTCCCACCCAACATGAGACGAATCCTGTAAACAACTATTCCGTGAATACCATGTGACTCTCGTAAGGCAACGGGCAACAGACTTGAAGGGGTTGTTGCAGCACTCTATGAGGCTAAGCCGCACCAAATTCGCCAAGTGGACCGGTACCGGCCATCATCAGCCACGACAGAGATCCAAAACTACCGTACTATGCCTGGTAAGCACGACCGAATTGTGCCGATGCGTAACAGTGAAGCACTGCCTTCGTGACGTTATCAGCGAAGGCCTACTAGAAAACGCCTAGGCAGAACAGCATAATGTTTGCATCACTTCTTTGGTTAGTGACATGTGGGAGAAGACAAAGTGCGTCTGGGGCAATGAACAAATCACCACAGAAGTCGTCAAGGCAGTGATCGTGCAAGGCAACAACCAACAGGTGAGTGTAGGTCGTCTCCGTGCATGTTGAACTTAATCGATGGTGACACATTAGATGGCTACATACAGCTTGACCGCAAGGCGAAAGAAAGCTGACAGCTTATTCAGCGGATAATGGTCTGTCGTTCGCATACACGAATACGACGGCTTACAACGACAATTTGGCCAGTAGCAATCATAGCTCGAATTGGAAAACGCCATGTAGAGATCAAGAATGCACTACCTACGGAGGTAGGGAAGCAACCGAGTTGTCAATCTCCCTTTCTGCCAAGCATAGTGTGTATAGGCCTTTCTTATCGGTTCCAATTCTCTCTGAGAGGCGGCCATGGCAGGTCCACTACCATCATTATCATCACCACCAGTGCTACAGTAGCTTTGGACGCTGCACATATTGACCATTGCTTATATTAGTTTTCTCGAGTATTCCTGCTGGTCTTTAGCGTCGTTGTTAATCTGTTGAATCTAGTGATTTTAGTGCGAAGTTTGGCTTCTTTCTGGACTTGCTTGCTTATAAAGCGACGTTATGGGCTTTGTGGTACTGTGAACATTTGACCGATGGCGTCTCGTCAGTCGACTTCGCGCTATACTATCCGCCCATTCGGCTTCGGTCACATGTCATAAGAGCACGGTAGTAACGCTTGTCGCTATTTTTCATGGTCATCAATAATTTTTACGCCGGATTTTCTCAGACTTCGTGGTGCCACTTCCAACAGTCGTATTGTGTTTTGAGCGTTGAAAGCACCCTCTCTTCTTACGTCGAGGCTCTCTCACGCTATATGTCACGTCAACAACAACAGAGTTCACCGCAGCACTCCGTGACCGAACCTCCGCTGCTCAGTGTCAGCCGGCTTTGAAGTCTCAAAGCAGAACAGAGGGGTGCACTCCACAAGAAGATGGAGATATGGACCAAAGCGCAAGAGAGGAACAAGATACTAGCGACAACTGTGTTTGTTGGCTGACGAGAAAGGTCAGCGGTACCTCCCTAACATGTTTTCTGAACCCACTACTAGATCATTGACCATGAAACCCACTCCACTGCTGAGCTGTCTTTGCTGCGATATAATCACAAAGAGAGCCCAGAGGGTAGTGATACCAACGGCTAACGTGCCCGCCAGCTTGAGACGAGGCTGTGACCGACCTGTCCACCGCCAAGTGAGGATTCTTGAGATCAGCAGAACCCACATCATCATTCCAGACCCTGTAACTAGCAGAGCGTACATTGACACGTCGCTAAGAGGGATATCATGTTCGTTCATCCTATCAAAGGCTCTCGCGGAGTATATCGTAATAGCGGTCACCGAGATTGCATTGTACAGCTCAAAAATGACAAGAGCAAGGCTGATGACTCCCATAACGAACGAGTTGCATGCAGCATCGACAACGACAGAAGAAAACCTGTGTCTTAAGAAGCGTATGGCGGGACGACACCATTTCGCTGTCAGTTTGGAATCTCCATAAAACTTTCATGTCGTGCTAAAACCTAGTCAAAACCCCGATTTCTTTTTGGGTCTTATGCCCTCTTCCCTCCCTTTGTCGATTCCCGTTTCTCTTTCCCATCCCTCTCCTCCTTAACCCTGGTCTTATCGCATCTGCTTTGAGTCACGCCTCCGATATCTGCGACTCTGTTCCCTGAGACATGAGCTCAACGCGGGATAACGTGTACGATCAACTGAGCATCGAATCATATTGCATCACGCCGGCAGCAAATAACTCTCGAGAGAGGCATTTCGATCAAAACAGGAGTGTAGGCAGCGCTCCGAACACAAAGCAGCAGAGATGGATACGTTCTTCGAGCAGGTCGAACGACTCAGTAGAGAATTCGCTCGACAGGAACAAATTCTGGATCAATACGCACAACGTGTTCAGTGTATCGGAACAGGGCGCGACATCCATAAAGAACTTTTTGACTCGATGCAGCGAGATTATGAGCATTCGACGAAGGTAACAAAGACGCTGTGGCAGGAATTCAAACTAGCCGCCCAAAGCACGGAGCACCCAGCCAAAGTTCGCCACAAACACGAGAAAAGGCTGGAGCACAGGGATTTCACCCTGAACTCACGCTGGCGGGCTCTTATGAGTCAAGGTCAAGATGCCCCTGAATCACCACGCTTCGTGAGCGACCAGCCCGAACAGAGGGATCCACTTGTACGGAAGCTTGTTAGTGTAACTCCCAGGAAACAGAACGTACAGCTGACCCTTGCCTTTAAAGCATACCAACGTGGAGATAACGAGAGACCGATCTGGGGCGTTAAAGCGAGTGGAGCGCGAGATGGTTGAGGTTGCCCAACTATTTGGCCACCTTGACAAATTGGTTGTTACTCAGGAGCCCGATATAGTACAAATGGAGCAGACGAGCTCCCAGGTCGTGGCTGACGCTGAACAGGCGAATGTAGAATTGAACGACGCCACAAAGAAGGCGGCTCGTGCACGACGTAATAAGATCCGGGTCGTGGTAATTGCATTCGGCCTGGTTATAGTCGTCGCTGTAGTTGTTGTGAGCATCGTGCTTACTAGAGGCAATGCGAAATGAGCTGAAAGATACTCGTTGTCAAAGCTCCTCGTCATCTATAGTCGTGGTGGTCGTCGTCGCCAGCCTCCGTTCTGCACTAAAGTTTTGGCCAGTGGGCATGAAGACAAGGACATCGTACGATGTCAAGCCATCTGGGACCCGTCCGCAACCGAATTGATTTGTTTCATCTCATATACCTTTGGTGGGTGTGAACCCAATGAACTTATCCTTTCCACGAACCATAGTCCGCAACACGGAGTGACTTCTCCGATATTGTTCGAAGTGAGCAAGGTACTCCATCTGTGCTGCGATTTCCGACAGTGGAATGACATTATTACTGCCTTCGTGCCTAATCACCACGACGTACGATCTGGTGCCAGCCTGATTGGCATTTAGACATAGTCCCGACAGCTTCGCGGTAACAAACCCATCAATCAAGCTCACATCAAGTCGGACATTGGACTCAGCTGGCTCTGTCCGTGCCTGTGTCGTCTTTGAGCTTGATGGGCCGTCGGTGACGATTCGGATGATGCACCTGGGTGCATGGATGATTGAGCTGTGGTTGGCGGTGGTCATGTCCCAGACAGGTTCCACATTGTCTGTGGCTGAGGTGGTGTCTCATGAGACTCTGGTCATTCAGTCATTCCAATGTGACGGGACTTGTGTTGTTGTCCACAGCAAGAATGAGGCTCCCTGTTTCACTCGTTTGGTCGAGGTCGGCCAGTTGAACATCAGAGATGAACGATACGTTGTCAGACATAAAATGCACCGTGTCAAAGCACCTGTCGGTGTCATGCCCGCCTTGCAATCCCCGAGGGCTGCATGGCTTCTGGCCTCCCCAGAAAGCTCGATCAAAACGCAGCAGCTTCGTGGAGGCGAACACGGATCTGCAGAATTTCGTCCTCTTTCGCACCAGTATAAGAGGGGCTTGCAACTGTTCGCAACTCGAGACTGTGTGTCGCAGCTATAGTCAGCTCAGACTTGACGGAATATGGTAGAAATTCGTGTTGACTGCAATCAAGTAGATGACGTCACAACTACATTAGCTCGACACGCAGTTTCGAATTGCCCGACAGTTTTTATGGACTGTTTATGACATACGAGAGTTGGCGCGGACGAATCTTAGCGTGTGTGTTTTGTTTCATACATGCGGCTGGTATGTACCTACCGGCTACTTATGTAGGTATCCATTGGCTAGTAGAGGCGCGACCGGTAGGAGTCAATCAAGGTTTCGTAAACTCCCAACGTATCTACCTACAGCTACTTACGATGATTTAGTAATCAGTACGTCCCTACTGATTGAAAAACGATATACGTGCTGCAACCATACCAATTAGAGCTTGATACGCGCTCCTTGCTGCTAAGGTGATTAGTAGGCCACAGCACGCAAGGTCTTCTCATCACGTACGAAAAGCACCCTACCTACGACCGGACTGATTTTCTTGTTATATATAGGCACTTCTTGCTTATCGATCAGCTGACGAAATCCTTCACGCCGTTTTTGGTCTGCGATCAGACACCATTGTTGTTGTTCTGCTCAAGCCCGACTTCAGTACTTAACCACGTGGCTAGAGTCCTATCACGTGTGCGATGTGCGGTACGCGATAGTAGTGCATATAAGGCAACCACATCCATTATGGATAGCGTGGCCTTATATAGGAGATACTTCGAGATGAGGTTTAGCTGCCTAAGTATCTGTAAGGCCGGGCTAACGCATTAAACATTCTCGGTTGTGGACTAAATTGGTGCTTCAACGAAGCACTGCAAAGTTTGTCGCGATTATAGCTAGATTGCTCTTTAAGATGACATTAAGAGTTTCTTCAGTGACGAAAGTCCACTTTCGGCGATTGCTTATCGCTGAGTGTGCGCCGGACAACAAGGATAAAGCTCAGCTTAGCTGTAAGCTAGAAAGTGTACATCATGTCGAATGAAGTTGTTCTACTATGCATTCTATATTACGATTTCACACACCGACGTAGATCGTGGACAAACACAATACAACGCCAGCTTCAGACACTATACCAAATGGACACTATACCGCCGTCATATTAACCTCAACTTGATCTATAACTAATACTGCACTTCTAAGCACTACAGAAAGAGCAGTGACCACATGATACTAGTAGCGACGACGACGGCTATCCCAGATATCATGCTGTAGCTCATACGACTCCCTCCGCCAGTAAAAGGTTGAAGTGAAGCTGTCTCGCCGGCTACAGTCTTAGAACTGTCTACACTCGACAAGGTCGATTTTGAGGTAGCTACCTGGGTAGTCACGGATGCGGATGCCATCGCTATACTTGGTGTACTGCTCGGTTCCCGTGCTATTGACGATGATGCAGGGACGAGACCGACACCTAGGGTTGTGGTTGGAGCGGACCCGCTACGATCGGATCCCCAGATGGGCTGCGTGATGGTGTTGAAAGTGACCTGCGGAACTGTGACTGCCTGAGTGGTGACTGTGCCCATGGTCAGCGTCCGCGTAAACGTGATAATGGTACTGGGCACAGTAGTAGACGATACACCGGTTTGAGCAGCCGCAGCTGTGCTGTTTGGCATGACCGACACAGTCGCTGACATGGCAGGCACAGGAACCAACGTGATCGTGCTTGGAATCCCCGTACAAATTCTGGGCATGTCAACATGGATTCAACATCAATCATCACCGAACAGACTTACCCAGGGTTTTCAGAAACAAAATCCGCACAGATACCAGCCAAGAAAGATAGAGCTGTTTGGATGTCGGCATCGCTTTCTCCCCACGCGGAGACACATTCTTGGACAGAAGCGATTAAACCTACCGAAGGACAGAAGCATGCAATGTCAGAGTTGCTGGCGCAAGAGTCTGATTGCTGTAGCCAAGTGTTCAGGCAGCGTGGCAAGACGGGTGGACAGGGAACTTCAGGAGCGACCGATGCGTTGACCGCAGGAGGAAGGTTTGTGGTCGTGCTGCTCGTGGGAGAGATGCTTCTTGTGGCCCATGAGCTGTTCTTGGTGGAACTCAGTGGTGTGCATTTGCCTCCTTGTAGCTCTTCTCCAGTCTTGCATATGGAGAAGGGTAGGCTGCTATCTATCGTTGAACTTGCTGGTCCATGGCTGCATTTGGGACAAAACGTAATTGTGGACGTAGTGATGATGGTTGAAACCGTCTGAATTACTGATGTGGTACCGCTGCTGCTTACAGTGATAGGACACGTGGTTAACGTGGTCACGGTGAGTTTCGAGGTAACGACGCCGGTAGGCTTCGATAACGTGGCTGTAGTGCCACCAACAGAGGCCGGGGAGTGACACCACGAGTGAGAACAAGTACCGTTGTTTCCGCACGCAGACGCGGTGGGAGTAGTGGTGGTTTGCAGTGGACTGCAACCACCGGAGACCGGACCGGAGACCGGAGACATTGATGTGGCACAGGTGAATAGACTGGTCACACCGCTGTTGGATGTTCCGAGCAGACATGGGCTTGTTGTTTGCCAGGTGCCGTTTCCCTGGCAAGCAGTCGGGGTGGTCAGTGTCGTGCTGACTGGGCTGGTGGTCAGAGTAGTGGTGGCAGTACTGCCTGTTGAAGTGTTGAATAGACATGATCCTTTCTCATTCTTGCTCTCCGTTTCAGCACAAGACGTGGTGGCTGGAGGGCGCGAGACGGTCTTGGTCGTGATGCTGCTCGTCGAAGTGCTGACTGGTGGTGAGGGACCACATTCAAAGCTGATGCTGTAGATGGCGAAGGCACAATCACCTTTAACCCTGAGTTCTTTGGCACCTCCACATTGAGTATTCTTGACTGTGGTGCTCGTGGTTAAGCATTGAGTCACTTGTCGGCAAATATCGCCATTCGACATGATGTACTCCAGGGTAAGCTCAGAGTCCTGATCGACTGACACGAGCATCTCGTCGATAGAAAAGTCCCTGGAGGAACTCGTGATCCTGGGACAGCTCGCGTCATTATTTGTCGCGTTTCCGACAAGTGCCTTGCTGCTGAACTGGGTTTGATTGACCACTGCCCGTCTGACAAACCCAGCGTGAGAGGGATCCTGACATGTAAAACCGGATAGTTCCATACCGTCAAACGTGCTCACTTGTTGCCCGATGCTGTCGAAATGCCACCCATCGACCTGCTCGGTCGAGCATTGATTGTTTGTGTTGTTGGGAGATGAGTATTTTTGAGCATCATTCCAGCTGTAAGATGCTACAGCCTGTTGTGTAAACAGACCCCAAACCACAAAGCCGCCAAGAGAAGAGACTCTCATTGTTACGTAGAAATCAGAGATCGCCTTGAATAGCCAGTCGTTGGATTTGAGACAAGGAACTTCAGACGGTGCGGGAGCAACCTCCAGCGTGCACGGTGGGAGAAACAGTAAAAGAGACGGGCAAGCAAAGGCTCCAGATGCGATAGAGAAGGAAAAACTTGTAGAGCCGAGAGCGCAATCGAGTTCGGCACGGGGGAGATTATGTAGCATTCACATAACTCCCGCATCAAAAACTTTGGTTAATTGATTATAGCTTGCACAGCCATGGCCATTTTTTCCAACAAAGGGTGGAGTTGTCGACTTCTCGCATGGGAGGAAGTGCCTGTACACTGTTCTACGACCGTCCAAATGACTATCTACGTAAGTATCATCCGTCGCATCGGTCGAGAATGTGGATGCATCTTCATGACACCTCTATACATTACCCTATCACTGGCACCGATTACACGCAAGCAGGAATGAACGGAAGTGGTAAGTACATGGTAAGTTGAGACTTCAAAGCCGGCTGACACTGAGCAGCGGAGGTTCGGTCACGGAGTGCTGCGGTGAACTCTGTTGTTGTTGACGTGACATATAGCGTGAGAGAGCCTCGAC
>Ga0115846_100306_pt1 | contig 24635 bp, 32 predicted proteins | sample InSIn5gowninarea_2_FD_83860 | JGI IMG/M metagenome (GOLD analysis project Ga0115846, IMG submission 83860) | reverse complement strand
CGAACGACCAAGCGCATATTGCCTTCTTGTGTCATTCCAGCCGCTTGGTATAATCGTCCTTTGGCGGCGGCGTACGGGTATTGTTGCGTGTCGCCTATCCTGTAACCTTGCCATCTGTCTTTCGCAGAAGAGACGCACATCCGCCAGTCTATCGCCCAGGAAGGTATCCTGTGGTCCGCACTACCACGGACAAGCCCTAGAAACGCGAGGGAGCCGGTTTCCCTTGCTATTTTTACGCAAAATTTCCGATATGCCTGTGAGGTAGATAGATTGTAGTCCGCAACAGCACGTGAGCCAGAGTGATCCTTTTGTAAAGCCAAAAATGCATAGATGGAGTCCCTTGGGTCGCTTGCCTCGCGTGAAGACGAGAGCCAGAATAGTACATCTAAGAAATCGCCGTATAAAGCATTCTGTTTAGGATCGCCCTGTAGCCACCTACGTGCCGTATCGATGCTTAAAAAGCGATCGACTCCAATGGGGTGTGTTAAGAGTGAGTAGATGTCTCGAATGCACGAGTCTGCGGAATACCTGATAAGGAAGATCGTATGGTGGAGTATGTATAGATCATATGATGTCGATCCGAAAAGCAGCGTAGGCTGAGTTGACAAAACGATCTCTTGGACAATCCAAGCTCGCTTGAAGTACGGAAGACCGAGGACCCAATCAAGAGCACTGGTGTATTGTGCTTTTGTGTAGGAGTAATGTAGCTCATCTTCTTGACGAAAGATAGCAAGCAGTCTGCTCTCTAATATCTTGAGCATAGGGTGGTCCCAGTCAACATCAAGCGGTAGATCGCGTAGATTTTGTATCAAATCAAGTAGCACCGGCATATGCTTAACAGACATACCAATCCACATTAGCGTACGCTCCGCCTGTCCGTAGACTTGTTGCATAAGAGAAACCTGGTGACTCCGCTCGTTCAGATCGCATTGGTTCACAGCGATCTGATCGATCCATATTCTTCCGCTCGATTTGGTTTGTACTAGTAATTCATGAATATGATTCAGGATATGCACGAGGTGTAGCGTGATCTTAAGAGACCCAGCACCGGCTATAGTGATGGTCGCATAAGTGTTAGTATTCCTGTTAATGGGTTCAAGTTCCTCGTTATCGTAGTCGTTCCATGTGTATGACAGTGCTTCAAATCGCGGCTTCTCTGTGAGATTCACTTCCTCTATCTTATATGATGGCGCGTCTTGGGTGCCTGAGACGGCTAGCACTCTGATGGAAGTAGGAGTTGAAAGACCGGAGTATTGGTATGACGTCATATTGAGGGTAGCAAGGTCGGGTTATGTGTCGAAAGGAAGTCGTGCAGCGCGAAAGAAAGCCCAGAAAGCCTTTGAGTGTGCTCAAAAGACGTGTCAACGAAAAATGCTTGGATGAGATGAGGGTGGGGTCTTGAGAGCTGGTGGAGGCCAGACATCGGACCGTGTGTTAGCGCGTTCGAGCCCCACTAAAATTTCTTTGCAACTTCAACATCTTCAGCGCGCGGCAACCACCATCACGTCTCCTTCTCAAACATCATGGCCGTCGACAACTCGCTGGAATCGCTTCTCGCGACTCTGACTACATCCATTCAATCCGCCACGGAGGCACTTCCAAATGATGACATCTTGCCACCGAAAGAGGGCATTTCGTTACTGGACGTGAAGAATGAGCTACTTCTGTCCTATCTACAGAACCTCGTTTTCCTTATCCTGCTGAAGCTACGGTCGCGCAAGGGTAACCAGAAAGAGACGGATCTCCATCCTCAAGATGAAGTTGTTCAAAAGCTTGTTGAATTGAGGGTCTACCTAGAAAAGGGTGTGCGACCACTCGAAAGTCGCCTGAAATACCAGATCGACAAAATCCTGAGGACCGCGGATGATGCCACACGACGCAACACCCAAGCCACAGCAAAACCTGTATCCAAGCCAAGAAAGAGCAAGACAGACACCGGATCTGATTCAGACGTCAGCGACGCCGAATCCAACGGCTCCGCGCAAACCGAAGAAGACGAAGACGAAATGGCTTACGGCCCCCGCCGAGCCCAAGTAACCCGCCAAAAGACCGAAGCGGCACAAGAGCGCGCCCACGAATCAGCAAAGGATGGCATCTACCGCCCACCCAAGATCACCCCCATGGCCATGCCAACGCCCGAAGGTCGCGAGACGCGCCGAGAGCGCCGCCCAGGAAAATCAGCCACCCTGGATGAATTCATCGCTACTGAGCTCTCCGGTGCGCCCATTGCTGAACCTAGTATCGGAAGCACCATCACGAACGGAGGTCGACACACGAAGTCTGAGCGTGAGCGTCGCGAAGAAAACGAGAGACGCGAGTACGAAGAATCCAACTTCACGCGTCTGGCTCCTGATAGTAAGAAGGAGGCTGCGAAGAAGAAGGCGAGACAGCAGCGTGATGGTGGATTTGGTGGTGAGGAATGGAGAACTTTGGGTGCTGGGATTGATCGTATTGAGCGTTTGACGCAGAAGAAGGGTGGTAATCTGGGAAGTTTGGAGAAGAGCAGGAAGAGGCCTGTTGGAGATGGCCCAAGAGGCTCTGGGTCAGCTGCCGGTGATGCGTTTGAGAAGAGGAGGAAGGTTGTTGGAAGGTACAAGTGAGAGATGATCGATTACTGTGATTTCACGGCGATAGTTAGGAGAAATATTTCTAAAAATCATCATCTGCCATGTACTCATCGCAGCGAATATTTTCATTCGTACGTCGTCGTATTGGAGTATTGGGAAAACGCCTATTTTGATCGTGAAAGGTGTCGATAAACGACGCCCATGACCCTAATCCGTCGACGCCAATGCTATGCATTTCATCATAGTAGTCCGGCCCAAATCCATCGACCACTCCCGAAACGCCTGCAAACATATGCTGAGTAGCTGTTCAAAATAGTCCTCTCTCTTCTAAGCGAGATATCTATATGAATCAATCTGCGCTCCTTCTACACGCTCTAGGTATTCGCGCTCAATAAGCGACTCAATGCGCTTCTTGACCATGTTAACCTCAGGCTTGAACTGACCGACCAGCTGACTGAGGGTCTCCGACATGAGCTGTTGATGCGAAAGCTCCTTACGTTGCCTATTCCGTTGTTAGCATGCTTCTGGTCATATGTTCTGGAAGATACGTACTTCATAATTCGCACAACTGCAGCCTCGATACAGAACCCTCGCGAGTCGTCATTCTTCTTCTCGGTTTCGCGTCGCTCACGATCGCTCTCGACCTTGTTGCCGCCGCTGACGACACCAACCTTGATCTTGACGAATTTGCCCTGGAAACCTTCGTTGAAGGAGAATCGGTCGGTAGGTTTCACATCCTTGGACATGGGCTCCTTGATCAAGATGCGCGTTTTGGGCGCTACGGCAAGCGACTGCAGGTTTCGGATGAGATCACTAGGAGGAATATTGGTCCGAGCTTGGATCTCCTCAAAAGTCAGGCGTTCATCCGTACCAAGCTCGTTGAACAGGAGAAGGACGATCATGCCATATGTCGATACATTCAGGTCGTGGCGACGTTCCTTGAAAGATCCATCCTTTTGGGCGACCTTGGGGAAGACAGCCTTGATGTCCGCCGATCCCATATTGGGGAGCCAAGTAAGCTGTCGTCCGGAGTGCTTCTGGCTGTAGAACTTCTCGAAGCCGCGTTTGAGTTTGTCTACGACAAGAGGGTAGTTGCATCGCGGTCGTTTATCCTCTTCGTCTGCGGCTGCGCCACCCATAGTCTCAAGAGGCCATGTCATGCTGGTCAGGACATTGATGGATAGCTCGATGCGCTTCGGGTCCTTCTCTCCGAGACCTTGTACATGCTTCTTGAAGCCGGCGGTAAGCTCTTCAGAAATAGTCATGTCCTTGAACATGGCCTCCAGCTTCAGGGTAAAGTTGTTGCCGAGTTCGATCTTCATCTTCGAGATCATCTGCTTCTCGACTTCGTTGCTGATAGACTTATTCATCAACAGACGTCGGCACAAGTGCTTCTTGTAGTAGCGCTCGAAAAGGTCCTTGTCCTGTACGTATCGTAGTAGGATAATAGCTTTCTCCAGAACAGCATCGATCTCAGACTCAGTCTTGCCTTTGATACCCTTCTTCATGTTTTCGTCGATGAAGAGAGAGATGTATTCGGATGATCGTGGAAACGTCACCGAGTTGATGAATTCGGAGAAACTCGCTGTCTGCGCCTGTTGCAGCAGTGGGTCGCACTCGAATGACTCCCGCCAAATCTTGTCAAAACGGTCTTTCAGGGCAAGGACATCCTCGACCCATTTGATCGCAGCGACAGTCTGCTGGTTCAGACTCTTGTCTTGCGCAGCGCCCTTACCCTTATCGGCGGAGTCGGCAACAGGTACAACGGCGGGCGCTTGCGATGCCGCGATTGCATCCTTGTTGATGTCTGAACCCATTTCGACGATTCGCCGTTGAATGGCTCGGGTAGTTTCAATCTTCTTTTCGTCTACCCGCGCGTTCAAGTCGTAGATCAGGTTCAGCTCTTCTAACCTATGATTGTCGATCATGAAGCGTACGCCGCTCTCCATCTCTACGAGCTCGTGTATCCGGTTCTTGATCAGCTCGTCCTCTACGACCTTCTGAATCTTGGGCCCGGTACCCTCCAAAAGTGTCTGCTTGCAGCGCTCGTCCTCTTCGTAGATCCTACGTCGCGCGTGTTTGCAATATGCGCCAGCGTGCGACTCGCGAAGTACGAGTTCCGATTCTCCATGGTAAAAGATCCTACTGGTTTCAAGATACTCTTTCTCGAAAGACGTGTTGTAAAGTCGCTGCTCTTCTGCCTCCACCTCGCCCTCATGTAGGCCCTCCAGCATCCACACGCAGGACTTGATAAGCTGCTTGTCAATGACGTCGCCATCGCGTTCCATCTGTATCTGGTCGAGGATAATGTGGTTCAGCAGGCTAATGATCGCTCGAGCGTCGGTTGGGGAGATTTTGGAGTTGAGGATTTCGTCGCGGAACAGGACCATGGCGGCGTTGTAGATGGATGGTCGCCTGTGGTCTGCACAATAGACACGATCCTTGTACGGTTCCAGGTTAGCTATTGTCTGCTCAAATAGTTGAAGGAGTGTCATCTTACCATGTACATGAGCACATCTGCTAGCATGCTCGTGCAGATTTGGTGGTCGCTCCATGCCTGCTTCAAGCCTTTGAGAAACTTCTCGCCTGCTACACGTCGCTCATTCGGTGTAGTTCCCCCAACACTCTGCGCGTTTACGAGGAGATTCGGTGAGAGTAACCGCGAGATGGAGGCTCGGACCTCAGTGCTCAACCAGTTTCGCTCGAATTCGTGGACTTTCTCGTACAGTGCCTCGCCTTTCTTTTTCAAGACGATGCGGTAGGCATGGCGGTATAGTTCCTCGTACGATAGCTTAGACGCATTCTTCGTGTGGATTTCTCTAAAGGCCGCCTCGATGGTGGCCCACGTGTTCTCGAAGTCGATTTCGTCGCCGTGCAGGCCCTGCGAACGTGCCATTGTCAGTGTTGGGTCTACATAGTGGAGAGTCTATCTATGACAGCGAAGGGGAGCGGCAAAGACTAGGGCGCGATGAAGGTGAAGGCGAAAGGGTAATACATACCCTCCTTGGCGGCCGTATCCGCTGTCTGCCTCGTCCTGCGATCATGGTTGCTCCTGCCTTCTCTTGATTGTATAGAGTTCAGAGCTTCAGGGCTCGGTGCGGTTGGAAGTGGAAGAAGGCTGGTGGTGGAGAGGCCTGGTGTGGTGTAGATGGAGAGGAAATAACGGTGTTTCAGGGGCAAGTTTGAGCCCTAACACGCAGCAAGGCTAAGGTGACGGTGAAAGAATGGCACGTGTGGCGGCAGACGCGAGTGATGGTGATGTTCCAGTATCGGGCTTGTTGCGGGCGGCTGGTCCCCGCCGAACGGAAGCTCGCCGTCGTCATGGCTTGGCACTCGGTCAATCATTCTTTGCCCGCTGCACTTCCGTTCGTCATACTTCACACGTCGTTTCACAGCTGCCAGCTTTGTATGTTGCTATCTTTGACTCGTATCTGTTCGAAATACACTACTATGCGCTCTTCCTCCTCATTGTTGCGCGGCATCGCCCGAAGCACTGCGCCTCGAACTGCACGCATTTCCCATGTCGAGCGCATTCAAGCGCCTTCAAAGCGCCTCTTCCACACACCACGAACGTCAGCTGCCATACGCCCTTCACCCATACTATCACGAGCGCGGATACCTTGTACAGTCCGCTTTGAGTCAAACGCAGTCTCTCCCACGTCCACGAATGCGCCAGACTCACGACTGGAACGCGAACAAGTCCCGTCATACGAACTCACTTTCACATGCAACGCCTGCAAGACGCGCTCATCGCATCGTCTGTCCAAGCAAGGATACCACCATGGGACAGTCTTGATACAATGTCCGGGTTGCAAGAACAGGCATCTGATTGCCGATCATCTCAAGGTATGTCCAGAGAACATACCAAATGGCAATGTAGTCTAACGACTAGCAGGTATTCTCAGACAAGTCCGTCACAATTGAAGACCTCATGCGGGAGAAAGGCAGCCTAGTCAAGAAAGGTTCTTTGAGTGCAGAAGGCGACGTTGAATTCTGGGACGACGGAAGCACCACGCCTCGGTCCGCACAATTCCACGCCGAATCGAAACCCAAGGGTGATAATCGCCTCGCTGCGCAGCCCGAGCCACCGAAGTCCTCGAAAGACTGAACGCTATCCACCCGAAATAAGCACGTTCTCCGTCAACATAATCAGTTCTTCGTACAATAGCTGGCAACCTGTATAACATTGTTTGAACATCATTCAGGAGTTTTCGTCGCGAAGCAAGACGTCCAAGGTGACCGGGCGTAGTTCGATCACGCATAGCCCTGGGATATTTTTATTTCATCTGCACATATAAAGAAGTGCTCACGGTGTTGCTAGAATTACTTCCGCTCAAGATCTCGCTTCCTTCCTCATAGTGGTATATCTACCCCCACCGCCTTCCGTCTCCTTACCTCACGTTTCACCATCGGATCAACAACTTTGTACATACCTAACTGTAGTGACTTAACTTCATACCCCTCTGTAAGCCGGATGTCGTACTTGAGCAGTATATGAGCCACAGCGAGTTTCAACTCGTTGCTCGCAAAAAAGCGTCCGGGGCAGAGGTGACGATCACTGCCAAACACACTAAACTCCGGGCCGGATTAGACAAACTGACTAGCTTTATCGCCTGCTTCACACTTGCGCAGGATGCGGTAGCCATCGAAGCTGTCTGGGTCGGTATAAACAGCGGGATCCCATGTTTGTAGAGTCGACCATGATGTGCGATGCAGTGGGTATCTTTTCGCCCCTGGGCAATGTGACTTCTTTCAGAGCGACGCGCTCGAGGCTCACTGAGTTGGGGTATATGTCAACTTTGATACAGAGTACAGATGTAGAGGATAGAGAACGTACCCAAGGTAGCCGATTGTCGCTGCGACTCTTTCAGCACGCTGTCTATAAGAACCATGGAAGACGTGGCGGCGACTGATACCCCATGTGTGGAGATCTGTTGCGAAACTTCTTCCCTCAGTGGCTCGACGAGGTCGGGATGGGCAGCCAGATCGAGCAAGACTTGGCGGAGAAGCTCACTCGTTGTGAATAGCGCGGACATCGCTAACGATAATTGGATATCGCCTGCTTCAGCTTTTCCACTCGATGCAGTTTGCGTCCATGCAAGCGCGTGGTTGTATTCCAGTGGCGATCTACCTCCCAGCTTCGTCTTCTCAGCTTCTTCTCGTCTCCTTTCGAGTACCTCGTTCATCATAGCACGGGCTTGAACTACGTATTTGCGACAAGCGATTGCATTTGGGAGGAATCCCTGAACAATGGGTTGCGATCAAGCGGGATATCCATGGAGCTCGCTCACAGCAGAGGAGTAAGCACCGACGTAGCCCCGCACAATGTCCAACCACTCCGCATCGTCGCTCTTTTCCGGACCAACGAAGACTGAAGATGCTGCGCGTGCGATGATACCGGTAGTGTCCTTTTGCTAGTCGATTGTGTTCCAGTCTTCTCGTTGCCCCAGTGGACTTCGAAAGCTTTTACCACACTCGCATCCATCATGGGCATCAAGCTATCGTTCTGACCTATTTTGGTTTTAATCATGTCCATGAGCATGTTGCCAGAATGGAGGAGAGTCAGCCCTTCGAACCCGGGGAAGTCTGCATAGAAGTCCTGTCGGACAAGTTCTCTGTGATCAAGATCTTTGTTCGACTTGACACCGACGGAGAGCGACGAGGGAAGAACGATCTTGCGGCCATTGGGGACGGCAAGGGTAACGGGACCGTGGTGTTTGGCGAGACTGTAGTGATTGAAAGACCGGTTGATGTCTTGCGCGGAGAAGATAGGCGCTAGCCAGAACGATGACAAACGCACACGTACGGACGCAGGAGAGGGCTTCCAAAAGCATATCCGTTCGGCAGCTGCAGGACAGTATTAAGACCGAAAAAAGAAAGACGATTACGAGGTATTTCATTACATGATGCGGGGGACCCTCCGAAGTAACATTGAGGCTCTTTCGTCGTGCAAGCCTGACGCCGAATGAAACATTACGAATGCAGCGACACTGTTTCGGTATTATGGTTGGAAGCTGTAAACTGGCGAGAAAGTATTTCCTTATGAGCAGGTTCGTTGATCAGCAAAACAGCGATGGGATAGACAGCCGTGTAGTGTTGTGCAACAAGAAGATGGAAAAACGTACAAAGGCGGGGATTTGCTGGTAGTTCTGCGTCGGCTTGTAGCAGTTCCTACAGCCACGGAAACTCGAGCAGTGCACGACCAGCAACCAGACCTTGCGTACACATATCTACATACCATTCAAATCGGCGATAAATTGAATGATGCGTCATTGCGCTCTGTGCGCAACATAAAAGATTGATGTTCAATTCTGCCTACCTTGTTAGGTACGCCCAAGAGTGAGTTTCAATCACTCCGAAGAACCACCTACAGTAGGTATGTTACAGCGGTTCCCTGACGAGTAGCACTCCACCTATGTGGTACGACCCGTTCCGAAGCGAGGGGTCATACCCCTTCTCACCTGCCCTATGGGTTACGATGAGCCTGGTGGCTTGCTTTGAAACGCTCATATGGTGGTAGGGGTAGAAGCGCACGGTGCGCAATTTGCCGCGGTGTTGTTCAACGAAACGTGGGCATCTTGGACCACTGCGACGCAACGTCTTCCTTCGTGCACCGTAACCATCTATCCGGACTCGACATGTGCTTAACCGATATGAAGGATAGGTACAGCCATTGCTGTGCCGCAGCAATGGCCATGGGGGCGGAAACCTTGTGGCTTCTCAAGCCAGGAGTAGAGAGAGAACAAATAGCGATCAACGCGCTCAGTTGTATCAAGCACATCGCCTCCGCCACTTCCGTATCCTGATCTCATTATGGACAGAGATATCAGTCGAGAAAGCCTTGTGCGCCACAACATCCACTACGAAGCAAATGTCTACCGAGCCAATCATGCGAACACAAAATCACCTACTCACGCTCTGCCAGACCATGTGAAGGCAGTGCGTGATGGACTGTTGTGTATGGAGAAGATACTTCCGGAGGATTGTGATGCGACTCTGCGAGAAGAATTGGCCAAACATGGAAGTGTGAACGTTGGCCCAGATTGGTGCCTTCATCCAGAGAAGTCTGCCTTCACACGTGGGAAACATCATGAGCGTATGCTACAACAGTCGTCATTTCATGACAATCTCAGATTCTGCGAACAAGTTGCAGAACGTGCAAAAGAGATTCTGGAGGACTCCGAAGATGAGTGGACCTTCTTCTGGAGGAGTAAGATTTTTGGATTATTCGACGATGAGGCGCGAACGCATCCTGGGTTCATGTAAGTATTTCCACTTCTTCTAGCTGACATATCTTATGCGTCATCTATATGGCTATATACTGACATTCAAGCAGTCCTATGTTAGATGCTTGGTCGTTGTGAGTTACGCCAATCCGAGTTCTTCAAGGGGTGAGGAGCTTACTTCCAGTCGTAGATACGAAAATGTCCTATGGAACGAGTTCGACAAATTTATAAAGCCCAATCCACCTGGAGTGCCATGCCGGACGCAGCCTAAGCCGGATTTGACATATGCGTTTCCAATTCAGACTTCAGCACCAGAAAGCCTTAGAGGGTTCGCAAGAGACGAGCTTACCCAAGCATTCTCTCTTCAGTCGCTCGAAAAACTCGTAGGGCGTGGCGTAACTTGCGCACCAACGAGTGCTCTTAGGAAAGCAATAAATCTCCCTGACAGAGCGAAATGGAGCAGTTCTGACCGATCGTGCTTTCCTTGGGCTGTTGTTGAAATGAAGAAGGATGTTTCAGCTTCTGCCGACGGTGCTGTAGAACGGTGTTACTGTCAAGCAGCTAACGCTGCGGCTGCAGCACTTGACCTACAGGCACAACTGTTCGATAAGACCGACGACAATTATTCGTTACGACCGCCTCCTGTTGTTGCTTTCACGTGTGTTGGACCTGTCGTCAAGGTGTGGCTTGCATATCAGGACAAGTCAAGGATTTTTGGACCTACTATACAGGTCAGAATAACTCATCCACATTTACGACTAATACTGACACTCAAAAGCGCATGGTCTGTATCTGGTCCACGTCAGTACGACTGACATGGGGAGTCGCTTCATTGCGTGCCATCATCAGGAATATGCACACATGGTCTTCACGGCTTCTGAAGCCAAGGCTGCAAGTCGCTATCTCGCAAGCCTCTAGAGGTATAAACAAGCCATTCGATTTTTTCCGCCCTTCTAGTCAATGCCTGCCCATACCTACTGTTCATTGCCTGGAAGCTGTCCACACAAACAGTTCGTCCACTTCACCAAGCACTTCTTCTCGACTGACCCCTACCACTTCTGAGGTTGTCGGCAAACCGACAACGCCAGAGAGACACAATACGCCTGCACCCCATACGCGGATTGACACTCCAACACCGTTGAGGAGCACTGAGAACACATCTCGCGATAGCCAAGCCAAAGTAGTCTCGGATAGCCGGAACGATCCCATATTCGGTACCGAGAACAATGCTTCCAGTGATCGCAACACAGCGAGAATCCTAGGATTGTTTGAACGAGCGACTGATAGTGGAACTGGTATCTTCAGCCGATCCGGTTTCATAAGCAGTACCAGCACCACAGCAGGGTTTGGCCTTAGGTCCCAGAGCGCGGCCAAGATGGGTGGTCTTTTCGGTGGCACAATCATAGACGCTGCTCGAGAATCTGGACAGTATACGAGAGGATCGAGTACAAGCAACGGCGCCACCAGAGGTAACCTTTTTGGATCGTCGGATCCATCGATATATTATATCGGCAACCACCAGGGCAGCAATCAAAGTTCGACTTCCAGTTTACCATCGAAGCTAGCAACAACCTTCTGTGGCAGCGACGGCAGTATCAACAACAGCACGGCTTGCGTGTCATCACCAAAACCAGTGTTCGGCCCGTCTTGGAAGCCAACGTTCGGCACCCATGACAGCATCAACACAAGTTTGACTCTCGGTCCATCATCTGGTCCAACATTCATATGGCCGCCCAAGCCAGCAATTAGATCAACGTACAAACCAAATTCTGGCGGGCTCGGTACCAGCAGCAATAGCAATGGAGGCGAATTGTTTGGGATTGCCAAACCGTCAGGCTTGACTGCGCTAATCAATATTGGTGGAAGCACCTCTTCAGTACCAGCCAAAAAGACAAACGTGTGCGATATTACGACCGCCCTTGAATCAACTAGTCTCGAGGACGTTCTTGTTGATGACACGAACCCTGGTACTGCAGGCACAGTGTTCTCAGGGTACAGGCAGCCAAGAGAGCAGTGGGGACAAGACGATTTTCAAACTATCACCTCCCAGTCGCCTTACGAGAATTACTCGCTCGAGGAGCTGAGAGTGGCCGATTACAATAAGGGACGACGATATCGCTTGCCCAGCAATGAACTCGATCTGCGCATCGACAGTTCCAAGGCGCAAGACGACTACACTGACGATGACTCTGACAACATATCGGACGATGAATCTAACAACGACTCTGATGACGACTTTGACGAAGACTTTGACGAAAACTCTGACGATAATCCCGACTCTGACGATGATTCCGATGATTCTGATCCTGACTCCTCCTCCTCCTCCTCCAAGAATGGCTTTAGCGATGACTCCAGCTGAAGTGGAAGGAGCACTTACGATACGCTTATGATACATAGGCTTCGACTGATCCTCCTGCCGTTGGTTAAGAGATGATCAGTGGTCCTGGAGCGTAACAGCAGCGCCACAGACCAAAGGAAGTTGGTGTGTTAATCTAAACTACATGCATGGCATGCCCTTCACGTGCTGTTAAGAGAAATTCATGTTCTCAAATCAGGAGACTGTATCACTTAAAGCTGTTTTGGTAGCAAGCAAAAAAGAGACTTTGAAGGCCATGATTTGCTTGTATGCGACTCACAATACTCAGCACAGAAGAGTGGTGTGTATCTGTCGTCTTAGCAGTGTCATAGACGAAAAAGATGCAAAAACATATAACAGCGGGGATTCGCTAGTGGTCACCCACCCAACTACTAATCCGCCGGTACACTGCTTGTATATGGCTGAGCGGACGGGAAGCCTAATTTTCAGTGTCCTATGGTCGTATGTGGATGAGAATCACAAAAGCAAAGTTTATAATCCGTAGTTTAACAGCTGCGGTCGCGTGAAAATAGTGTGGGGAACGTCCATGTCGCGGCATGTTTCCGTGTCCTCTATCAATAGGCGTAGAACATTGTAGTCTCAGAGTTTGAGCTCTTGATCCTCCTATTCTCCCGAATCAACCACCAGCGCATGAACCACGCGCCCGCCGCACACATCAGTGCCATACCAGCACTCATCGACAAGGGGAAGACGAACCGCGGCTCCGACCATTCTGGCCAGATATACTGTTAAGCTTCAGTCAATTTATTCACAACAAGCGATGGGTATGCTAAACTTACGGGAGTCCAGATCAAGCTGAGGGTAGCCGCGACGTTGGCGATAGCCAAAGCAGCAGATTTCTTCTCCCTCGTCTGCCCACACGTCGAGGACACCCATCCAAGGATAATGCTGTTAACGCCATACGTGCCAATGGTGAAAACGCACATGGCGAAGTATCTCGCGCCTACATTCATAGTCGCGCAGCCAAGCACGAATCCAAAGACAGCCACGCCTTTAGCGATGGTAATGTGCCAGGTGCGCTCGTTGTAATGACCAGATGATATGGCCCATGCGACGGAGAATGCCCCTGCTATCAAGTACGGCGGGCATGTCAATACAAGTGTGACTTCCTGTGAAAAGCCTAGCGTATTAACAATCGTCGGCATGAAGTTTTTGAATCCGTTGGTCGCGATGTGACTAGACAGTGTTAGAGACGGTGAATGTAGCGGAACCGTTGGAACTGACAGGTGTTGCATGTATACGAATACCCAAACTTTAGGGTCGCGGATAGCTTCCTTGAGGCCGGCAAGCATGGAGACGTCGGCGGAGTGGCCAACCGTGTCTCTTGCCACCCGAGCGTGCGCAAGTTGGCGTTCTTCGGGGTTGAGCCACCATGTGGTTAGAGGCTCGTCAGGGAGGATAAAGCAGGCTGCTACGGCGATGACAAAGGTGACGACTCCCTGTATTATGAAAAGCCACCGCCATCCGCTGTTGTTGTCAATAGATGTTTCACATGTGCTGCGTACATGGGGGGTCATACCTGATGCCATGGACGTTATCGAGTTTGAAGACGCCAAGGGCAATGAGTCCTGCAAAGGACGACGCGAGGATGTTGCCAGAATAGAGAATGCTAATGCGTGTCGCAATCTCCTTTCTCGTGTAAAAGATGCTTAAGAGGTAGAGTGCTCCTGGGTAGTACGGGGCCTCGACTACGCCCAAGAAGAAGCGCACAAGCACGATGCCGGTGTAGTTGTGCACGATGGCCGTAAGTCCACTTACAATCGCCCAGCCCATCATGCAGATACCCATGTACCACGAAGGTCTTACCCGAGTGATAATCATGTTGCTAGGTATTTGTCCAAGGATGTATCCGACGAACAGGAGAGAAATAGCAGTGCTATATTGGGAACTGGTGAGTCCGAGGTCCTTTTGAAAGCCATTGAGACGAGCGAGAGTGATGGCGTTGCGGTCTAGGTAGTTGTTAAACATGAATTCTCCGAACGATAGCTTCATAATATTACAGAAGCTTTTACAGATTCTTACCTAAGTAGTTAAGCCAGTACATGAGCCAGAGCATAGGCTAAATTGGAATGTTAGTTGGTTCTTGAAAGGTATGCAGAGGGCTAACTTGCCATGATCCAGGTGTCCAACTTCCTGACGAGCTTCTTCTCCTCGGGGCTTGTCTTGGCCACGGCCCCAGAATAGTCAGCTTTAACCTGAACCTTCTCCTCATACTCAGTATGCTGGTCCTGGAATTTCTCATCGATGGGGTCTGCGGTGTGAACTGGCACGGAAGATCCTAGACCCTCCACGGGCTCGGATTGCTGTACCGCCATGGTGGTGTCGATAAGAAGTTTCACAACGATGAGAGAAGGACAGAAGGCTGGGACAATGGCAACTTGTAGAAAACGTATGGCCCTGTCGATGGCATGGAGATTTATATGGAATCTTCTTCATTTACCCCGCGTATCAGAACCCTAGTTTTTCTCCACATGTTTATCCCCCGGAAAATGGGGTCCTCACACAAGATATCAGACACTAAAGACAAGCTTGGGGCGCTAAGATCACAGTTTAGGTAACCTGACTCGCTGTGGCGGGCCATCCTCGGCGACGCGGTCCCGAGCAAGCTTGAGTGCGGACTGCTCGGCGACAACAACGCTCGGCGTACCTGCGCCGAACGACGTCCCCATGTAACTATCCCGCAGCTAACACGTCCACCGAGAGGTGCAAATACGTCAAGATCGTAGTTAATGTGGTGTCAGTGTTTCTGGCTAACTGATTGCGGCCGGTTTCTGGCACTCTCGAAACTGTCGTTTAGTCGCTTCGATGGGCATAAGAGCGACACAGGCTGGGCCGAAATACGGAGAAGTTTTGTCAGCTACATTGATCCAGGATTCTTTTTCACGCAGATAAGAATCTAGCCAAAACATTGGCATCATTGTACACATGATCGATCCGTCCGAGTGAACGTGTAACAGCAAGGTTCCCGACCACTACGACAACGAGCAATTGAGAGACCGTACTCGACCAGTTTCGAGAAAGAAACCTCCAGCCTGTTCTTCCCATACCATATTTACCATGCGCACGCGTCTAGCACCGCAACGTGGCATCCGCATAGGCAACGTCTCTGGTGCGACCGGCGATGCTCCCCATGCCATGCTCCGCATGGCACAAACGGGCGATGTCGACTTCATCACCGGGGACTGGCTATCCGAGATGAACATCGCCTGGAACGCTATAGCCAAAGCCAGTGATCCGTCCCAAGGCTACGAAGTCGGTTTCCTGTCCCAGCTCGAAGAAAGCATCGACATTATCGTCGAGAAGAAGATCAAGGTCGTTACAAACGCGGGCGCATTGAACACGGAGGGGCTACGGGAGAAGGTTCGAGAGCTTTGTATGAAGAAAGGGTACGGGCATTTAAGAATCGCGGCGGTGCTGGGGGATGATGTCACGGCGGAGGTTGTGGAGATGGTGCGCAGGGCACCGGGTGGGAAAGGAAGCGGGTTTGGGCATTTAGATCACAGCGACCAGTTCCTGGTGGAGTGGGCGAAGGGTTTTGATGACCCAGCGAGTGCGGTGGCGTATATTGGGGCTTGGGGCATTGTAGAGGCGTTGAGGAAGGGGGCTGATATTGTACTGTGTGGGAGAGTTACGGATGCGTCTCCAGTGGTATGTTTGGCTATAATTGTCTTGTCTTCTTTGCGAGGTCACTGACTTGACTAATGTAGATAGGTGCAGCAGCCTGGTGGCACGACTGGAAGCAAGACTCCTTCGATGAGTTAGCTGGGGCGCTTGTTGCGGGGCGTAAGTCGAGAGCAGTCATGTTCTGTACTGTCATTCAGCACTAACACTGGATGTAGATCTGATCGAATGCGGGCCTTACGTTTGTGGCGCAAACTTTTCGGGCTTCAAGGATCTTCTTCCAGGGTTGGTCGACGTCGGCTTTCCCATTGCTGAGGTCATGCGCAACGGATCCAGCTACATAACAAAACAGGAGGATCTCGGCGGCAAAGTTACTGCTGCAAATGTCACCGCGCAGCTGTTATATGAGCTCCAGGGTGAGATGTATCTGAACCCAGACGTAGTCGCCGATATACGCACCGTCCATATCACGCCCACAGACGAGCCGCGACGGGAAGTTCTTGTCAGCGGAGTGAAGGGCTATCCACCACCGCTTACCACAAAGGTCATGGTCGCAGCTCCAGGAGGATATCAAGCTGAAACTGTCTACTATATCAACGGTCTTGATATCTCGGAAAAGGCGGAGATGATGAAGCGACAGCTAACGAGCATTTTCCAGGGTCATCGGTTCAGTAAACTGTCCATGGAGCTTTACGGCGGCCAGGCGCTTGATCCAAAATCCCAGGCAGCGGGTACAGCTATGTTACGAGTCTTCGTGCAAGCGAAAAGGAAAGAAGACATTGCGGCGAGCAATTTCCGGATCCCCATCTACTCCCTTCGTATGCAGAGCTATCCCGGTAAGTCAGAAATGCATAAGAGGCGCATCTCTCAATATTAGCAATCTGACCCATGGCAGGCTATCACATGAACTTGGACTTCCGCTCAATGGATCCCAAGCCTTTCATGGAGATTTTTCCTACAACGATACCGATCAGTCAAATCAACCACAGAATGCGGCTGGACAACGAGCCTATAATATACGCCCCGTCTCCACCCATGTTCGCCGAATACCCACAGCTGCGACCATCATACGAAACCGCAACGGCCCTGGATTTGCGGTCGTTTGGCCTCTCATCAAAAGCCCCATTGGGCGCCATTGTTCATGCAAGATCTGGCGACAAAGGCAACAATTCGAATGTTGGGTTCTTTGTCAGGTATGCTGACGAGTACCCATGGCTGCAGAGCTTTCTGACGGTGGAGCGGCTGTGTGCTCTGTTCGAAGATGATTGGAAGGACGGGTATAAAGCCGAGAGGTGTGAGTTTCCAAACATTCTCGCTATTCACTTGTAAGTACCTGGAAACGTATGCAAGAAGATACTTTATTGACTGAACTGTACAGCCGAGTACTCGATTTCTTAGATGGTGGTATTGCCAGCAGCTCACGCATTGACGGACTCGGCAAAGGCATCGGGGAATATTTGAGAAGCAAGGTTGTAGATATTCCGATTAGATTTCTCCAACGGGGTTACATATAAACTGGAGAGTACAGGCGTCATGTTCTCAAAGTAGCATGCGAGTTGGCCAACATCAGAGGTGTGTATCCATCGTCATGTCGTTAAGCTGCGGTCCCATACTACCATACAAGTCGAAGCTGTCGAACCAAGCCTGAGAAAATCGATAAACAGACATGTCGACTTGCTGCTGATCGTACATTTGTTGTAAATCAAATACCGATCCTCTGAATTCGTTCTCGATAGCCAGTGGCGATGGGTTAGACACCATTCGATCGGTTCCAATAGGCTGAAGATATGACGCGTGGTTCCATTGAGAAGGCTGGATCAACTCATCTGGATGTGTTTCTGCCGTCAGCTCAGACCGGTCACAGTACTGCCGGTCACCGTCTCCTGAGTCGTTGTTCGGCAAGTGGGTGGCGGCAATGGGGTTTGTACTAAATTTGATAACGTCGATCAGAATAGCATCACTTAACCTGTTGAAGACATCGACGCAGCGTTGCAACGACTTCCATCTTTCTGAAACCGCTACAAGGACGTTCGAGCACGTGCGTGTATCGCTGACCACTTCCATGGTGCTTGGATTCTTGTTCAGCAGCCCGCTTGATTGGTGACCCTGCTGTCTGCGACTGGCCTGGCAATGCATCGTCACAGCGTACACATATGACAGCCCTGCTATGAACAAAGCTTGTAGTGTAAGCCAACTGTGATTCAGGAGCCCCATACGATGGAGACTGGCATATGAAGATATGGAAGCCTGAGAGGAGGTAAAAATCGCTTGCACCGCAACTGAGTCCCTAGACGTGTCCAGTGTAGGGGATGGCCGATGAAGCATTAGCACGGCATTATGATATATCATCTCGAACCAAGTAGGTGATGTGAAGCAAGATGAAGGTCTGGCGTCATCCACAGAACCTGAAAGAGCGACTCTTTCGGCATCCAGCCGCCAGGCCTTAAGGTCGGCTGCGAATTGATCTCTGCGGTGGCGGAGCTCATCATCCGACTGATTTTTTCGACCTCGGTTGTGCAGTGTTTCGATAATGTCACCACAAAGTAGGCGATACTTGATGATCTGAACGAAGATCGAAATGCGGCGGCATGTGACCAGATGCTCGGCCATGGGCATGTCGACACCAGAAAGCAGGATCTCGTCGCATAGATCAGATGGCAGAGCCGTATCCATGTCGTCATTGCGGATTGCGAGGGGTCTACCTAGTATGTTGCTGACTATTCTGTTATGTTATCAGCTGAGTTTTCCTCCCAAATTCTCTCGTGTTACAAATTTCAAACGCACCTGTCCATGGCCACGATGCTCCAAAAACAAAGCCGGGAGACCTCTTGCTGGACAAGACTGGCACTCAGTTCTGCATTCCTTATGGACTCATCTGAGCGTTTGTAAGGATAGGCAGTTTCACAGTGAAGGCCAAGCTCGAGGGCGATTCTGCTTCCCACTCCCACTAAATGCCACATGCCTGTATAGTCTTTAGATCAAGCGACTTCTGGTCCAATTCACGGAGATGTAGCAACATACTAGCTGAGGTGTCTTGCATGGAACTGCTCATGCGATACTGAATCAAGAGGATAACTGCCTGGAGGGCACCAAGCCCTCCCTTTTCTAAGACTGTCGAGCCCTGCTTCATCGCCCGTGTGTAATGACTATGGGCACTTGGCAGTCCTTGCCGATCGGACCCACAGATACTGGCCGTGGCGATAGCAAGCACTATGTCAAAGATAAAGGCTTCGCTTGCGGAGCGCGTGTAGGAAGTCACGTTTGTGCTGTATGCTTCCGAAAGCATCGCCAAGAGAGTGGCAGGGTGGACCACAGGGTAGCGTAAATGGTCATGGTTGAGATATGATAGTACAAGTCTTCTCGCTATCTGTTCAGATGGTAGGTCGCGACCGAGCTCTATAGCCGAAGCTGTTGGATATGTAGTTTCATTGTCACCGAGTGGTGTTGTCGACCGTATTGAAGTTTCGATGTCTACATTGGCTCTAATGAAGTTCGCGAGGAGAACGCCACTCGAGGATCCTAGGTAGTTCCTTTCTCCGGACGCATTGATCGACAGGTATGATACTTCTCCCGCGACGTCGGCAGATGTATGGTGCTGCGGACTGCCGCTATCATTCGTAGAAAGATTGCCCTGGATTACGATGGGAGTATTTTGGCCTCCAGGGGATACTGGGCCAGCCCTATTCTGCTGCACAAGAGTCCTGTTCTGAACTTCTAAGCGCTTGATCCTGCGCTCAAGCGTGTCTACATGGGCCTGGCTGTAGGTGCGTGCTTTCGTCCGATCAGTGTAGCGACACTCCGATCCATTTAGGCTGCATCGCCGACATGGAAGAGTTTTGTCACATCGGACCTTTCTCTCGTGACAGTGATCGCACCTGCACGTCGACGTCAGCGTCCTAGTTCGTGCCGAAACCCCTTGTGACCAACCGGGGAATGGGCTACGAAGACTTACGCTTGCATGGCTAGGATCGTGCCCTTGAGCTCCAGGGACCATGTTTCGAACCTCGGAGCCCAGATCCGAACGGTCGGGGTGTGGGAGCGAGATGTGGAGTAAGAAGAGATAGGCTGGAGCGGGTGAGCGTGAGGAAGGACGACGCTGCTCGGTGCTCCGCTCCGCTAAGAATGTCGCAACTAGCTGGCCGAGATGTCGGTATAAAAGTATTGTGGAGATAGTTTGGTTGGTGCAGAAGCAAGAGTCAGGACTTGAAAGCGGGTGAGCAGTAGCGTGAAGCGGCCTCGGCACTCCGCGACCGAGGATAGAGAGGTCGTTTTGAGTCATGAACAACTACGCCAGTATGATGGCGCCGATGTTCCAACGGCAAAACCAAGCATGCCCGCAATAGTCGCTATATACTGTAGGGTATCATGTTTTTCATAAAGTATACATATGATATCTCGTACCCGGCTCACGTGCCTGATGTGCCGCTTGCGTGGTGCGTCGTTCGCACCGCTCGCGTCACGGCTGTCGTTAACGTACGATACCCAAATACAGTGGTTACCTCCCCTGTACGTGCAGTGAACGAAGGAAGCATACTCTTCAGGCCACGAAGGCCACCCTTCAGCATCTTGCTCTTCTTCTTCTTTCTGGCCGTTAGGATTCAATGTCCTTTCTTTTCTGCCAAGTGTTTCCATTTTGAGTTGTATCTGCTATGCTTTGCGCGTCCTTCCACATGCTACCGCATATGTAGATCAAGTATGAACGATAGCCTAGCCTTCGTTCTCGTTGAGATTGCTATTTGGAATCAGAGTCAAAACCGTTTGATGACTCTAGCACGTCTCAACCTGGTCAGAAAATAAAACGTTAGTTAGATGATCTATAATATGATGGGTAGCGGACGCCATCTCAGGACAGTTGCGGGTCTTGCATAATCCTCGGATCTTGGGATTACTTACCAGGCATGACCTCCCCAGAATCCATCCAGCTAATCAACCGGCGACCGGTGTAGTCTGACACTTCAGCATTTGGAAACGCCGCTCGGAGTTGGCCTGGTACATCGACACTGCAATTAGGGTGATCCACATAATTGTGATAAAACTCATCGACGCCTTCATCGTGTGCCTCGAATCCAATCAGCCGGATGACTTCCAGATTCGGGCAACTCTTGGACTCGAGTAACGCAGGAAGCACCATCTCGACAAACCGGGTATAAGAAGGGCTATTTGCGCATTGTCGCATATACTCCTTGTTTCTGGATCCATGCGCCACATTCTCCTGCGCGACAGGTCGTTGATCCAAGGTTAGATGCTGCAGTGTATTTCGAGTCGCCCTTAACAGCGTGTTCCACTCTTGGAAAATCCGCTCATCCGAGAACGTGGAAAAATGCAGAACATCGTCATCAATCTTCGGTCCGTTGCTAGGCTTGCAGAGATACAACCTTTTAAGGCTGATCAATCGTGACATAATCTCAGTCGTCAGACATGCAAGTGGACGAGGCGCAACCCGTTTGCACGACGTCAAGTCTTCATGCTCGTCCGCGTTCGCGAGCTCATCCTCGGTCATATCTTTAGGGTCCTTCGGTCTTTGATTCTCGAGCGGTGGCGGATTTACCTGATTCTTTCCCTCGGCGCAATTCGAGTTACCTACTGGCCGATCCAAAACGGCCAACTGCAGCTCCTCGACCCCTTCAGGTTGCATGAGAAGCCACCTAACAAAGTCCTTGGGGAAATAGCCACGCAATTTCAGCGTCGTCAATTTTTGCAATCCCGGCAATGGCGCCTGGAAAACATCCATGCTCGGATTTGGCTCCCAAAACATCGAGATCTCTAAATGTTCCAGATTCACAAAATGCGCGAAGGTTTGGGCCAAAGTACTCGGGGCCTTGATAATTGTCGGCAAACAAAGCCATCGCACCAACGCGCCTAGTTCCTCCCTCCTCCCTTCGCGTAGCTCTTTCCCCCACGTTTGATCGCCTGAAATCATCTTTAGAAACTCCTCGCTTCGACCGCGCGCTCGGCCGTCCACATTGTAAGGTGGGATCGTACGCCTTGTGGCTTCTTCGGCACGGAGCTCGTTGTGAGCGCTTTCCACATGGAAGCCCGACCCGTGCATTTCAATCACGGTCCAGAGAAGAGGCTGCACAACGGTGTGGTATGCTTTTGTAACGCGGCTCAGCGCGCATAGGTCGCCCATAAAGAGGTATTCGGTTATACAGGCGAAGACGTCAGTTGGTACTTGTTCAATTGGAGAGGTCATGATTGCGTGATAACGGTGCGTGGATTGGGAAGCGATTCTTCACTCAGCGGAGTGTCTCAATGACCAGCGAGAAGGAAGCCAGGCAGAGGTATGAGCTAAAAGCGTTTACCCTTCGTGATTGGAAAATGTCGGCTCTAAGCGCTCCTACGTGTAGGATTCATCAATTATGCCGAGTCTTACTCCGAGATGCTAATTAGTCCAAACTTGGAGTTTTTGCTACTGAGACTTTCAGCACCTGGGATATGTTGTATCAGCACTCTAATTTTTCCACATGCGACCATAGCATCTTGATAATTAGGATACCTGGTTGGTGCACCGTAAAGTGCCGCTTTTGGTACATTTGTCGTATCCTACATGCTTCACATAGTGGATTGCGCCTCACCTCGGATAAGTCCTGTGCCCATCAACGGCTTTTGCTTGCAAGTAGTAGCCAAAAACAGCATCAGGACCACTGATTTTTACCACAGCAAGAGGATGGGCTACAAAGCGCATCTTGGGGACTGGGATATATGAAGGAACGTGTACACTCCCTTTCTGCTGCAATCATTCTGTGCTGCAAGCCTGACCTCCGCGTAGATACATCGTGGCTATCAGCATCTGAGATATGCGCACTCTTCATGGCGTTGCGACAACGATGATATGGTCTGATCGGCAGGGAGCGAACGTAGCGCAGCATTGACGACGGGCGCTAGCGGGGCCACCCACCCCGAGGTCCCCAGGCAGATGGGCTGCGCTACCATATCCCGGTTTGCGCAGAACGCGGTTAAAACCAAGTAGGAACCAATTGAGCAAACAAACAAACAACATTGGAAACCTCCAGAATGGGCATACACTTTGTCGGCGCCAGCTGTTACCGCATCAGTACCACGAGGCCTCTTTCAAATATTGCAGGCCGTCGCTCGCTGCCTCAAGCTCCATGCTTTAGCATAGCCGCAAATGGTCTGCCGTTGAAGGGAGCCCTTGCGTAGCTGCGCATGCTTTGGTACCGCGGATATTATACTGGACTGCGAGAATTGAACGAATCAAGACTTGGATTTTCGATACGCATGCCTTGCATGTCTTGGGGAGGATATGCCTTTGGTGAAGCAGTCTGGTGAATTGGCCCAATCAAGTATTCAAACCTTTGCTCACAGCTAGTGCAATCGATTTCTCGCTGGTATTTGCAGTCCCCTCACATCCGATCGATGAGTTCGTCAATCATCACGAGTAACAAGCGCGCTTTGAAGGATTCGCTCCACACGCCATCTTGAAGTCTAATTTGCACCAAAATCCAGCCTCGTCGGCCCCAGCTTTCCCGTTTTCAACGTTTCATAAGCTCGATTTGCGCGCTGTTCCCTCTGCAGCTACGCATGGCTTACAGCACGCGAACTTATATCCCCAAGCTTCTCACCCAAAACCTGCCTCCCTTCGCAGCCATGGCAGACTAACAGGCCGCCACTCCAATCCGGGTCGCATCGCCGGCCTTTTAGGGGCCCTTCGTTAAAATCAACAAAGGCATCTTTCGCCACAACCGTTGTGAGATCCCTTACAACAACGCAATGATGTTATTCTGGCTCGTGAACACTTGGCTTTCTTAGAGCTGCAATCGTGAGCTGTTAAGTATGCTGGGTGCTTGAGGTCTATTTCGCGCCCCTACGTTCCTCACCCTGATCATATGGTTCCATTGTTCTCTGAGACCTTGACTTCCTGCAAGTTTGTCGTTCTTTCATTCTCAAGAAGGAATCCTGAACATGGCAGATCCCAGTTATACAGCAGCTAAGCCAGGAGACTTCTTTTGTCCCCGCAGAGGTACTTGGTACGTGGAAGATCCAGCACCAGAACGGGGATGATCTTAAAGACCAAAGCGTGTCTTCATAGCACTACGGAGTACAGATCTGACCATGATCAGGTACGCGTGTGAGACCGGGACCAAGTTTGTCGGGTGCTGCATGTCGGATCCGTGCAAGAATGGCTGCTTTGGTGACATACTACGACCGGCAGGTCGCTCTACATCACTCGCTAACCTGTCGCCCGGCGGATCTTGCGGTGGTCAGACACCCATGTGGACCTGTGGGATGGCGCCAACATTCTGGGGGTGTTGCAACGAGGATCCGTGCATCAACAATTCGTCATGCCCACCTGGAAAACTGGAACCAGCATTCTGGGATCGACCAGACCAGTACTACTACTTCCATGATCTGAATGTCGCGCTTTCGTCCACTGTTCCCAAACCCACGGAATTTTCAACAGCTAGCAGCACATCTGTAACCGCCAGCAATACGCCTACGGCTGCAGCTGCCGCCGGCCCCAGTAGAGTCTCTGGTGCGGTCATCGGAGGTGCTGTTGGAGGCTCACTCGCTTTCCTGATTATCATGGCAGCCGTTGTGCTCTCTTTATGCTACCGGCGGCGCAACCAGAAGAAAAACAGTGCCGAGATGGAAGAAGCGGACAACTCGGTAATACCAAAGGCGGAACTGGCATCGCCTACAACATCCACAGGGTTCTCGTGTGCGTCTCTGTACAATCGACCTGAAGAGTCTCGTTACTGACTGTGTGCAGCACATCTGACATACACTTGGGACAACTCGCAACAGAAATGGGAATACTATCAGAATGGCCCTCAGGGAATGATAGGGGATACAACAAGATCTGAGCTTTACTCGCAACCTACC
>Ga0115846_100328_pt2 | contig 24916 bp, 26 predicted proteins | sample InSIn5gowninarea_2_FD_83860 | JGI IMG/M metagenome (GOLD analysis project Ga0115846, IMG submission 83860) | reverse complement strand
ATCGTTGTTGCCGGAAACGGCAAGACAGGCGTCTCTGAAGGAGGTCAACATCTGTAAGTCTCTCCCTTTACTTCACTATTTCCCCCATCCATTCCGACATCATGTCATACGCAGCCGCTGCAGCCTCTGGTCCTAAGCAGAGCCCTGAAGAAGTGAGTATCACATCTTGAATGACTTATCATCTATGCTAATGTCTTCTGTAGGCGTGAGTCCTCTTCGCGCAAGTGGTATCGATGAGAGCGTAGATCTAACTGTCCATAGTCGTGCACACGCCGTCCCGGGACTCGAGGTCCACGAATCGCAAACTAGTTCGCTTGTCGATGTCGATTCTCCCCACATTGTCAGCGTCCCCTCAGATTATGAAGAACAAGAAGTGAAGACCGAAACCCAAGCTGCGAGAATGGAACGAGAAGCTGAAGATAAAGCTCGCGCCGAAGCGAAGAAGGCGGAACAAAAGGCCGAGGAAAAGGCTCAGCAAGTCAAGCAGAAAGCTGCTGAGAAGGCCAAGGAAGCTAAGGCGGAGGTGAAGAAGGATGCCCGGAAACTTGACGAAAACAAGGACAACCCAGTCTTCATTGGCAACGCTATCCTCTGGACCGTCACTGCTGCTGCGGTTGGCTACGGCGCTTATCAAAAGAACAAAGAAGGAAAGCTCGATATTCAGCTCGTAGGTACTGTTGCAGCGGCGCTTGGTGTGCTCGGTATCATGGATTATACCGCCAGCAAGTAAGTCAAGACAGACTGCAAGGCCGTTTCATTGCATTGACTAACGCGATCGCAGGTGGCTGGTCGAGAACAAGTACCCAACCAAATAGGCCAAAGAGGCATTTGGGTGAGCTTCGCATTGCTTTAAATCGTCTCCTCTCCTCAATTCGGATTCTCTTTTCAAGACGGCGCGGATGTGTACTAGTACTTTCAAGCGATTCAGCATTGGGGTGCAAACAATAAGATACCCATTTGGCGCCACGTTCAACTCTGTTACCTTGCCGGACCCTCTCCTGAATACCACTGCGCTACAGCAAACATATCAAGACACGACACTTTGTACGTCAACACAATCGTGGGTCATTATCAACTTCTGTGAGGATGGTTCGATCTGGCCAATGTCATATAGTTACGCGAACCCGTCAGGTTGCAGCCTCATTGCAATTCCCAGTCAATATATACGCCACTCGATCGAACTTCAGTCTGAATGTTTCAACAATGCCCATGCTCCATCCTTCGTATCTCAGCGTCGGAAAGAGAGGAGATGCAGCTTGGCCCATATTGGCAACCTGGTCATACTTAAAGTTATACGATATCAACTCTTGCCATGAGTAGTTGCACTTGTCTCTGCATATTGGCTTGGAACACTAGAAATTGTCGTCGTCAAGCCACCAAGAATATATTTGAGCTTTCTACATGACCCCTGCAGCATTCTTATCAACAGATCTTTTGCTTCATGTCTTTCTCCTTGTATTCGTTTCTGAAAACCAACAGGTTCTCCTTTCTATGCAAAACTAAGTGCTCGTGTCATGGTGTTCCTGTCTGGTGCATACCTGACCTCTGGAGCCGTGAATCGGGGATGGTTGGCTTCCATTCGAATTGCCTATATGGGATCTACTAATACAGCCTGTGCTCACCCAATACACGGTAACACCTTAGTCTACTAGTCTTTCTGATGCTGAGATCTCTCAGACCTCATTATATGATCAAGATATTTGACGGGCTGTGATTAGCACTGCAGGTCAGAGCACATGAAGTGTGGAAGAAACAAAGACGGGCAAACTAATAATACTAGGGTTAGGGTTAATTTTGTCGGCGAAATAGGAACATGGTCTCCCCCTCTTAGTACTCCGTAATAACGGTGGACTGGTGGATGTAGGATATGTTTTCATTGTTACAGGACCGAACATATTCTTGCATCACCCATACACGATCTTTCGAGGCCATTAGCGCTCCCAGAGGTAACAAAAGCTTACACCTGATGTGAGCAGATATATGCCACCTGGCTTCTGCCAACATCAATATGGAACAATAATTTTGTAGCCAACGAAGTCTCTTGACTCTACAGCACTACAATCCTCCGTACGCCATACGAGCACATAGAAACTGGCAAACAATCACGATCAACTTTCCAATTCCGAATCATGGTAAGTGGTATATGTTTCCATTTCTTGTCAGCCTTACTAACAACATAGAATCCTCTTTTCAACTCCGCCCTGAAACAGTCCTCATCCCTACGCAAAGATCTCGATACATTCTCACAAAGTCCCTCCACCGCTTCTGCCGCTCTTCAAGGTCAAATCTCAACCTCGCTCACAACTCTTTCCCGAACGCTCACAGACTACGAAAACCTTTCACGCAACGAACTCAGCACCGAGAAGAAAGAAAAAGCCCAGGAACGACTTAAAAACTTCCGCGCCGATATGGCGAGCTACAGGATGCAATTCGACGAATTAAAGAAGGAGCGTGACACAGTCGTCCATCTCGACAACCGCAACGAACTTCTAGGACGAAGACCGTATGCTGCCAGCCCTCATAATGGCGGTGTGACACCTGAGAACCCCTATGCCCATGCTTCAACGAACTCATCTGCTTTCGCCCCAGCACGTAACAGCAACAACGCACAAAACGGGCTCCCATACGGAGGTGGTGGTGGACAGGAAACATACACGCGGGAGGACCACGCTCTTCGAGAACAGAACTTCTTCGGCACAGCGAACGCTCAGATCGATGAATTTCTGGATCGGGGGAGAGCTGTGCTAGGCGATTTAGGACAGCAGAGGGAGATTTTGAAGGGCACGCAGAAAAAGTTGTATTCTGTCGCTAATACGCTTGGTGTCAGTGGGGATACGATACGCATGGTTGAGAGGAGGGCGAGGCAAGATAAGTGGATTTTCTGGGCTGGTGCGATTGTCTTTTTCGTCTTTTGTGCGTTGGTGATTTGGTATCTGAAATGAAGTGGAACATTTGGATTGAGGAGGGGCCTACAGATGTGCCCAACGCATGAGAAGTACTCGCTTCAGTTGTTCACGTCCACGACTTTGGTGCAGCGGGAACGAACATAAATCGTACAAGTACTGTACGTCTTTGGTCGTTGGCTGGTTGTAGCGCAAATTCACACCTGCTGTGACAAGACAAGTGCTTGGATAACAATCAGCTTCAGGACGCCATCGAAGAACGGAAAAATATATACCCAGTCTCCACTACGACACGCATCCGAGATACTGTACAGCACCACCCATAAATCAAGCGACTCATAAAAAGACAGGCAAAACACCCTGACGTTATCGTGTGCCCAGTGCACTACAAAAATCGACGGAACACGACATGGCATCGCATTCGGTATACGTACCATGTACCCAAAATAAGCGATACAGCCCCCCTAAAGGGGGTATCTTCAAAGTCTTGAGGAAAACCCGTCAAAGAAAAGCAAAGAAGGGTCAAGGAAAGATATGGATATATGAAGTTTGGATACTCTGCTCCAATTTGAGGCGAGGTGACTGCTTGATTCAAGTGAATGTCCACGTATAGCTAGTACAAGTGCCGCAGCAGAGCGTGGTCAAACCTTTACATGTATGCTACATACTAGTACATGTATGTACATGTCTAAGGTATTCACAATCCACGATTGAATTCACAATTCAGTCGTACCGGTATCAAGTTTGATAATTTGAACCGTTTACTGTGCCTCATATTGGTTTTTTAACCCTGGCACTGTCCTGACTGTTGTTAGTCTGGGGACACGTTCAGCACATGATGGAGTCTTCTTGCCTGCCTGGCTAGGTGGCTAGGTGGCTGGCTTCAAAATTCAAATAATAGCAACACTTAATTAGGAGATTGGGTCCAACATAATGGAGAATATAGGTATGTACAGTAGAGTAGAGTAGAGTAGAGTAGGGTAGAGTAGAGTAGAGTAAGCAGCTGGCTACATGTATGCATACGTACGTGGGTCACGTATCTATTCGTATCTTATGTGTAGGTATAATATAGGAAATTATCGTTGACAAATGTGTCATTATACCTGGGTATAGTTCATAAAGTGCTCATTCTATCATACGAAATCACAGATTGTCAGAAATCACAGCTGTGTGGACATAACGGACGGGGCGAACGCTAACAACAACCTCAACCTGCTTGCCATCACACCCCCTGAAACCGAGACACAGGTTAAAGAAGGCTTCTAAACTTCAAAAATCTTCGTAACAATACTCGGTTTCCGCTCCGTGCGATGCGCACGCCGCTCCGCCACATTCTTCGCATCATTTGCAGCGACGATATCTTCGCCCGTCACTGGATGGTCCATGATGGATTCCGTGTGTGGGAAGAAGCGGTTGAAAGCCCAGTAGAAGAGGCCTGCCGCGACGAAGGAGTATATGTATCCGATGTTGTAGCTGTAGGGGTTGGGGTTTGTTAGCTTGGGTAATGGAGCGTAGATGATAAATCTTTTCGCGAGCAAACTGTTTTGCATGTGGGCAGAAGAGTTTGGGGGAAATAGTGAAGTAAAGGGAGAGACTTACAGATGTTGACCTCCTTCAGAGACGCCTGTCTTGCCGTTTCCGGCAACAACGATATTGTTGACGAAGCCGGGAAGTGGAGGGATGCAACCGATGAAGAAGGCAGCCACGGCACGCCAGTTGGTAGCAAATTTGGGCGAGTAGCGGTACATGCCGTGGAAGTTGTACATATCTGGAACAGACACATTGCCGCGTCGGACGATATAATAACTGTAGCGGGAGAACAGCGAATTAGTGGATATGAAATTGGGAGTGGGGTGTGTGTAGGAATGATTGGCACGCACTCGGTAATAAGAATAGATGTCATGGGTCCCAAGAAAATGGTGTAGCCACCAAGGAAGGCGATAAACTTGGAGGCAGATTCGAGAATTTTCCACTGTGACCTTGATTAGCAGCGCGAACGTTAGTCTGTAGATAGGTAAGTTGACGTACTGGAACGAAAGCCCAACTTCCGATGACGGCAGCAAGCAATTGACCACGGCGGATATTGATGTACTTAGGACAGAAAGACATGAGATCGTTGGCCGCGCTGATAGAGTTGGCTGAGATGTTGATACCAAGCGTAACGATGATCAAACCGATGGCGCCAAAGGCGGAAGCAGCGCGGCCAGCGTGGGTTCCAGTTTCACCCCAAGCAGCAACGATTTCGGTTGGGTTCCAGATAATGCGACCGTATGCTGTTTGAGAGGCTGCGGCAGTAAAGATGCCAAGCAGACCGACAATAGTGAAAATGGGGGGAATAATGAAGGCTTGGATGTTCTGCGCGCTGGGTTTATTGGCGTATCTGGAAAAGTCCGCAATGTTCAAGCCCAAGGTGGCATAGTTGCCCAAGACTCCATTGAGATTGGCGAAAAAGGCCCAGGCGAGGGCTGAACCGCTCAGAGTGGTGCCCTGGGTGATGACCGTGCTGTGGTTAATGGTACCACCAGCTTTGTGCAAGGTGGAACCGAAAACGGCAAGGAAGATGATTGGCGCAATAACACTTTTAAAAGCGAAAAAGTGTTGAATCTTGGTGTAAGGTATGCATAGGAAAGGAAGTTGAAACAGGAAGTAGAGCACGAAGCCACACATTCCTCCCGTAGAGATACCCTGACTTTCAGGTATGTGATTGGGGATGTTGGCATAGCTTGGCCAGATGGCTGTGAGCAAAACGACCATGCATTGACCTCCTGTCGTGGTTTGAACACTGTGTATAGTCAGCCTCCTGAAGCGTTGAAGCTTTTATCGGACAACTAACCCAAGCCAGACGATGGCGAGAACGCAACGGGAAAGGACCACAAAGTAACTAAAGTAATAACCAAATGGCATGCGTGCGAGGACGGGGAACGGAGTGTGCAACTATTGCGAGTCAGCTCAGCTCAAGTCTATGAAGAAAGACACAACCCACAGTGGCACCCATTCTGCCATTAACGGTAATGACGATACCCATAATAGTGTTACCGAGGACACAAGCACCGATAGCCATTTTCCAGCTGAGACCAACGGCTATGATGGAAGAAGCGACTTCCCAGTTCGAAATAGCCCAGGCGTCAGCCATCCAGTAGGCTAGGTAGGCACCCCAGTTCCAGGTACGTTTGGATGGAGGAATTGGGTCAAAATCTGCATTGGAGGCACTCTTTGTGGTGGCGAAGCTGCTCTCCTCGTGACGGACCTCAAGGGTGAAGAAACGTCTCTTGGATTGGGAACCATAACCGACTTCGACGGGCGAAATGTCGGAGGAGTGAGGAGAGGGATTCTTCTCATCGTGAGAGTACTTTATATCGGACGACGCCATGGTGGGTGGCGATAATATACGACAGTGTAGAGTCGAGGCGGACGAGGTGTGATGGACCAAAAATCGAAGTAGTATTCACCGCTCGGTAGAAAATGCTTTTTCTGACCTTTACAGTGATTGATCAGAAGCCACACATGTATCCTAGACACTGCGTTCGCCTAAGCCGCAGCATGCGACAGGGACGAGGACTATGGTTGTTATACCGTGTGTTGTCCCATGATAGCCTCCCGAACCCTGGACTGGTTGCAGAAGATAACGGACACGAGACCAAGCAGCGTTGTCATATCTACTGATAAGAAGCATGGAATATCGAATAACCGTCGCACGTCTGGGGCCGATCAATAGAAACTAAGTTTTGTGGGTGCCAGCCTGATTGGACAAGTGGCTGGTGATAGGTCTCGACCAGAAGAGAAGCGGGTGTGCTAGCTCCCGAATTCGAACGTACAAGTGGTTATCTCTGAAATCATTTATTTGCGGCGTCATCTAGTCTCGATGAGATCACTTGGGATCAGATAACCGAAGCACTTGCCAAGAAGAGCTTGAGGTCTTTCGAAGCTCTCGAAACGCGTCCAGAAGTGCAGTGCGCAAACAAAGCGTTGTCTTTCAAGAAAAGAATCTCGCGAAAAAAAAGAAAAGTGGACCGAGTATCTGTGGGGCATGGAATTTCCGAATAGTGCGGGGTTTACCGCAGTCTCTGGCCGGCGATACAAGTAGCGATTGGTATGAGCCTTGTGGGATTAATTCAGTGTGCATGTCACGGGTTTGTGCAAATCACCACGCGGCAGTAGGGAGTATTGTGCTCTGGAGTAGTACAGTGTCAGTGTACTAGCTGGTGATGCCAAGATCCGACATCTGCATATATCTGCTGCAGTGCACCCTCCACTACCACTATCGTACTTGTTGCTATAGCATTCCCCAGAACTTCAAAACACGAATTGCGACTGGAAAGCACCATCTAAGCACAAATAAAAGTACAGTAAGTTGTTGGAGTCTCTAACGACGCCAGGGAACAAGCTGTCTGCACATATGAAGTTGAGTAGATTTGAGTGAACGCAGGTCGATAAATATTGATCAAAAAGTTGTGCGTGGGTGTCCTAATTTACCTAGTATTCAGACTCTCGGGTTTGAGGACAACGAGTATTCTACAATACGCGCTCATGCCAATCCACTTCTGAGCATCTCCCAATGAGCGGAACAACACTGGCCGGCTAAGAGCTCAAAATGCACATGTATACCTAAATAGCCTTACAGTATCGACTTCCAAGGCACTCCACTAGTTTACCAACAAAAGGTAGGACGAACTTTAGCCTCGTAGAGCACGTGTCTAAACACCGAGAATGTTATGAATGTGCTGTTGTTGCTGTACAAACATGGTAAAGTCAGATTCTCTAGCCACCAGACTCAGATGGGCAGAGTCAGCACTTTTGGGTGCCGAGGTAAGATCTACGTCCTTTCTGGCGAATCAGCATCCAATTTCAATATCGAGCGCCAACTCTGTTCCCGTACCCCAGCATTCGGGCTTTATCCCCGCCGGTGTGCAGCACGACCCACGCGAGAAGGTCGAGTCATGCGTTTGCCTCGGGTATCACGCCTTGACGAGCTAGGAGCGCCGGACGTGACTATTCAAGATGGGAGCATCTGCTCCGAATCTCAATCTTGGTGTTGCTTCCTACTGACGCAGTCATTGCAAACACCCTTGAAACCGTAACCTGAACAGCCACCGACAACATGGCAGGCTCGGAAGCATGGCCTACGATACCTACAGGAAACAGAGACCACACGGAAGCTGCTGTAGTCATCATTGGTGGAGGCATTAGTGGCATGTGCACAGCGATAGATTTGATCCAACGCAACGATTGCAAGAACTTCATCATACTGGAGAAGAGTGGTGGCATCGGAGGCACCTGGAGAGACAACAAGTACCCTGGATGCTGCTGCGATGGTATGCGACATGTCCAAACATGGCACAATCACTGACTGTTCCTAGTTTGGTCACACCTGTACAGTTATTCCTTCGAGCAGAACTCGGACTGGACCCGTGAATATCCTGGACAGGAGGAGATCTTGGTATGGCCATCAATCACCTGGCAATGTTCAAACTACTGACATGGATGCAGAGATACCTTGTCGGTGTAGCGCAGAAGTACGAACTTTACCGATATGTCCGATTTAACAGCGCAGTCGAATCTGCGAAGTGGGACGATGCGACCAAGAAGTGGCACACAGCAGTATCAGTGCAGGGGAGCAAAGATGCCGAGTTTGGTTCGGAATACACAATCAAATCCGACTTCCTAGTATCAGCCGTTGGTCAGTTGAATTCACCCAAGATGCCCAATATTGACGGACTGGACACTTTCAATGGTAAGCTGATGCACAGCGCACGGTGGGATTGGAGCTACGACCTTCGTGGAAAGAAAGTGGCGATAATAGGAAATGGTGCGACTGCTGCCCAGATCATACCAGAAATTGCAAAGGAGGTCGAATCATTAACCGTACACCAAAGAACACCGAACTGGGTTATTCCACGACTCGATGTGCCCATTCCAGAATGGAAGAGAACCATGTACAAATACGTCCCTTATGTTCGGCTGAGGAAGCGAGCGGAGATGATGGACTTCCGAGAATCATTCTTCAATGCTGTATGGGACAATGACCACCCTGTTGCTAAATCACTGGAACAGCAGGCAAAAGACCACATGCATGCACAGCTTGCAGGCCGGCCAGAATTGTGGTCCAAATTGCTGCCCGACTACAAAATTGGTTGCAAACGAGTGATCATTTCTGATGACTACCTGCCCGTATTTCTAAGAGACAATGTCAAACTAGAGACAGGGCAAATCGACAAGATTACCGAGAAGGGTATTGTAACTGATGGACAGGAAGCCGAGTATGATTTGATCATTTGCGCCACTGGCTTCAAGACTGTTCAATTTATGCACCCAATTGACATCACAGGCAGTGCTGGTCGAACGCTTGACAGTGTCTGGAAGGAGGGCGGTGAAGCACTCTATGGCGTGACAGTCGAGTCTCTTCCCAACTTCGCTATGTTGTATGGACCGAACACCAACCTTGGTCACAATAGCATTATCCTTATGATCGAAGCCCAGAGTCGGTACATCAACGCATTAATTAAAGAAGTTCTGAAAGCACGAAGAACCAGAGGGCAGCTTGTCATTCAGCCCAATGCGGATCGGGTCAAAGCGTTCAATGAAGAGATCCAGAAGGAGCTACAGCAGAGTTCTTTCAACGACCCCAAGTGTGGTAGTTGGTATAAGAGAGAAGACAACGGCAAGATCACACAGAACTGGTCAAGGACGGTGATTGCATATCAAGAGGTAAGTACCATTCTATTCTGTGCACGATAGAATGCCACTAACAAGAATAGATGCTGAGCGAAGTAAACTGGAACGACTACGATGTTTCCGGGAAAGGAGCTGAGTCATTGAAGGGTGAACATGTGGTATCCAAGCTTGGCCGTGTGGTCGAGGAGTCGGTGGTCAGTTACCAGACTATGGGTCTTACAGCTCTTTCGCTTGTTGCTGTAGGTGCTGCTGTTGCTTTGCGAAACGGAGCAAGTCTGAGGTTACGATGACGAGGTATATAGATGGCGATTGTGCGAGGCGGCTACTGGGTGGATGTTTTACTTTCTGGCAATGTTGAGAATTCAGGTCCATGACCATGTAGCATATTAACTCTGAATGGTTTATGGATCCTTTGCCCATCCATAGAATACTTGAATCATGCTGTGCTGTAAAGCCCTGTCAGTCGAGTCTTTTGGGTAACCGCTGTCGTCCCAAACATGTCAGCCAAAGCACAAGGCTTTACCAGTTGGATTGCCTACGCCTTTGTTTCACCAATTGGAGACATTCACCGCTTTTCCAGACATGTCCGAGGCGGCGCATGGAAGTGGGGCTTGAATCTTGTCCCTTGCAGCTGCAGAAGAGCGACCGCGGAGATTAATCCCCCGCTAAAAGACCCTGGTCGGTCAAGAGCACTTTCACCGTCCTCCATTTTTCAACTGAGCAGATGGAACACCTTTTTATGACTCAGTGATAAGTTATAGAAATCAGTGTGTTCCTGTATATTAAGATAAATATTCTGCACCACTGTACACTCCTACTTTAGCGGATCAAACGAACACACCAATCCTACCACAGCTGCCTCGCTTGAACCACGGTCAATCCAACATATTTTCACCCCCGAATAAGACCAAATCAACCGACACAAAATGGACGGCCTAAAGGCTGCCTTCGCTAAGGCGAAGAGTGAGAACAGAGCTGCCCTTGTCGGCTACTTCACCAGTGGTTACCCTACTGCAGAAGAGACGGCGGACGTCATGCTGGGCATGCAAGCGGGTGGCGTTGGTATGCTTAGAATCATTATACCTCTAGCATAGTACTAATAAAACTTCTAGATGTTATAGAATTGGGCCTCCCTTTCACAGATCCTATTGCCGACGGTCCAACCATTCAGAAGTCGAATAACATTGCTTTAGCAAATGGCGTCACTGTTTCGTCCTCGTTACAATATGTTCGGGATGCGAGGAAGCGAGGTCTCCATGTTCCTGTCATATTCATGGGCTATTACAACCCTCTTTTACGATATGGCGAAGACCGAATGCTTGAAGACTGCCGGCAAGCAGGGATCAATGGTTTCATCATGGTCGATCTGCCACCTGAGGAGGCTGTACGATTCAGAAACAACTGCAAGAGCCATGGACTTTCATATGTGCCTCTGATCGCACCAGCAACCTCCGAAAAGCGCATGAAGATTCTTTGCGGTATTGCAGACTCGTTCATCTATGTGGTGTCGAGAATGGGCGTCACTGGTGCTACAGGGACACTCAACACAAAGCTTCCAGAGCTGCTCGAGCGAGTACATCAATATTCCGGTGGCGTTCCTGCTGCAGTTGGATTTGGTGTGAGCACAAGAGAGCACTTTTTGAGCTTACAGGGGATTGCAGAGGGTGTTGTCATCGGAAGCCAGATTGTTATCGAGCTGAGCAAAGCAGAGAAGGGAAAACGAGGACAGGCTGTTGAAGACTACTGTGCGCAAATCACTGGCAGAAGACCTGGGCACGCGAACAACACAAACGGGTTGACACGAGAGGTTGGCATTGTCGAGACGATGAATGCAGCCAAGGAACCCAACGAAAAGACTACAAATGGGTTGAACGGATACCCAGTACAAGTCGATGAGGTCATAACCGATGCTGACACTCCCGACGAGCCTGGCCTTGCTGACCAGTTGGATGCGCTGAACACTTCCACAAATGGAACCACTCCAAATCCAGATGCTATCCCGCCTCGATTCGGTCAGTTTGGTGGACAGTACGTTCCTGAATCGTTGATGGACTGTTTAGCAGAGCTTGAAGAAGGGTTCGTCAAAGCGAAGAATGACCCAGAATTCTGGAAGGAGTTTAGATCATACTACCCATATATGGGCAGACCGTCTTCGCTGCATCTTGCCGAGCGATTAACAGAAAAAGCAGGAGGTGCGAACATATATCTCAAACGAGAGGATCTGAACCACACTGGAAGTCACAAGATCAATAATGCCCTTGGTCAGATCCTGGTTGCAAGAAGACTAGGGAAAACCAAAATTATTGCCGAAACTGGTGCTGGTCAGCATGGCGTGGCTACAGCCACGGTGTGTGCCAAATTCGGAATGGATTGCGTGATTTACATGGGCGCTGAAGACGTCCGGCGGCAGGCCTTAAACGTGTTCCGAATCAAGCTTCTAGGTGCTAAAGTCATCGCTGTCGAAGCTGGAAGTCGAACGTTGAGAGATGCGGTCAACGAAGCCTTGAGAGCCTGGGTCGTCGAGCTCGACACAACTCACTATATCATTGGTAGTGCTATCGGGCCTCACCCTTTCCCTACCATTGTGCGAACATTCCAATCTGTCATCGGCCAGGAGTCAAAAGAGCAAATGCAAGAGCTCACAGGTCGTCTTCCTGATGCCGTCGTTGCCTGTGTGGGTGGAGGCAGCAATGCCGTTGGCATGTTCTACCCATTCAGCATGGATAAGTCTGTGAGACTGGTTGGCGTTGAAGCTGGTGGTGACGGTGTTGAGACTGGTCGACATTCTGCTACGTTGAGTGGTGGTAGTGTTGGTGTGCTTCATGGTGTTCGCACATATGTGCTACAAAACGAACATGGACAAATCGCCGATACTCATTCGGTCTCTGCCGGTCTCGATTATCCTGGTGTCGGACCTGAGTTGTCAGGCTGGAAGGATGCCGAACGAGCAACCTTCGTCAACGCTACAGATGCCCAGGCTTTCATGGGCTTCCGTACATTGTGCGAGACAGAAGGCATTATTCCAGCGCTTGAAACAGCTCATGCTATCTACGGTGCCATGGAATTAGCCAAGACCATGAAGAAGGATCAGAACATCGTCATCTGCCTGTCTGGCCGAGGCGACAAGGATGTGCAGTCAGTCGCAGATGAACTTCCACGCCTTGGACCAGAGATTGGTTGGGAGCTAAGATTTTAGGAAAATGAAGATAGGCAGAGGAAACAGGAGGAGGATCGAAAAGCTATGGGAAGACATGTTTCAAAGCATTTAAAGAAGAAACGGGTGGTTGTCAGCGGGGATTTGCTCGGCGTGTCAACCGCCATGGCGAGGCAAGGCTACTGTGCGATTGTCAAATATGATTCGATTTTCTGGGTTAACGATACTGAGGTCAAAATGACACAATCTCAGCGTCGAGTAGGACCATCAATCAAGCAATTCATTCGTCCTTCTCACCATGAAGAGGCAGTTACACAGTTGCTTGCTGGTCCAGTTTCCCAAGTTAGTCGATTCAGAGAAAGCGGCTTTGAAGCCGACAGCATTCCAACCTTCCAAACAACGGCATCTGCCAGAGTGAATTTCTTCGAACCGTTTCGTCCCGTCGAATCGACAGTCCGCTTCAACGAGATCAAGAAAAGGAAGCGGTACCCCCATATCAGCGACGACGAGGTTTGTGGCGAAGGTGAAGAGGTTGAGCTTGATCCGGCGCATTTCGTCGAGACGAGGATGAGTAGCCAGGCAGACTCGCCACTCGTGAATCGTGCCATCAGACAGCGCAAGAAAGTCAAGTTTGTGGGTGCGAGGAAAGAGCAGATATTCCACGAGCATATGCCTACAGAAAGCGTGGTTCGAGCAAAGTTCTTAATGGATACGAAAGACAATACAGCTTCGCATCAGGCTTTCAGTCGTCCGTACGTCCCAGCTGGTGAAGAAATACCAGATTTTTATTACTCAGACGACTCGGAGGTGTTTATGGATGCGTTGATGGAGACCATTGCTGAGAGCAGTGATATTTCTAGAGATTCGAGTATTATGGATGTTGATTCAGGCTACAAGCGCGACGATGAGAGTGACTCTGCTGAGCAATGGTCGGATGAAGGCAGTGGTGATGTTTCAGAGACTGACGAGCTGTCAGAATTTCAGGTCGAGCATATTGAAGGTATAGAACCTCCCGACCATACCCCCATCAGTGAACGTGTTGCAACTGTTTTGAAGGGAGATGCAGACCTTCATATCGACGACATCCCAGCTGTGCGAGCGTCGGAAACGGAATGTCGATGCCCTATATGTGAAAACTATGTTGTTCAAAGCAGGATGAGTGAACACTTAAACTCAGGCTGTGATCAACTTTTCACCATGGAACAATCCAATGCAATCCTTACAGGTCTGAGGGAGGAGAGTTCCGATGTACAGATTCCTGACACGGCAGTTCAGTGCCCAGTATGCCAGAAGTTGGTCATACGCAGCGACATCAATGAGCACCTGGACGCTGGTTGTGATGGCTACCTAGCGGAAGATATGCCACAACGATCTGATACTAGACCCGCCACCCCTAGACCTCAGATTGCAGAACTGGTCAAAGAAAACCCCCACACCGCATTTAGCAAGGGTCACCGCCGACGACTAGCAATCGACATCTCTCAACCAAGAAGTCGTCGCGTAACATTCGCAAACGATCGCTACGAAAACCAGCCATTTCCCCGATCCCCAACACCTGGCCCTTCATCATTCCGGCCCAGAACCCCTTCGCCACTCATCAACGAATCCACCTATGTAGACGATACTCCGCAGAAGTCTGCAAAAATTGATGGCACAGCCAATTTCAAAAACTATATCATCCCAATTGGCCACCCAACGAACGCGCAGGAACAAGATCCAAGCCAGGGCAAAGGCAAGCAAGCTCTCCGTCCCGCCAACCCCGACCATGTTCTCGAAGCAGAGATGTTGAAACTTTGTAGCGGCAACATCGCGAAAGCAGAATCTAAGTCTGATAGTGGTGGCGCTGCTGCTGTCAACGAGTCATCCGGAGACAGTGACGAAGCAGACCGTGGCCGATCGAAACTTCGAGGAGGGTACAACAGTGGTAAACGATCGCAGGCGCGGAGTCGGGGGAGAGAGAGGTTCAGGAGGGAGAGGTCTCTGTCTGATAATTACTGAAGGAAAATGAAACGAGGGGAGGGGAATTGGGACGAGGTTGAGCAGTTCGTATACGTTGGAGGTTTGGATTGGATTAAGTTAGGTTGGGTGGGAATGGATTGCATGATGTATTATTTGTTATTCTTATGATGCATGCATGGTATGTACATACATAGGTGGATGACTTTCATTGATTCAATTGAGTACATGAATAGTTGACTGATTGATTGATCGTGCTATGAAGCTAGCAATCAAGGTTCTGTATATCATGTTGTTGTTCTAAGCTATTGTTCAATCAATCCATACCATGTCATGCCATACCCTTTCCTCATGCATTGCAGTATACTGCTGCATAAATAAGTACCACATCCATTAACCAGCACACATAATAGCTCGAAACAAACAGCCATAGCAACGGTAGCATAAGTCTACATCCTTCTCCGTATCCATAGCCATATCCAAGCATCACAGCTCATAAACCTCCTTGATCTCTGACGCACGTCATCTGATCTCATTTCATTCAGTCCCACATCTCAGTGTCAGTGCCTTCCGATTAACTGAACCCAACCCAAGCCACTCTAGATGGAAAGAGCAAGTCAAGCACACACATACACATATACATACACTGATCTGAGGAACAGAAACACAGACCTAAACCATGATGGTTCGGATCGATCGTTCTGTTCTTTAAGATGCGTGTGTGGGTATGTACGTGGCTGTGTAAGGCAGGTATGTTCTTAATTGGTTTGTATTGTTTTGTACTCCGGCATTGATGGCGCTGGTTGCTTGTTGGTGGGATTGTACTTGTGGGATCGGAGTGTGTGTGAGTAGGTGGCTTACTTGTGTGCTTGATCTGATTTAGTTGGGTGTTTGTGGCATATGGATGGCTTGCTGTGCTTTGTGATGTTCGTGGGTGTATATCATGGATGTAACTTTTGGAAGGGCATGGTGAGGGTGCTGACTATTGATCATGTTGATGTTGATAATGTCTTGGCTTCTGAATTGTTCTATGCTATGCGCATGAGTACATAGGTCATGATTGATGATCTGCATGTGTTTGGGGTTTTGGGTGTGTTGTGTTGTATTTATGCTCCTTCTCGAGACTGTCGTTGCAGTGTCTCTCGCGCTTTTGTTGGTTGTTGATTCTTTGTAGCAGTGTGGCGAGCGCATGTGTGAATGTGTGTGTACATGACACTGCTTAACCAGCGACTGCACTCTCAAGTTTCTCGTATTTCGCGACAAAGAATTTCTCGCTATTTCTCGAAAGCCAGACTGTGAACTTGCCAAGTTCTTCTTTGAGACGTGCAACGCTAGCAGCATCCATGTTCGTCTGAGCGATTAGTTCGGGCATGTTAACCAACATTCTCGCCAGATGTTCAGCTCCGTAACAATCGCCAGGCTGCTTGTCATTCCAGTCCGGGAATTTTCCTGACTCCCACCACTTTCGGACCTCCTGTAGTTGTGCTCGCTCGCTTCTGTAGAGCAGGATCTTTGGTAGAGAGGCATTGAAGTACGCTTTGAGGCCTAGACAGAATTCTTCTAATATGTTTGCTTCTGGCGTATCGAGTCGTCGGTTGTGTTTCTCTTCTGCAAAGTAACTGTCGATGATAAAGTTTGCGGGTGCTTTTGAGGGTAGAGGGACGAGGAGTTGTGATTTCGTGACATTTTCCCAATCATCGACGAGGATGTTTTTGAGGTGATCAGGCAATGGGATACGAACGGATGGACGTGCAACAAAGGTCTCTTCCTGTTCGGGCACAGGGTTAGTGATTGCTGGTGTGGGATGGGCAACAGGGGGAGAGGGGGCAGGCACGGCCACAGAAGCAAGGAGACCAGGAAGCTTGTCGTCCAGATCCACGGAGTTGTCGTCCAGAGCGGCAGAGAGAGACGGGAGAGGATTGGTGGTGTTGGCGGCGGCGGCTTCCAGTCTATTTTCTTCAACCGGAAGCGCGCCAGAGGGTGCAGGGGTGTCGACAGCTTTTCGCTCGTCGTCTGTTCTGTAAGGGCATGTCGGACCCTTGCACCCTCTGTGTGCCTTGGCACACGCCTTGCAAGCGGAGTTGTTCTTTACTCGCTTGACTTTCCGACCGCCAGTGCTTGACTGAGCCCTCACTGATGAGGCCACCGCTGGTTCGGCGTCAGTTTTCTTCTGACGCTTGACTGCTGGTGCAGTGGCGACCTCATCAGTGAGGCCAGCTTCTGATGCTGCTCTGTTCGCAGCGAGCCGACCACTAACTCGCTGTGTCGAGGCAACAGCACCAGAAGTCTCGGCACTGGCGGCCGGTTGTTCGATGGAGGGTAGGGGGAAGTCAACCCCCCGCATGACTTGGACGTCATTCTCTTGATGCTCTAGGAGAGCAGCACCACCAGCCACTTCGCTTCTGGCACGCTTTGACTTGCGGCCTTCTTCGCTTGCAGCTGCTGGTGCTGCTCTCTTCTTGCTGGTGCCCTTCTTCCCCTGCACTGGGGCAGTGGTTGGCAAAGCCACCACCCCTTGCAGTGCCTCTTGGAGGCTGGAGGGCAACCGAGCTTTTGCTGACTCGGACAGCTTCCGGAGGAGTTCCACGGGGACTTTCCCCATTGCCTGCCCATCCCATCCATCCATGGTGCCTTCAAAATTTCTTTCGAAGTGGTGGATGAGACGAGCAGGATGGTTCAGGGCGTCGAAAGGACCACCCGACCCCGGCGCGTCGATGTGGATTGGGCCAGGTGCTAAAGTCTGCTGATTCCACTCCAACTCAGACTTTAGCACCTTGGCCTTCTCCACATATCTTGTCGTAGGCGGCGCTGCACGGTAGAATATCTCCTCCTCCTTGGCCTTCCGTGCCAGAGGCATTCCTGGAATCCATACTTGAGGAGGGTAGATGGATTCCTCCGTTTCGTCTTCTTCAGCAGCCTTGTTTCTGCGAGTACGCTTCTTCCGCGCATCGCGCTGCTTCATCTCATCGTTCACAGCATCTTTCTCGTCTTTGTGTGTTCCACCGATAAGTGGTGCGAAGAAGCGACCTTTGATCTCGGTCTCCTTGTCATCATTGAAGAACTCAGTTGGATCTTCACCTTTCGCCTTCATCTTCTTTTTTTCGTCGGGGTCAATTTGGCCCCACGTTGTGGTGGCGTTCCATGTGCTAATATACTCTGGCTCGTCTGCCGGAGCATTCAATGATAGTATCTCATCAATCTCAAGCCCTATCAGCTGAGATTGTGTAGGTTTGCCATCACCAATATATTTGAGATAAGCCTCTCTGATCTTCGCGTCCCGAGTGGGTTCTTCTGAATCAGATACAGCCTTTGTCTTGATGATAAATTCTTCGAGTGTAAGACCCGAAGGTAGTTGACCCTTCTTGTTCTTGGGTGCTTCTTTGACGGCGATAAGAGCAGTGGTTGATTTTGGAGCTCGTGTAGAACGACGTGTACTGACTTTAGCAGGAGTATTTTGTTTCGTTCTAGGGTTTATAGCCTTTGGCTTTGATTCTCGAGTTGAGTGGCGAGTGCCAGCTTTGATAGTGATCTTTTGCTCAGTGGCAGGGATAGTGGTGGTTGGTTGTGGCTCAGATTCTAGCTTATCTTGTGGTTGTTGATCAAGAACTTCCTCATCGACGTTCTCCTGAGTTGTGGACGTTTTGTGGCTGATGGGATCCTGGCTTGAAACATTGGTTGTGAATGTTGGATGGCTGATAGGATCATGGTTTGTGTCATTGGATGTCGAATGCTGAATTTCATCTTCCTCCTGGAGTTCTTCCGGTATTGTTGTGAGTCTTCGATTTGGCGTCTTACCACGCTGTCTCTTGCCAATGCCTTTTGGAAGTTTCAGAGTAATCTTTGTGGTAACGTTTTTGGCAGCTTTCGAAATACCTTTGACAGCCTTTGTGGTAGCAGCGAGCACGCCCTTGGATCCAGTGTTCTTCTTGGGGGCCATTTCGAGTGAAGGGATAACGTGAGTGAAGGGGATGAACGAACCTTTTCTATGTCGTTATCTCTGGCACGTTTGGTACCTCGAGCCGGTACAGATGAGTTTCTTTCTTCACTGCCTCGACCGGAACCGATGTCTGATTGACCTTTTCGAAATTTGGAATTGATAGGAGGTTTTACCGATCTTGGAGCGTTTTGTTCTTGTGAAGCTTTCTTGAGATTGATTGCGAGTTCACGGTTTTCTTCTGTGTTTTTGCGAAGTCGGTCCTGCGGAACCCAATCGTCCCAGCTTTGACTATCAGTAAATGTGTATGATCAATGAACAGGATGCATGTTTGATAATTGATTCAAGGTGACAACGTAGAGATTTGGTAGCGGCAATGATTGATGAAGAAAATGAAGAACAGGTAGTCAATTGCAGGGTATCTAGGACTCTGTGCAGTGTTTGCGAGTTCGTAGATCGACTGTAGAGACTTGTATGAGGCTTGTGAAGAAGTAGACCGATTTGTCTGAAGGTTACAGGCAACAGATCGGTGAACGAGGAGAATAATGTAGGTTGTGGGAGAGGAAAACAGTGAAGTTGAAGATTCAGGGATTAAACGGAAGATAAGTGGCTATTGTCACTCGAAGTGAAGTATTGATAGATTGGGAGTGCAAGGTCATACAACCTGCAATACCTTCACAGGCATACTATTGCCAGGCGGGAAAAGGAACACTTCACTTACGTGTTTTTCCATCCTTTGTAGTGCACTCGGTACTCGAAAGGACTACTCTTATCCTTCGCGTCTTGTCTTCTTATCTCTAAGATCTTTGCTTCATAGAGGAGCTCGCCGTGGAAGCATAGTGCCTTTTCGTCCTTCTGATATGAAGGTTTGCTTTCAGTACTAGGGGGAGCCATGGTGGAATGAGAAAAGCTTTCGAGTGGACTGCTAACAAAGATCTCGAGACCGGAACGTGTAAAATTAATCTCAGAAAAGAACTACGAGACAAAGGTATGAGAAAATTGTCACGAACAAAGGTACAACGATGAGAAAGACGATGGTCATTCTGGAGCGAATCCTCGAGGAAACCGTTGTTGTCTGTTTGTGCCCTCTGATTGGCTGTTGAGGACGCGTCTGTGCTCCATCGATATGCGGGTACTTACAGCACGAACAATTCGTCAATACACTTTGTATACGAGACCTTGAGTTGGCATCACGGCTGATACGATCCCCCAGTGAAAGGGCCAACATTTGAGAGACTCAACGTGTATGATATACAAATTCGCTGTTTGCAGTCATTCATCCGGGCCCGGGCCTCCTCCAAAGTATCGCGCAAAGAACCATCAAGTGAAGCCCACTCCTTTTCCAAGCCTTCCATACTTTACCAAATATCCAAGGCTCATATTGTTCGCAAAGCCGCTACCTCAAAATCTGATCTCGGCATAAATTAATGCCATAAAACTGGGTGTGCTCACTCCAGAAAGAAAAGTACCAAATTCATCAACAAACCACAAAAGCCATGCCCTCCACCACTCTCCCAGCAATAACAGAATCCCAACTCCTAACAGACTTCCTTCTCGCCCCTTCACTCCTCTCCACAATCCTCCCATACACCACGTTTCTCACCCTCATCCCGCAACGTTACCGTAGCAATCCAGACTACACACCCTGTCTCAAGCGCCTATATCGAGACCTGCAATTCCAGCGCTCAATCACAGTCGACCAAGTCCGCGAGAATATCGAACGTGAATGTGGCGAGCGGGCAGCCACCTTTAGGGCGCGACTAGCAAGGCAGATTGCAATTGAGGAAGGTGACGTCAAGGCCGAGAAGGAAGAAATGAAAGTGGTGATGCAGAGTCGGAAGCGGAAGCGAGCTATAGCTTTCGGTGCCTGGCCTAGGGACGGCGATGACGGTGTAAACAGCGAGCATGGTATCAAGGAGGAAGAGACTAGTGAGGCAGAGTACGATGAGTTCACAGACCCGCGAGAATTGGAGGCTCAGAGGACGTTTCATAATCATATGTCGATGTTTCATCCTGCTATGCACGTCCTGCCGTCTGATTATAGTTCGGGAAGAAGAAACTTAGACGCAAGTACGGCATTTCATACACAGACGTCATTGATCGAGGCTATGGAGAATGCATCAAGCAGCCTAGACAGGGAGGTCGAGCAGCTGGAAGCTGAATGTGCGAAGTTAAAAGAGGGAATGAAGGAGACCGTGGACGGTTTGAGTGATTTGAGGTATGGAAAATCGAGGCCAAGTAAGGACATAGAGAGCAATGCTGGTGAAGACGATGGTGGAGTATACAAAGAGGTTGTAAGCGCTCTGGAGGAGTTCGGAACCTTGTTAAGGACGAAGACGAGGAGTACAGCAGCAGTGACCTCATGAAGAGGCTCAATCTGCTGCAACCTGCCACAGGTCTCGGTGACAAAAAGTTAGTTGTGACGAATTCAGTGTTTCGGGATGATCCATTGAGTCACTGTCCTGAGCAGAATAACATTCTTGAATAGGCTTATCGCTATAAGCATGCAGCTGAACTCACTGAAAAGGAGGTACAATGCTCTATGAATGAGCCTGTTTGACCTTCTCCATCTCATCATAACTGCCCATATAAATGCCACTTCTGTCATGAATACTCTGTGGCACAACCTCGAGCAGCCTCTTCATGTTACTGTCCACAGCCTGACCGCCAGCTTGCTCCATCACAAGTGCCATTGGGGCACACTCGTACAAAATTCGGAGTTTGCCCTTGGGACTCTTCTTATCTGCTGGATATGCGAAGATACCACCATATAGCAGTGTTCTGTATGCATCCGCCACCATGGATCCGATATATCGCGAGGAGTAAGGCTTGCCGTCTTTGCCGTCCGCTGTTTTGGGTGGGAACTTCAGACTTTTGAAGTAATTCAAGGTCTTTTCTTCCCAATAGAGGGAGTTTCCTTCGTTGACAGAATAGATGGCTCGCTTTTTCGGCATCTGCATGTCAGGGTGCGTAAGGATGAATTCGCCGAGCGCATTATCCTGGGACTGCGGTTAGTGTGAAAACGGAGGATGTTGGAGCATCATTTGCTTACCAGTGTAAATCCGTTGACAGTACCTCCTTTCATGGTTATAACGAGCTGAGCGGAAGCACCGTACATGGTGAATCTGGACATCGTTAGCTGTATAGTTGGATAGGCTACTACGAAGCACCTACCCAGCCGCGACCAGCTCAGTACCAGGATTGAGCAAGTCTTTCGCTTCTGGTCGCTTTCCTGAAGCAACGACCGAGTCTGCTAATTTCGAAACAGCAAAGATCGTACCCACTGAGACACCAGCATCCAAGTTGCTGCTACCGTCAATGGGGTCGCAAGCAACAATGTATTTGGCGTCTGGATGCTCGTCAAAGTATATAATGTCCTCTTCTTCTTCTGAGATCAGTGCTCGGCACCGGCCAGAACCTCGCATAGCTGCTACGAAAAGGTCATTTCCGATTACATCGAGCTTCTTCTGGTCGTCTCCGGTCGTATTGGACGATCCAGCAAGGCCTGTCAGGTTAATCAAGGTTGCTCGTCGAATGTAGTATGCAATGGACTTGAATGAGAATTGTAGAGCTTGACATAGCAACCTAGAATGAGCTGTTAGTTGTGCTCTGTCCACTGATCCGAACTTTCATACGTGAAATCACCCGTTGCTTCCTTGTGCTTGTTCTGTTCTTCTGTCAAGAACCTAGAGAGAGTAATGATCTCTGTGTTGATCCGCTCCGCGCCAACACCGGACTCGCCATTTCCGTTCCCAGACATTTTAGTGAGGGGGGCTCTGATACGTTCGTTGTTCGGATGTGCTAGCAGTTTCTTGCTGGGGGTTGAGGTGGTTGTGTGGTTTTTGTATGGGCTCAAATACCGTAAACGCCTAAAGATCAACTATGACAACGATGACCGAAGAGTGAGGAGGGGAAAGAGTAGTCAGCAGCTTAACAGATCACGGAAGGTAGGTCCAGCAACAATATATGGAGTCAGGAGAAAAATGCCGGAAAAACGTGAATTATCATTACGCGCAGGCAGTGCTGGCCAGAGGCTCTACTGTAATGCCTTTCTCACTGCAAGACACGATGAAGCAATAATGCCACTGGGGTATGCTGGGTGTGGGGGAGACGGTAGAGGGGATGTTAGAAAGGATAACAACGCGGTTCGTACCCGGTCTGGATGGAGTCTACTCGGTTAGGATGTCGTCGCCGTCATTTCCCGAAACCTTGGCATTCTTAGTCTCGGTCGATATACCGAGCCACAGGAAGCTCGGGTACGCACGGAGATGCCAAACACTTCAGACATCCTTCAATGTGAAAGATGTTGAGGAAAATTTCTGCAATGGAAATAGGTAGTCATAGTATTTTGGATGAATAGGGGAATCCATCAACTCTCGGTTTCTGCTTGAAAATCATCCCATGCTCCTCGCTCTTCGAGTTGTTGCCGAACGCTCTGCTGAACAACACTGAAATGCTTTCCTAGTGCATCCTGCCATTGCTCCTCAATCAGACTGGCACGACTCTTCAACTCGTCAGTCAGTTCCCCCTCGTCTTCCAATCTTGTGTCAGCAAGGTCAATGCTCTGGTCACCCGCCATCTTCTGCTGGGCTTTCGACGCTCGATAATGTGCTGCCAAGGAGCTTGTTTTCACCTCGTGGACTAGACAGTGAAGGTTGATCTGGCCCTCGATGTACTGGTAGCTCGATCTCTCTGCATGTCGAAGCAGAAGATAAAGGTACTGTTGAGGGTAGTCGTGATACAAAGGATTTTCTCGTAGTTCTTCATCAGGAATGTGAATATCCAAATTGCCTGCATCTGCTGGAATTTTGTTCAGTAAATCAACGAGCCCCGGGGTGATGTCCCAGAATGCGGACGACTGCAGCTCAATCCCATGAAGCGCATTGTCTTCAACAAACTGTAGGAATGACTCGTGTCGCTTTAAGGCGTCTACACAGAACGTCGCATGCCGGGTTGCGGCATCTTTCTCAAAGAACGCTTCTGTATCTCGTACTTTGTCAATGTTATTAGTGTGCTGGTACGGCAGTGCCACTATTGCTTTGTATGCATCGTTCCTTTGCGACAGGAGCTTGAATAGTTCTTGATACAAAGTTTCTCGTGCGTCGAATAGCCATTTCGATTGAGTAAGTTGCTCCAACAATTCAGGAACATCGTCACCCTCTTGCACGGGTTGGTCCGGATCCTGATTGGCGGCATTGTTGAAGAGCTCTCTTTCGAGAGTTTCCAAACTGTGAGTCAGTTGTTCAACGCGGTCGTTAAACTGATCGTGTAGAGGGTTGACTACAACATCCTGCAACGTATCGAATTCGGCTTGCAAGCCCTTCCTCTCAATGTCATACTCGTCAGCCTTGAAAACCTTTTCTGCTTCTGCCGCTTGAGCGTAAGAGATAGTGCCATCAGCGATTTGAGCTTGGATGTCAGCCCTGAAGGTCTGACGCAGTTCAACAATCCTATTTCGCCTTTCGCTACGCATAGCCTCAACGCTCATTTTGTGCCGCGACTGTCGATTTTTCGCATCACTGAAATCGCTAAGCATTCTAACAATAGTTCTGTATTCTGCAAGATCGGGATGGCTATTGTTGACAGCGGGGTGATGGCGTGGATATGATGGAGGCAAGGTGATGAACCGGGATATGTCAAGTGTTGATGGTCTTGGTGTCTGGCGTTGGGAACGAGACGTAACAGGAGGTGAAGCATATTCATCCTCGTAGTAGCCAAACGTCTCTGGGTTCGCCTTTTCCTTGGGATACGCTTGACCCCATGGGCTGTCCTCCGGCAACGGGTCCATTTCCGTCTCCATGTCCTCTAGTAGCTTCTTGGATAAGCTCATATACTTCGACTCCCGTTTTGTTCTGTGCACTCCTTGACCAACACCATCACTTCGAGATCCAGTTTGTGATTCCCACCATCGACTTGGTGCTCGACCACGCGAGCTCATCTCATCGTACTCCAAGCTAGCTATAGGAGACAATGCAGGTCGGTACTCTTTGGACCAGCTAGGGTCTATTCGGCTATGTGTAGTGGCTTTGGTGGAATCTGGTGGTTCAGCGACATGAGGTCCAGGTGCATTGCCTTGCGCACTGGCAGAAGCCTGTCGAGTCTTTGAACCATTGAATAACATACTTTTTGCTGCCTCAAGGTTGAAGTCGTCAGATCTAAACGCCACAGTGTATCGCTCCTTGCGTATTACGGACTCCTGTTGGATGTATGAGGTAAAAAGCACCAACCGCTCAAAGTCCGTGGCCGCTTGTTTTTCCTTCTTTAGGAAATCTCTATGCCTTGCCAGAGCTTCGGTAA
>Ga0115846_100358_pt1 | contig 24960 bp, 15 predicted proteins | sample InSIn5gowninarea_2_FD_83860 | JGI IMG/M metagenome (GOLD analysis project Ga0115846, IMG submission 83860) | reverse complement strand
CGCGAGAAATACTGATCCCCTCCACATCGTCGCAGGTGCCCCATGGTACATATACAGGCAGGCAGGTTCCCCGCAAGCCCGGCCTCCGTAATGGAATTGACATAACACGATAGCGTTATCTCTGCGCGTGGAGAATCATGCGCACAGGTCGGCGTCGCGGTCGCGCGGTGCAGGACGTCTGAGCGTCGCAAGTCGGCCTCACTTCCTGCTCGTGATGATTTCGGTGTTGTAACGAGAAAGTATTCGAGAAGCTTTGGACCTGACTAGGCATGCAGACCCTTGCGAAGCATCACGGCAGCCTTTCCTCAGACAGAAAGCTAGACGAGGGGCTTTAGCTATGATAGGTATAGCAGCCCGCCCCAACGGCTGCACCTTACCCTAGCGGTCTTGGCAGTGCTTGGTGTGGAAAAAATCTTATGTACAAGGTGGATCTTCTTAGTCGTTGGTTCTTTATTTAATTGCAAGCTTGACTGTTCGAAGCAAAGACTTGGCCGTTCTTGGCCGCGCATTACGTATCTTTCTCCGAGATGCGATCTGGGATGCTGCACCGCAGAGAGTGGCTGAATGTTGCTGATTGAGGCTATAGGCGAGACGGCATAAGCCTGGGAAGAAGAGGAGCTTAAGTCCACGCCGTGATTGGATTCCGAAGTTGACCGACGGGAACATGGGTTGAAGGGAACACCGGTATTCGGTCTGGAGCGGTTTAAGCTGTCGGCTTTCAATATGTCTAGCTAGCTACGCCCTGCTGTCTCTCGGCTCTCCGCGTCTGCTCGCGTCTAGTGAAAGGTTCTGCCCAGGCCAAGACTGACTTGCTTGTACTCGAGCATTGCGGGATGCAGGGCGTTGACAGGGCGTGAAACCACTCTCTCGGATAGCAAGGCGTTTTTTGACAGGGCGCAATATTGCCAAAGTGATTCGCATGGTCAACTCGGCCGATGGCCTCTGCTAATCTTCTGGAGGATTCAAGAGTGTTCAACCTGCTTCTCTTTAATGATGGCATGTGTCGTCATCAGAGCCACATCAAACGGTGAAAAAAGGACGCATACTTCCGAGCTCGCGATAATGTTTGAACTAGTCTGACTCCATAACTGAGTGAAGTGACTGCAGTATATGGCACAGGTAGATGCGATCGAGACAGCAAGAATGGTATTACAAGAATATATGCCCGCGCACAAGTAGACCTTTGCTAAAATCCGAGAGGAGTATCCGCGAAGAACTCAGTCTATTTAATTTTTTTCCATCTTCACAACTAAGGACGAATCAAGCTCACGCACCTTGCCTGAGTGCCTCCAGCTTCTCTACCTGCCTCTTCAACATGACCACAGCGCCGAGGCTGACTGTGCGTAACCCGTCGCGCTCGCCATCGTCACCAGCATTGCTGCTGCGCTCTACAACAGCCTTGGCGGCTTCAATGGCCTTGTTCAGTAGTTGTGGAGCATCATGTGCATTGCTGCGGTACAGATAGTGCAGTTCCTGGGAGAACGGCTCCACCGTATTGCTGAGCGCGTGGCTGATAAAGGCACGTGCACGGAAGTACGCGCGCTCAGTGTACAGAGCAGAGCTGAGTCGCGTCTCGGGCGCCGCGCGCTGGACATCGTAGCCTGCCTCGTTGTAGTAAGGGTCCTTGACGAGCACTAGCCCCATGATGGAGACTAGGACTTGTAGGAGCGTGCTCTTAGCAGGGCTCCAGCTCTCGTTTCGTTCGTCAGTGTGCCATGTGCCTAGTAAACTCAGACAGATCTTGCCATCCTCGTAGAGATTGGGGTTGACGGGCCCATTACCGCTTGTCCAGCTGTGGAAGAATGCCTGAGGCGGCTCCTGGGGGTACGAGGAGCCGAGATGGAAATCGATCACGAAGGGTGCATACTCGTACGGTGTGTCACTTGGCCCAATTATCAGCACCCGGATCAAATCGAGTCGCGATTCCCAAGTCCGGACGAAGATATTTGGCGGCAACGACCCTCGGAGAATCTTATGCTCTTTCCCAATTCGACGCATGAATGCTGATGAGGAGGTCGATGTGTGGTGCAGGTAGTGATGACCGGAAGGTGGGGGGGTGTCGAGGATGAGGAATGGCGCCGGTGCACCATTTGCTGATTCTGTATTGTCTTGTAGTTCGGATGTTGCACCATGTGTGGCGGTGTCGACGACGTCTGTCGCCTCGGTGTTGGCAATAGGATCTGGGGTTGTCTTTGAGGTGTCCACGCCATCGACCGGCTCAAGATCGGGCATCGATATGTCGTCGTCATCATCTTCCTCAGCTTCCTCCTCATCTTCTGTTGACCAGTCTGCCTCATCACCAACGGGTGGCTCCCCTTCCATGCCTTCATACTCGATCCACATTTCGTTGAAAGAAGCAGAGTCAAAGTCAGACATGTCTTCCTCAGAGTCCTCAATTGAGTCGCCATCTAGCTCTTGCATGTTGAGAAACTCGTTGTCCATATCGGTGCTGTAGGCCAGTGTAACATTCTCGTATGCTACGGTGATGTCGACGACGGGATTTGCAGCGCCGAGTCGGACTGTGACTTTGCCATCGAGTCCTAGATCTACCACCTCACCAAACCAAGTGGGACCACTGATGTTTGACAGATCATGCTGGATTCCAGCTGGATGAACCAGAACGAAATCGCCTCTTCTTCGTGTCAAGGCGGGAGAGGAGTATATATCATACAGACTGACATCCTCGGCTGTCTGCGATAGCTCGCCTGTTGTCGCAGGGCGCAACAGATCAGCGCCGAAGAACTTGATGTCGTGATTCTTGAACCAACGCACGCTCGCTATCCGGTCTCGTGACTTCACTTCCTGGACGACGCCCACTCTCGAGGGCTCTTTCATCCACTGGCCAGCTTGATCGGGTTGATTGCTCGCCCTGTCTTCCTTACTACAGATTATTTCCGCTGGCCAAACCTCGTCGTCGTCCTCCACATTCGGATCGGGGATGAGTGACGAGCTCAGATCTTCGGTAACGCTCAGATCCTGCCACTGGACTGTAACCTGAGTGTGTGTCTGCATGACGAGGAACACGTTCATGTCATAACCGAGAGTCTCCGTTCGAGGTAGTCTGGTGACCTTGCCTTGGGGGTATCCGTTCGGTAAGGTATGCGAACCATCGTACTTGACAGCAGCGCCTGCAAGGTCCTTAAACCGTACGCGGTCACCGACTGCTACATCTGTGACGTGGAAGTTGCGAGCTGTTCCGTCAGCCGCCAGCGGGAGAGTTGAGGCAGCGCTAGCAGAAGCATCATAGCGGTAAAAACTTGAGCTTTCGAACTCGTCTCGACCAAGGTTTGCAGGTGGCTCTTCTGCTGCGTATTGGGTATCCTGGGCGCCGATGCTCCTTGCCAGCCACTGGACATCGATCTCAATTGGCCTCGTCTCAACAACCATGCCCTCCGGTTTGACGTTGGGATCAAAAGCTCCGTATCTCCATAGCCCTCGTCGAAGGTTGCCCTTCTTCGTCCTGACAGAGTCGCCCACACTCAGGTGTTCGACTGTGACCTCATCGGTCTCCAATTCTGCGGGGTCCTCAACGACGACGACTGAGTTGTTGGACAGCTTGATGGCCACTTCGTCGTAGACATTCTCGATGCGTCCAACCCAGTCGCCGTAGACGACAATGGCGCCCTCAACAAACTCGTGGACGTTGAGGAGCTCGTTGGCGGGGACACTACGTATCGACAGGTCATCGGTGGTGGCCTGGGTGATCTGGCCGCCCATGAACTGGGCGGCGGGAAAGAGAGTGCAGACTGCTTTCGCGCCGATAACGGTGCCGCTCGTGTGGTCCTCGGCCCTCCTCTTGACGACATCGCCCACATACAGGGCGCGATCAAGCAGCTGCAGCTGTACCTCTGGGATGAGCTCGGTCTTGACTTGTGTTTGCCATGAGACCAGGACGGCACCGCGTGGGGGGATGCCCGTCTTCAGGAACTTGTGGAACTCGGCCAGCGAGATGTCGGTGTGGCGCTCGATGTCCTCGCCATAGTCGCGCTGGGGGCGAGGCTCGTGGGTGTCGACGTCGGTGAAGGAGCGGTCTACGACGCCGACGCTGTACTTGTCGTCCTTGAGGCCGACGGTGTCATCGACGCAAAACACGACATGTTGGGTGGTTTGCATTGGTGTTGCGGCTGCGGGCAGGCTGCGGCGACGGTGTGCGGGGTGCTCTGCAGTGCGCAGGTCGGAGTGCTGGGGCGTGGCGAGGACGCTGGCGGCTGCGAAGAAAGGCACGAGATTGTTCTGCGGCGGCTGAGGCTGGAGCGGCGGTTGAGGCTGCGGCGGTGGGGCGCTGAAGGCTGCGGGGCTCAGGCTGTCTGTCAGGAAGCGGTCCTGGAACAGACGTGACAAGAAGGCTTCGACGATGCCGCGGTCCTGGTCCTGGTCGGCGGGCGAATCAATAGAGTGTGTAGGTGAGGGGAAACCGTCGCTGTGCTCGACATGGCTGTCGCCGTCGCTGTCCATGGCACACCTGTTACTCAGCGCTGCACGTCTCGCCAGGCAGCATGTGAAGAAAGAGCGCGAAGGGCGGATAGGGCTTAGCTTACCGATAGCCCCCGCCGTGCGTCTGGCACCTCCGCCTTGCCCGCAGCAAGCAGCAAGCAGCAACAGCGCTACTGTACCTACCTACCATACGCGGTAATACGTGGAGCCCACGGTCGAGCGAGCTGTCTGACGCGTGACCACATACCGGTACCTGAGATACCTGCCCAGGTACAGCCCACCAGCCCACCCGTGGACGCCCGCTTAGCATTGCCCAACATGGCCGACTCTCTCTACGAGCTGCTTGCGCCCTACTTCGACGCCCACGATGCACAGCTGCGGCCCTCGCCCACCGACGCGGCGACCAATGCCTACCTCGCCCGACTGACCACCCTCCCGCTCGAGGCCCTGACGTCCTCCGAGCAGCAGTCGCTGGCACAGAGCTCGCAGTCTGTCCTGCGCTCGCTGCAAGCCCTGTCCAAGCGCTCCCACAAGCCCATCATCTCCTCAACCGACCACCTGCTGCACCTCCGCGACACGCTGCCGCAGATTGCCCAGAATGCAGGCAGCATACAGGCCGAGCTGCCCAAGCTTGAGACTGCTGCACAGGCGTTCGCAGACAAGTACAGCAAGAGCAGTGACAATGCCATTTTGGAAAGACGGAGGAAGGCCATGTTGCTATCGCGCAACATCGACCGCGTAGCAGACGTGCTGGACCTGCCGACCTTGCTGTCGTCTGCAATATCTTCCTCAACAGCTGCCTCTCAAGCAACGTCGGGGGCCAGCTCCGTCACCACCAATGCCCACCACGCCTCTGCGTTGGACCTCCACGCCCACATCAAGCGCTTGCACACCCTGTACCCGGACTCGCAGCTCATCTCGTCCCTTGCGTCCCAGGCTGAGCAGGAGATGAAGACGATGACCACGAACCTCATCGCCTCGTTGCAATCACAAGGCATCAAGCTAGCAGGTGCCATGCGCACAGTTGGGTGGCTGAGACGTGTCGCCCCTGAGCTCGACGAAGCGTGGTCGTCAAAGCAGACCGGCATTGGCAGTGGTGAGGGCAGCCTGGGCGCCCTGTTCTTGGTGTGCAGGCTGGCTTGTCTCGAACAGATGCTCGGCGCGCTTGATCCTCTTCGCGAGCTTGCCGACCAGGAGACGGATCGACGGTTAACCGGCAACGTAAAGGCTGATGGCGGTTGGGCCGCCGGCCAACAGACCGAGAAATACCTGAAGAAGTACCTCGAGGTCTTTCGCGAGCAGAGTTTCGCCGTCATTTCCATGTACAAGAGCATCTTCCCATCCGCGCTACCAGCTCCCAGCCAGGACAATGCCGCCCCCGCCGTCAAGCCCACGTCCGAGTCAAACCTACTCCAGCCAATTCCCTCGGCACTCGCAACCTTTCCCCTACACTTGGTAGAGATCTTGTTCGATACACTGCGCGAGTACCTGCCCAACGTCCAAGACCGACCGGCAAGAGACTCGCTCCTCACTCAGGTTCTCTACTGCGCTGGCTCCCTCGGCAGACTGGGCGGTGACTTCAGCATGATGATTGCGCTACTGGAAGAGGACCTGCAGGCCGAGCTGGCGCAGCAAGATAGCGAGGAAGAGGAGTGGGTCGAGGTTATGAAGAAGCACCGCGTGCAAGCTTCGAGACTGGAATTGCTCGCTTCTGGTGTAGGAACTGGTCGAACTAGCACTCCCGTTGAACGAGTCGCCAGTCCTCTGAAATGAGGTTCTCATCTTGATTTGCCTGACTATGACCACGGGAAGAGCATTGAATACTAGGCCACTGCCACTCATGTCAGCGATATGCTGTCTGTCTGCGCTCTCATCCCCTATTGCGCCTTTGCCAGGTCTGCGGAGCAGCTTGGCTGGATACAAGATCGAGCAGACTGGACTTCAAATAGCCTCCTGGATTTCCACAGCAAAACCAACAGCATCAACGGCTTAGCTTATAGCAAGTCGAGTCCTCTCAACCACCAGAACGACTGCACGCAACAATAAGGCGCAGTATACACATCAGTCCTCCCCATACCGTGCAGCTGGCCACCTACCTTAGTCACCCCTCACTCATCCCTCTACAAGCACCATATACCCGCATCCAAAGTCAGCCTCCCACCCTCCAAACAAGCCTCCAAGCTCGCCCTCCCCCACCCCTGCCCATCTGATGGTCACCAGAAAACCGAGCGAGCAAAAAAAAAGGGTCTTGCCGCGACTCGAACGCGGGGCCTCTCGCAAGTTATACTTAGGATCCCTAAGCGAGAATCATACCACTAGCTGGTCGGTTGTTAGATGCTGATCTTCGTAGAACATGTTGTAAAGGGGAACTTACACCACAAGACCGGAGAGATTGTGATGGGTGTATCACGTGATTTTGATAAAAATAATTGAGTTTAGTATGAATATAGCTGTGGGCTGGAGAGAGGCAGTACCCTGCGGGCAACGCCCTAGGTTTCAGAATTATATGGGCTATGGCCCATGTCTTCTATAACCCAGCCTCCCAAAGAGGGAGGGAGGGAGGGGGGACACAACAGGGGAAAACGGCGCTGAGCGGGCAGTAGTGGGGGTATAGATTGTGGATGAGAAAGTAAACACATACCTCTGAGAAATATTGAAGATGTCGATACAATGATGTGGAAGCTGTAGACTAGGAGAAAGGGATGACGTGTGGAGCTGGTGCTCTTGTACCGCCGGACGTTGCTTGCTGGAAAAGACATCAAGAGACGCTTCAGATGGGATTATCTTCAGCAGAGTCGTGTGGGTCTCTGCTTTCTGTTAAGATATCCATGATCTATGTACCGCACCATCCTGAAGCGTTTCTGCTTCCAGGGTAGGTACGAGCGATGTGTTTATCGTCCTGATTGGGACTAGTATGTGGTCTGGGAGGTCGCCGCTGCTGCATGTCGAGAGGCAATGTTATGAACTCCCACCACGCGATCAACACTCGTCAACTTCGAGCAAGGATATCGGGAATTTTTACGTTGCGTGTATTTTCTGCAATGACCACCAGGGTCTGAAAAGACGCAGTAATAGGTATGTGGGTTCCCGCACTGTCTTAGCGAGGAGACGCGGTGGGCGTCAGCCTGCGTGCGTCTGCCTAATCTGAACAACATCATCGCGCCTGCACACTTGTATAATTGGCATGTTCCAGGAAAGCAATAGGATGAAAGCACGTGATGAATTCTCCGACACGAAGGCCAACAGCGACGGTGTTGCTGGAATATACAATCCACTCCCGCAAGGCGACTACCTGAGACTCATCGTACTACACCCCGGAAATAACGACGATGAGATTGAGTGTGAACTAGAAATTGAAACTCACAGGTGCGCTAAGGACAGATATGCCGCAATGTCTTATGTCTGGGGCGATCCTCGGGATACAGTCGACATCCTCTGTAACCAACGCATCGTCCCAATAACCCGAAGTCGTCAAGGGGCATTGCGGCAATTTCGTCATCCCCGCACCACCAGAACACTGTGGTCAGATGCTCTCTGTATCAATCAAGGAGACCTTGCCGAGAAAAGCGAACAAGTAGACAACATGGGACGGATATACCGAAACGCGATGAGAGTTCTAGTGTGGCTCGGCGACGATACAGAGTCTATCGCTACAGAAGTCTTCAAGATGATTACAGAGATATATATCTATTGTGGTGAGTTGTTCGTGCAGCACGACTGCCATTATTATTCCATGCCACGGCTAGAAAATCCGCATCCGATACCGGTAAATAAAGCTCCTTGGACGCAGCTAAGCAAACTTTTATCCCTCCCATGGTTTAAATGGGTATGGACTGTACAAGAGTGCGCATTAGCCAAAGAGTGCCGTGTATTCTGGGGTGTCTGCGATATCGACATTGCAGACGTCTTTGAGATCTCACTATGGTGCGCATACTATACTGATCTGGTGTCACTGTTGACTAAACACGGTTTCATAACTTTTGACCGGCCGCTATCTTAATTTCAGTCCATACATTGCTACTACAAAGGGCGGGACAGATGGCAAGAGTCCAGGCCTGGCTTAAAATTTGAAGCAACCAGGTGGGCTTTGTCAACATTCGGGAATGTTTTACGGGCCGGGTCGCTGCTCGAAGCTACCGATCCTCGCGACCACATCTCCGCTTTCCTTGCTTGTTCCTTGGGTCTGACGAAAGATAATCAGCCAATAATTGATGCCAATTATTTCCTATCTGAAGAAGAGCTCTGGTATCAAGTTGCATGTAGCCTAATCAGGTGTCCTTCAAAGGGTTCATTGCTACTAAACACTGTAGAACATGAAGTGGGGCTTCCATCTTCCATACCGACCGTCCGTCATGGGTTACCTGCTGGAGCGAGCCCGAAAGAAAGCTCATGTTGGCGGGTAAGAACTGTCTTCATTCCGCCGGAGGCCCTTCCGATCATTTTGAAGCAACGCCTAGGCATGGAAAAATGCTTGAGGTGCTTGGCTCTGTGTTCGACTGTATCGCTTGGGTATCCACACCTTCCCAGAACGAAGAATTCACATTCGGTGGCTTCCAGGACCCGAACACCATCACCCACGCGCAGCCAGCTATTGACCGATTTTAGCAAGAGACATTGGCAGCAGCTGAATCACTAGGCTGCAAGATTGACCAAGATACCTTTGCCATGGCTTTGATGATGTCTGACTGTTTTGAGAGTGAATCACAGGGACACCTTCAGACTTTGCTAAAGGAGTAGTATTGCAGAGATGCGCGCACCGAATGCAAAAAGAAACAGTCTACAGACGAAGGGACCGCGGCCGAGGCAGAGTGCGATAACTTCGCACTTCAGGCGATGAAGTTCTTGAACTGGAGCGCCAGAGATAAGTGTCTTTTCTTGACCAGCAAAGGCAGGATCGGGCTCTGTAGCGCGACTGTAGTCGCAGTTGGCGATCTGCGTTGTATATTGGCAGGAGCGCCAGTTCCTTTTCTCCTCACGCCAGCTACTTATCAACGGCACAAACTGGCCGAGGAATGTTATGTCCATGGAGTCATGCATGGCGAGCTTTTGGATGAATGTGAATTCGGATCGATCTTTCTGGAGTAGAGCACTGAACAGGTACCCTGAGGCACTAAGGCACGCGGCGAAGGGTGCAAAACATATATCTTTCGTGTATCAGTATCACGAGCTGGTAAAGTGTGAAGCATGATCGAATTTTAACCGTTCTCACTACGACAGTTTTCGATCTCACCCTCGTACTTCCATTGTCACAACCTTTTGAAACTCGGACAAGTAAGAAACACTTGAGAAAAGATGGGTGATCAAGCAGTTTTATAGGTGGCGATAAACATGCTTAGACTGGCCTGCCTCTATCAGCAAAGCTGTTTTCAACATCTCAATCTATGGTGGTATAGCATTGCATACGTCAAACATCGTTGGCATTCTCACTAATCCTGAAGAGTCTTTTTTTACGTGCTGACCACACATCACACTATCCCTGACTCGTATCCACAAACAGATGAAGACAATGACTACATCACCATCTCTTGCTCATCCCAAGTAGGCCGCGATCCTGCGGCATGCTCAACCAACAGTAGACATATCACATATCGTACAAGACGCTTACGACTCAACACTACAACAAAAAAGTCGAGTACCGCCGCGACTTCATCGTCGTCGCAAGACCTTGACAGGCCAAGGGCTTCCACGAACGGGTCGTGTTTGCGCCGAAAGAGGGGGAAACGCTTCGTCATCGTCGTCCTGTGCGTTCATCAGTGCTGACTCCTTTCCGAACAGTTTCCAACTCACCGTCTGAGCCGGCACACCACGGCGTGTCGGTGATCCTGCTACTACGGCTTCTGGGCGCTTTGGAGCCGGATGTGGAACCGAGTGAGACTTGTCGTTCGCCGGAGTGCGGGATCGAGACCGCATGCGAGGTGCATTTGGATCGGGTGTCCTACTGGAGTGAGACTGGCCAACATCGTAAGCGGCATAAGGGTCTTGAGGGTATCCAGAAGGTGACAGCTCTTCAAGTCGCTGTGTGACAGCTGCAATCAGATCTTCAGTCACTCGCAACGGGTTGCTGCACTCCTTTTTCTCTGCCTCGGCTAAGAAGAGATCATTGCGCCATCGCTGGGCTATCATATCCAATCGGTCGGCCGCTGTCATCTGTTCTACATGATTCAGCACAGAAACACCGGCTTGGGCGACGTCGTGGGACTTGTCAGTCTCCTCGCTCTTCGCGGCGTGCAGCGCCTGGGCTTGGAGATCCTGCAGTTGGGCCTGAGCGTGAGATAGATCCGCCTCAACGGTGACCAGCTTCAGCTCGCAGTCTTCCTTGTCCTGGCGTATCTGCTCGTAGCCTTGCTCCGTTGCGACCGTGTCCGCCCGAAGCTGCTTGCAGGTTGCGTCCAGATCCGAGTGGCGAGCGGCTAGCGCGTCGCGTTCGCGTGTGACGTTCTTGATTGCCTCCTGTAACTGAGCTAGAGATTTCTCTGCAGCGTCGACTCGCTTTGCTTTGGCTTCGATGTCAGAGATGTATGCAGCTGATTTGGTCTTCTCTGACTGTAAGCGCGCCGCTACTTGCGCCTCGATATCGCTGGAGTACTTCTTATGCATTGAAATGCGTTCAAGGTCGATGAGCTTCTGTAGTTTCTTGTTCTCGATAGAAATGGTGCTCAGCTTGGAGGCTGACTTCTCCTCTGCTCGCCGCAATGTGGCTAGATCAGCAGTCAACGTGTTAATCTTGGATTGGAGACGGGCGACTCCTTTAGTTGCATTCAGCAGCGATGGGAGGTTCCTAGGAAGGTCTCCATCTGGGTCAATCATCTTGAGCACCTGCTTGATAGGGTGCAGAAACTGTATGGTAGCCCGAACGAAATCCTCGCATTGATGGCTAACCTCAAGACGTAGTTGCTTCCCCAAGCCGGAGATGATCTCTGTGCAATATTCAAGGTCCTCCAAAGACTGTGGTTTAGCCTTCGCTATGGCTTCGTCGTCTTCCTTCAACACGGCTTCCAGGCCGCTCAGACGGTTCTCTAATACGCTCAGGTAGCTCTCGCCAAGGAGGCGGACCGCATGGTTCATGGCCACACGATAGAAGACATCCATTACGACTGCTTGGAAGGCCCGAAGCTCCATTAACAGTAAACCTAGCGACTCGTCGTCCAGCTGAAGATACGATTGTGCTCCATCTACGAACTCGCGCGTCATCCGCTTCTCGTCATAATCTGGGCACACCAGACTACGTGCAGCATCAAGCTCGGTATTCCTGAGCGCGAAAGCGATGTTGTCGAAGGTATTCCGATCTGACTCTTCTGACTCTTTCGACGATAGATGCCGTTTGGTGGCCTTGGTTGTAATTTCCACGCCCCGGAGACCTTTCAGTGCCTTTTCGACCGCAGTGCCAAGGAAGGAGACGACGGTTTCTTTGTCCATGGAGAATGGCTGCTTGCTGGAGTCAAGTTGAGTGGTTGACTCTGCACTGGATGACAGCTCCTTTAGGCGGTGTCCTGAAGCCTTCTCGAAGGCTTCTTTTGTGACTTTCTCGAACGTCTCTTTCGTGACTTTCAGTGGTCCTTGTTCGTTTTTGCCTGCTTCGGTCCCAGTATCTGGATCATCTATCGTCTGCGTGACTAGTGATTGCCACAGCTTCAGAGCGTCAATCATCTTTTTGAATGCTTCGCTGGGCGGATCGCCGCTCTCGGACAGCATTGGATGGCCATCGAATTGTTGCACCCATTTGCTCACTAGCTCCATGCCTGTATCCCTCACATCGACACGTGGATTGTCCAGCAGAAGACAAGCAGCGAGCGGAATGGCCGTATCGCTGAGTAACTCGATCGAGAAGCTCTTGGCCTGCAGCCTACGGACAACTCGCAGTATACGGCTGGCTTGACTTGGTTGGTTGTAATATGTCATTAGCTCATGCCTGAAGCCCCGTAACTGAGTAAGACTCGAAGTCTCAGGATTGTCCGCGGTCGAGGTGCCGTTATCGATCTGGTCAGCAGTATGCATGGACTGCTCTATATCGATGGTTTCTTGAAGACACTCCAACAGCATATTAACCATAGAGCCAAGAGCAATGCGATCTAGGGCGTTGGCGGCAGTCATTGTTGTGTGAGTGGTAGGCTTGATCTGGCAGTCAGCTGCCAGAGTCGTACCTTTGGAGGGTTGGTGTACAAGTTGAGTCAAAAGGTGGTTGAGGAAGCTGAGAGAAGTCGAGACGGTCTGCGCGTTATTTGTTTGTTGTGGGGAAGCTTGTCAACAAGCTGGGACAAACTTTCACTCAGCTCCTCCGAACCCAGTGTATGGATTTTCACTACGCTTGACTCTGAGACCGTTTTACTGCACGAGCTCCAAAGAAAGACTTGTTCTTCATCGCGTAAATGTTAAGATTTCTACATTTTTGAATTCATCTCAATTGTCAATTTCAGGGTCGACCACGAGTATCTTCTAAACGGCTTACTAGTGTAATATGCTCGCGTTGGAGTCACGCTATCGACGTCTACAGACAATAGCAATAACAAGAAGAGCTTTACATGCAATGTGATCGGACTGCTTGCCTGTGTTGCTCAAGTGCTAGATGAAAGGCGGTGATGCTGCATGTTGCGAATGCTCAATGAAGTTCCATTGGTGAAGTCAGGTATTTTAAGGCATACATTGCTCTCAACAAGAAGTTACTCAATATATACAAAAAAAAAGTTCCATACTGAAGCACAAGCCCGCTGTGTCCTACAAGTACTTTGCGAACCTCGTCCTGCTTGCCCACCCCACAGCCTTGATCTCACGTTTGCCCATCAGGCTCACGCTCTGAGCGTAGTTGCTTGTGCCCTTGCTCGGCTCAGCATCGGCAGACTTGCATGTGGGCTTCGTCCCATCCTTGCCTTTGCTGCCATTAACAGCCGCAAAATGCTGCTTCTCCTTTGTGGTCGCGATCATGTTAGTCGCCGCATCAAGTGTCCATCCATTGATGAAGTCGCCGTGCGAGCACCACGAAGGTCCGCACGACAACTTGCCGGGAAAGTTACCGTTCCAGCCACCTGGCAGCACTTTGCGCAGGTCGTAGCGGACGGAGAAGCGGAGCTGAGGCATGCTCTTCATACCCTTAGGGCACCAGTTGGGAGTTCCGTTGGCGCGGTTCTTGTAGCCTGTCTCAAGGGTCTGCTCGTTGACGCAGTTGGGGAAGAAGAGAAGCGACTGAAGGTGGGTGGAGCACGTCTTGCTGGGGAAGCCCGCAGCGTCGAGCGACGAGGCGGCGTCGCCTTCGCAGAACCAGGAGATCTTGGCGTCTGCTGGCATACCTGTCTGTGTTGTTGCTTTCGCGTCGCCGGCAACCATTTTCAGGTTCTGCGGAATGGCGACTTCGGCAGGTGTTTCACCTAGGTTGTAGTATGCGCTGAAGCGCATCACGGGGATGGGTTCGTATGTCTTGCCATCTTTGGTGTACAGAGGCGTGGGAATCCAATAGACAGACAAGTCATTGGGATTCTCTGCATTGGTGCAGCCAGATTGCAGCTCGGCCGATGTCTTGGTGGAAGCTGTTACGGCATCCGAGCCGAAGAAGGAGTGTAGATGGGACTCGCTGTAAGAGCCTGGAAACACAATAGGGTCGATGTTCTTAAGCATAAAGGGTGTTGCGACGTTGACTTGCGTGTACGCGGTGGCGAGCTGGGCGAGCAGGCCTGCGCTCAAGATGAAAGTGCTGGAAGGAGACATCCTGTGTCTGTTGTTTAAAGCGAATGTGAGGAATGTAAAGAATGGATGTTTGATGAAACGAATGGAGCAAGTGACCGGAGCTGCTGGAGAGTTGCAATGCATTCGCATGTCGGGTGTTTATATTCTTCAGGATCTGACCATCTCCCGCGCCACATCAAACACTTCCTTCCCCTTTCGTCCCGTTCCTCCTTACTCAGTTTCATGATTCCTTATCCCGTTCGCTTATACCAGCATATCTACTTTCGAACCCGCATGAGCATGTCACCAATCTGTCACCCCAGCCGAGAGAACGGCCCATTGCGGCTGCCCAGCGCTTTTAAAATCTCGCTGCAGCTCCACCAGCATGAACGCAGAACGTCGGAAGATGGAGCGAAGGGAAATTACCTGATCCGATTGGCCACCGTTGCGGCCTAAAACACTAGCTCCCGTCTTGACAGATGTGAAACTCGATTCGTGGATCCCACTCATTTCGTTTCAAACGCCAAGATGGAATACGGCCTGGTTTTCTCCGTTGCTCTGTGCGCATAGTGGCTGTCAAGAGTGGCTGTTCGGCCGCCAAACACGATCTACTGTGTATGATGGTAAGGGAATTGATCGTAGAGGAAGACATGAACTCGGTGAGGCTGAGGTGTAGGAGCTGTGCTGAGGAACGGCGATGCGCCTGCTCAAGAGCTGGTGATTACGGAATCCGATGCAGTGTGGTGACACGCTCTTGCATGAGCAGACTAGGTATGTGTATCAACACGAATGACTCAAGCCTTCGATTACAATTCACACATACTAATCCCACATTGCTCTGAGGAGCCCGTCTACACATTGACCTTCTCGAATCTCATGCCGTCGTTCAAGTCACACCTCTCCGCCTTCCAGCTATCCTTGAAGTAGTACTCGCGGGGCTTCCAGGGCCCTGAGCTGCCACAGTTGGGCATCTTGTCCGCACTAGCCTTGACATATGTGCTACTCAGCGGACTCACGCTCTGAGGATTTTGCTTCTCTTGTTCGCTGATGGTGGGAATCGCGGCCGTGTATCCGTTTTGGTTCATGTGCTTGATGACTCTGCAGAAGAGACGGGATGCGGTATCTGATCCCAACGTCCAGGAGGCGTTCCAGTACCCAATGATCTGGCCGAGATTGGGTACGTTGGACAGCATGGCAAAGTGCCACATATACTCGCTGGGGACGTCAACTTTCTTGCCATCAACAGCAAGGTCAATTCCACCAAGGAATCGCAAATTAAGACCCGTAGCAGTGATAATAATATCGGCGTCTAACTTCTCGCCACTGTTTAGCAAGATGCCGTCACTGACCACATTCTGGATAGTATCTGTCACAATGCTTGCACGATTGCTATGCAAGCATTTGAAGAAGTCACCGTCAGGGCACAAGCAAAGTCGCTGCTCCCACGGGTTGTAACCAGGCTTGAAATGAGGATCAATCGGAAAGTCGGCAGGTAGTTGCTTCTTGGTAGCGCCTCGAATGAATTTGGCAGCGGCATTGGGGAAGTTTATGCAGAAGTAGTAGAGCAGGATGGGTACAAGGGTAAATTGGAAGCCTATTAGGTGTAAGTAAGATACTTGTGAGAAATGAAGAGGTGCACGTACGCTTCCACTTCAGCACCATCCACTGCGGTAGCATTTTCTGCCACCACGGCGGTGTCGAATCGTTGCCTGGCTGCGGGAGACCCAAGATGTAACTTGGGCTGCGCTGCAGTTGGGTCACGTGTCCTACACCGCCCTCGACGAGTGCAGGAAGTAATGTGATAGCTGTTGCACCACTGCCAATGACCACAACCTTCTTGCCCTTGTAGTCCAGATCCTCGGGCCAGAATTGAGGATGCACCGTTTGTCCCTTGAAGTTGTCCGCAAGTCCCGGAATATGCGCAAACATCGGCTTCTCATAGCTGTAGTACCCCGTGCCCAGAATCATCCACTTGACCCAGTATATGACTCTCTCCTTCTTCTCACCGCGACCGACATCGACTTGCACCTGCCATCGCTGTTGCTCCGAGCTCCAGTCCGCACTTGCGACTTTCTGGTTGTACCGTATGCGTTCCTCAATGTCGAACTTCTGCACCGTCTCCCGCAAATACGAGAGGATGTTGTCGCCCGTCGCAATGGGGTTGCGCGCTTTCCATGGGTTGAATTTGAAGCCTAGGGTATGTAGGTCCGAATCGGAGCGCACTCCAGGATACGTGAACTGCGACCATGTGCCGCCCAGCTCGTGGCGACCCTCGAGGATTGCGTACGAGGAGGTAGGAAGCTCGGTTTGCACGCGGTAGGCGGCATTGACTCCACTAATGCCTGCGCCGATAATGAGCACGTCGAGATGTGTCTCATTGTCAGCGTAGCCTGCCGTGTGCTTTTCAGTGGCGTAGCCGCTCATGCTGCGCGCTTAATCGATAAATTCCCTGTCGATGCCAATGCTGACTGCAGGATGTGGAGATGCGGGAGGATTTGTATGGAATGTCGTGAACAGGGGTGAAGAACTCAAGATATCGGGTGCAAATTGGGAGGTACCGAACAATGGGCAACTCCTGGACTACATATGTTGTACCCTTCGGCACTGTATGTCATGTTACAGCCTACCGGGACTTGTTGCACCCGCAACCAAGACTTCCGAGCCCGATGGCAATTAGACTGTTTTACGCGTATTGACGTGCGACGTGTTTGTGGGAAATCGTCATTGCTCGATTTCCTTGCCTTCGGTGCCGAGGTAGCTACCCATTCGGGTATGGCGGCGCTATATTGGCCGCAATCGGCCTGGCGCAATGTCTATGGGTCCAACAACTTGCGACGATCTTTGGAGAAGGTAGCGACATCTATTATGTACCTAGGCTTCGTTACGTGTGAGTTCCGAGAAAGGTTTGAACTGTCATTTCTCGGCTCCCGACGACCGAACGAGGTCGCCCTTCTTCCCAGTTACTCCAGGCACATTATCTTTGACTGTTTCGTTATATCGATGTTTAATGTTGATTTCTTCGTAAGGAAATAACTCATCGACAGAACCAAAGTTCCGGCCCAAGCATACAAGCTACTATTGTATGTAAGATCCTCTTCCCGCTTTTACGCTGCACGGCATTAGATGGAAGTTAATAGCAAAGCTTAATCGCATTACCGCGACCTAGCGGGCGAAACAGTGTTGGGGACTGCTTTAACATTATATAGTAACTCACTACACTTCTCGACATACAGATAGAATTAAGTATCAGAGTTATACGCAATGACCACAGGTATATACATGATTTCGCATCGTCTGCACATGTACATAGCTCGTCGCTTCTAGTTTTGAAAAATTGTCGTCTTAAACCCGCGTTCTCAGAAACAGTTAGGTGCCAAATTGAAGTTATATCGAGAAATTCCCCTTTCACCAGCAACAGCATTCTGAGGGTGTTGTATCAGTCCCTAATCGGATTAGCGCTACACCTAGCGTAGGGGTCCTTCATGTGCTGTCTGTGACGGCATGTTGAACAATCCATCTACATTCACAATACTTCTTCTTATTGCTGCTGTGACAACGAACTACTGAAATCATGCTCATACATATGCGACGATTCGGTAATGCGTTCGATGACAGCCATACGGATCCTAAGGGTGTCTTCGCCGCGAGGTTCAGTATTCCCTATATCTGCTCGGTTCCTGCATTTGCTTGATGTCTCATAAAAATGCGATGTTAAAGCTGAGCCTATATTCGACTACTGCAAGGGTGGCCATCATCCGATACATTTAGGCGACACCCTGAATGAAGGTCGATACGAGATATTGCATAAATTGGCTTGGGGCGGCTGTTCAACTGTTTGGGCTGCACGCGACCACAAGTACTCTATCTACTCGTTATAACGCACATCAAACTTACTCTCTTCCAGGACGCACAAGTATGTCGCAGTAAAGGTACTCATATCGGAGCACGACAGCACAAGTCGAGAGTCCGCAGCTTTATTAGCCCTTGCAGCGGCTCAGATTGACCATCCTGGCAAGGAACATGTGACGACCATGCAAGATTGTTTTGAGATTCGTGGGCCTAACGGTGTACACGAGTGCTTTGTCACGGAGTTGCTGGGGCCAAGTTTTGCGCGTCACCGCGATATGTGTTGTGACAATGGGAGGCTTCCGGGCAAGGTTGCGAAGAAGGCTGCAGAACAGGCTCTGCTCGGTCTATCGTATCTGCATGCACAAGGAATAGCACACGGAGGTGAGTTCATTCGCGAGATTCGGTATTGATCACTGATACCTACGAGACTTACATTTTTGGAGTTTGTCCTTGACAATCCCTTCAGTACATGGCTTAAGCAATGTACAGCTCAACAAAGCTCTGGGCGAACCAGAAATCGGGGTTATTCACAGGACAGACATACGACCACTCGAATCCGGTATGCCGCAGTACGTTGTGCGACCCTCGGTGGTGTCTGGAATTCCCTACGATGCTACCAAAATCATCGATCTTGGACGATCTTTCCACACGACTGACGTGCCTCCGTTCTTTCACACTCCACTTTTTCTTCGTGCGCCAGAGATTATCTTCAAAGACAAAGTGGACCTCCGCATTGATCTTTGGAGCATGGGCTGCATGGTACGTTTCCGCCACTACACCTGGGACATGACTTATGTATGAGACAGATCTTCGAACTTGTCATCGGCCGACCGCCGTTCGACAGTGTAAACACCAGACCCACAAGCCTTGTTAGCCAGATGATGGATCTGACGAGTGATGCGCTACCTAAGCGGCGGGAGTACCATTGGCCGGCTACAGAGGCCGCATCTATGTCTGATAGCGAGGGTCATACGCTTCAAAGTTGGTTGGACAAGGTTTATTTTGATAAAAGAAAGTGCCAAGATCTCAGCCAAGAGGGCATAGAGAAAGTCGGAGAGATTTTGAAAAGGTTGTTGGTGTTTGAGCCGGGCAGTAAGGCAAGTGCAGCCGATGTGCTGAGAGACCCTTGGTTCCATGATGAGTATTGAAATCGAGCTTTCACCAAAAACTCAGGATCAGAGCGTTGTCTATAACTGGCCTCCCTACTCGCTTGCCAATTAACGCAAAGTGTATTGTTGCAGCCGATTGACATCGTCAGCATGTCAAGTTGCCCAGATGCAGCAGCGGATCAGACATGATACCATTTTGCCTACGATATAGCTATCAAGATATTGTTCAGGCAAAGAAGGAAACGCGATAGGCTGACAGCAACAAGCAAGAGGTCTTTTCGGCTCGTGATACTATCTGAAGTACTCTGTGCTACTGACCTCAGAACAGATCCACCTCCAGCCCAAGTACAATCTACAAAGCATATTGCTGATTCACTGGCACAGGCAGGATATATAGGATCATGTTCATCTCGAAAAGCGAACTACTTGAGATTATTCCTGGTTCCGTCGTTCAGGGTTTTGACTACAGATAAAGAATGTCGATCGGAGTCTCTGGTCTGATGTTTGCCCACATTTCTTCGATCATTGCGGCGGCATCGTCGCTGAGCGGTCCCAAATTCAGGTCGGACAGCGTATTTTCCAGCTACTTTAAGCTACCTGCACCGACCAAGACACCATCTCCGTACTTGGTGCCACTGGGTAAGAGTGCGGGCACCAGCTACTATGGTGATCGAGTTAAGCAAGATTATACGGTAATTGAACTTCGCAGCTTGCTTGCCTGCTCTCCAAGTACTTGTGACGGAGTGTGCAGATCATTGATTGTGCACTGGTACAGAATCCTGCAGCCTACTGCATATGTGCTTTCTGAGGCAGTCAATTACCTCAAATTCACGCGGGCTGTACACACCAAACAGACTGGTTGTTTTCGATAGCATATGCATCTTGCTTGACACTAATACATGCCGCAGACTTAGGGTATATCGAAATTCACTATAAAGGTGCTAGATCCGTTGCAAATTCACAGTGTTATCAAACAAGTCAATATCATTGTGGAATAAAGATGTGAAAAAAAGAAAACTTACTTTCCTGCTAAAGAATAGAAGCACACCTCTATTATAGTTTCCCAACAATTTTGCTGCCGATCTAGCAGCGCTGCAGCAAGAGCAAGGGGAAACTCAATTTGTGTGTATCATCGACGAGTCTAGTAAGGCGTTCAGGAAACTGGAACCATCTACAAAGGCAAATAACCTCTACACGCTCTGGAAAACAACTGGAAGCATGAAGAAGCTCTCAGGCATTACCGAAACGCCATGAAGATCTGAGAAGACTAATTTGAGGAGACCACCTTACGGACTCCTTTTTGCTATTACACTGCGGCCGAAACGTACAAAAAATACAGGCAAAAGTCCAAGAAGCACTAGGATTAGCCAGATATATAGTTGTGGATCAGTGACATCTCGCTACCAATATCTAACAGACGATAGTTCGACAAGCTGTTGGCCGAGTGTAAGGACAATGATGTCGCCGAAGCCACAGTTGCTCGAGCTCTATGTTTCAAGTCGCTTGTCTTGCGCAAGGATGGTGATGCCTACAGAGCAGATGATGTTTAGCAAGAAGCTCATAAGCTCCGTGACAACCTGCTTAACCATCACCTACCAGAAATGGCTCAGGAAGTCGAAGACCATGTTCTCGAGAACCCGATAATTGTATTTGATCATATGACCATTATTGACCAAGGTCGTTCGAATATCGGCAAGCTATAGGAACAGAGAGACAGAAACCGGTCTCGGATCATGGGAAGTCCCTGACATAGATTTCGATTAGGGACTGGGATGCGACACAATACATTGAAACACATTCACAAGTAATTCTATACAACTATCCTCTAATTGGCATTGTTACAGTAACACGGCACTCACACCTTACACAAAGAAACAGCAGCATCCATCATATCTTTCCTCGCCTTCAGAACTTCACAGGATTTCCTTCACCCTGTGCATATTCCTCTGCAATCTTTTTCGCCTCTTTACTCTTCTCCGGCCAGGTCGTCCTCTTCCTCGCCCTGACATAAAGATTCATGGGCCTGATCAGCTGGAACTCCGGATCGTATGTAACCGCCTCCTCGCCCTCCTTGCTGAACTCATACCGGTATACAAGCTCAGGAAGTAAGACTTTTACTTCGCCCAACGCAAAATTGAACCCAATACAACTCCTTGGTCCTGTGGCGAACGGCATATAACTGTTCTTTGGACGATTTGAGACCTCGTCTGTACCCCAACGATCTGGGTCAAAGCGGTCAGGATTAGACCAGATAGCTGGGTTATTGTGAATCGCGTGGAGAGCGCAGATTACAACTGATCCTGCAGGAAGCTTGTAGCCCCCAGGTACAATGCAATCAACTTTGGCAGTGCGGCCAGGCTGGAAAGACGGGTTGTGAAGACGTTGAGTTTCCTTGACGAATTTATCGAGGAAGGTAAGGCCATCAGAAAGCTCGGGTGTCCACTTTGTATTCTCATTCACGCCTGCGTCAACGAGTTCTTGCACAAGGCGGTCTTGGTTGCCTTCATAAACACACAAACTGTAAATTAACCAAGACAGAAGAGATGATGTAGTCGTGAAGCCTGCACCAGAGATGGGTAGCATGTTTGGAATCTGATGGTCGATCAGTGATTGACCATGGAAGTGAAATCCCAAGATACTCACAACAAGCTCTCGAGGCAGCTTTTTCCCATGATCATCTGTCGCGCGTTTAAGATAGTCAACGACACAGCTTGCGCCCAGCGCTGCTGACTGCAAAGGCAGGTCTTCATCAGTATCTCCCTTTGGCGCGTTGTCGATAGCTGTCATTGTAAGTTCCTGACTTTTAGCTACTCAGAGTGACTTACCTTCGTTCAGTATTCCCCAAAGTCTCCCTTGGATGTGGCTCAACTCGTACGCCGACGTTCCAGGTAGCCACCCTAAGCTCGCGTACCAACTCCCTTTACTTGTGACCTTTTTGTTCAAGCTCAAGCTCTGCGCGATCAACACCACAAGTGGATTTAAAGGAGAGTCTGGGTCATCGAAATGATGCGCATCGTACCCTAATGCAAACTTGAACACCGTTTGAGAGGCGAGCTTGAGCATATACTGATACACATTCCAAGCCTCATCCTGCTCGTCTAGCTTATCGAAAACTTTGAACGAGTCTTTGACGCTAGCTTCCATCAATGGAGTGTAGTGGCGGACAGCCTTGGGTGACATGGCGGGTGGAATAAACTTGTGGGCTGCGCGCCATGCATCTGTGTCTGTGTCGCCAATGAACAAGGCCCGGTTATCTTTAATGCCAGCCAGTGGATGCTCCGGAGTGATGTATTTACTGAAGAATGCAGATTCTTGAAATGCCACCGTCGCGATCTTCGGATCGTTCGTAAGATAATTCTGTTTCCCCATAGTTTCGTACTTGATGAGTGACCCGTACTTCTGGAAGAGGCGAGCGTGGTTTCCGAGATGGTCAGGAAAGACTTCATAGTAGCTTCCTACCAACGGAAGCCCTTCAGGACCTGAAGGGTCGCGAATAGGTTGCCCGTCAACCGTGATTCCGAGATCTTCGTCGCTATCCAATACTGCATCTAGATCAGATACATCGTTGCCGTTCGAATCTTGTAAGCCAATGCCGGCAGCTTGGATGATATTGTACTGCTCGGCTATCGCTACCTGCAACGCTTCAAAGTCATGGTATTGATCGATATGGATCTCTTGATGGTAGATATCTGTGCGTTGGCCAACGAGGTAGAAGCCTTTGATTGTCATGTTGGAAGAAGAAGAAGCGTCACAGATTTTAGTTCAAGGAAAGTCAGCATCTGGATGTAGCAGGTCTTATGGGATGGATAATAGCTCTCCAACCCACTCCTAACGATTAATTGATGTTGGACCGCACTGTACATTTGACCTCGGGAAGACTTAGCGCGGTTACACGTTGAAAAGTCGCGTCCAGCGTAGCGTGAACATGACGTAAACCAGATACTTACATGCCCTATCAACGTTCTGACACCTAACATATGAACGTCATTCTTCTCGGCCGATCTGATTCTCCCATTAGGAAAACCTAGGAAATATTACAAAGGGTGCCGATACGAGAGACTCGGAGGAAGCGGCCGGCGGCTAACGTCGATCCACTGCATGTGGCTGCATCCGCAGGACGAGATTGGCTGCCTGGCTCTGGATCGCCCAACATCTAACACTTGCGAGTCAAGTCCACCGTCGTCATCGCACCTTGTTCCAGTTATGCATGTAGTGTTACACAAGAAGCGCACCTACTGTATGAAAGGATTAGTATTCATTGTGCGAACATATCGCCTACCTCGGTCAAGGTTCGACTGTCCAAAGGACCCCAAATTTAGCCCTTGAACACGAGCGTGTAAGTCTTCGAATTCCACTGCCGGTATCAAAAATTTCCTGCAATTTTCCCATTTTTCTCCATTAATTCTACAAAAGCATGACGGACGGTATTTACAGCCTCGAAGAGGTGGGCAAACATACATCGAAGGAAGATCTCTGGATTGTTGTATGGAATCACGTCTACGATGTGACGGACTATCAGGAAGATCATCCAGGAGGCAAGGAATTTCTCTTGGAAAACGCAGGTGCGGATGCTACGACTGCATACGAAGATATTGGGCACTCAACCGATGCACGAGAAATCCTCGAGAACTTCCGTATTGGAAAAATCACCGACGACGATTGGGTCGACCATAACACAAAGCGGATGCCAGAGATCAAGCCGCTAAATGTGCACGTCGTCAACAATCTGCCTCCGCCAAGATCACACGACTTACATTTGCCTGTGGTAGCAGGAGGGCTCGGATCGCTTATCGTGGCCATTGTTCTTGGTCGCAGATACTCTTCAGTCTTGCACCGCTTCCAAACGGGTGGCTTTTGGAAAGGATTTGCCCTGTCTGCCCTTGCCAGTGTGGCGCTCGCAGCATACACCAGTCTTTGGACCGTAAAGAACTTCAACGTGGCGCACAGAGATTTTCAATCATACCCAGCACACATCAAGGCCAAGCCAAAGTCAGCAACAGTATCGAAGAAGAAGGACATCAATCTTGGCGTCCTCAACGCTCGCGAGTACCAGGAGTTCCCTCTCAAGGAGAAGTTCAACCTTTCGCACGACACAATCCGCTTTGTGTTCAGTCTGCCACATAAGAATTCAGTATTGGGATTGCCAACTGGCCAACATATCGCAATCAGGCACGAGGTCGATGGGAAACAGATTGCTCGGTCGTACACACCAACATCCAGTAATAAAGACACCGGCCGACTGGAATTGACCATAAAAATCTACGAAGGCGGGAAACTGACCCCGTACTTGAGCACATTGGAGCCCGGAGACAAGGTCGAGATCAGAGGGCCAAAGGGTGAGATGAAGTACCACAAGAATCTGGTGAAGGAGCTCGGCATGATCGCAGGTGGCACCGGAATCACACCCATGTTTCAAATCATTCGTCGCATCTGCGAAGATCCGAGAGACGATACCAAGACCACTCTAATCTATGCCAACAAGACCGAAGGCGATATCTTATTGAGAAGAGAGCTGGATGCATTCGCCTCAAAGTACGAGCAATTTAAAGTTCACTACGTACTCAGCAATCCTTCCGATGGTTGGGAAGGTGGAAAAGGCCGGGTCAACGAAGACATGATCGAAAGATTTCTTCCAGCGCCAGCGGGAATGGATTCGAAGGTACTTGTTTGTGGCCCAGACCCAATGATGGAAAGCATGGTAAGCATGCTGCAAAAAAGAGGCTATAAGCCGCCAGGTAAGTCTGATTTTGCGACCCATTGTTGTACACAATCACTAATTTCACACCACAGGCAAAATTTCGAAGCCTCAGGATGAGATTTTCACCTTCCAGTGATCACTTTGTTCACTCTGGTTCTCGATGTCTTTGGCGTGGGCGACTAGCTTGCGTGGGTCTTTCCGGAATTCCTCGCGCTC
>Ga0115846_100357_pt1 | contig 24966 bp, 29 predicted proteins | sample InSIn5gowninarea_2_FD_83860 | JGI IMG/M metagenome (GOLD analysis project Ga0115846, IMG submission 83860) | reverse complement strand
GGAGTAGAGTAGGACAAAGTTTTGGAAAGGGTGATGAGGAAGTCGAGAGGATGACGGAAGAGCAGAAGAGGGGAGTCTACGAGAAAGCAAAAGAGAAAGCTAGGAGGAAGATGTTGGAGCTGGATCAAGTCATTACGTTGAAGATGAGAGGGGATGTGCCGATCAGGTTGGTGAGGAGAGGAAGGGAGAGGTTTGCGTGTGTAGAGTCGGGCTAGGACATTGGCACAAATATGGTCGGGAAGGTGATACAAAGAGTCGAGGGTAGGAATCGACGGTAGAATGTAATGATGGTGTATATGGTTCTGGGCCATGATTTAGCAAGGAGTCGATAGAGTTACCAGACCGTCATTCGATAGCATATGTTTGCTCTGGCCATGCACCTCCGTGCGATTCCAGTGCATCCTCATGTATGGTCTTCCATCGCGATCATGCAAATCCGGGTACATTTGCAGAACTTGTGTTATGCGGGAGTGAGCTGGCATCAATGCAAAGCCTCTATGACGCCGTCAACATAAAATCTTGGAAAGTAATGCATCGATTTCGGCATGAACTCTTGACTGCTCATTGGCGGAGATATCTCCGGACAATATGTAGTAGAACAACGCATTCAACAATCCCCTGAATATTTGATCCACGTCTTCCGTGATCTTTCACTTTGTCGCGCTTTCTTTGAGATCGCTGCAGGAACATTCCCATCCCCATCCCTGCAAAGTCATTGTCAGCATCCCTGTACCGTCCCTGATCGACCATTAAGCCTCGGCACCCCACTATTATTATTGTCTCACTCCACATCCACCTCAACGCGACATCCAAGCTCCACGCATCATGGTAGACGACGCTTCCTCCCCCCAAAGCATCAGCAATCCGTCCCTCAACACCTCCATTCGACGCTCTAATATCCACATCGACGACCTTCGACAACGCGCACCTCATCTCTCCCCCTCCCCTTCCCCCTCTGTACCCAGCATCCGACGCCGCAGTTCGAACCTTTCCGAACTCTCGCACGAAGCTCAACGACAGATACGGACCTCCACAGACGACCTACTGAGCCCGAGACCTAATGGTCGAGATGCTGCAATACATGGAGATGGAACGCAGAGAGATGCTACGCACTGGGATTCCGCACCGCTGGCCTTCGCGCTGCTGCCTGCGTTGGGGGGTTTAGTGTTCAAGAATGGGTCGAGTGTCGTAACCGATGTGATGTTGTTGGCGTTGGCGGCGGTGTTTCTGAATTGGAGTGTCAGGATTCCATGGTATGTTTGTTTCTTGATGTTTGTTGAGGGAACAGAGGTGGTGGATGGGGCTGACGTGTGGGATATAGGGATTGGTATCATTCCGCGCAGACGACGAGGAGGGTGGATGAGGGTTACCATAATGTGCTGGGTGAGGATAGTGAGGACGAGGCGGCCTCTCCAATGTCACACTCACAGAGTACGCTGGAGGAAGTCCCGGAGGAATCTACAGCTGCGCATGAAGCTCCTCCCCGACCCCGAAAACATCGAGCGCGGGAAAGAGCTACGACAGAGCTTTACGCACATGAGCTTTTTGCGCTGCTGTGTTGCTTTCTATTCCCGTTTTTAGGAGCCTACCTCCTCCATACACTCCGCTCACAGCTGTCTCGCCCCAGCGAAGGTCTAGTCTCGAACTACAACCTCACCATCTTCCTACTAGCATCAGAAATTCGACCCTTATCGCACCTAGTCAAGCTAATCAGAGCACGAACCCTACATCTCCAGCGCATCATATCCTCTGATTCTACAACCCGTCACACCATTTCATCCAACCAAGCCCTCCAGGAAATGAAAAATCGCATTTCCGACTTAGAACACAAGCGCATGTCTCCGACCTCCATCTCACACACAGCTTCTACAGACCCAAGTACCACCACCAAACAACTGAACGAACTGCGTCGAGGATTGCAACCCGAGCTCGACGCCCTAAACCGCGCCGTCCGCCGCTACGAAAAGCGCGCCACGCTGCAAGCATTTCAGACCGAGTCCCGGCTCAAGGATATAGAGAGCCGTCTCAACGACGCAGTCAGTCTCGCTGCTGCGGCTGCTAATGGTGGACTTCGCAACACGGGTACTGGGATTGGAAGCGGAGTGGTAGGCATATTCGGCACGATGGGGGAGTGGGCAGGACGGATGGCGGTATTCCCATTGAGAGTGCTAGGGTTGGGAGTTCTGGTCCCGTATAAAGTGGCGTTGGGGATGGTGGAAGGTGGTGTGTGGAAGGTATGGGAATTAAGGGGACGGGGGAGGGATAGTCAGAGGAGGGGGGAGAAGGTCAGGATTGGGGTCAGTGATAAGGTTGTTGGTGGTAGTGGTGGTGGAAGTGGAGGAGCGAGGAGAGAGGGGTTTAGGAAGGGGGAGGTGCTTGTGGGGAGGAGTGGGAAGAAAATTGGTTGAAGCCCTGCCTCTTTTCTCGTTAATTTACGAATTGCTTCTCTTTATGATTGTTCATTTATTGAATTCATGCATACAGTATACGTTGTACTAGCATGGTATAGGCGGATTCTGTATGAGTGTGATGAGAAAAGGGTTTCGAGCCTGGTTCTTTCATGACTCTGTATGTATGTTTAGACAGACGTATACATCATCCATGTTATACACATCAATCCACACACGCATCAATTATCCTCACAGTTCTCTTACCCATGGTGTCTACATCATCTTTACATACCTTGGTATATATCTCTGTCCTTATCATGCCTAGAAATCAAAAAATCCTGCCATGATATATCAAAGCAGCGAGTGACTGTTTATCTTTGCTCACACTCTTTTCATAGGAAGCTATATATTCTCTTCTCCTCTTGGCCTAGCCATACTCAAAAATAAATCTGGGATTCACACCGTTGACCCTGCTTTTCGAAGCTAGTAATCGCCAAGAAAGGTTTAGCTTCTTAAGGCGGATTTGACTTCAACCTCACCTCACTCAGCTTTTCCCTTCCCTCTCCCTATCAACACCTCCCCAGCCTTGCTCTGGCTTCTCCAAAGGGGCCACTGTATAGAGGAAAGAGTGTATCTGTTTGGCAAGTGCTAGGACCACATATCAGGAGCTTTGTTCTTGCGTCGCCTTCAGTCGGCAGGCTGCGCTGCGGGGCAAAGTGGAAGAGGAGATGGGCCTTATAAGGAATTTGGCGTTGGTGCCCTGAATGAGCATGCCGACTGGGATGCTGGCTCTTATCACGGTATGATTGTTGTGTGAGTAACAAGATGCTTGTATTTGCTCGGTTATTCTGCTCGTTTTCTTTCTATGCATTATGCTCTTCGTCTTTACTAAGGGTTCAAAGTCGAGGCCACGCTCAAAAGTTCGGCATTTCTCTGCTATTGTACTCCGTTCAGTTCAAATTCTGCTGGGTATCGATTGATACTTTTCAGCGCCCCAGTTGGCTAATAGCGAATCTGCCTCCTGTGCCTTGGGCATCGGGAGATACATCTCTGACCTTTACTGTAAGATGCGCGGCTCTTCCGGGTCATGAGAAGAAGCCGATCGCCCGACGGGGCCAAGACTTGTAGGGCGGTCGAATCTTCAGTATCAAAATTGTGATTCCTTATTTGATTATGGAAACATGTGTTCGACTCGTGTACCACTATAACTTGCATACTTTTGTACTCATATAAGTATGAATGAATCTACGTGGTAGGATTTCCTATATAGAGCTTTGAAGTGCGATAGTTGCGCGAGACGATCGGACTCTTTTCCTTTGCCCGAAGAGGCGCGGCTAATACCTCATCCACTCTTTTGACCTTCCCTCTCTCAAGTTGAACGGATCTTTATACAATGATCTTGATGTTGTCGACTTTGTGAGATCCTCACTAAGCACCAGTTAGTCAAAATGTTGTCATGTGTGTTTCTCAACGTCAGTGCGCGAGCTACGTTCCCTCCTGAATGTAACGCCTCATCGATGGGTACCATTCCAGCAATCAAATGCTGAATGTGTCCGGATAAAGTTCATATGGGGGGGGCGTGGAATGAGCTACGAAAGTTTGTAGAGTTGCCAAAATTAGCCATCATCCGGTACAGTGACTTTCCAAGATCGCTCGTGGCTTAGTCTTGCACGATGGCCTGGCTGTGTATTAACCTCAAACTACTCCTCTATATAGCCGCTGTTCGCATCGAGGATCTGGATATCCCCATTCTCTATCAATCTCGAAAGTGTGAGTTGTCGTTGCTCCTTCTGCTGAAAGTGTTTGGAAAGGGGCTAACTTTGCGCAGGCAAAGTGTAACATCTTTGAATCGACTTCGCCATGTTTCCTCATAAGCTTGGCGTCAAACTTACCTACCTTCTCTGTCTCCACCTGTTCGGGCTTGCTACATCCCAAGAGGTTGGTAAAACATGGCCGCCTGCCAATCCATGCACCTACTTCAGTACCAACCTAACTACGGAAGCTGACCCCAAAACACCCATCAGCTACTGCGGTGCAAGTCCAGGGAGGTATCTCTTGTCTGGAGCCGTCACACAGTATCAGCCAGAGCTTGGTACTTCCGTACTGCTATGTTGGTGGGTTTCACAGCTCTTGGTGATCCAAGCCGCCGACGCAGAACCAGCAGCTAAAGCCATAACCATCGGCTGTCATGATATTGGCTCACCAGACGTCGCCACTGTAACTCTTTCACCACCTCCCACCGTCGACGCCTGGTGTAGTACCATCACCATGTCATACACCCCGGCTCCTGGCTACGGGGAAAAGCCTCTGTCGAACCTGCAATACTCTTACGACCCCAATCCCAGTCAGAAACTTTGGCGCGGATGTCAGGGCGTAAGTGACGACTGCTATTGGGATGGGCGAGGGCCGAGTTATAGTTGCGCGAACGCCACTAAATTTTTCGCTGACACCTTTTGGGTTTCTTTCCCATTGATGTGATGGTGCTTTGCTGGAATACTGCTGGTTCGCTTCCTGATGGGTTCCATCGCTAGCGTTGAGATTTCGGAGGTATAGCTGTGGTTGAGTAACTGCTTGGGGTTTGTTGTCTACTGGTTGGCGGTGGAAGCCGAGAGGGGTGTGGAAGGGGAGAGGGCGATAGGAGAGGAAGATAGAAGTAGGAAGGAAAGGAAAGTCGTCTGGCCAAGATGAGCTGCAAAGCTCTTCCTTTGTGCAATGACCTTCCTTCTTACATTCCACACTTTTCTAAGCTTGTCTACATACATTATGGTGACAGGATACCTTGTTTTGTGTTGGCACATGTCACAACAGAGCAGAAGTTCGGACCTTAATCAAGTCACGAATGGACATATGTACGTATATGTATCTATGTTCTTCAGTCTTAGAATCTTAAAGATCTTCTGCCTTCTCCTGCTTGAACATGCTATATATTCTTCCTTCAAGCCGGCAGATACGGGAAGTAAGGTGAAGATCCAGTATCTTGCAAAAGCCGGCTGTTTGATCCTGACACCAGGTCTTACGAAAGTGGCAGATCCTACATTTTGATGTAGCACTATGAATGTGGAATATAGGCCGGTTTGGGGTAGCACGGAAGGTTTGCATTTTACTCGTCGATAGTTAACTGTCGAACCTAAGCTTGTCTGGAACTCCTGGGGAGATATATAGCGGTCTTGGTCTCGTTCGATTGCAGATGGTAGAGCGCAGACTTCCAGTTGCAACGTTGCTAAATACAAGGTGTGAATAACAGATGACAATGTGTACTGGGTATAGAGAAGCACGTGGAGCAGAAATCACGTGCTCAAATACTGCTGTTCAACACCACCTTTCGCTTCCTCTTCCTGTCTATTCTGTCGTCCTCCTTTCCTCCCTGGGCAGCCAAACGCCTACAAGATTGGTATCATCGTACTCGAGAGGCGCTCATTCTCACATGTGTATGTTGCAGTGTTGCAGTGTATCTAGCTATCTATTCCTATTCCAAGATCCAAGACCAAGTGGTCGATGGATGGATGCCGGTTTGATAGGGCGCTAAGCCTAATCTGTAGCTCAATAGGTCCTCAATAAGCAAGCGCTCTGAGTACAACTGCAAACATCGTCCTTGTCCTTTGCTGGGTCTCTCGTCATGTTTGTCGAGTATCTCAGTCCCTCATTCGCCGTCTCCATGTATAAGATCAGATGTGTCCCCGGGCGATGTTGTGGCTGCTCAACAGCCCTTCTATTGAGAGGTATACGCTTGCTCTATTGACGCAGTCTTGCTGTCGATAAGGTATTGAGGCTATTGAGGATGGTCTAGATTGAGAGTAGCAGCAGCTATTGCTACGGCCTTTGGTATTGAGGGTAAAGTCTACATCAACAGCTGGAAGCTTCTCTGCTCCAAGCCCTCCATTTCCCACACCTAATCTGATACTGAAATCTCACACAAGTATTTTAAAACGACGTTACTGCCACAGCAAGCTCTCATATTAATCCTTTATACCTGGAACACTCAATCTATTCAAATCCGTCCGAAGAAGCCGGTCTCACCTTGTGATCATCTCTTCCTTGAGGCGAATAGTACAAGAAGCACCTTGCTCGAACATCCACGATCAAGGTCCAGTCTTCAAGCATGTCAACGAATATGGACTCTTCCAATATCTCTGGCCCGTATCGCACAGGTGCAAACGCAATTGTTCTCCCGGTCTTTGCCATCTTTGCTCTACTCATCAACTTGGTCCCGTTTCGACTACTTTACCGTGTTAAGAACCTCGCTGGATGCACCCTGATCATCACAGTCGCCATCAGCAATCTCATCTCGGTCATCAACAGTCTGCTCTGGCCAAATGATGACTTCGAATCATGGTACAATGGCGTCGGTCTCTGTGACATCGAAGTTCAGATCAAGTATCCCCTGTACACTCTAATCGCAACCTCACTCTGCAGCATCACCAGGTCCCTAGCTCGGGCACTCGACACGGACAATGCCACCCTTCACGAGTCAAAGGGCATGAAGCGTCGACGACTGATGTTCGATGTTCTCTTCTGCTTCACTGTGCCATTCTTCCAGCTCACACTGCATTACATCCCCTCCGATGCTCGATTTGGCATCTATCCTGTGTACGGCTGCTTGACCTTCTTCGATGCGAGTTGGCCTACGATTGTCATAATGTACATGTGGCCACCTATCTTCAGCGTGTTGAACTGCTACTACGCTGGTATGTTCTGTCCTTCACGTGCACTTCACTCTCTCACAACCATACAGTACTCGTCATCCACCGCATCCGCAAACACCGCAATACTTTCGCCAGCACTCTCTCGTCCAGCGGCTCAGGATTAAGTCCCCGTCGCTTCCTCAAGCTCTTCCTCCTCTCGATCATCCTCCTTCTTGTCTATCTTCCACTTACCGTCTATTACCTCTACGTCGATATCCCACCTCATCTCTACCCCTACTCCTGGTCCGCCATTCACGATCCTGCGACATGGAATCCCATCGAGTTCTATCATAGCTGGGATGGCGTTGCCTCACAGTATGATGGATGGGCTGGTATCGGTACTGCTGTCGCTATATTCCTGTTCTTCGGTATGAACAACGAAGCTATCGACATCTACTGTGCTTTGCTTGTCGAGTGCGGGCTCGCTAGATGCTGGCCAAGCTTGACGCAGTCGAGACAGCAGCCTCCTAGACGGGGAAGTACGTCTAGTACTTCGAGTTGGCGTAGTAAGCTTGATGTCGTCAGCAGAGCGATGAATTACTTGGAACATGGTTCGAGAAAAGGAAGTGGTTTTGAAAGTAAGGCTTCGACAACGTAAGTCAAACACTGTCTCCCTCCGTATGTATGAAGATGCTAAGCAAAGCAACAGCATATCAAGCGACAAGTCATTCAGACACTCAGACCACATGGCCTTTTCAACGAAATCCGCACTCACATCAAGCACCATCACCGAACCTACATCCAATATCCTCTCAGACGTGAACACCCACGCACCTACACCCGCTCACTTTCTCCGTCCCGAAACTATCCTTCCCAAAGCCCGCAAACCATCGCTATCCTTCTTCTCCACCTTCCGCACACACATAAACCTGCCTGTTTTACCAGCCATGCACTCCTCCCGCGCCCATCTCTCAGCTCATAATTTACGTGAGGTTGATCTCGAATCTGGTCTCGCAACTCGAAGAGCTGATATCAAGTCTGTGAAGCATAGGATGGGCGAGCTAAAGGGCAGCGGGAATGGAACAGTTGCGACAAAGATTTGGAGCGCGGAGCCGACGCCTGTTGGAACGCTGGCGCCTCAGCAGGATCAATAGAAGGAGTTGATGGGGGTTGATTATGTTGTCGTTAGGGACTTGGGCCATGGCGGTGAGATGGACAAGGTGGAGCGTGGGATATAGGTGATGGATAGAGAGTCTTGAGATTGCAAGTGTGGGTTGTAAAGGATAATGATATAGAGCGGAAGGGTCGTACAGTGGTCTCATTCCTCTTCCTGGAATTACTCCTGGATTATTTAGCGGTTTTATACTTGACGTGATCAGTTTCATTGCCGCTGCATTGTAGAATGACAGCTTCTTGCCTGGCCAGATTAGTGGTACATAGTGTAGTCATTATGTTCATCGAGAGGATTTCTGCAACCTGACGAAATTTGATTTCGACGTAATGGCTTTTACGGCAGTGTGAGCGATGTGAGTCTGATACCACAACTCATTCACCAAATTCAAAAGTCAACTACTTGCTTATTTGTGAACTCATTCAGCCAGCTGCGACCTTAGTATGCCTAAGCCTGCCTGCTTGTCCATGCATCTACCCTCAGTACGAAGCGGGACAAAAGATGCCCCAAGCAATTGGTAAGTATCATGCGGCCTCAGAATGAAAGCTATGTACAGAGGTGTGAATTAGAAGATCAATTGATATCCCTCCCTATGCCAGGAAATGTTGAACAGCATCTCCACAGAGGTGAATAAATTGCGTTGGATCGCCCGCTTTTGGCTCCGCTTGAGTGATAGGGCGAGCTTCCAGCCAGCACTGCTTTTATGTCTCCAAGGCTCCTTGAAAGCTGGTGACCATGAAGTAATATCATCGTCTATTCCGCACGGGTTGACGATGATTCCTTTGGACGGTTCCATGGGGGCTAACTTACACAATGATTGCCCATACTGAAGTCTAGCGTGCAAACAAGTCGTCGTGTACAGAAGGAAAGGAAATAGCGGACGAGACGTACTTTGGGTATGATGTACGTCCTCACCAGGTGGCTCTTTCCCAAAAATGCACCTGCCTTGAGCTTCTTTTCACAGATAAGGAAAAGGCGTGCTTGAAGTTGGGGAGACGTTGAAGGGCTGAGCATAGTAAAGACAGCGGCAGCCGGGTCGTTTTATAATGTTGGGGCAAGTGGTTGCTCATCCCCATGATGCAGTCCATTGGCACCGACACTCAATGAAAATCGTCAACACTTCGTCCTTGTTCCGATAACCTGGTATCACTGGTGGCATCTGTATTCCCCGATATGTCTTGATCACGCAGGTAGCCGTGACCTCGCACCAGCTCAAGTGCAACGATATGTTTCCTGCGATACAGCTTGCTCCGCTGAAGCTCATCACGCTCGAGGACTACAATCCCGTCGATCCTGCACATCATACACGGAAAGTTGCGGTAGTTTGCAGATGCTGCACTCAAACCCTTTTACGGCTCTGACCGCAACGCGTCGCGATCTACCGCAAAAAAGATGGTGTGCTGACTATATTGCGGGGGCGGGCTCCTGAGGCTAGCCTCAATTGACCCACACAATCTTTCCGATTCCGACTTCACCTCTTCATCCAGGACACAAATAGTGCTGATATTGTTAGAGCTTGAACACAGTGCTACGCACCGTCGATTCTGCTGTTGTTAGGTTTCCGAAAATCCATCGGAACTTGGAAGATGAAGAAATGTTTCAGCTGCTCCCACAGCTTCCTCCGATGCAGCAAATCTTAGAGCGTCCAAGCTAATGAGGTACCCCTGAGCGCTTACAACGAAGCCGAAATTACAGGTTTTGGGGCTCTCTTGAATCGTACAATGCATATTCTCGTCGTTGAAGCCTATGAGAGGCTTCAAAATCGAAAAGAGGTGGCTGGTAGGCAGATGTCGACGATGAGCTGTCGTTGAGCTTGGCCGGCATGTACATCAGTCCTTAGCGGAGGGACAACACAGCAGCGTTACCTCAGAAAGCATGGAAAAACCTCCGCAAATTGATCTCATAGGACCCCTCCCGGCCACACAACCCTATCAAAATACGATCCCGCTATGGTCACCGCAATTTCCTCGGAGCTGACCCAGAAATTCGTCTATCGATTCCTCACTTGTGCATGAGATCACTGGCTAGGGTGCCGGGTTTAAGTCTCATCATCTGCATAAGCTGGTAACAGCGATTTTTCCTCTTTCGGTATCCAGCTTTCCCAAACCAAGACCTCATCTCCACTGAAGCCGATCCTGCTATTCTGCTATTCGTTGGTCAGAATAGCTCTCCCTTTCTGAGCATTGAGTCCCGCCTGTTCGAGTGAGCCGCTGCCAAAAGGCGCTTTGGCCATATGAATGTTAATACCGCTCCTCGCTGGGCGTCGTGAGCGTGTCTTGCGTCGATCTTCAGTCATGCTTTTCTGTACATGTTTTCAATAACTGTCTTGTTCTCGAGAACAAGTTGAAAGTCCATGCTATCAACATCTATCTTGTTGGGATGAAGACTCGAAGCCGGTCGTCTCTTGATCTCTTTTAGTATTCTCCTCCCTCGCCCAACTGCGCCGTCGTCCAACATGTTCGATGTCAGACATTCGAAGATTCTAGCCATCTTGCTTCTTTACTGCTGTATCAACATTGCAATTGCAAAACCATGGCCGGACTACAGAATCGAGAGGCGAGACGACTCCTCATCGGCTTCGTCTACGATCACGGATAGCGCGGCGGCCTCTACCAGCAGCTCGTCGCAAACCACAGACAATGGAGGAACTCTGACTGGTTCGAGCACGGCCTCGAAGTCGACGTTCTCAACGGATTCGAGTACAGACACATTGTCCGCCTCCTCGATATCAACGTCAGTCTCTGCGGCTACAGGCAACATAGTGGGAGCAGTACCAACGTTCTCGAATAATGACAATGATTCCACCTTCAATTGTAAGTACTTGATAACTGTCAGGGTGTAATCTACTGACGACGAGAAGCTACACTGACCCCGGAAAAGCTTCCCTTGACTCCAACTGTCACGCCTGGTCTTGGGATAGCAGGAGCTGTGTTATTGGTGACAGGGTACGTGAATTCGCGAGAGTCGTATACGGACCGAGTAGGGTCAGAGAGATATATGCAAGAGTACTGACTCTGGAATAGATTGATTTATACAGTGCTTGGCATCAAGCAGAACCGTTTCCAGATCTACATGTCAGCAGCATATCTTGCCAGTCTAGGAACCACGGTCCTCATCGTGTATGTTATGAATCCACCAGTTTCCAACGCGGTTCAAGGAGCATATGTCGTTGCAGTGATCATGACTGGTCTCATCATTGGCGCTGCGGCAATCTTCTTCAAGGAATTGACCGAGGGGTTGGGATGCTTGCTGGGAGGATACTCTCTTAGCATGTGGCTATTAACTTTGAAACGAGGAGGACTTATCCAATCAACGGGCGGGAAAGCTGGGTTCGTTACTGCATTCACAGTTATAGGATTCGCAACATCCTTTAGCCATCATACTCGACCCTATGGACTTATAGTATTGATTTCCTTCGGTGGAGCTACAGCTGTGGTATTGGGTATTGATTGTTTCAGCCGAGCTGGCTTGAAGGAGTTCTGGGCTTGGATATGGAACATCAATGATGATCTATTTCCCCTCGGAGCGACAACATATCCATTGACGAAAGGAATGAAAGTCGAGTCTGCAGCGATAATAGTGCTCTTCCTAGCTGGAGTCGTCTCCCAGATGAAGTTATGGAAGATCATCAAAGAGCGACGAGAACTACGTGCCAAGGAGCGTTTGGTGGATGAGCAAAACAATCAGAAAGAAGAGGAAAATGTAGGACGGAGGATTGAAAACCATGCAGCGGAGGAGCGGAATCGATGGGAAGCTATCTACGGAGACAAGGATACAGTCACCGTACGTGAGGATTCGATTCGAGATTCAGGATTTGGAGACGGTGAAAGTCAGAAGAGGGGTCCCACTAGCACAACTACATCACTAAAGAGACCTGAAGAGGACAATATCGAAATGGCGGAGATTACACCTACGACGCCCACGTTCCCAACAAGTGCTGGTCTGGTTATGCCCAAGAAGGACCCGGATGTTGAAGGTCCCGAGCAGTCAAAAGGACATACAGAGGAGCCAGTACCGATCGGAGGTCACGAGACACCAGCGGAGACATTGAAAAGACTCAGCAATGCGTCGAAACGTAGCTCTGCTCGGAGCAGCCAGGTGGAAGAACCAGTGTGGGTCGCAACAGGAAATGGCGACGCTCGACTTGAAAGGCGGCCGTCCCAGCAGGGCTCTTTCCGGAATTCCGTCCGGAGCTCACTCCGTAAGTCAAGGAGGGTATCTGCACAGTCTGCTGCAAGCCCAGAAGAGTCACATTCACCAATTGTCCCTGAGATTGAGGTTGAAGACGATCGATCAATAGCCGCTACGGTGGCAGATGAGGAGCCAGCTCAGAAAATCGACTCGAGACGTTTGTCTGCTAGTTCGGCGCTGTTGCTGCGAAGTGCGTCAAACAGGTCGAAGAGAAGCTCGAAGAGGTTTTCAAAGGGAGATTTCATGGAGGATGCTCTGGACGATCGGGCAAGCTCAGTAGGGGCTACAATGGATGACTGCAGTGATGATGAGATGATGAGCAGGAGGTCGTCACTACGATCAGTCTTAAGCGTTCACAAGCGTGGCAGTCGACCGAAATCTGCCGCTACAGTGGCAACGAATATCTTAGATCTAGATGCTCTTAGATCCAGCGAGCACTCACAGGACCAGGACGCCCAGACTGAGCCACAAGCCGCAGGGGCTGGTACCGAAGACGCTGGACCAGCAGCTTCTGCTCCAACCGAGAAACTGAATTCCGCACCTATAACCTCCGATCGTCTCCCATCTCAGCTTCCTAAAGTAGCTCTCAACTTTCGCACGAATGAGTGGGCAAAACACATCAGCGCCGACCTGCCGCCAGAAGAAGCACCCGTCCCTCCCTCACCTACCTCACCCTCCACTCTCGACACCGAAGAGCCTGCTCCTGTGAATGTCTCTGCACTTCAGGAGACGACTCCTCTCCCACAAGCTCGGCGATCAGCTTCTGCACTCTCTGTCCACGCTGTTGGTATCACAGCCCCACAAGCTAGGAGTGGAACCCCCCAGAACCAGTTCCCATTCCCACGAATCAACTCTCAGCAATCGCTGAATCGTCTCTCAACCGAGAGTCTACTCTCGACTCGTGCAAGGGGCATAAGATCATCTTCCACTCCCGGTATTCCGCAGGTCATTGCTGAAGGCACTGAAACAGACATGGATACCGGTACAGAGAAGCAGCGTCTCTCATCTGCGCCGCTAAGTAGTAGCGCTGCGCGAAACACTCTGCTGGGGCAACGGGACAGTATGATCCGCAACAAGTCGTCTTTCTATGGCATCTCAAACAACCCTTATGCTTCAACACAATTGAATTCCATGCCAGAGCAAGCCAGGTCAAGCTCACAAATCCATCTAAACTCATCATCTCGCCAATCTCTCGTGAACGACGAAGAGGGAGATAACATCTCCCTCCGCGCAAGACAGTCCCAACTTCGGCAATCATCATCTCCATATCCCTACCCATCTCCGTATATGACCTCACCGATACCACACCACACGCCTTCGCCCTCGCCATATCAGCACCCACCCCAACAAACAAGACATCAATCAAGTGACAAACTGCTCCAGTCACAACAGCAGCGTGAAGCCCGCCTCTCACATTTCCGGCAAAGCGTAGCGATGGACTTGCAAGCTGGGAAAGGTGAAGAAGCGGAGATAGAAGAGAGGAGAACAAGGCTGTGGCAGAATCGTCTGGGCGATGCGGAACGCAGGGAGTATGAGGAGAAGATGAAGATTGAGAGGGAAAGAGAGAGGCAGGTGAATATGCAGAGGAGTGCTGGGAGTGGGGGCTGGCTGGGTGGAGGATGGAATGGTCAAGGAGGAGGAGGGCCGGATATGATGGAGCGGCATAGGGAGGCTATGAGGAGGATGCAGGCCCGAGCTGGTTGAGCCGTGTTGGGACTGTTTGTCGACGAACCTCTTTGCTGGATATGCGTAGATAGAAGTACAAATGGGTAGCTTCAAAGCTATATGAGGGATGGGTAGATAGGTAGCATATTGCGGAAAGGCTGTGTTCAAGCTTGGGATAGTAGATATGGATCGATACTTTACATAGTTGGTAATATCAGAAACCTCATTCTTTCTTGTCCATTCGATTACCGTGAGCTTGAAACGAGCAAGCCTCACCGTGTCGACCAAGCCTTCCGGTATCTTGCCGCAAGCCTGAAGTCTAGCCGGGTGATGTGTTGCTCGGTCTAATGATCACGAGTTGTAGAACCCCTATACGGCAGAAGCATGGTCGTTTCGAACAATGCGTAAGGGCTGGGAGAGAAACTTCGGACGCAACGCTTTGACGGTTGGTATGCCGAAGAGAATCGTATGAGCAGCGGGAAGACGCACGAGAAGCACAAGTTCATGGCCTGCTGATGCATATATCCTCGAATGAGGCGATACTTTAATGACTTGGAGGTATATATATTTCGAGTACTCATGCTGTTGAAACACTATGCTTGCAATGTCCACGAACTCCTCCTCGACTGTTAATCCTCCCCGAACTGAGTATGCCCTCGGAATCATATTGAACAGATTACCGAGGACTTTCAAATCAATAAAGATAGAGGAAGGAAATCCCTGATGAGGAATTACAATCAGCAAGATTATTGATATTACCGGTCTTATTATATATCGAACTATTGACCAGCCCGGGAAGGACCGTCGGAGAAAAAGTTTGCTTGCCCTACCAGGACTTGGCCTATACGTTACGGGCAATATCTTATATTAACTTATGTTCTTATTACTCTCACGAAAAGGCGCGCTTTCATCGACGCAAAAGAAAGCGATCATCATGTCGACAGTATGTTGTTGATGAGCTGGATATCAAAGGTTCAAGCGCAGACCGAGCACTCGCACTCGCACTCGCACTCGCACTCACACTCACACTCACACTCACACTCACACTCACACCCACACTCGACCCCTGAATCGCCTGCAAGCGAGACTTTGACCTTCTCGTTTCTGTTCCTGCAGATTTCCTCCGCTGCAAAGACATCACGCTGCATTTGCATTTGCATTGCAGCGCGACAGTCGTCCTGCTACCGCCAAATCCCATCACAATCACATCATCACTGGGAATTCCATATTCCCTCCAACCATAATCACAATAATACTAATCAGAGACGGAACTTGTCAAAATATCCGCTCCAAGGCATTCCGCGGAGGAGGGTCGCACCCGGGAACAACCAATCGCTCCAACGGTGTCTCACTCAGGCCCGTCACCAGAGACCTCTAATCTTACAACCGCCATAGCGACAACGAATCCGAGCGCAACTCCTACCCTTCAGTCCAATGCGCGATCTACATCCCCACAACGTCCTACAACGAATCCTCGACTCCCCTCTCCTACTCACCAGCCAAAATATCCCTCCCCCATCCCACCTAGGGCTGACACTACCGAGAAGCCCCAGGTGCGAGTGACGAGCCCTACACGTTGGAGTCTACGCAACGCACTTCTTGGGGGTGGAAAGTCGGAGCACGTTGTCGTTCAGTCGCCTTTCAATCGTAGTCGTGCCGGCAGTGCTTCGAGTAGGCAATTTCTGGTGGGACGACCGAGTGCGGGCAGATTGTGGAATCCTACTAATTCGACGCCGAGGTCTTTCAATCAGCCGCAGACTGCGAAGGTACAGACGAGGAGGAGTAGGAAGGATTCTGAGCCTGTGGAGGTCATTGCTGTTCCGCTTCACCATCCGGATATTGGATCACCAAGGGAGGAGGCTGCTGCGGGTGGGCAATATCCTCTCTTGACTTTGCCCGAGCAGAGACAGAAGAGACATTCGGCTTCGACACGGGCGAGTTTGCAGGTTGATAGGAGTGGGAGTTCGAGTGGTTCTGCGAACCGTATTTCTTTGCCGAGGAGTGTGAGCGTCGATTTACAGAGACGGAGTGGGGAGCTTTCGCCCAAGGCTACTAAGGGTAAAGGGAAAGCTATTGAGGAGGATCACGTAGGAAACAAGAAAGTCACTGGGATTCGGAAGCGGGGACAAAGTATCTCCAAGGTTCCTTCCGCAGGTCTATCCTTTGATCCCACAAGATCTCGACCGAAAGGCAAAGAACCAGCCACCATGCTATCTACAGATCTCGAGCGTGGCCCATCGCAAATATACAACCCGAACGACCGGAGCATTTCCAAAGCACATAACCCCTCCAATACATCCAATGCCTCCCTTCACACCACAGGCGGCGGTGCCATCGGACCTGCTCTCTCACCCACCAACACCTCCATAATGGGCGATGATGTCGGACCACTCTCGCCTTCAGAAGAATGGGGACCCCAACACCCCTGCTATCCACATCTCAACCCCCATGTCCCACGCTTCTCACCTCTATACCGTACCACACGCATAATACGCATTCGCCGCGACTGGATGATCGAAGGTGATCTTGCACCGACATTCTCGAATCTCTATCCCGCCATCTTAGACCCAGCTGGTGTGTCGGAGCAGGATTTCCGGACGCTGATTGCGAGGGTGAATAAAGAGCTTATCAGAGCGTTCAAGCCGGGCGGGTGGAGGAATGTACTTGATGGGGTGATGGGTGTGCTCACTGGGTGGGCGTGGGAGGATATGGGGTTTGCGCAGGTGAAGGGACGGTTACGAGGTGTGGAAGGCGTGATTGAGCAATGGAATCGCGAGATGGAGGGAAAGGTGGGGAGGGAGGAATTGGACGCGGGGTTGGTGCCGAGGGCGATTACTTTGAGGAGGACGGGGTATATGGCTGTTTGTCTCTCTCTTCTTGAAACAACCCTCCAACCCTTTCAATCCTTCCAACGCTAACGGCACACAGCTTGACCTCCAAATCCCAGACCCGGAAATCTCATATCCTAGCCCAGCTACACCCTCAATACAGCGTTCCTCCCGCCATGGAGCCTCTCTACCGCCTAGCTCACCGCTGAAATCAGAAACCAACAATAGTCTAACGCACGGAAGGCCAGTAGGCGAGACGAGGAGGCAGGAAGGTGAGAGACCGCCGTCGAGGAGGTCGGAAGATGATGCGCCTACGCTTTCGGCCAGGACAGAGGGTGATAATGAGATGGCTGGGGTGCATAGTCCTGCTATGAAAGTGTGATCCTAATCCAAGGGGGAGATGGAAGAAGTGGATATTATGGACAGATATCAGGAAATGTTGCGTTATACCCCTAGGATGGTCGTTTTGAAGGATTTCTAGCAAGGAGTTTCGACCTATATGGGTGGGATATCAGCTGTTCGTTCTTGACCCATCTTCTTTGAATGTATATTATTTTCGATGCATAGCGAGTGTTGCCTTGGGATTTTGTCTGTTAACAGATTACCATGCGAAGAGGCTGATAGCTCAGATGGAGGGATCACGTTGATCAGAGGAGTAAAAGCCGGAGAAGAGCACAAAGTAGTAGCTGGAAAAATGCCCAGATATATTATAATGTTTATATCCTCACCTCAACGAGGGCATGAAGCGTGTTGACAGAAGACTTAACCTTGTAGTCCCCAATCATCCAGGAGCACTGCTCAAAAACTAGACTAGAGGCGGATCACGTGTTGCTCGTGTAGCCCCTTTGCTTAGTCATCGTCTGTCGCGACTTTTACACGACAAATAACCTCATTCCGTTCCGAATTGCAGCAGCAACCCATTTACTCTACACCATTCCTCCTCCACTTCCTCAAACCTCACCAATCACACCCAAATCCAGAATGTCGACCATCCTCCTACGACGCTCCCTCCCCCGTACCTCCCTCCTCCCCTCCCAACTCCCAATCCGAACATTCCACTGCACGCCCGCAAGCCAACTCGCAAAGCTCCAAATCATCGGCCGTTTAGCCGACAAACCAGAGCTGACGGCCACATCGACGGGAACGGAGATCGTGAAGTATGCGGTGGGAAGCAGTAATGGGAAAGGGGAGAACGCCAAGACGAGCTGGTTTAGGATTACGGCTTTTTTGCAGGAGGGTGGTTTGAGGGATTTTGTGATGGGGTTGGGAAAGGGGTGAGTTTTTTGGTTTTCTTTTTTGGTTTTTTGTTGGAATGGGGGGGGTGGTGATAGGGAGGGGGGATGTTGGAGGGGAGTGGGGAGGAGGAAGAAGAAGAATGGGGATGGGGAGGGAAGGAAGGAGAGTTTGAGGGCAGTGGATGGAAGGGGAGTGTCAGAGAAAAAGCGAAGATCGAGATTGGGAAGGAAACAAAGCTGACGACCATTCAGGAGTTTAGTTTATGTCGAAGCCGATGCTTCAATGAACACGTATCAGGACTCGGAAGGGAAGACGAGGAGTTCGATGAACATCGTACAGCGTACGTCCCTCATACTTCAATGCTCTTCTCTACGCTCCACATACGACTTTCATCCCAAACATCTCCATATTGTTGTAAGGTATGCAATGAGTTAATGTGAAATAGGACAAATTGACGTCCTCACCGCCAAACGCGACAACGTCCAAGAAGGAGGCTTTCCCAATGAGAGCTGAGGGAGTTGAATGACGAGCTTCAGGACTTGCTGCTCATGAAGGTGATGGTCATAGAGGGAACGCCTCTCAGGATGGTTGGTCTCTGGCTGAAGACATTGGTGATGATGTCGGAGGATATGATAATATGGGGATTTTATTCTGAATCCTTATGGGAACGCAGAGAGATTTTAATTTTGTAAATATAGGATTCTTGTATCATCATTGTCACTGCGAGATGGTGAGCAAGACATTTGTGGAAAATGTGATATAGTGGGACTGGACGGTAAATTGAATCTTACTCTCCTCATAAAGTGTAATAAGTATAGTTGATATGAAAACAGATTGGATAATGAATGTATTGATACTACTATCTGACTACTGCCACCGACGTGGAGGAGTGATTCGACTTCATACACCATAACCTTCAATCAACCCAGTCCTGGACTCGAATAATCGATATCAGAGCTCAATGGATATATCACTGAAAGCAGACGTCATCAACCCTCCTCACGAGCATGGAGTCGTACACCTACAAAAGAATGACGGAAAGACTCATACATTGGGGATGTAATAAAACGCAGTACCATCGATTCAATGTTACCCAAAGCAGAGAAGATACCAAAATAGAGTTTACTCATGTTCAATTTCCCAAAAGTCCCGAGCCTAAAGTAGGGCAAAACCCGATTATCCAGAACGATGTCCGGGTCTTGTCTGTGCTCCCTTTGTTCAATAGAACAAGCTGATCAAAAAGGAATGTCGTGCATCGCTGTCGCCGCATCGTACGGAACGGGATTGAGGGATCATCAATGATAATCGAGAGCCAAGAATACAGAACCGGAAACAATAAGTCAGCAAACCATGTCAATATCAGGGAAAGTTTGGCGATGGTAAGGAATGTATGTGCCCACAGCAAAGTGCATGCTGCTTTCGATAAGAAGTCGACGTTGCGGATGGTCCTTGGGTTTAGCTGTGTAATAGGCGTGATGCGATGCAGCCGGTCTTCTAAATTGGAAGGAGTGTGTTGAAGGTGGAACTGATCCTCTGCGAGGAATGTCCTTGGGAAAGTGCGTAAGTAGCCACAGGTCAAACTCGAGGATGGCGAATGGGACGAAACATTGGTAGATGTGTCCTCACATCATCATCCATCTCACTGGCTACTCAGGACTTGGTTGGATCGAGGAGCAAGTGCATAGTTTGCATGGATCAGTCTCACTTTCCTCCGCAACGTTGCCGCTTCATCCTAGGCTCATCCCTCTCATCTTCAATCTCATGCTCATCATCGCCGTCGCTGTTCAGCTTAGCAGAAGCAGCAACAAGTCTCCGCTTCCTCCTAATGCCTGCCCTCTCCCTCACCTCAACAGACTCATCCAAGGTCAAAGTACTGCTGCACGACCCCAAAGGTGACCTCTCCAGCGTTGTCGGCGGACTCTCTATCTGTTTTCCCACCAAGACCTCTCCATCATCAAGCCCCTCACTCTTCATTCCCTTTCCCTTCCCCTTAAGAACCACTTCCCCCCTTCTTGCAATTCTCCATCCTTCCTTTCCCACCAAGACAAATCTATCACTAATGGTCAAATTATGCCTAATATTAGCATTCAATGTCTCCTCCGCCGTCTTCCTATCCCCTGGCCTAGCATCCTTGAGCCGTCCGGGACACCACGCAACGATGGATTCGTGGATGGTCTGGAGTGGGAGGATGGGACCGCATCGCTGGAGGACATTGTAGATTAGCCAGGGGAAGGTGGGTATTTGAGTTGTGCCTCGGATGGGCTGGGTGACGAGTGTGGGGTCCTGGGGGTGGATGTTGTAGGTGTTGACTGGAAGCGCGGCGTAGGGGTTGTGGGTGAGGTGAGCGCATGTGTGGTGGCTTTCCGGGAGGCTGTCAGACTCGGATGAGGGAGATGATTCCGCTTGTATAGTGTCAGGCGATGATGATGACTCTGGGATTATGGCAGCTGGCTTGGTGATGCGTCGGCTGGTCTTCGCTTTAAGTATTGGAGTGGAGAGGCTGGAGTCGGAAGATGAGCCTGAGCCTGGAGGTGAGAGAGTTTGCTCTAGTCTTCCTGGAGCCTTTGTGTTCTTAGAGTTGGGAGCTCCTGTCCTCTTCATCACAAACGCCCTATAAGTTGCACTCCTTGGGGCAGGCGAATCACCACTCGATTCCTCATCACCAGCATCCCGGTTCTCCTCCTCCTCCGAGTCTTTCTCTTCCGCCACCATCTCCATTTCCCTCAAGAAGCCCTTCCCCGGACTCTTCTCCGCCAAATCCATTAATCTCCTCAACTTCTCGCTCGTAGCCAACGTCCAAGCCTTCTCGTCCCTGAACACACTTTTCAACAACTCATACATGGTCGTATGAGTCAGATCCGCCTTCCCAGCTCTATACGTCTCACAAACCAAACACCTAATCAAACAATAACAGAACATTCCCTGCCGACTCTCTGGCGCTTGTTCGATGAGCTGGAAGGCGTAGATCCTGAGATCCGAGTTCTGGTTGATCCAGGGAATCCAGCTCGAGTACCAGGACCAGGCGACTTCTAGCATGGGGTGGAAGGGGGAGGTGAAGACCGGTCTTTTGTTGGAGGTGGAAAGTTCCGATGCTTTACGTCGGAGAGCGATGATGGGGTATGATGTACGGTCATCGGGATGGGCGTATGGATTGTAGGCTAGCATGAGATTCCGACATTGGAGGGTCATTTTCTCCTCTGTGTAGTTGTCTGTGATTAGGGAGAGGATTTCTTGTTGAAAGGCCTTGAGCTCTGTGAGGTAGGATTGGGAGAGGCGGTCATAGATGCTGGTGGGATATGAGCCTCGAGTGGTGGACATCGTGGGTTCGGTGGACTGCGAATCGTCTGTGGTAGACATCGTGGACTGGAGTGGATGTGATGCGCGTTGCGTAGTGATATGCTATGCTGTGCTGTGTGATGATATGGATGGACGGTAAAGGAAGCAATGAGAATGAATGGAGTTGATATACTGATACTTCAAGTCCTCGACATCTGGACTGATGCTAACAAGCTATCACCTTTAGACTGAGCGTGAGGTCATCGTGGGTGAGCACCGACCACCATCGTTAGCTTACCATAGCTCAGCCTATCTGAAAACGTGCATTGCTACGACACCTTTCCGTAACCGAGTTCAAGTCTGTCAGTCTAGATCTTGCTCTGTACGTGTCAATGGAATCTCACCTTAATTCCGTACCTAGATTTTGTCCATCCATCACTTATCAGGACTGCTTAGCTTTGACCGTAAATATGGACATGACACCTGGGTCGCAGCCCTTTTGACTTTCCACAACTCATCCAGCAGGGCAGTCCAAGATATAGACTGACGTCGCTAATGGAATGACACAAGCTCGAGAGAGCGGAAACGGGAACGGGAAAGCTAAGGTAGGAACAACTGATGAGGAAATAGAAAGGATACACTCAGTCAACCCTAGATGATAATGGAAGTCACTCTTGGAAGGACATGAGGAAAGTATATTTTCACCCATGCTGAAGCCAATACTCTACCAACGTTGTAGTAGGTTTGGCTGCAAAGTTGACCCATGTGCCAAGCGTGTGGGAAGGCTCTCGCTCAGCTAACCCTCGCCGTAGCGCGACATGTTCATCACAAGGAGGCTAGTCATTTCAATAAAGAGCCTAATGCATCGATTGATAAGGTGGCCGAGGATTCACTGAGCTTGATATGTACCACTGACTAGTAGGGCGTTGCATCAGAGATCCTCGTGCCCGTTATGTTCGCTCAAGAACTGCTCTTCCTTGACGAGCCTGTCAATACCTCTCACTCCTCAAGCATGGATGGGTAGCTAGCTTCTCTCAACTCCCGTCCTCTTCTACGACAGTAGGCATCCAGGTGCGAGATCGTCGAGCCAAGCGATCTTCCCAAGTCTCGGCATTGACATTCATTTGCTTCTCGTGCTTGAGAATTGCATCTCGTGTCTCGAGACTTTGAACACGAACGACTCCCAACTGCTTCCCATCATCGCGACGCCAAGTTATCGCTGGAACAACTCCACAGTTGGTGCAAACCAGGAAATCAGCGGTGCCGGTGCCGAAGCGATAACGGTTTATAGCACCAGGAGATGCCTTGACTGAGAGATTCCCTTCCGGATCGGATGTATGACTCCCGAGATGCATTTTGCAAAAGCCGCATTGACATTCTCGCGCTCCTAGTTCTGCTGGAGATTTCGTGGTCGTGAAAGTCACCTTGACAGCGTTACAATGACATGACCCATGATGTGTCGTTATCGGTGCTGCTTTAGCTTTGGGAGGGTGCAGTGACATGGAGGTGTTATGACGGATGTCGTATGGTGTAGAAGAGCTTATGTTGGGCAAGATTCCACAAGTGGTCCTTGAAGACTTGGCGCTCGTCAAGAAACCTGGACTCCGGAAAAGAGCACTGCTAAGCCCACGACGGCCAAGCAAGGGGACAACTGCAGCGGACATGGTGCTCTCTGGCGGTTATGTCTGGACAACTCCGTTTGAATGAGTACCTGATATGGGCTAGAGGTTGTTGAGATGTCACGAAGTGATCTGTGAGGCAGTGAATACTTGTGCGGCCAAGAAGTTTTGGCATGGTTCGTGCACAACGCTGACATGCTTACTCAGTCTGATCCCTACCTTACCCCATCGTGTCAAAATTGACGACGGTGGGCGTGAACTTTCTTCCTGGATGTAAGCGCCACTCCTTGAATTCTGCTCCTGGATTGTGTTGGGGTCCTGTTCACAAGCGGGCTTTCAATTGGCGGGTCTTCCAACTGGCGCCTTGAATGGCGGTCAGCCCCAGCCTCATCACCGGCCCCGTATAAGGAAAGTGCTGACAGCGCCTGGATATCGACAAATCCTGTCTACCATACCTTGATGAAAGACATCAGTGTTTCATATGTTTGGGTGTATGTATAGCGACGCAAAGATTGATTCTAGGCATGGGTGCTTGTACAAAGATCGACACAGTAGCCGTTAGTACTCCTCCGCCACGAGGGGTGAATCGACGCCACTTCCCCATGGAGCAGCTTGTTATGAACCGGAATAAGCATATTGCGCCCAGGGGGAACAGGCGGTGAGTGACCTCAGGTAGAGTAAGCTTCTTGCCTCGGTAGCTTGTGTTGGAATATAATAAGAGTGTTGCACGAACTATGTCGGCAGCTTGTCGAGCTTCCATCAGGTTTAGATATTAGGATATACAAGAAATTCTAGTTTTTCTTCTTTACTATTTGCGTCGTTTGATTCCTGGGTGTTAAGGCTTGGTTGTTTTAGCAAAGAACGTATTGCCTACTTGATTACTGCACAGTATGTGCACGTTCTATTACATTTTCAACCATACTGTCGGTTGGATGTTTCTTCTCAGAGCATGTTTTTGGAACTTCATCTGTCGAAGTGGATCTCATTTGAAGGGTTATCGCGTCGCTTTCTGTAAGCCCCTGATTCTGGCTTCGATTGACATACTCAACCACGTTTCCTAGCACAATCAGTATGTTCTACCCAGGTGTCCTGCGCGTTCCCTCGAGTAAGACTCTGACAATCGAGCTGTGGTCTTTGGAGGCTGCTTCGATGACGGGTGTGGTGCCACGTGTGAGTAGTTGCTTCAACGTTGCAATTGGGTTTCATTGAGCAGCATTCAAACCAGATTCTTTCGGCCAAAGTGACAGGATGTATGAAGCGGACACGAATTTCTTTTATTCGAAGAATGCTAGACCGATTGGCAAAGTCATAATGTAAAGCCAGCGGAAAGCCAATTATTAAGGGAGTCTATCGCGGCTCATCGTTGCAAACAGCTCTACAAGCAACCCCCCTACGCAATCCCAACTACCATCTCCTCACCCATCAATCAACTCACTTCAACTCACCAGCCACCTCCTCCGCCCCCACCGGCGTCCTCTCCTGCGCACCAACCCCCACCTCCTCTCCATCCTTCGCATTCACCGCCTTGCCTCCCTTCAAATGATCTCGATCCGCCCCCTGCTCCCTAAAAGCATCACTTTGATCCGCACCCACACCCGTGAGACCACTCCTTTCCTTCTTACGCCGTCCATGCAACTCCTGACTCGTCTGTCCCTGTCCTGGGTGCCCGTAGCCGGTATGCACGTCTGCGGATGTGGCGCCCGTAATGGTGTCTGAGGCGGATGGGTTGCTTGGCTCGCGGAGGCTGTCGGTGTCGGGGTTGGGTTGGAAGGTTTGGGACGGGGGTGCGCTGTCTGCGGGGAGGGTTTGCGCGTGGAACTCGGGCGCGGCGTCGTTGCCAACTTTTACGCCTGGTGCGTGCTGGGTGGGATTTTGTTAGTATGATGAGGTTTGGGCAAGTGACGGAAAGGAGTGGAGGAGGAGGGAGCTTGTTACTCGTCGATTCATGAGCGGAGAGGGGGTCTAGAG
>Ga0115846_100315_pt2 | contig 24971 bp, 23 predicted proteins | sample InSIn5gowninarea_2_FD_83860 | JGI IMG/M metagenome (GOLD analysis project Ga0115846, IMG submission 83860) | reverse complement strand
GATCTTCTAGACTACCTCTATTCCTGGCAAGGTCGCGTTTACTCCGTCTTCGGGACTCATCGGGGCTCACCTGTAGAGGTGCTCTGCAGCGAAAGGTGGATCTCCACACGAACCCTGTTGGTGAGTGTGGAGCATGGTCTCAAAGTGGGGCACTATCCACACAGAAAGTCGTGCCGGTATTCCTAGCCGCACCAACCTGAAGGGAGGGGGTTTCTTTTGTATATCGATGCTTCTTTTCAAATCCTGTATTGGTACATGTACTTGGTATGCTCGTGCTGGAGAGGCATTAACAGTCACACGTACGTAGCCAACAATATAAACACTTCCACCAACCCGACCTATAGTAGCACATATCTCTTGAGATCAAAGATGGAGTAAACGCGACCTTGCCAGGAATAGAGGTAGTCTAGAAGATCGTGCGCAAAATTATGGCCAGCCTGACACAAGCTCTGAACGCGAGGCCGTCTCCATCGGTCGTGAAAATCCGAGTGGCAGCATACAGGACAGGTAGCTATATGCTTTTCGAATTCTGATATGACAAATCGTTCGTCCCACTTGGGCGACCTGCAGACACGTGGTGGCATAAGGAATCTTACTTTCCGCGCCGGTGTGCCATGTCCGCACGAGGACGATTGTCTTCGCTTTCGTCGTCGAAGGTCACTACTGCGCATAGGCCAGCCCATGGTGAGTTCTAGGCGGATATGGGTGCACCCATTACACCTCCCGCGTCCACCAGACGGTTTATAACGGTGGTTCACAGTCGAAAACCCAACCCCATCCGTACAGAGTATCCAACCCCCCGCCCTCCTGTGAGGTTTCAGCTGTCGCATATTTAGTGAAGCGCTTAGACGACGTGGCAACAACCTAAAGCCCTCGGAGCACCCAGCACAGACGTGAATCTCCTAGCCTCACCTTTCCGGCACACAACCACTGGATTTCGCGGAACAGATCATGTCGAATGGGGAAGCAGCGACGACAGTTGTGGACTTCGTCCAGTCGTGTTGGCCACCTGACGCCGACCCGGCTGTTAACTACTGCATGAACGAGGACGCCGGAAAGCTCCCGTGGCCATCTCAGCAACCAGCCCGGGTCTGCTCGACGCTCGTGGACAATGACCGTGTGCAGATATCGTCGTCGCCACTTTTGCCAGACGATGGATTTGGCTGCGTGCTGGACAACCAGCATGCAAACATAGAGCCAGCTCCGAGGAAGCGTAAGGTTCGTCGTGCCGTACGTCGTCGAGATCGTCACTGACCACAGGTCTCTAGATTCGTTTTGCGAGCCCCCCTCCTCGCAAGCGGTCCAGGCTCATCCAGCAGATCGAAGAACTCATCGGTGAGACGGATGAGGAGACCGACAATGATGAGGACAACAAGGAAGCACTAGACAATACGGTCTTGCTGCAAATGCAAATGGTTGCTATGGATCTACAGCAGCGAAAGAAGAAGAGGTATATGAAGATTGTCCTAGAACTACAGCAAGAAAACCGGAGGTTGGTTGAGCTCGTCGACGAGCGGTCGAAGAGGTACACAGCATTCCTACGAAATGTTGTCCTTTCACACGGTGCCGGCATGAGGCAGCACTGGGACATGGTCATGTGTGAGACCGAGCGCGAGCTGCAGGTTGTGGGTATGTAGCAGAGTGATCAAACTCCGGAATTCAATGAAATCCGTCGTGATTTCCAAGTACATGTACGGAACGATAAAGCCGCATCAAGCACTCTTTCTGTGAAGTTTAATCTCGTCGATCCTGTGGCAGAACTACAAAAGGACTCATGTCTAAGAGGTCCTTCGAACACACAGTTCACGATCAGGCCTGGGAAAGCAATTTGATAGGCTATATGGAAGTTTAACATCAACCTGGCTTACAGCGTGCTATACTACATGTAGTCGAGATAGGCGACAACTCAAATCAACCGAGGCGAAGAAAACCAACTAATGCTTCATAACTGCGCAATTAGTATTTGGTACCTGTCTGAAGCCTTGGGCACCATGGCTTGGTCGTGAACTAACAACAGCACTTTTCTATTCTACTCCCCTTCGTTCCTGTACAAGTGCAAGCATTTGCTTCACATCGTTGTAATGTGATGTAGCCCATTGAACACAATTGACGGAAATCCGTCCCTCATTGGCTCGGACGATCGCCCCAATTTTCACCGGCGCAAGCTCCCGGGCCAAGATCTCCAGGTCAAAATTGAGGCCAAAACATCCCAGCATAGCCACACGACGTCTGTGTTCGAACGCGTCAACATCTCGTAGACCCAAAGCAAATGTCTTCAGATACTGTTCCAGCCGCTGGAGGTCCTCTAGGCTGGCTGTCCTCAAGCTATGTTGACCCAGCGGCTGCCACATAACAGGCTGATGATGTCGCGCAACAAGCAGCTGAATGTGATGAGGTCGACAATACAGATCTGTCCGCTCACGGAACCAGCGCCTAGCCTCATTGAACGGATCGCGATCCTCGAACGAAACGTCGTCCGAAGTAACGAGATCTGATGCGTGGATCTCTGGACTGAAATCTGCGTGGTCAAAATGCGGACCCAGCCGCCATAGGGACCATTGTACCTCGAGCGAAAAAGACCACGTACACGGGTTCAGCACAGCGTCTGGGATGCTACAACCCACAGATGTTGATACGGCCATGGTGTAGGGCCGTACCTGCCCGAGGTGACAAGAGAATTGCGCGTTGCACTGCGGGCATTCCCAAACAAACTTGTAGGATGTGTACCGACTCGGATCAGACGCGAATTGGTCCTTCGCAGTCAATGTTCTGCCAGCCTTGACTACCAAGCCTTCCTCAGACGTCGCTGCTCTCAGCTGGTTAATACTTGACTGACATTGCTCCTTGCTGCCATGAGCCGTCCTTACCAGGAACCGAGACGAAGACAATGTTGTGAGAACGACCGAAATCAACCCGCTGCACCCCTGCTGGCAGATCTCTAGCCACGCGAACTGCGCCTGACCGTCCTTTCGCACCGTCCAATAGCCCAGAAGAGAATTGGTGTCGACCTGTACGATTGAATGCGCTTGCGCATCGAGGCCTGTGGGGGCGTCCTCGAACAAGATCCTTCGGTGCTGCTTCTTCGGCTTCAACAGCCTACGTGTGGCAAAGATACCCAAGCCGATTTGAGCACATGCTGGACGTTCGAGCGCTGCACATTGTCGTGCAAACGCATACCATGAGATATAGTCTGATACTTCAGTGTGGTCGTCTTGCGATGCCTGTAATTGGGAGAACGATCTCTTACTACCCATACTTGAAGGCACAGGAGAAGATGAGTGGAATGGTTTCGGGTCCGAGGTACTGCCAGGTGAGCAGATTGGCCTTTTATCCAGGCTAAAATTGGAATTGTGACTGTGGCGAGGGGGGCCTGTTTTCTCTACGGTGGACAGCATACAGGCATAAAAGATGCAACATCGTCTCTTGTTCAGTCAACTGAATACCAACGACACCTGCAAGAAGCCATGGAACGTCGAATGACCCGTTGGGGCGGATCTGACAGCAGCGCACATGTCCTATCGCTCCATAGAACGAAGACTTTTAATACACTCCAAGACACTGCCGATCTTCCTAGCAAGCCACGACTATTGTCATCGAACGACGGTCCGACACAGCTGATCCCTTTCATGGACAAAAATCCATGGCAGGATCATGAGCAGGTGGCAAGCATTGTGCAAGCTAAGAAAGTGTACGTGTCGAGCTGCATGCAGCCCAAAATCAAGCTCGGAAGACTGGTTGCCATCAGGAAAATTGACCAGTGTCCGAAGGAGGCTCTGAAGGCGCTACAGACCGCGAGGGACGAAAACATCGTGAAGTGCGACCAGGCCTATTTCTGGGACGAGTCGCTGTATCTCGTGTATGAGCTACTCCCAAACGCTGTAACGCTGAGCCAGGTCATAGTTAATCCTCGTGGACGTCTCCATGGTCCAGAGATGGCGACCATCTGTCTTGGGCTGTTGAAAGGGATCAAGTACATCCACGAGTCGCTTCGTATGGTTCACGGAGACATTACCAAGCACACGGTGCTGCTCAGCTGGCACGGGCAGGTGAAGATTGGTAGGTCCATGTGTGTATGTCAAGCGGTGGGCTTGCTAATTATGTACAGCCAATCTCACCGAAAAGATGCTCTGTGTCGGGACGCAGCCCCGACGGGATGACCTTGCGGGCATGGCGGGCATTTTGACTGAGATGATGCATGAATCGCCCGACCGTGGTCAGGATTCTGTGGTGGAGTTCAAGAACCAATGTTGTGACAATGACCAAACGGCGACAATGCTCTTAACACATCGTTTCCTACAGCAGGCTCGAGCTCCTGCGACGCTGACCGAGTACGTTTTCGTTGCGGATATACTTGCAATCCCATCTTCCGTCGCGATCTTTGGCAAAGCTCGGGACGGCAACGCATCACATGACAAATGATCATCTGTGAACGAAAACAGCGAGGTATTGGAATAGTAGTATAGGCGGGCACCTAATGGACCATCGCATGAAGGAGAGGAGAGGGCTCGCTATGAGTTGTGTGGAGTGTGTGTCATTGTCTGGGATGCTATCTATCTATCTCGAGTACCGCGCACGTCGTAGAGTAGGTACATATGTATGAGGCCAGCCTTGGCAGGGGGAGATGCCTCATTTACAAGGCATTAAGAAGCCCTATTACGCAACGTGCGATCAACCCGCGACAGTATGTGAATAGGTCAATTTCTATTGAAGTATTGAGATATTAAGGGTTTTCCGCAAACACTGTCAAATCAAGTTCTTCGTAGAACATGCCGAAAGATGGCGCAAGCTCTCTCAAAACAGAACAGAGGGATGCGCACCAAGAGAAGATGGAGATGTGGAACAACATGCAAGAGAGGAACAAGACGCTGGCGGCAATTGTGTTTGTTGGCTGATGGGAAGTGGTCAGCGGTGCCTCCTCGAGGTATTCTTCTGAACACACCACTAAATCGTTGATCAATAAATCCGTCCCATTATTGATTTGTATTTGTTGCGATATGATCACACAGAGTGCCCAGAGGGTAGTGATGCCGATGGCTGACGTGCCCATCACCTTGAGCCGGCGTTGTGACCAACCTGTCCAGCGCCAAGTGAGGATTCTTAAGACCAGCAGAACCCACATCATCATTCCAGTCCCTGTAACCAGCAGGGTGTACATCGATGCGTCGCTGAGGGGGTTGTCATGTTCGTTCATTTTGTGGAAGGCGCTTGCGGAGTATATCGTGATGGCAGTCACCGAGACTGCATTGTATAGCTCAAAGACGACGAGACTGAGGCTGATCACCCTCATGACGAACCAATTCCATGCAGTTCCAAGAAACGACAAGGACACAGATCGTATCTTCAGAAGGCACAGTGAGACATCATCATTCCACTGTAAGCTTGGAGTCTCCGGGAAAGCTGACCATGTCGTGCTAAAAACGTGGGAACACCCCAAGTTTCTCGATTTATGGGCCCCCCTTCTTCTCTCCTCTTTCTCTTTTCCAACCCCTCCCTCGTTCTAAGGTGTCAGCTCTGCGTCAGGCGTATTCGCTGCTCTACTCCCAGGAAACATGAGCACGACATAGGACGGCGTATGCCACCGAGTGCGATGATTCATATCGTGCCACGCATAAAGCACGAAATTCTCTCTTGTTGAGCGTTTTGATTGGAGTACGGTGATGTACAAGGCGCTTCAAACATAAAACCGTAGAGATGAGTACATTCTTCAAGCTAGTTGCGCAGCTCGACAGCGAACTCGCACGACAAGGCCAAATTCTGAACCAGTACACGCAGCGTGTTCAGGACATCGAGACGGGACACGACAACCCTGGTGACCTTTTCAACTTGATGCGGGAGCTGCAGCTAGAGCGTGAATGTTCCAGGGAAGTGACAGAAAGGCTGTGGCAGGAGATGAAGTTGGCCGCCCAGAAAAACGAGCACGCAAACCACGTTTGCCACAAGCACCTACAGAGGCTGGCCCACAAGCAGGCTCAACTGAACCCACGATGGTGGGGTTTTTTAGCCCGAGATGTCCCTGCACCACCTTCCTCCGTGGGCGATCAGTCCGCATACGGTGGCTCGCTCGACCAGAAGCTGGTTAGTGAATACCCCTTGAAGCGCTATATGCGATTGACCCTTTTCTTTAGAAGCCCGCCAATGCGGACATGACGAGAGACCGATCTGCGGTGTTGCGGCAATTTGAGCGCGACATGGTTCTGCTTGCTCAATTGTTTCGAGACGTTCAAGAGTTGGTGGTTGCTCAGGAGCACAACATCAGACGCATGGAGCAGACGAGCTCCCAGGTCGTGGCTGAGGTTGAACAGGCGAATGTAGAACTGGACGACGCGAAACAGAAGGCGGCTCGGCTGAGACGCAACAAGTTTCGGGCATTGGGAATTGGATTGGCTCTCGCCCTGGTTATTGTAGTCGCTGTAGCTGTTCCAAGCACCCTCCGCAGTAGAGGCAATACGAAATGAGCCGATATCTAGACACCCATGTTCAAAGCATCTCGTCCAATAATGTCATCCTTAAATCAATGTCTTGGCCAACGGGTATGAAGACAAGGACTCCGTAAGATTTCCAGCTTTTCCTGATCTCTGTCCGGACGAACGGGGTCGTCTCCCCCCATGCACCTTCAACGAATGTAAGCTGGATCATCGCGTTCTTTTCATCTACTATGGGCCGGAATACGCGATGACTTCTTCGATACCGTTCGAAGAGAACATGGTACTCCGTCTCATTTACGGCCCGCGGCCGTGGGAAGTCGTTTCGTCCGCCTCGAAGCTCAATTAGCACGACGTACAGCTTGGTGTCACCCTTCTTAATTACATAGAATAGTTCCGACAGCTCCGTGGCCAGAAATTTGTTGATCAAGCTCTTGTCGTGTTGGGTGTCAGGTTTTATTGGAGGTGTCCGTGCCTCTGTTGTCTCTTCAGCTTGGAGAACCGTGGTTGGCGCTGGAAGTAACAAGTTCGATGATGTCTGTGGCCGAGGCGGCGATTGTCCCGGAATTGTCTTTGCCCGTTTAGCTGAGGTGGGCCGGTCGATATTAGAAATGAATGATTGGTTAGATATAAAAAGAACGGTGTCAAAGGATCTCCCGGGGTTATCTCCGCTGTGTAAATTGTGGGAGCTGCAGGGCTTCTGAGCTATCCATTTAGCTTTGTCGGGGCGCGGCAAAAGCTGAAACTTGTTGTTCATCCTCGCATACACGACTGGTTCCGCCACGTCACAAAACGTGGCCGCAGCTCTCCAAACTTCGTGATATGCGTCTTTGCTCAGAAAGTACTGGTGGCGGATCTGCGATGACAGTACTTGCACTACGTGTAGCCCTATATACCCGCCTGTGTTGTGGATATGCTCGAGAAGGTTAACCACCAATGAACCCCACTCTTGCTCCAGGTCAAACGGGCGCCGCTTAGGGTCTGTAAAGTCGGGGTTTTTAGTGATAATGCCGTCCTCTACCTGATACTTCTTATAATCGTCTTCGGTGAAGCGAAAATTATCTACCGGTTGGCGATGTGATGCTGCAGGAACCTGAGAAGTTGAACCCCGGCCTTCGACACCGTCCATTGCGGTAGGCTGCTCAGCTTCGTCGGATGTCGAGGATGGAGGCTTGTCTAATAGCAATCGAGGTGATGTTGGTAACGCCTGAACTTCGACACCGTCCATCTCCGTGTTCTGCTCAGATTCGCCCACTGGCGATCTAGGTGATGCTGTAGGAGCCTGGAGAGTTGCACCCTGACCTCCGACACCGTCCATCGTAGTGTTCTGCTCGGATGTGCGGGATCTGTACAATCCGTCATCAAGAGCCGTCGCTCGCGCTATCTTGTCCTTCACCTCCTCCCAATTGACTCTGCCTCCCTGCCCGGGTTCTGACTCAACGCATAGGGTGCCATCACCGTCTTCCCCAAAGAAGGCCGTGAATATATCACGAGCCACTGCGAAGTCGGAAAGGGTCAGACCTGATTCTAGAGGCAAGGGGCTGTATACGTTTTCCAAGAAGAGCATTGATTTGTTTGTGAGATATGCCTGTTCATACATTCTGCCGCATCTCTGGCCGAACTTGAATCCGGCGAGGCTGTTAGTTGTGAAGATTGGACGATCGATGCGCTCGTTAGTAATGAATGCCATGGTTGATTCCCTCCTACCGCCGACCTCAAACCCTTGCTGGCGGGCATATTTGATTAGGCAGCCTAACGCTTCTTCGGGTAGCGTAAGATGGAGGGCGGACCTTTTCCTCGAGTTGAGTCGTGGTTTGAGTAGCTGTAGATCCGGGAAATACCGAAGGGTATGTAACCAGAGCCGTCTATAGGCTTTGGAAAATCCCCGTAGATGGAGCTCGGTCGGATCTTGCAGAGAGGACCTGTATGAAGCATACAGCGTGTTCCGTAGGCTTGACTTCGACAGCGGGTAGAGATCACGGAGGATTTTGCTACTGGGTTCGAGCCATTTAGAGTCTTCGATGAACGTCAACAGGGACGGAATGATTCTCCTCGTCCGCAGACAACCAGAACTCAGCAGCGTTCTCGATGCAGTATCCTTGACCGAGGAGAAAAGGAGCCCATCGTTGAACCGGCGGGAGATGAAATCACTGTCCTGCTTTGACAACGCAGGAGACCGGCCCTGCAACATTCGCGCGGTATATGCGTCGACAGCGTGCTTGTGAGACTCTCCAGTTATGCCCATCCACACTCGATACACTGTATCCAAGTACGTTGCCAGCTCTTCCACACACTGCAAAGTCAACAGCCGGTGAAGCGTGCCCAGCTTAAAATCGTACCATAGCCCTTCAAAGTCAATCAAGCGTACCAAAGCGTTGAGAAGGGGCCGCAATCGCGCCTGTCGCTCCAGTTGGCGCAGGTCGCGCCTCTTGCTTTCGGATAGCTGCGCGAGCCAGGTATTTTTGAGGCTCAGGGACACCGCATCCCCACCCAGGGTCATGACTTGTCGAAAGACGATACCATCGCTGAAAGGCTGGGAATTCTCGTAGCGGTCTTTTGCGCGGCACTCATTTTCAACAGATAATGCTAAGACTGTATTCGTTAGTTGAATATGATACGATCGAGACAATCCACCTGCCTTGTTCTCGGTAAAAGTCGACAGCCCACCAATGATCGTTGGAGTGTAAGAACACTTCGGCAGCTGCCAGACGATGTCGCCCATGAAGATAAGTGATTGAAGATTCAGCTCGTAGTCGTGGCAAGTCGATCTGTCCTTCACGGTCGAATGTTGAAGAATATAAATTGTACTCCTCTTCGTTGATGATAGCGCGGAGACGGTTACCTTCGTCAAGCCGGCGGCATCCTTCGACCGCGAAGATCTGGTACAGTCGTAGCACCTTCCTTGCATCCAGGCTCTTCTGGGATCCCAGCCGGGGTTTCAGTATCACAAAAGCAACCAACGCGCTACCACAGTAAGCTCGCCTCCAGGCGTCTTGGTTGGCCATGCCGACATGCTCATCACCTCGAGGCGAGACTCAGCGACTCGGCCTAGGCCTGGGAACGTTGGGTCGACATGAAGGACAAGCACACTGTCGACGATGAGTACTGCAGAATACGACCCCCCCCCCGTCTTTGAACCGGTTTAGCAGCCGAGCTTGGCGCTAAACGTGGCCATCTAAAAGCACTGTCGGCAGCATTGACTGCTCCCATTGTTGCCTTCTGAACAATCCATCATGCACCATTGCGAGCATAAAGCGTGGATCGAAGTGCATTCTGACGGCGCCAGCAAGAGCATCCTCTACAACGACCGCCTAGGCCATTTAAGACGTGGACTTGACAGCCCACACCGGCAATCGCCTAGCGTCGCCTTGTTTCTGGGCAAGGCTTGCAAGGACAAAGTTCTCCGCAGCTTGTTTGCCAAAGACTTCCCCCCTCGACGCACAAGCTCTGGGATCAACATCCATCTCGATCGTCGTACCAGGACATCGCAGTACCCACTCTACTTTGCCGAATTCGATCCTGACGACGACGACCTGTGTGGCTCCCACAGCCCACAGCCCAACTGTCATCTACACCACACCACACCCATATCCTGGACAGGTGAGCAGGATGCAACGACAGTCGACAACGTGGCAGCGCGTCTTCTCCTACCCTTCGTTGACTTGGTCTGCGTCTTTGCCAACGACGTAGGAGGGCCATCGGCCGCTTCTGACCTGCTCCGAAGATGGGCACAACTGGGTCATCATGCCCACACGTTGCCCTCAGGTGGTGCCCACGTCATCCTTGTGGCCGATGAAGCCAACCTGCCCACCGATGTGACCACATTACAGCAAGAGGAGGCTTTTTCCAGCACGTTCAGATCGATCAAGACCCACAAGATTTCCACCCGAGACAGGGGAGCATTCTACGAACAGGTTTCCGACTGCCTAGCGCTTTCCCGAAACGAGCGGCGGCGGCGCAGGCTCTTGTTCTCTGCTACACACCAAGAGTCGCTCTTCTGCTCTGCCGTTGCGCACTGCGCCAAGAGTATCAGGGAGCCATTCGACCTCCTTGGTGCTACGAGAACTACCAGCACCGGCTTGGGTAAGGATTTTGTGGCACATGTCAAACACGTATTTGACGTCGCGAAACGGGCAGACGTACCCTTCCACGATGTGAAAGTGGTCATGGCGTCCGCTCTGTCACTCGATGCGGTGTCGAGAGAACCTCACTGTAAGTGGATTCAGAGTGAAAGTGGCCGGCAAGCGCTAATCGTAGGTTTGCGACAGTTTTTGACTCCAGCTACATCTTCGAAAAGCTGTATCGGCAGACACTGTTCTTCGCTCTATCGCAAATCTTGCGTGATCCCTCGGAAGCGGCAAAGGCGTGCGAAGATGTTCGCAGCCACTTCCACGCCTACTATGAGGAATGCTTCTCGACCGGTCATTCTGTCCGTGAGGTTCACCAGCGTACTCTGAAGACAACAATGAAGACCTGGTCCAAGATGCGATCCACCTCGACCTGCCTTGTCTGTCTAAAGTTTCCACCTGAGCATGTTCTGCAGTGTGCACATTCCCTTTGTGAAGCGTGTCTTCGGTCCTCCGCGGTCGACGTGTCGTCGCAGATTGGAGCCCTAGACAGTATGGTCCTCGAAACCTGCCCAATATGTCAGCATGGTCCTAGGTTTACTGTCCGGCTGAAGCCTCTCACCGCTGGAGTGCGTGTCCTTAGCATTGACGGTGGTGGGATCAAGGGAATCATCCCCCTCGAAACCCTGTCTCTAATGCAGGCGTCGCTGGGAGCGGACTGTCCGATCCAGGAAATGTTCGATCTATGCATAGGGACAAGTGCAGGTCAGTGGAGGCGCTTCTTATTGTCACACACTCGGCTAACCCGGTGATAGGTGGTCTGATCGTCCTCAACATTTTCCTCCGCAATTTTTCCGTGGTGCAGACGCTCAACACCTTCAAGGAAATGAGCCGCAAGATCTTCAGTGCCAGGCCGGCTGCACAGCAGGCCCTTACGGCCATCTTGACACGGATCATGAAGACCTTGTCGAGGGACGAGCTGTATGACAGTGGGCTCCTAGACGAGGCTCTCGTGGAGCAGTTCGGTGCCCACAAGATTTTTGGCTACAATCCGGCGATGCAGCTTGGTACACGTGTCGGGGTGATAGCAACGGCCACCAACAGCAATACATCTACACCAACCCGCATCTTCTCCAATTACAATGGTGTCGGCCCACGCCACAAAGATTGCCGTAAGCTGACGATCCTGGCTCTGGCCAGTGCTGCCTCACATACTGACCACTCGTCCTAGGTTATCGTCTACAACGGTCCGAGGAAACACGGAAAGAAGCTTTAGTGTGGCAGGCGTAAGTTTGAACGCAATCGGCAAACGTGACAACCCTTTCATCTGACCTGAGTAATAGGGCACGTGCGACATCAGCCGCACCGATCTACTTCCGTCCCGCCGTGACCTCCTTCGGCGTGTTTCAGGATGGGTGCATGTCTGCCCAGAACAACAATCCTACCGAGATCGCGCTTCTTGAAAGCCGCATCATTTGGCCGTCAGTTTCCAGACCAGATGTCGTCCTTTCACTGGGGACCGGGAACTGCCAGGTTGCTCCTTCGCCTACCGTTGACAGTCCGAAGCTCTCGCTCAGGGATGCTTTCCCCTTTCGTATTGCCCGCTCCTTCTGGTCCTCGATGGATGGGCAATTGATCTGGGGCAATCTTCTCGGCCGGCTGGATGATGACGTTCGCCAGAATTTCTTCCGGTTGTCCTTGGAGTATAACGGTCCCGAAGCGGCAATGGACGACCATGGTGCCATGGAGATGCTCGCACAAGCTGTAACGGTTCATCCTTCGGGCGAAGCAGATCGCCAAAGAGTGCTGATGGCACTCCTCACAGCCTGCTTGTTCTTCGAGCTCGACACACAGCCGGTCTACATTGCTGGTAGATTCCACTGCGAAGGTAGTATCCGGTGTCGGTCCTCTCAAGCCTTGAAGTCCATGTTACAACTCTATCCCCATGGTTTGGAATTCTTTATCGGAGCCTTGTCTCTCGCATCGTTTGTCGACCTGAAAGACTTATGTGCTGGATGTTCCCGATATCGGAAAGTTGTCCGATTTTCGACCACATCCATGGACGAGGACCTTAAACTCTGTATCAAATGGGACGGTTTGGCACAAAGTCGCTATATTAGCGGTATGCCACGTCAGCTGGCCTGGTTCACTAGTGTTCAAGGCTTTAGCGATGCGTTCGGGCATACTGCGCTGCGTTGGTCGCCTCGTGAGTCCTGCCCGAGTTGTACCACCACGCGAATAGTGAAGCAACCTCTCGATGAATCATCAGATGAGAAGCTCGCTAAGAAGCTGCGATTCAATAGGCATCGACCCTCCCGCCACAAAACATTGACTTGAGGAAGGATACTGAATGTGAACTGTATAGTTCGTCACACGTCAAAAGATAACATATTCATCGAACGCCTTCACAATGACTTGGTTATATCGTAATGGTTATGCACATGGGTATCTATTGATCACTCACGTAAGAAAGAGGAAGTGATAGGCTACCTATGAGTTGTGTGTATCCTGTCTCTTTCTAAGGGTAACGGCTTGATAGCTTCTTTCAGACACTTGAGAGCTTCTGATGGAATTGTCGAGTGACTATACGACATTCATCCAGACATTCTGTGATCCAAAGGTGTAGGTCCCAGCTGTCGCGACTGAAGCAATATTTTGACTAGTCGCACATAACAGGAGGCTGAGCCAGGCGATTCCCGTAAACATGCTCCACGTGACTGGCTTTGGATCAGCAAGAGCTCGAAAAGCATATAGGAGGAACAATCGCACTCGCCAAGAGTGTTTGACTCTCGAATACCAATGGACGGTAGTCAATGCAACATCGATCGCACTCCACAGCACTGCGATAGCTTAGCAGTCCAGCTTCAAGACGACTACTTAATGCCTGTCACCATGTCCACCATGTCTCAGCAACCAAAAAACCCCAACCATTGAAACAGGGCCACTTCTTTTCGCAGCATGCGATTCACATCGACTGACCCTGCCCTAACTAGGATACAAATTCTTGAGCGCTATTTCAATAACACAGATCAGTATCCGAGTCCAAACGGTTACCGACAGCTGAAGCAAAGCACCAATCTATCAATTCCTTATCTTCGGCAGTGGATGAATCAAAGACGAAGGAAATTCAGGAAAGCCATCAAAGCTTCTGCAGAAATGTCGACCTACCACAACGATAGAAGTCCGTCATTTACCCCTCTATCGACCGAAGATTGTGTTACAGTCAGTGTCGCCGTCTCAGATCCGGTCTCAGCAAGTGAACGATTCGAAGATCGTGTCATGGAAGCAGCCAGTGTGAACGGGGACATTTTAGGTCTAGTCTCAGCAAGTGAACGAATCGAAGCTAGTCAAGACAATACGGAGTTTCTAGAATCTCCAGATATACAAGCGAAAGTTAAGGCTTGCTTTGAACGCTATACGATTGAATTAAACTCGATTATCGAACCGGGCTTCAACGAAGTAAACATCCTCCAGCAAGAACTAGACAAGACCAGGGACTACGTTCACAATCTTTGTATCCATGTTTCACACTTGGAGCACAAAATGCGAGAGGCTTGCGCCGAGAAAGCTAGGATCACAATGGAGTGTGGCTTGAAGGACAAAGAGATCAAGGCTCTCAAGAAAGAATGCATCAAGCAAGAGAGGGATAACCGAGGATACAAAAGCACGATCAATGATGGTATCCAAAGACTCCTAGCACAGGTCCAATCGCTACCGAATTCAGAAGAAACACAGAGTAACCTCTTAACAACCACTGACAATCGCGTCAGCGCCGGTCAGGAGGAAAAGGCGTCTGGGACCATTGTTTGCACAGTAAGACGGGACGACGAAGCTCTGTAGGTGTCTTCATCAGTCGTATATAGCTTGCTCGTCTGCGAGAACACTACGTGTGTGCATACCTGACTATCTGCCTTTTGCAATGTGATTTCTTCCCCAGTCTCTTCCTGGGCTCTAGTTGATTCGTACTTCCACGTTTTCTCTTCATTACCCGGGCAATGTTATTGGAAGCAACTCTCTGCATATCCATTGTCATCTTTGGTATCGGTGCGGAGAGACCGACAAATAGCGCTGCTGAGGGGATCATGCATTACATCGGGACTATTGCAGTATGCCACCCCCTGGAAGTTCAAAGTTGCCCAGGCAAATTTGACTCCCCAAGCTTTACCTGTAGAGAACTTCACAACCACTGATCTTCAACTGACGTAAATATAATATTCGTAAACAGGACATCTGGTAATTATCCTAACACTATTTTCGCGTGTATTATTTCCGTTTTGAGTCGTACGTTGCATGAACTTCTTCACCAAAATACTAGAATCTATAGTCCAGTGTGCCACAGGCCGCGCTAAAATAATTCTATTGTTTTCTCAACCACTCCGTATCAGATCATGAAATGGACCTCAGAATATCAAGTTAGACATCTTGAGGAACATTCATGAAAGAAAAGTATAGAGTGTCCCAGTACTGGGCTTTGTGTTACAACGAGTCCCTGTATAAAATGGTCATTTTGAATGGACTGTTTGCTAAGCAATGCACTAACTTGAACATCCACACGTTGTATGCTTGCTGCTCCTTCCGGAGTCTCTTTTTATGGTGTGACCGACGTTGCGTGTCCGTCATCATTATGCAAAGTGCGACCATTCCTACGACAATATGATGTTTCTGAAGTGCCGTTAACTTCGAACATACTCTTTAGAGAGTCAGCCATCTTGAGCGGAAAACATGACTGTAGGTGTCTGGTTCTTGCAGGAGCTCATCTTGCGGCCCTTCGGACAGCTACACTTCCTTCTATGAAACCACTGAAGCAGGATGCAGTCCAATGCCTGGTAGTATGACACATCAGAAACAGCTGGGGGTCTACATCCTATCCAAGACAGCAAGAGGCTCAACCATGGTCACCATCTGGGCCGGTGTGGGTGAAGAGAAGGGGGGAGGGGGTTGAAAATCGCGACGCCACCTTCAACCACCAAAAGACAACTTAAAACAACGGCCGTTGCAGGCCGACTCATCGCGACGCACTCTCATACTCTGCAGCATGGCAGGTACAACAGGCTCGCCCACGCTTAACCGCCTCAGGCAGAGAGCGAGCTCTTCCCTGTTTCGGCGTCTCTATGTTGGAAGATCTGACATCACCTCTATATTCTCGGACGATGGGACCGCGGTGGATGGCAGCCGCACACCGCCTACACCTCCTACACCTCCCACACCTTCCCCACCCCCTAAACCTCCTGCATCTTCGGCATCTGTTGCGCTCGCACCTCCTAAGAGATCTGAACTTGAAATAACGTCTTGTTCACGATCTACGATCGGCTCGTCGGCCACTTCCATCCCATATGTTGCCTTAGGGCCTACAGCTCAGTGTCTGGTCGAGATGCTGCAGATGATGTCGGAGCTGGTTGCCGCTGAGTCTTCTGACGTGGCCCTCCAAAAGGCAATGGACGAAATCGCGCTCGAAACTAAACACTTATCAGAGTCTTTCTCGAGCCACTTCCTGATGCATGCAGTCACCGCTCCTTTCGACGGACCGGAGCAGTCCATCTACTACGTACAGGTCTTTATCGGCAGGTACATCCAGTCCTTGATTTGCGACGTACTTCATAACAACGGCTCAAGCCAACAGCTATTCTACAATTCTATGCACATCACTCACCTCCTGAACCGGCTATACCAGGGTCAGTGGCACAGGACTGGCTATGCTGAGCTTCCTCAGACTGACTTCGTTAAATGGCAAACAATGCTAAGGTGGTGGCGGAGATTGCATACTGATCTGCGGGATGAGGCGAGAGGTTTCTTCCATTTCCTTCGCCAACGAGGATTGGTACATCTTCCCCAGGTTGCTCATTGCACCTGCCGACACAACTTCAACACTCTATATCGCCGATTAGTCAGGCTTTGTCTCCTCCTAGAGTTTATAAACGTACAACACTCTTTCGCAGGCAACCACCCCACCAAAATGATGCGGAATCTACTGACGGGAGCTGTCGGCGATTGTGTACAGGATTGTGTGATACCCGCCTTGAAGATAAAGCGAGACATTCAGAGTGGCTGGTTGATCGTTCACGAAGGGTATGGAGTGTACGCGGTGAATGTCCGTGTGTACAAGGAGCAGGTCACGAGGTGGTTATAAGCAGGTAAAAGCAAGACTAGTACACAGCTTAGATATGTTTATGCATGAGATGTCATTTTCTGTTCGCAAAGTCAAGAAGACTGATCTTTCTTACCAATCACTATCTATACTTTTTAAAGAACTACGTAGGTTTTACTGTATACTCATCGCATACCTTTAACGTGTAAAGGATGTCTTACAGCCCCCAATGTTCCCTATGCTCCCTTCGGCATTGCCTTCGGGGCGATAGGTACAAATGGTTGATGATCTATCGAAATCCCTAAGCCGACGTCACTAGGACATACAGATTCGTCTTGATCTCCTAGTCTTGGGGACAGCAAAGGGTATAACCGCTCGGTGACCCAACTCAGCCACTCCCACCTCTTACCATATCCGAACGCGCCCGAGGTTTCCTCATCCAAAAACCGTGACTGGGCCCACTCGAAGGCCCTCAGCTGCCAGGGACATGTTTCTCCCACTGTCTCGACGTTTGTCAGAGAAAGCGCAAGTTGTTCTCCCTCCTTGATTGTTAAGGTGAAGTCTTTTTGACCCCTCCACTTAGCAAGAACCCATTGTATCTCAATCGGGACCACCCATCTCTGTGATTCGCTGATAGGCCATCGCCAAGTCGAAAGTGTCGATATCTGGACCATACTTGTTGTTGTCTGCGGTCGTAGCGTAATCAGAGTGGTCCAGCAACAACCCGAAGCACAAGGCGCAACGAAATGCCACTCGTGATGGACACTCAAATCCTGCAGCCTGGTGCTGAATTCATCGGCTTTGAGTGGAACGAGATCCGGTCGGTGGAGAAGAGCACGCGACGCTGAAACGTGAAAGTCTCGGTGGCTGCTGACTTCAACGCGAAGATACGTAGAATTTCGGCAAAATGCACATTCAAAGAACGTAGATAAAGCGAGGTTGGCCCTACTTCGACCCACGCCTCGGCGACCTCTCTCGACCGTCCCGCGTAAAGTAGAGGTGCAATGGTCGACGATTACGACCTTGCCATGTGCCTTCATGAAGGGAGGCCAGTAAAAGTTTATCAGAGTCTTCAATTCACGATGGTGAGCTCCGACAATAGTAGTGGACAGTGTGGTAGTATAGATTTTATAATTCTATGTTCTCAGTTGGTAGGGGTGTGAATACCTGTAAGAGTGTCCCAAATAAGGCAATTCGAACCCCCTACTCTGTACAAAAGCGTGAACTAAATAAAAGTTAGAACTTCCCGTGCTGAAACGCTCACGAATAGTTCTGAAGTTTCTTCTTACGCCCACTGACGACCTCCTTAATCAACGTCTTTGACCTCTTGTCCCAGTATGTTCAATCAGGTCAGCCTCGGGCAAGGTCATCACCAATCACGAAACTGTTGGGACCGATACGGGTGCTGCGCCTTCACCCTACTCTTACTGTTCACCATCATTTGCATGACCGGAGCAATAGTCTTTGGCATTTTGTATGGCAAGGGCCAGAAGTTGTGTCTAAGTGGTGTCTGTCTAGGTGGTTCCGCAAACTCGACTAATAGCTAAAGAGCTGAGCGCTGGATCTCGGGGATGGAAGGATGAATGGATAAAAGGAAGTCCTCTGCACCAGGTGGGACGAGTCATGTTGCCAATAGGGAAAGATAGCTACTCCAAGTCAATTAATGTTCTGTAGAGGCACGAACAACTGTACTGTAGTAGTGGCTATTACTATGATTATCAAAATCGGCATATCTAGAAACAAGAACAAAGATTCGTACCAAGCAAATGAAGAACGTTCCTGAGATTTTACTCAACTTATCATATAATTACATCGTTTTATTTAGACACATGACGCTTAAACAAGTCTCGACTCTCGAGTTTCTAACTTCAACGATTTCTCTCCACGATCAAGCACGGAAACTCCACAGGATCCTTAACCATAGAGATTTACACCCTTATCTAGCAAGAAATGCAGCATGAGTATTACAAAGCCTTTTATCACCCAGTCTGTGGCTTAACTGTGTAGGCGACCAGCTGCACTCCTTCAACAGATCTGAGTTCGTGCAGCAAATGGCGAATACTTGCCTATACTCATCTGCACTCTTCGTCCATAACAGCAGCGTTATCAACCATTGGATTGGAACTCTTTAGCTTGCATCACCATCATAGTTCGTGCCTGATTTTACGGAACTTTAACCCCAACTCTTGCAATAACTTATCTGCGAAGTGCTTTCTCGCGCTGAACTCATTCGGCATACCATCTTGATCCTAAATTTACTATCAGACTTGCCCATCACATCTGACTGAGAACAGGCAAGAAAATCCTTCATGACAAACACACGAGTGGTTAGTGCAAGTGCAATCTTTTAGCAAGCCACTAAGACGACTCGCAGGGTGACCTCGCGCTCTCTGGCCAGTACGAGCAGATCACGTCTCATCTATTCCCCGCAACTGAACATGACCGCAAAATCCATTTTCGATACGTTGAGCAATTACAGGTTTTGCAGGTGATAAGAAATGCGGTGTGCATGATGTGCATGATGTAACAAGCCGTCACTCCCTTTGCCGCTATACACTCGCGGCGTGCCAAACTTGACCATTGCATAAGAGGCGTACAGTAGCTTATACGGGCAGGGCTGCAATGGTGCGACAGTCTCAGCTGTGGCCATATACATCCAGCTCATCCCCTCAGCGATTTTCCAATCACTCTGACCAAGCCATTTCCAGTGAAATTGCGGACGAAACCCTTCCCACAATGTGCGTGACGAATATACACATTGCGCACAGGCTCGCGCACGACCTAACCAAACACTTTGTGTACCTCCAAGCGGCAAACTGAGGGATCTCCCACAATCCTTGGATGCCCAAGACACCAACGTGGCAGGCGAATGTCCAATGTGTGCAGGATATTCAGCACCCAACTCGTCTGATTGACTACGGTCAGTGTCCCCATTTCAGCTCTGAGCAGCGATGACGAAGTGCATCCATTCTATAAAAGATACTTTATCGTTGTCCGAACACCAAGATGTTTATCTACCTTTTAATGTGTAAATCTAGGTAATATGCCCCGTAGATGGTGCTTAAGAAGCGAGGGGTCGCGTGTATCGATTGCTAAAACTTATTGATTAGCGCCATAAGATAAGCGCTGATCAAGCCGTAAGAAGCGCAAAGTGGAGCCTGGCATAGCGATTCTGCGACAGCCTATATCATTTCTGCCACAACGTTTAAGATCTTCCTTCGGAAAAGTTATGAAGGGGCCAGTTACGAAGAGTCTCTTCAGCGACGGGGTCGTGTCTTTGATGTTCTGAGTAAAGGCAGAAATCAAAGATAGCCTCTCTTCCAAGCTTTCAATCGAGTACATCCCCCGTGGACTTGATAGCCAGATAAGCAGGTGTCTGTCGACCGTGGTCGTAGCTCATGTGCATCGATAGATGGCGAGGCTACAAACATGTGCGGTTGCGGTGTCACAAGCAGAAACTTGGCTGTTTCTAATGATGATGTAACTTTACTAACACTTCTGAAGTACACATGCTAAGCGAGCGGTGCTGCATCTTGGTATGCTGTTGAGCGATGTGGTTAAGAATGTACAAAACAATGAACAATTTCATTTGTTTAATGATGCATTGGGACTTATTCCTTGAATTGGTGAGCTACGACTGGTCATTGCCTCGATCATTTTGCTTTGTACCAGGCTCTCCAACCCTCCCACTTCCAAGGTGTATCTATCAGGTTCTCTCCGAAATTTGCTCTGACCAGAGCAATGAGCGGAGGGTTTTCACCTGACCGTTTCCCAGGAACAGCTGTGATTGCTGGATGTAATCGCCCGAACACGCCTGTGAAAGCAATTCCAAAGCGTTCCCCATTTTTTGTGTAGAAGACGGTCTGCTCTTTCAAGTCGACCGCACAGCCAATGGTATCGCCTGATCCAAAGAACGTATATCCTTTCGACGTGCGTCCTCGACCGACTAGCGAACCGTCTGTGCCGCGCCAACCACAGCTTTTACTTCCAGAAGTACGGTTACCTAGCTCGCCGTCTTGGAGCTTTGCCGGTAAAGATGTAACGCCTACTGATAGTGAACTGTGCTCGAACAGGGCTTTGACTTCGACTTCGAAGTAATAGCGACTATTAGTAGCAGCGATAGGCAGATCTGACACCATGGTCAAGCTGTTGTGTTGCCAAGGAAGGATTCGTGCCTGGAGTCCATCGTCGGACACATTCATTGTGTCTGCCGACAGCATCCATCGAGATGGCCCATCTCCTCGCGAGGATGTCCTCAGTACGTCGATTATTGTGTACTGATGCCACTGCTCAGCAAGCATCATTGGAGTCCACCCATACGCATCTTTGATGTTAGCATTGAGCCCACCGTCAAGAAGACTTTGAACAATTCTTGACGACCCTTTCAACACGGCTCTGAACAGTAAGTCCTTTTTCTGCTGTGATTCTGCCTCCTTGGTTTGGCTGGCCAGAAACACTAGCGTGTCCTCCAATGGTTTCAATTCAAGTTTCGATTTCAATTTATTTTCAGTCCATGCTCTTAAACATAGATCGAAAGGTGTAAATCCCCTCTTGTCGGTGATCGTTAGGTCACCACCATGCGCGAGTAGTAGTTGAAGCGTCGCCACATGCCCATTATGTGCGGCTTTGTGCAAAGAATTTTGACCCAATTGCGAATCACAAAGGTTCACGGAGGCTGCGGCGTCGGGCATCTGCAATATCGCCTCGACTATACCAGTGTTACCGTGAGCTGCTGCCTGTCTCAAGGGCGTACGATTGCGGAAGTCCTTTCGATTGACTTCATGCGCAGGTTGATCAACGAAATATTCCAGCAGACTTTTGGAGATCTCATCGTTGTTGAATTGACAGGCATAGATGAGCGGTGTACGTTCACGATTGTCCAATAGATTAGCTTTAGCATGGTTCGCGAGAAGCACGTCTAATGTCTGTGCGTTACCACATTTTCCCACCCAATGCATTGCTGTCCTACCCTGATCCTGAGAAACGTGTTAGTTGAAAGGCACTCCCTAGACAGGAAATACATACATCAACGTCGTGAACATCTGCTCCGAGCCTGATGAACTCTTTCACGGCTTCATAATTTCCTCGACGTACTAGATCGATTAGTGGACCTGTAGTTGTCAGCTTAATGGAACGCGACGTCGACAGCTCATACTGACGCTCCGAATCCCATTTTTCCACGTTAACATTGGCACCTGCTTCAAGATATGCTCGAAGAAGCTGGACAGGTGGGTTGTCTCTGGCAACCAAGATCAGCAGAGGGGATTCCTCTGTGAGGAACGGCTTCTTGTTGATATCTGCTCCAGCATCTAAAAGGAGTTGAAGTATTCGTGGATCTTCGCCAGATTTGGAAAAGCAGTACATTGCGAAATTGTCATTGTCTTCGTTGTTTGCCTTCGCTCCCTGGTCAACAAGGTACTTGACAAACTCATAGGAGGGCCCATTCCAGAGAGCCATATCAAGTGGCGAAAGGCCCATGAGTTGCTCATTGACATCGCATCCATTTTCCAGACAGAGCTTAACCATTTCCTGATCGACGTGCTGATTCTGAAATGCAATTTCAAGTGGTGTCATGTCGAACCGATCTCCCAACGTGAACTCAGCTATGAGGTCTCCCAGCTCCGGCGAGGATTCACGATATCTGAAAGACTTGAACATTTTCCGGTTGGTCACCTTATGTCCATGCTCAATTAAAGTCTTTGCTAGGAAAGTGAGGTTGAACACAGCGGCTATCTGAAGTGGCGATCCATATTCATCGCTTGAAGAAGACGACGGAGCTTCTTCTTGAGCTACCTGGTCGACATTTCGCAACACTATTTCCTGCCACCATTCAAAGGCTGCTGTATCTTCACACATGAATTTGATCAAGGACTTCCACACAGCCTTCCAGCTAGTGTTAGATTGTTGTTCCTCCCACGACCAAAGCTTCTGTGCTTCAGACAGATGATAAGTCCAGTGCATGATCTCATACCTGAGTTTGGGGTCAGTAGACTGCAGAAGTCGATCTTCTAGATCCTCGTCGTCCTCGTCTTCAGGCTCAACGCGTGGTAATGGATGGTAACTTTTCCACCAAGAAGTCCAAAGACTTTCATCACCATCAAAGTCCGAAAAATCGTACTCTTGGTTCTGAAGTTCGTTCTCTATTTTGTCCTCAGATTTATCGGAATTGTTGGAATCATCGGAGTCGTCGTCATCATCGTCAGGATCGCTGAAGTCGGCTTCGGCATCTGAATGTGCCCGCTGCAAAGAGGTCATACTAGTAAATAAAACTCGTCGTGTATCGTTGTCGGGGATCGATACCGGTTTTTCTGGAGCGCGAGGCGACAGGTATTTCTGTTGGAATACAGGAGAGGCCAAGTTTTGTACTGTCGCGATTAGAAGAGATGTAACGGAAGAGGAGAAGCCTGTAGCTTACCTAGCATCCTAGCCATTTCAAGATGGCCTTCTTTCTCAGAGATTGTCCAGGCTCCACGCGGTGTATCTTCCTGTTCGTTCGAGCCGCTCACGTTGTCCATGGCTGATATATCGTCTCGCGGGACGAAGAAGTCTCTAACAGTAAGATGTCGCAAAGTCACTATTCTCGAGCCTGAAACTTCTAAGAAATTACCACCAGCAATTCTGATCTGATGGTCATGGAGATTTACTTCTCCGTCTCCAAGCTGATAATCTTCCAATGCTGCATCAACTCCGGCATCATCGCTGTATGCTCGACTATACGAATCCATGATTTCAGGTACCGTGACTGGACCGTCTGCAAATAGGGTCCAAATTAAAGCAGTTTTGAGAAGTTCAACATACTTTCTGTCTGTGGTGTTCCAGCTGGCCGTGTAAGAGCCAGTTAGACTGTCTGGAAGTACCTTCAATTCACGGCTGTATGGTCGCACTAAAGGCTTCCGCAGAAAGTCCAAAGCGATCTGAACATATCTGAATTGACCTCCCGATTTTTTTGTTATCGCTTTCACAGCATCAGCCCTTTCTGAAGCTGTCCAGCTGGGGAACTTTCTCATTTCCGATGTAACATTCTTGAAAATATCTTCGGTATTACGACCTTCGCATTTGATCTCAACTAGATTGCTGAGTCCATTTCCGATATCTGGTTTTGGACGACTGCATAGCATAATTTTGATCTTGGCTTCGGATATCTGAGCAACCCTTTTCAAGGCTTTCAGAAGATTCTTTTCTTGACGATCGATGCATTCATCAATTGCGTCAATGACCAAGAATACCTCTCGATTCATGATACGAAGTAGACCGCTGTACACCGTCACAAAATCAAAGCTCGCTTCCGCTCTGCTTTTGTCGTTTGATTTGTTGAATCCATGACCAACAATTTCATTGGTTTGTTCCAAGAGGTCAGGTAGAGCTAGAGAATGAGTGTAGAGCTGAGCTACTACAGTCCTCAAGATCTGTGCTGTGGACTGAGTGGCATCTGAACCAGCCTTGCAAAAGAAATATTGCACGACTTTCTCTTCAGAGTTCGTAGCTTCTGTACGGAGAGTCTCAATGACAGTTGACATTAGAATTGATTTACCATATCCTCCCCCTCCCGAGATCCATATCATGGAGCTTTCGTCCGATTTATGCCATTTCGTGTATTCTTCGTCTTTCAGGATCCATTGACATGTCCCTGGTTCACGTTTGACATCGACATTCTCTCGAAGCAATTCGTACTGGTCCGCTGTTGGATCAAGATAGTTCATGTTCTCTTCAAACTCATCTTGTGCTTTCTCGTAGGGGGTCTTTTTCCTCATGGTCTTTCTCTCCTCCTCAAGTTCTTCGAATGCTCGCCTGACTACAGCTTCATTAGTCTTAAGGGTTGCTTCTAAGATACCCTTGAGAGAAGCAAGCTCTGATCTCATCTCATCTTGACCCTTTATACTCCTCTTTTGCAGATGAATCGTCATTCGATCTCTCGCTCTCCCACTCAGCATATACGCCGGCGTGCTCTCCCAGTTACCATAATCGTAATGTAAGTTCGAAGAAAGCCCTGAATTTCCATCACCACCATTCCCACTCGGTGGCTCGCCAAAGTCCGTGAGCAGATTCGCCTGCTGCATCCCACCATATTCACTTGCCAGTTGATCGAACGGCGTCCAATCAATTCCCGCATCGAAATCCGTCGAGTCAATTATGCCTCTGAATGGACTATGAGATTGAGCTGCCATTGGTGCCCATTCTTCACGAAGACTTGTGTATGGAGCATCAACAAATGTCGCACCAGTCCACGAATTGGAGTTCAGGCGGAACTTGGTCGCGGGACTTTCGAGTGCGAGAGAGCTTGCGTCGCCAGAAAGCGTGGTCTGCGTCGTGTGTCTCCCCGAGGAGTCGGAAGAAGGAGCGTCAGCGCTGATAGAGAAATCGAGAAGGGTCTTTTCGGGCTCAAATATCCGTTCTGGT
>Ga0115846_100356_pt1 | contig 24989 bp, 18 predicted proteins | sample InSIn5gowninarea_2_FD_83860 | JGI IMG/M metagenome (GOLD analysis project Ga0115846, IMG submission 83860) | reverse complement strand
ATAAGGATCCAACTTAGCTTATTGCTGATGGCAAGGGCTCTATCAAACGCTCGCGCTCTCGAAGCCGAGCGTGTATAGGTGCAAGGAAGGGTTTAATGCTAGCTAGTGAAAGCACACCATCAGTCAGCAGCAACAATAACACTCCTACCACCACAAACTTCAATGCTGTTAGCGAAATCGCCACACCATTACCAGACACAACCAAGAAGCAAGCCGAAATGCAGAAACTCTCATTGACCGCGGCATGGAAATCCATGAACGCATCCCAAAATCTCGGCGAAGACACCCCAGCCCGTAAGACGCTCGAACTCTTACAACGTTCGTACGCCGCCGAAGCAGACTGGGATTCATCAGTGCTTACCACCGACTCAAATGACCACGACCACAACAACCACGAACACCAAGACGAAACTGAACACGAAAATGAATACGAAACAGTCAACGACGAGAACGAGGACGAAAACACACCCCGCCCCTCACACGAGCTACACGTCGTTGACGACAACACAATCATAGACACCGGCCTCACACCCGCACCATACAGGACGCAACAGCAGATCGGATCGGCACCGAGCAAGATTACTGGCGCTGGGGCTGGGTTCATGTCATATAGAGAGCGGGTAGAGGAGTTGGAGAGACGGGAGATGAGAGATGGGGCTAAGGGGGTGGTTGGTGGACAGAGGGGGAGAGATGGGAGACGAGTTACGATTTTTGGGAATTGAGTTGGAGTTAATTAATGGATGGATTGGTTTTTTCTTTGATGGATTAGGTACAGTCTGGTTACAGCGCTTGTTGTAGGTTTGGACTTGGAGTTGGAATTGGTGTTTTGATGTTTTGAGCTTTGAAATGGGAATGGGATGGTTTGGTTAAGTTGCATTCTGTTGGTGTTCTGGGGGGTCACGCATTACCATTACCACTACCAATACCGGTGCAACCGACTGGAGTTATTGAGTATCGATAAGTAAGGTAAAGTAGTTAGAATACGTACAGTACTACAATGAAGTATACGAATGAAGTATACGAATGAAGTACATGTATTAAAACGTGAATACGTGAACCGTGAATTATGAGATGTATAATGTGGTGTGGTGGCTGATTACGTAGATAAGTAGATCAGTGGGAGAGTAAGGAGGAGGAGAAGGAGGTTGTATTGATGTACGAAAGCTACGTACAGTATCTATGTATGTACCTAGGTATGTATGTATGTATGTATGTATTATGCAGTGCGTAAGTGCCGAGACCAGTATTTGGAATACGTACCTAGGTACATACTTAGATGCTGTGGGAAAAGGGCATGAGATGTCGAGGGTAGTACAGTATTGAGGTAGCGAGGAAGGAAGGGACGTAGAGGGTGGGGACGTAGATGGGTTCGTTCATTGCTATTGATACACACACGTCCGCTAACCAACCAACCAACCAGCCAGCCAGATAGATGGAGAACTACATATTCGAGTCTATCTGCGTCTCATCTCATCTCACATCACAGTCCATTCCGCATGCTACATCTCTATATATGTAACGCTATCTTTTCGGCAAAAGCGGTTTCCAATCCTCAAGGCTCTTCTGTGTGGTGCTAGTACTGCTCCCGCCGTTTATTGCAGAGCCATTACTCTGAGTACCCATGGTAGTGGTGGTATTGTTGTCAGCGAGTAGATCTTTTGGATGCGTGTTTGGGTTTGCGTTTGCGTTTGTGGCTCTGCGTGGGGGGAGGGGTGGACCTGCTGTGTCTGTGGTTGATCTGGATGATGCTTGTGATGCATTTGTGGGGGCTCGGCGTGGTAGGGGGGGTGGGTTTTCGAGATCGGTTGGATGGTGGAATGATTGAGGTTGTGATATGGATGTCGGCGGCGGCGGGAAGAACGGTTTTGATTTTGTGCTTGCGATACTGGCGGTGGAGGGGGTGCGGATTGGTGGTTTTGGTTTTATGGCTGGTTTTGGGTTGGAATCTTCTGCTGGTTCAGGCCGTGGTGAGAGGGATCGTAGTGAGGCTGAATTGGATTGTGCGGGTGAGATGTAATCTGTGTTTGTTGACGTGTTTGCTGCTAAGGAGCTAGGTTTGGTAGGTTTAGGTGGTGGAAGGGATTTCCGAGATATCGTTGAGGTTGAAGTGCTTGATGCATGTGAAGTTGTTCGTGAAAGACTGGGTTGAAACTGGGGTAGGCTTGTAGGACGGTCACTGTCGAGGATTGATGTTGAGGATGAGAAGGTATGGTTTGCAGTGCGATATGAATGTACTGATGTTGGTGTTGATGGTTCGGTTGGTGGTATAGTGTTTGCCATACTTGTGTTTCGTGATGCAGGCCAGGCTCCTGCCATGTTGCTGTTCATGGGTGGTGTCATGGTACCTCTATTTCGTGGTGGTGGTAGCTTGGGTGGGGGTGTGCTGGTCCTTGATCCTGCATTCTGTGACGGTGATACACTTGCATCGGATACCCTCATTTTTCTCGGTGGGGGCAGTTCTGGCTTTAATTTCTCCTTGTCAACCATGTTTTTATCGACCACAATCCAATCATCCTCCCCATTCTCCTTCCACGGGTTGCCATTTCGAGCAGGATTCAACTTCATACCTTCCTTTGGTGGCTTGACTTGACTCGCGACTGGTTTATCTCCATCGAGCCACCACTTCTTGCGGTCACTGCTTGCAGGAGGCAAACCAGGTGCAATACTTCGGTAGCCCATGAGCTCATCTGCTTCTTCACTCATGTCAGTCTCATCTTCCATGTCGTTTTGAAGCTGACGTGTGCGCCTCAGGTAGAGCTTCTTCATTATCTCCATCTTCTTCTCATCGTTGATTACACGAATTTTAACGTCAAAGGTTGAGTAAATAGGCCGATGATCACTGAACCTCAAATTCATCACGCTCATGTATTCCATCTGCCTCATGTCCGAACCTTTTGAGTGGTCAATCTTGTATAGTATGCGGTCAGTCCATGCTGGTATGCGAGCCTTCTCACTTGAGTCATAGTCGTCCTTGCCGAGGTCGAACTTGTATGTGGGTAGAAAATCAATTTTGCCTTCTTGGTAGAACGGAAATGTCTGACCAGCAACCATTTGTATATTGAGCTGGTCGTCGTTGTAAAGCTTGTGCAAAGCCTCTTCGGCCTCGACTCCTCTTCCACCTGCCTTGCGATAGACGCTTATAAGTTGGCGAGCATTGTCATACAGCGTGCCAATCCGGTAGTTGAAGTCACCAGCCCAGATGACTACCTCATGATCCTCGATTTTGCGATCTCTCTGAAAGCGAAGACCTGAAATGATCGTTTGATAATCACGGTTACGCTCGTCGTAGTTGCCAAATCCTGCTGCAAGGTGGGCAGTGACAAAGCAGATTGAGGTTCCCTCCACCTCCATTCGAATAGCAACGGCACCCTTGTTTCCAGCTATGCCGCTCATGCCTGTCTTTTTAATTGCTCCCTCCACATTCTTGATTTTAGTAATCAGTGACACTTTGACAAAAACCATCAATGCAGCCCCAACGAGCTGGCCACTGCGAAGAAGTATGTATTGGTCTCCTTTGTTCTCCCTACCAAAGTCGTTGATGGTTTGCTTCACCGCTGTTTCCCAGACAATTCGTCGATGAGGGTCAGTGTTCATAATCTGTTGGGGCGAGAGCTCAACGATCTCTTGGAAGCCTACCACAACGATTCCGTAGCCTTCCCCTTGGCGGACATCTAGCCACTTGTACAGTTCCGATGCGTCTTTCATCATTTGGCCGTTTAGGTTGTACGTGCCAACCCATACTCTGATCTTTTCTGACGATTCAAATTCATCTGCTCTTCGTCTTAGCTGCTCATTGACCCAGTCACTGATTGGATCGACCAACTCGACATCCTCTTGACCAACTAACCGTCCAAGCAGGAGATCTGTAGTGTTCTGTCTGCCTTTGTCCTCAAAGTGGTTGACGTACAGTCTCGTGGCGGACTTTCTAGCATCAGCCATGAAACCACCTAGACTCATTTTGCCGTGTCTTGTGAAGCTTGACTTGAGTGCTCCAGTACCAGCATATATCTTTGATAGTGAATCACCGTTGTCTGCCCAAAGTGAACTGTGCCGCATCCAGAATATCGATAGATTAGAGCTGCTTGCAATCTCACCACGATGATCGAGGAATAGCTCGAGGGCCATTTGTGAGACGATCCCTTGTACTAGATTTGTTCGGTCCAAGCAGTCAAGGCAGTTCGTCCGAAAGACACCACTCTGTTGCATGACCACGACTGGTCGATATTGCCTCTTTTGAACAGAATCGCCGTTCTGAATACTTTCACTATCATCTTCGACCTCCTGGGTTAGGAAGTACAAGAAGCCTTCAGCGCTGTTTGCAATCAACGACTTGACCTTCTTCGCACCCTCATATCCACCAGCATTCCTTGACTGCTCATGAAAATCAAATTCAGTCTTTCTTAGCAAATGCTGCCTTGTGTTGTCCGGTCCCGCTTTCTCAGCATCACCAGTTTCGTTTCTCAGCAACGGGCTTTTTGCCAAATGCACGTTATATCTCTGGGTGAGCTCGACTTCACCAGGCTTTGTCTCACTCAACAAGTTCACCACATGAACAGCGCCGTAGCTCCTGGTCAGGCCCTCAAAGTGCCTGTCGAAGCTCAACTGCGTAGCTTCAGGACTTCTGGTAATCTGAATCTTCTGTTGCCCCGGAATCAAGGTGGACGCCGATTCCCAGAAGATAGGTATGGAGCCTCTGACTTGTACATAAGAGAAGCATATACCTGCAGGTGACCAAAATATTGTTTCTGTTTCCACAAAATTGGCGACATTTCCATCATCGTCTATCCCTCGTGCGTTGAATCTGGTGCCCGCACGTCTCGCAGATAATCTAGATATGACGGTCAAGATAGCTGGATAGCTAGATTTTGCTGAACGCATGGGATTAGCACTAGTGGGAATTGTCAGCGTGCCAGCGTAGCCTCGTATGACACTGGTCAGCAGGGATGAGTGGTCTAAAGCTTTCCTCTCAACATCCGACAACCGGCTTCGAAATGCTAGAAGTGGGTTAATCATGTAGCTGTTCCAAAGAAGACCTTCGTCCAAACTCGACACGTCTATTGTTGAATCTGCATCAGCACGATCTTGTAGTCGCCGCGTGAGATCAAAGTTGTAACTGTAGTAGAAAGTGCCATCGTTCAGCAACTTCTTCAGTGTCATGAAGGGATGTTCAGAGATTGAATCACTGGCATCAAAGCCACTCATTTGCTCCTCGTCGAAGAGAGTGTTCGAAGAAGGGTTCGGCTCTCGATAACCGTCCCTGTAGCCAGCGCCATAGCCGACCGTATGATCATAATCAGCACGGTTCAGACAGTAGAACTCGACGGCGAATATTTGTTGTACTGTCTCATTCGGCCGTACTGTGGCGACTTCGCGGCTCCCTGTTGCAACACAGACGAATACATCGTCGCCCAAAGTGATTAGACCGAGAGTGCCCTTTGCTGTGGTCAAGGTGCGATATCCCTTCAAATCTATTGTTGATTTCTCCACGAACTCAACCATGCATCGTGGCGACTCGCCTTTAGGCTGCTTAGTGGAGATGGAAGCAGCACCGCGGCCAGGTTGAACATGCTTGAACAACAGCACGTGCGTGTCTGTGGCAAGCGCAAGAGTTCTGTGCCCGAAGTCGCTAACCAGTACCCTCACAGACATGGTGCAAAACAGATGTACATTCAGTGACAAAGTGACATTAAACTCGGCACCTGTGTGTAGACTGCGATGTCAAAGTCAAAAGCCAATCTTGATCGCCTTTCTGGTAGACTTCCAATATCATCAGTAAACCTCGATATGCATTATGGGCTCGTCCAGGTGTGTCTATGGGGAAGGCGTGGCCAGGAAATTCTCAACAGAGGCAGTCATGCAATGTAAAACCTGTTGTAATGTCATTCCGTGTCGCTCGCCCTATTCATTGAATGTTGAGGCGAAAAATGGTACAAGTGCTAGTGACATCGCAATGACACGACACGCGACCAACTTGATTGAGTTGTTGGAAACAGGGCAAGATAATGGGGACACCGTAAGGATTCTAGGAGCGTTTGTGGGGAGCACGGTGTACAAACTGCTGCCCATCGGAACTATAAATAGGCCCGGACACACAAGGAGACGTGGTCGAACAGGGGCTTCTGAGGCACTTCACATGGTTGAATAAAATGTTGCATAGCGGATATGAACTCCTTCTGCCTTACTGTAGCTTGACGCTACCAATCTCCTAAGGAAAAAGGTATAACACATTGGCTTGTACATTGATACACCAAATCTTAATGCATCTAATCTACTTCGCCTCGCTGAATCAGTACCAGACTGCCAGACAAGACCATGTGCCACATCCCTTCTCGCATATGAGGATAAAGGGAGCCAAAGAGATCCAAGACTTCTCCCGTCTTTCCCACATCTATTGGGTGCTCCCAGATTGCCAAAGGAAAGAGACAGGGTATCGCTTTATTGTTGTTAAACATCTTGCGGCTTCAACGCCAGGCAAAGCCAAAATCTTCTTATGCGTCTTTCATCGCGTTCATGCTCGCTCAACCATAGATCTCATCGCTGTCGTAAATCAATATCAAATCGCTTGCTTTAATCCAGACAAAATTACTCGCAACATCAAAAGTATTACCACTTCAACCAATTCGTCCCCTTGAGGCATGAAAAACCAATCCCAGGTAGCCCGAGAGGATAAAGCCATGCCCCCTGAAACAGCCTATGTAGGCTCAACCAAGATCGTAGAATTCGTCAGACCACCACCATATCTTGAAACTGGTGAGAAGGATTGGAGTGAACAAGGGCGCTTGTTGATCCCTTCGTTCGTAGTGCCAATTGTTGTCGTAGAGAGTAGACTGTGTTGGCGCAGGAATAGACTCGAAATTCGAATATGTGCAGATACCTACCCATGCAACTTAAGTTGTCCTTCCTCTTCCACTAACTTCGATCGTGACTACCAATTCTTCCCTCACTTCACGGATATCATTGTGCTCTGTACATTCGGCGACCATGGGTGGCTCACATAACGGAGCATGCGTCGTACTCGACGGCACCGTGCTGGTGGCCAGCGGCTGTCTCAGGCTTTTTATCACCTTTTAACGTCGGTTTGCCCCGCGTACTGGAATTACTACCTCCCAGCATCCACGAGGCGAAACCGCTTGGTCGCTTCTTAGCGGCATTGGCTACAGAAGTGTCAATTTTAACTCAATACATCAGGCGGTGCACGCAACATACCTTTGTCCTTGCTCTTTGATTTCTTCACCCCACTCACACCGGACAGCAGCGCGTCAATATCGATGACCTCGCCATCCAGGGGCGGCGGAGGGATGAAGTCCCCTGGCAAAGGTTCGGGCTCTGGAGGAGGCTCCGGAATAGGCCATAACATCATGGTGATCTGCATACCCGGTGTAATCGAGTCTTCCCAGTATTCAGGCATGATAATATCCTTGTCAGGGCCAAGCAGGTCATAGTGATTCTGTAACACGTGCGGCCCAATCTTCTCAATATGTGCAAAAGCTTGATGGATGAGACCCTCCATATCATCCCATTTGCAGCATCTATCCCATGGGAAGTTGAAATTACGACCAAGCGCATCTTTGAACTTGAGCGGCGCTTTCTTGTCCGGCGGAGCAACAGCGGCCGCCTTAGCTTCTGCGGCCTCCGCTTCTTTCTTCGCAGCAGCGGCAGCTTCTTCTGCCTTCTTGAGCGCCGCTTCGTGTTCTACTTTTGCAGCTTTTGCGGCTGCTTCAGCCGCCTCTTGAGTTGCCTTGGCCTCCTTTTCTGCGGCGTTCTTGGCAGCTTCCGCAGCATCAGCGGCAATCTTTTTTTCTCGATCTGCCTGTTCCTTTTTGGCTTTTGCCTCCGCTGCGGCAGCAGCAAGCGCTGCTTCAGCTGCCTCTTTTCGAATTTTTTGTTCATACGCAGCTCGTTCCGCCGCTGCGGCAATACGCGCTTTCTCGGCATCGAGGGCCTCCCTCTTTGCCTCCTCTCGGATTCGCGCTTCTTCTGCGCGTCGCTCAGCATCTCGTTTCTTTTGTTTGATAGCGTCTTCTTCCGCCGCTCTCATTGCTTCCAATCGAATCCTCTTCTCTTCCTCAGCGCGCTCGGCCAGCATCTTACGGTAATGTACGGCTTCTTCTTCAGCTTGCCGGATGGCCTCCGCACGAATTCTTCTCTTTTCTTCTTCCCTTTCTTGTTCCGCCTTGGCCAAAGCGGCAGCCTTGTCTTCAGCAGATGCTATTTGCTGTTGTCTTGTTTCTTCTCGCCGTTCTCTTTCCGTTCGCTCCGCAAGAAATAGCGCCTCGAACTTAGTGACCATGGCCTGCTCGTCAAACTTCGGTTCAGCGGGCGCAAGTGCCGCTGCTGGAGAAGCAACTTCGGGTCGTGGAGATTCTCGCGGAGGTGGCGTGTAATGCATGTAAGGTGGAAGAGGAGGCGGCATGCCTTGATACTGTTGCATATAGTATGCTTGAGGCCCGTATGGAGGATATTGTGCAGGGAAATAGCTTTGTGGAGACTGAAACTGCTGCATCACCTGAGGCGGGCCATAGGGCGGCGCCGAATATGGCGACGTTACCTGCGATTGTGGGTGGTGCACGTTGATGGGCGGTGCGTACGGGTGGGGATGTGGCTGTGGATGTGGATGTTGATGTTGAGGAAGTTGTGGTGGATAACCATAGGGACTGGTCATTTGAGACGATGGATGATGCTGGATCGCGTGCGGGGCTGGAGGCGGCGCATAATGCACCATTTGATAAGAATGGTGGTGCGGTACTGCTGGGTAGGTGTAGGAGCCTGACGAACTGCTGTGTGTATACCCACTTTGGCCATGGTATTGCTGGTCGCGCGGCATTCTTGGGTATTCCGGTCGCTCGTCTTGGAGGAAAGCCTCTGTAGAATCAGTGTCGTCTTCCTCCGGAGGGTGTTCTCTCCGGCGAGGGTGGTGCGTGGCACGAGGCTGCACCACCCTGCGGGGGCGTTCGGGCTGAATTGAGCTGTCGCGTGACGACTCTGAGCGCTGGCGGCTCCTGTGTATCCTTCTATGCGCTATCTGATTCTGGTAGGGGTAGGCGTCGGGCTCGCTCTCTGCCACTTCTGAAGGGTACGGTAGAGGAACAGGAACAAAATCTCCGTGTTGAGAGGAGCTACTATGGCTTGTGGGGTGGATTACAGAATAATCTGGAGAAATCTCGTCTGGTGAAACTTGAACACCGTCCTCGTCTTCTTCTGATGCTGAGGCCGATTGTGTCTGCTGTTGGGGATGTTCTCGCCGACTATCAAAATTGATGTGTATGCTTGGAACTTGCGAACTCTTGGGTGTTAGCAAGTGTTGACCTAGTAGACCCGGAATGCATACCCCATCAGGAACCTCGTAAGCAAGGGGATATCGCATCCACACCTACCCTGAGGCAGACTGGAAGCGATAGCCTTGACGTGCTGTTAGTGGGATTTCTGGAGTGCACTGGCTGCGACTTGCTAGAGGGGTTTGACTGCGAGCGCAGAACCAGTGTTGGGTGTCTAATTTGAAACTCAGGGGTTGGCAAAAAGTATGGAAGGTTTTCAAAAGTTTGTGCGAAGTGTGGATGTTGTGGATGTCGCTCGGAGGAGGGGGGATGAGGATGTAAGACGAGGAAGGTGGGCGGTTGCACTGAGATCGTCGGTGTAGCACAACAAACAGCAGACTCTTTCAAGCGTGCGGCAGCAAACTCGAGAAGGACCAAGCTGCCTATAGGGCACCGACAGAGTGTAGACTGGCAACCAGTAATGAAGATGGACAGGTGTTTGCGTTCCGCAAAAGCGCGTAACGCGCGCCCAAGAGTGGGATATCGCAAGGGATGGTAGGTGGGAGCAACCTAACCATGGGAGCCCAAGAGGAGATGAAAGGGCCTGGATTAGTGGTTCCGGCAAATTGGTACTAGTCCCGCCTAGGCTTAGGCAAGACAACTGGCTTTTGCTGATTGGAATGTGCTGGCTGCGGACTTCAATCCTGCACTCAATTGTGAGCATCACCAAGCAGTAGGTCTGCTGTTGAGCAACACCAAAGGAGGTTCCTTGTGTCTTTCCTTTGGTAGATCCAGGAGTTTCACTTAAAGAGCTTGCAGATATCAAGAGAGCAACACATCTAACATGAAACTGCAAAGACCAAAATATCCAACCCATCCTGAATCCACCTATGGCATCACCTGTTCGGATCGTCATGTGCTACAACCCAAAGAAAGGCCGACTTGAAGACATGCTGTCAACGTAACCCAACGACCAAACTACTAGAGAGACCATTCGCCAATTGTGCAAGAGATGTTCGAGGCTCTGTGTCCATAATGACCATCGCCCAAGAGGGAAATGTACCTGCCAAGGTATTGAAGAAAAGAAGGGGCAAGGATGCAAGAAAAATAACTTCTTATTTAAAGCAAGGCTTTGGTCGCGTAAGCCTCAATCCATTTTTGCTACCGAGCGAGACAGAGGAGTTGACGATAATTGATTTGATGTGTCGCATCCAGATCAACGTCAAGCCCTTCATTTGCAGATCTTGGTGGGCGAATATTCCACCTTGCAGAGTGTGGTACCAACTTAGAGAAGAAATATCGAGCAACATCGTCATACCTAACGATTCGTTTACCGGTTCGTCTTCATCATCAATGTCCACCAACAGATCAGTGGAACACTCGTAACCTCGCAAGAACACACCGACCAAGCTTTGGCTTCTGCTACCAGCAGATGTGTCAAAATTGCCCAGGTGTAATTCACCAGTGTAGAACTCTGTTGTGTAACGCTCTGCTGGCAAATGTTGTGAGTACATACCTAGGTAGCCAATCCCAGATGACGATGGATGGCATCTGATAAATATGTATGCGTGTGTGTTGTGTACTGTAGCTAGCAACCGTTCAAGGATGATGCTGGTTCAATGCTTACAGTAGGACAATACACCTTCACCAGGGTCTGGAAGCGGAGCTCGGCTGTTTGGTGTTTACCTCAACCTTCGATCCAAACTTGGGTGACGGCTCGAGCCGTTCAGAGTGTTCGAGTAAGGCTAACTCGTGGGAGCTCCAAGTCGACCATGATTTACTTTGCGTACATCGACCCTGATTTCGAGCTGGTGTCTACAGTATGGTGATTCGCTGTGAAACTCCTCGGAAACTGAACCGTGAGAACTCATCTACGAAGTGGCGTGCTTCCTGATTATGTACATGTTTACGTGGATAGCAGGTTCCGTAGTAATGATAGCTGGCCATGAGATGATCCACGTACGATCATCCTGCCCACCTCCAGCACGAAACATATCGAGACATGTGACAGTCCACTCATTACACGACGCTGATGCTTCCAGTCATTGTAGTAAGCTTGGTTTTGTTCCTTGTAATGTCATCTCCACCTGTACGTAAAATGTGTGTAGTGCATGAGGGAGCATGACAATTCGTGTTCTGACCTCCATCAAAGATACCAAGAGGTTATGGGGAGCATCCTATCTGGGTCTTCTCGCCAATCGATCACACGTGATTGGTAGAGTACCTGTACATATGAAGTGGGAAGGAGCCCTCCCATAAGCAGCCCGCGCGGGGTCAAGACTTGAATCTCGAATCAAGCACTGACCCGTGGGTTTGAAGGTCCACTTCTATCTCACTAAGTGAACCGAGCTGAAAGAACCTTCAGCTGTCGGTGTATCTGCTTCGACTCTCAGTGGATCGATGTTGGCAGGAGGCGGCTGCAGGGACATGGCGTTTGTTTTCAGCTGTGTCCCGAACGTCGAACGCGTTCACCTACTGTACGTACAAAGCTCGGTCGTGCAGGAAATGCTCATCCAGATCATGCAGTTCAAACCTACTGGCTCGAGTGTATTTATGTACCGCGTTCCCCTGCCCTACTTCGCTCTCGCACCCTGACTCTCACCTGTCTCAGCTTCGGTCTGCAGGGTTCCTCCAGACGTGTGTATTCAAGAAGCAGTAAACGAGTTGTCAGTAAATACTCTTCATCATGGAACAACTACGCAAATTGGAGGGGATGGTCTACCGCAATGCTCCTACCGCTCCAGATGGCAGGGATGATGTTCAAACCGCTGAACAGACATCTTTGCTTCACGATATGACAAACCTTGGTCAGAAAAACACCGCAACAATGTTCCAGGCCTTTAAAACGCTGGCATCTGGAGAGCCTATGAATGACAAAGAGCAACTACTCGAAAACGGCGTAAGTATGCTTCAGTCGTTGCCAGCGAATAGTGGCCTCGGCTCAAGAGTTGCCAATGGCTTCATCAAAATGCTATGGCAAGACCTGCCTCATCCAGCCGGAACCATTGTGGGCCCTACAGCGAAATACAGAAAACACGATGGAAGCAACAACAATCTTTGGAATCCTGACATGGGCAAGGCAGGTTCCCCCTACAGTCGAAGTGTTCCGCCCATGAAACCAAAAGGTCCTACCTTGCCCGATGTGGAACTCGTCTTTGAGCATCTGCTCAAGCGTAAAGGACCATTTCGTAAACATCCCTCCGGTCTGAACAGGCTGTTCTTCTCCTTCGCTACAGTTGTCATTCACGAATGCTTTCAAACCTCAAGGAAGGAACAATGGGTGAACGATACCTCCAGCTATGTCGATCTGAGCACACTTTATGGGAACACCATGGAGGAACAGAAGCGAGTGCGGACTAAGAAGAACGGACTAATCTACCCAGATTCAATCGCTTCGGAGAGAATCATGCTCATGCCACCGGGAGTTATTGCTGTTTTGACACTGTTCTCGAGAAACCACAATCACATTTGCGAGTCACTCTTGTCCATCAATGAGTCTGGAACCTACGGTGACTGGAATACTTTGAGCAGTGACAAACAAACTCAGTAAGTGTCTTCCATTAGAGTCGTCCTTAATCACAAGCCACATCTAACACGCATTCAACCATAGGCAAGATGAGGATATCTTCCAGCTCGCTCGGAATATAAACGTTGGTTTCTTTGCCTCAGTGGTTCTGAGAGACTATGTTGCCGCCATTCTGAATACTCCACGCGCCAACTCCGAATGGTCACTGGACTTGGGAGGTGAAATCAAATCGGGACAAGAACGGGTGGAACGAGGGTCTGGTAATGTCGTGTCGGTCGAATTCGCAGTTCTTTACCACTGGCACGCTACCTTGAGTGCTGCTGATGCCAAGTGGATGGAAGATGATGTGGTAAGAAAGCATCTGAAAAACATCAAATCACTAGATGAGGTAAATGTCAAGAGCTTCTGGGAGATTGTGAAGGCCGAAAAGGAAGAACTGTTTTCCAAAGAGGCCAAAGACTGGACATTTGGAGGGTTGAAACGTGGTCCAGATGGGAGCTACGACGACGCCGATCTTGCTCGGATTCTCAAAGACTGTGTCGACGAACCGGCACATGCCTTTGGTGCTCATGGAACACCAGCAAGTTTGAAGGTTGTGGATCTCATGGGTCAGCTTCAGGCTAGGAATGTGTTCAATGTTTGCACACTGAATGAGTGAGTCATGTTTCTCCGAACAGTGAATACGAGAAATGTTCGGGATTGGCTAACAAAACACTAGATTCCGGAAATATCTCAACTTGAAACCGTACAAGAGTTTCTCAGAATGGAACGAAAATCCAGAGACTTCTCGAGCCGCCGAGCTCCTATACGGTCACATCGACAATCTTGAACTATATCCAGGCCTGCAGGCAGAGTGCACTAAGCCACCAGTTCCCGGGAGTGGTGTCTGCCCTGGGCAAACAACCGGACGTGGCATCTTAGATGACGCCGTGTCATTGGTGCGAGGCGATCGGTTCCTTACCTACGACTTCAACAGCAGTACTCTCACCAATTGGGGAGTATCCAAGCTTGGTGACCTTCCGCAGGGAACATATGGAGGTATGCTCGCCAAGCTAATCTTCAACGCACTCCCAGGCCAATACACCGGTACTTCTACGTATGCTTTGTTGCCATTCTATACGCCTGAAGCTATTAAGGGTATATTGGAGGGCAACAAAGTGCTTGCAAAGTACGACACCAAACGACCTGAACCTAATGTCTTGAAATTGGTCGGCATCCATACTCAAGAAGGTGTCAAAAAGGTATTTGAGGACCGTGAGAACTTCCGCGTCATGTACCAAGCCGCCATTAAGCAGTGCACCGATGGGCATGAATTTATGATTGGCTGGGATGAGCAGAAACAACACGATGATCGTTCTTCCATACTTCACAAAGTCTTCTTTGAAGAAGGCTTCGAGAAGAACGTCACACAGTACTTCCGAGAAACTGTCAAGAGCCTCATTCAAAAGAATTCTTTGAAGTACGCCGACAACCGAAGATCGATCGACGTTGTAAGAGATGTATGCAACGTGGCACCTATCATGTGGCTTGCCAAACGATTTGCCATCCCTATCAAGAGTGACAAGAACCCTCGCGGCTTGGTTACACTACCTCAACTGTTCGACATATACCTGGTCCTCTTCATGTACCAGAGTTTCAACATCCTCCCAGTCAACGAATGGAAGCTGAGGGAGGCTGCTCTCACTGTTGCACCTCTTCTCAGGAAGATCCTGGAAACGCATCTCAAAACTCAGCAAGGCTACACGGAGACTCTCGTGGATTGGTTTGCAAAGGGCTCTGCCTACGAAGTCGGACCTGATGCTGATCGTCTATACCACGCATTGAACAAGACTGGACTACCTATTGGCGATCTGGTCGGCGACTGCATTGGTATGGGAACACCTGTTGCTGGCAACATCACTCAGCAAGCTTCCCTGCTCATCGACCTCTACCTCAGTAAGGGTTATGAGCAACACAAAGCCCGCATCGTGGAGCTCGCTCAGAGAGACGATGGAGCCTCAGACAAGGAACTGAGTGGATATGTATGGGAAGGCATGCGTCACGCCGGCGTCGTCCCCGGCTTACCTCGTGTGGCAGCCAGGGACATCACCGTCCAAGATGGTGCACGAGGTCCAGTCCACATCAAGGCGGGCCAAACCGTCCTCATCGCCACATCCTCCGCAGCCATGGATCCTGCAGCCTTCCCCAACCCCGAGAAGATCGATCCGCACCGCCCACTATCTTCCTACACTCTTCTCGGCCACGGCCTTCACTTCTGCTTCGGCGCACGAATCGTTGGCCCTGCGCTCGTCGCCACACTTAAGGAAGTCTTCCGCCTCAAGAACCTACGCTACATAGGTCCCAACGAGAACTCCATGAACCCCAACGATAAAACGGGTCGGTTCAGCTTCCTCTATCACGAATTCGCCGGTGTCAAGACCAAGGTCTACCTTGATGCTGATGCGAAGGAGACGCCGATCCCTACCTCTCTCCGTCTGATTTATGAGGAGTGATGTATACACACACGTTGCTAAGGGGCTTTCGGTTTCAGTAATGTTGCCGGTGTTATCCAGTTTAATTGAGTTTCATTGCCGCAAATCGGTGTGAGAACTCTCAACACGCACGAAACGAACATGAGGAGTTCACGCTGAGCTTTATTTACGTACGTACGTACGTACGTAGGTAGTCATGAGAAATGATGACATGAACCAAGACACATTGCCTGAAAGTCCTTTTGTAAACACATGTACCACGCGTACCTCGCAAGCCTGTAGTGTAGAACCAAGCGTAGCATAACCACTGATTTGCGAACGTTGTCATGTTTGCAAGGTGAAGGTACGTACGTAGTTAGTTCACTTACAAGTTTCAGGAATGCGAGATCGAATTTGGCTTGCACAGAGGGAGAACTCGGAGCTGCGATGTGCAAAATGCCTTATTTAGTATGTATGTATGTATATATATTCCCGAATCGACAAATATTTTTCATGCAGTGGATGACATTTGCTTAGTGGCTTACAGTACTAAGTACTACCGTACTATCGACGGGTGGAATCTACAGAAATATTTCTGAAGACCTTGAGTCGTGAACTACTATCGCACCAGCGTGTTGAAGGAGAAAGAGAAGGAGAAGGAGACTACGTATGTACCTAGGTATTCAACTGTTCGTGAAGACAGGAGTTGAATTGCAGGAGGGCCTCATCATGGTCTATGGGAGAATTTGTGGCGTTTTCAGAGAGGTGACATAAAGTACTTCAGACAAAAGAGGATGATTAACAGCGAGCGAGTGAGCAAGCGGCGTTGTTCAGGTTAGAAGGCATTAAGTATACGTATATATATCTTTTATCGTTTGACACTCACTTTTCTCAATACCCACTTCCATGTGTCATTTCGGCAGCACCTCTTGCTTTACCAGACTCACCTCAGAAACTGCCGCACTACTACTACCACAACTTGATTCAGCAGCACCAAACCCAGCAGCAGCCTGATGTACAGGCCTCTTCCCAATCTCCTTGAGCAGCACATTCGTGCCCCTCTTCATGTCCACGCCATCCAACGGTCTCGCTTGAAACGCCGCCGCAGTCTCAAAGGGACTGAGCGTCGTCCTGCGATCTAGTGTCCAAAAACCCCAGAATAGAGGGACGATCATCAATACGATGAAGATGGTGATTGTGGCTGATGCGCCCCAGTATTTGTACTTGATTTTGTAGCGTAGTGCGGGCTGTGTTTGGTTCGCGTTGTGGATTGTTTGTGATAGGGAGATGAGTTGGGATTTTTGCCATGCGAGAGTTGCATCGTAGGTCCAGTTTTGGGTTAGTTCGGAAGTGGCGTCGCTGTATAGGAGGGTGTTGTATTGGGTTGTGGTGTGAATAGCACTCGCGCCAAGCATCATCTCGTTTAGTGTCAGGAAAATGGTTGTAGGCAGGTCAGTAGTACCATAGGTACTATCATATCCAGTGTCCGTCAACCAGTCTAGTCCAACGTACGTGCTTTGGCACCATGTCACATTATCGGGATTGGGATCGAATGACTTTGGTCCTTCTGGGCTGTCCGTATCGCCGATGGCTGTTCCGTTGGGGTATTGTGAATAAATGCCATCTCTGAGCGCGAATGTGTTTGTATAAGCTCCACTTCGTTTCGTTGACCAAATACCATCCGTTGATGTCCAATTAATTGATCCATTGAATCTTGAGCCGAGCCATGAAGCCATCGCACCATATGTACTATTAGTGTGACCTTCGTCCGAGTAGACAGGCAGTGGGTTCAGCACCATGTAGTCGGTGTCGGTGCTGTTGGCATCGATAGTGATCACAGGCCAGGCTGAATCTGAATTTGAATAATCTGTACCAGCATAAAATCCTTGGTCGGTCTGTATCTGGATCGGTACAGACATATTTGCAGCCTCGAACCTGCAAACTTGCTCCTCGAACACACCTTGGCAAGTTTGATTTGGTTTATAAAGCAAGGTTAAAGTTATGGCATTTGGATCCGTTGGACTCCATGTCACCGAAGACGAATATATCGTCTCCGTGTAGGATCGATCTGTAATATGTGAACTAGGTCGAAGGTCGTAGCTCCGGGTCATGTTGGTGCTGCACTTCTTGCTGAATCCGGTAATGCTCGCATTGCTCTTGCAAACAGCGGAGTGATCCTTGTTGTCGCAGCCGATCTCAGCGAAGTCGTTGATGGCGGCGGTATGGAAGACACCGGCAGGAATTTCGGCAATGAGGCCGTCCATGGAAGTTGTCACAGACACGAAATCATCAGACCAGGAGTCGACAGTGCCATTTGTTGCTTCTGCGGAGAATCCAGAGGGCAAGCGACCTGCTAGCGGAACAAAAAGAGTGGTTGTGTTGGACTTTGTGGATGCCTCGAGTGCGACTGCGCTTTGCAGAAGAAAGCCATTCAACGGTATAGTTGCAACGAAGAGTGTGCCCATGGCAACATAGTTGAACCTCTTTCCAGAAAATAGAACGCCGATGGTGCTGGTTCCCATGACCCACGTGTCATGCAATTCTCGCAATGTAACTCCTGCACGAGAGGCCCTGTACCACCATGCGATGGTCACACCTTCAGATAGAGCTACGTGAAGTGCTATGCTGTTCGCTGAGATCATGGCTGACAACCACGACGCTGGTTTGAGATACTTGCTCTCGAACTCTGGCTTGGTGTCGATGTTCTTGAAGAGGACGAATGAAAATACAACCGTCATCAAGGCAGTCAAAAGACAGAGGAAGCCGAGCCATGGAAACTATATGTTGTCAGTTTTCAGTGGTGCACAGTTCCGATCGACAAGGTACTTACAGAACGTTTGCGCAAATCGTCGAGGTTGTCAATCGGTGGTTCCCCGATCCAGGGAAACAGTCGAAATGCGAACCTTCTTAGATTTGTAACGACGCGCTCTCGCAACGAGGGTCGAACGTGTGAAGGTTGCTGGACAGTACCATTCTCGGTGTTTTGTGGATGGATTTCCTCGATAACAACAAAGGCGTCCTTCTTGGGCATAGCACCTGGATGCTGGAAATGCATTTCGGTATCTGTATCGGCAGGGTTCGATGATCTCGAAGAGTGACCAGAAGATTCCTCCTGTTTAAGAAGGAGCCCTCGTGGCGGCTGAAAGACAACACATAGCTGGAAAGAGCCATCACGCCTCAGCCGCAAATACTAGTATCGCAGCCACAAAAACACTAGACTGGACTGGGCCCATAAAACAACTGCCCAGACCATAGCCGAAGAGATTGAAGCATGATCACCCCACACACTTTTTCCTTGCCTTCCTTCACATCCGGACCATTAACCAATAGGCTAGACCATGGACAAACATTTGAATAGGAACCAAATGTGGGAAACAAGTTCATTGCTGAGTACAGACCCAACAGTGGGGTGTAACTCGTGCCGAAATTTGACATTCAAAGCTGGACAGGAGTGTACTGTACTGTACTGTCCGAATCCCTGTAGACGAGGTGAAAGGAGAACAACAAAAGTCCCAGATGGTAAAGGCGAATCAAAAGTGCTCCACTACTCCTAACCAATTCTGGCAGGTCGGCCGCTAACTCAGCTACGCCTTGTCGCACTTGGAATAATATGATTAGGGGAGAGCTTTTTGATGTGCACGCGAGCTGTCGTCAACGTTGTGGGCGCGCGGCTTGTTTGTCGATGCCACGTGGACGATATCTCGGCTCACGCAGGGAGGCACCATGTATACGCCAGCAGCAAAGGACAGAGGTGACACGAAGCTTCGACTTCGAATGTTTGTGGGAACTCTAAGCGTGCGTACGATATGCGTAGTTAGCAGTAAGGTAGTTGTTACGCAATACTCCTTGTGGAAATGTTGGCACGGATTAGGTTTTGGTCTATATGCATGCGTACAAAGCTGGCTTATTAGCATGTATTTCTTAATCTGCCTAAGGCCATCATGGATGCAGACATGCTATGAGTGTTCCCCAGAGCTCGTTGTATTGATTCGAAGGTCGTGAAACCAGGTTGGTGGAAGTGCAGACAGTAAGGTACATGTACGCGCAGCACCAGTAGATGACGGTTCGGCGATAGATGCCGGCATGAGCTTGCTTCGGCAGGGCTCGGCTACAGCTGTTTCGTGGATATCGGTGCTGCGCGTGGTTACCCGCTCGATAAATGAACGCGTGTTGGTGGTATTTGTCGTGCTTGCTTGTCATCTGATGTCTAAAACCATGTCACGCTGGTTGCTGGAATGTTGATGCCCGATGACGGATCTCAGTCTGAACTAGTAATGGCAAGTCCACGAAATTCATGGGCACCAAGTGACCTTATTTTGTTGACGGGGCAGGCACGGGAACAGTGTGTTGTGTGTAAACGTTGGATCAATTGTGCAGACTCGAACTTGACTGATATCGCCAGAAGTGCGTCAGGTTGCAGTTGTGGATCCTCATCCACAAGGCGTTTTGATCAAGTAGTGCTTTAGCATCTGTTGGAGTGAGGCCTCTCAGGATTTTGACTCATCTAATAGCGCTTTTGCAGCAATGAGCTCGGCCATCCGGGGAGCGGAAGTATGTGTAGCACCCTGCTGGACGATCTGCTTTAATTTCGTGACCGCTAAAGTGTGCAACTGTTCGACGATTTCTCGTGGCATCTCCTCGAAATCCTTGCTTGGCACACTCTTGGATAGTTTATCTGTGGCAAGATGAAGTCCATAGTAGCCTCGAATGTAGTCCTGACACAATTCCACACTTCGAGAAAATCTGCGCACTGCTTCGGTGAGGTACTTTTGCACAGCCAACGCACCCTCCTGAGACGACTGACTAGCGAGGTAGTTGAGCTCACCTAGACGAGCGTGCAGGTTCCATGCGTTGGGCATAACCAAAAGAGCTTCTTCCATGCTGAAGATAGCTTGACTGCTCAGGCCTTGAGTCTGGTAAAGGTCTGATAATTCGCACCAAGCCTCAGCATCAGATGGAAAAGATGACACAAACGAAACAAGACATTCCAGTGCATCCACAGGTCTGCCGACGGAGCGTATTAGTGCTGTCCGTCTTTTATGAATGGGAATGTTCATGGGATCTTCCTGTACAATTTTGTTGTAGCCTTGCAATATTGGTCTCAAATCATCCTCGGTTTCTGCTTGCGCCTCTTGATAGAGCCCACGTAACGCCATGATCCGATGGTTGGTCACGCCGAAACGTTGTGACAGCCTCTCGAGGCACAAATGGGCAGCTTCATCGTCACCAGTTCGCAGGCATGCGTGGAATATCTGCTCAAGTTCAGCCCATTCTACTGGCTCTTCGACAGCTGATACAGCAGAGAACACTAGTGGCTTGATCTTGAGGGAGGATCTCGAAAGAGTCGAGGAAGCCTTTTGTGAAAGACTCAGTACAGTCGCAGGATCGTTCTGATCGTAGTACTGCATTTTTGTTGACATTTTGCCCGCTTCCTGTATGAATCCTGGACACGATGGTCACGAAGCTTCGTGATATTGACTCCCAATTAGCGTCCCGTTCTTCGCAGTGTATGCTGTCTCATTGTAATTCGACCTGGTCTGAGATTAAGAACTTGAGGTACGTTTGAAACGCGTCTCATACTACTCCAGATAACGCCGTACTGTGTCCCGCTATCAATTGGCAAACGAGGCTGTGTTATAGCCTTGTGTCGACGATTAGATAATCAGACAATCACGAACCAAATCGTGCTTCCGACTCTGACTGAGAGGGCATTTTACGACATCGTGGGTATTAGTGGCTGGGAACACAAGATCCCTCTGAGATGACCACGTGAATATCTCGATCGCGGTAGTAATGAAGGTATAACAACTTCTGAAGAGCTATGACTTCTCCTTCCGCGCCATGACAAACCACATAACAAAAGCCATTCGCTCAGGACGAAGGTATCTTTCGCAAGCAACCGCAGTATCGCAATCACGTCCCTTACTCTTTAGCCAAAATGTTCGAGAAATCTCTGGTAGACCTCATTCGAGGCCTGAGAGGTCACAAAGGTCGCGAAGCCGAATATATACAAAGTGCCATTAAGGAATGTCGATCCGAGATTCGCTCCCAGGACATGGATGTCAAGGCTACAGCACTTCTAAAGCTCATCTATTTGGAAATGTTTGGCAATGATATGACATGGGCGGCATTCAATGTGCTGGAGGTTATGTCTTCGGCAAAGCATGTTCAGAAAAAGGTGGGCTATCTGGCAGCAGTGCAAACTTTTCGTCCAGACACTGAAGTTCTCATGCTAGCTGAGAATCTCTTGAAGAAGGATTTGACATCACCATCAATTCCGACGCTTTCATTACCACTGATTACTCTTCCACATCTCATTACCTCCTCCTTGGCTCTTTCGATATTGACGGATTTGCTGCCAAGACTGACACACTCACAACCCTCGGTGCGCAAGAAGACTATTACTACGCTGTACCGACTTGCTTTGGTGTATCCTGAGACTCTTCGAGTGGCTTGGCCTAAGATCAAGGAGCGCTTACTTGATGAGAGGGAAGATTCAAGTGTCACCGCTGCGACCGTGAACGTGGTTTGTGAGCTCGGCTGGAGACGCCCTCAGGACTTTTTGCCGCTGGCGCCTCGGTTGTTCGATCTTCTTGTCGACGGGGGCAACAATTGGATGGCCATCAAGATCATCAAGCTATTTGCAGTGTTGACACCTCTGGAGCCAAGATTGGTCAAGAAGCTCGTCAGACCGTTGACGAATCTGATACAAAGCACAACTGCAATGTCTTTGCTTTACGAGTGTGTTAGTGGCATCATCCAAGGCGGCATATTAGACGGAGCAGACGGTGGTGTCAATGTTGAGGATGTTGCTGATCTGTGTATATCCAAGCTAAGGGGTATGATCGTACTCGAGGGTGATCCGAACTTGAAGTACGTTGCGTTGTTGGCTTTCAACAGAATTGTGACAACGCACCCTGCCTTGGTCGCCATGCAGCAGGATGTTGTATTGAAATGTCTCGATGACCCAGACATCTCAATCAGAATGCAAGCACTTGAATTGGCCACCGGCATGGTTAATAGTGACAACTTGCAAAGCGTGGTGGACCGGCTGATGAAACAACTTGCGAACGCACCAAGGGAGAAGAAATCCTCACAGCCCAGTGCGGTGGATGAAGGGGACAATACTGATCTTGAGCAGAGGCTGGTAGCAGACAAGCGTGGATCAGACGTCTCCCCATTACCGAATGAGTATCGATTTGAGATCATCAGCAGGATCCTCGAAATGTGTTCGGTAGATTCATATTCAAATGTTACAGATTTTGAATGGTACATCGACACTCTGGTCAAACTCGTAAGACAACTACCCTCGAAAATGTTCGACTCAGCTACTGGACCAAAGGACAAGACTTCCGCGTTATCTTCACGACTTGGTAGTCAGCTTCTGGATATAGCAGTTCGTGTCAAGGAGCTGCGGTCTGAAGCTGTCCGTGCTGCCGAAAGTTTCGTGCTTCTTTCAAGCCGCAATACACTGTTCGCTAGTCACGGTAACGGTCAGGACGAAGTACTCAAGTCAACTGGTTGGATATGTGGAGAATATGCCACTCACCTGAGCTCTCCATACGAGGTGATTAATTCGCTGGTTCATGAGAGTACGACGAACTTAGCTTCCAGCACCATTACGATTCTGATTCAAGCTGTACCCAAGGTTTTCGCAAGGATAGCGAAGGACGCCAACCACGAATGGAACGCGTCTCGCAAAGGAACCCTATCACTTATGTTGGGAAGAATTACGACTTTCCTTGAGACACTTTCCTCCCATCCAAACCTGGAGGTACAAGAGCGAAGCGTTGAGTTTCTAGAACTTCTGCGCCTTGGCTCAGAAGCACTAATAGCACTACCCGATGATGCTTTGGAAGCACCCCTGCTATTGATACATGCTCTATCTGAGCTTTTCGATGGTGCTGTCCTCAACCCAGTGTCCGCAGCAGCACAGCGCAAGATACCAATGCCCGCAGACCTTGATCTAGACACGCCGATTAATCCGAACCTAAACAGCATATTGCAATCATCACAGTTAGCCGATGCGGAAGAGGACTATGACAAAGATGTTGACACATTCAATCAATTCTACTACGAACGCGAAACATCTGCGACGACTGTGTTGCAACCTTCAGCACATACCCCACACGTCGGATCTGATGATGACGAACCGACATCCTACCAACAAACACCTGAATCACCCAGGACAAAAGCACGAAGGAAAGCAGAAAGAGCAGCACGAAATAGAGATGATCCTTTCTACATTCCAAGTGGAAGTGAGACCCCATCAAACGAAATGTCAAGTATTATTAGACAGGGTCAAGGCGACCTTGACATTGACTCGATACCAATTGTCGACCTCAAAATCGATTCAAGCCAATTGCCAAAGCATACAGAGCTTGCGAAGCCGAAAAGAAAGCCGAAAAAGAAGTTCGTTGTTACAGCAGATGAGACACTCGATTCATCGATCGAACAACTCTCCTCATCATTTGATCCTAGAAAGCCACGACCAATGTCTAGAGCATTGTCATCACAAACTACAGGATCATCATCCTCTGTGCCTGCAGCTCGGTCTGGTCGCAACCTCTTGTCTGTGGATTCGACAAACCTCGGCGCATTCTCTCTACTTGACTCTCCCAGCCAAGGTCAGTCCCAGCTTGAGGTGGAACGCAGGCTAGCGGAGGAAGCAGAGATGATTGCAGCACTGAAAGAGGTGGAAAGAAAAAGGCTGGAACTTGCTAGGGAAGAAGAGCGAGCACGTACACAGTTGGCCGAGGGTGTGAACGAGGAGGGCATAGTTGTGAAGAGAAAAAAGAAAAAGGTGAAGAAGACGGCCAACGATGAGGCAGCTGAAGATCATGTGGTAGAAGCGGTCAAGAAGAAGAAAAAGAAGAAAGTGAAGAACGCAGCAGAAGCTGGAACAAGTGAAACAGTCACTCAGGATGATCTAGAGCCATGAGATAGAATTGACTGAACTCCGAATCTTATTACTCATCTTGAAGTTGGCACAGATTCATTCTCGAGATCACTGCCTGCTCGACAAGCACAATTTCAATTCGTGTCGTGTTACCCCTAGGTATGCTCGGACGCCAAGTGTACTGCACTTCGCTCTAAACTTATGGGCCGCCTCGGCTACGTCATTGCGCGTCGGTGAACTTCTTAATAAACATCCACCAAAATGCTTACCAACAGTATTCACCGAACCCCGAGCAAAGACGAACTATTTTTAGATGGTCAACATACATAAACCAACCAAACGCACCACAAGAACCATCATCTGCATCACAGAACACTACAACAACCAACTCACTACAACCATCTGAACAACATCAAGATCAACATACAATCACCTCCGACACAACAACACCTACCTTATGTGCTTACATGCTTGTAGTGTTTCGTTTCACGTATGCCTTTGATATTCAGGAGATATTGCATACGATGTCCTGGGACTAGCAGAAGTAGTACTTGGTGAGGTTTTTTAAGTGTGCGACTGCATTAGCTCTGCACACTGTTTTTGGCCAATAGAACGTCCTATATCAGGCTTATTGAGGACAACAGCGCTAATGCAGTCGGACACTTAAAAACTTCACCAGTACATGCGAGGGAAGAATTCTCTATTGACTTGGACGATTCATTACATGCCATGCTCTCCTATCCTATTCCGTTCTATAGTTCTCACGGCAGCCGTACATCAATGACTCTATCTATGCCTTGATTCTCCCATCCTGAACCATTTCTCTCAGAGCCTTGATGCTCGATTCTACAGCCATTTGA
>Ga0115846_100263_pt2 | contig 25039 bp, 22 predicted proteins | sample InSIn5gowninarea_2_FD_83860 | JGI IMG/M metagenome (GOLD analysis project Ga0115846, IMG submission 83860) | reverse complement strand
GGGATAGAAATTTATGTGTATTCAATGGCCAATGAGTTAGCACACCAAGCACACGTCCCTCTTCCGAATCTCTGCTCTCCAACAATGGCTCTCCAACTGTGGTGTCGTATCCGAACTTGAAAATGGAACAACTGCAACTAACCACACTCTTCTTCTCTGCATCTTTACGTTGTCCGCAATAAACCGCGGTACCTCGAACGTCTCGTAACAGTCTCAACCTGCCCCCTCTTCTCACAAAGTACACCAAAATGTCGACTTACACCGGCCACACACCCAATGGTGTGAAGGTCGACCCACGCATCGTCCCCTTCTATGAGAACTTCTACAAAGTATCCGACGACCCCGCCGAAACCGCGCACGACGAATATGTTGACGCACTCACACCCAATGGCACCCTTATCATGGGCAGCAAAAAGGCCGTCGGGAAAGACGAAATCCTGGCTTTGAGGAAAGGCTTGTGGAGCGGACCCGTCAAAGCAAGGTGAGTTTCCGAATATTGAAAACGTGACTTCTCGCTTCAGGACGTATCTTGGGAATGCGACATGCCAGTTGAGAGCGCTTCAGCTAAGTAGGGCTATTTCTAGGAAACACCATCTGCACAAAATCTATCCGTTCGGTACCGACAGCAACCCGCTGGACTGCATGCTTCATGGGAGTGTTGATTACTCTCTCAAGAACGGAAAATCGCTCTCTGTCGATTGGGCCGCTCACACCCAGTTCGAGGAGGTGGGCAAGGATTTGAAGATGAAGTTTTATCAGGTCTATGTCGACAGCGGACCTGTCGCGCAAGCTGTTTCAAGCTAGATGAAGATATGTAATGGCACTAGGTGGAAGCAATGGTGGTAGAGCCTCTAAGCAGAACAAAGAAATCTCCATCTCGTGGACCAAGTCCCTCGAACGAAGGCTTCGTTGTTTCAGATAGACAGCAAGTCTACGAAACAGAGGGACACTTTTCCTGCTAGACATATCATTGATTGCGTTTCCTATGGTGCAAGAGAGAACTCTTTTCAACTCGCCGACATACCCAACGCCTGCGCCGCTCTCTGCCAGTACTGCGTCCTCGCATCCGTGACCGTAGTCTGCACGCACCCTGTGATCCACGCTTCCCAACCAGCTTTTCCTCCAGTTTTCAGCCCATTCTTGATCGCATCGGAGCACTGGGTACTGTAAAACCACGCCGCAGCACCCCAGTCTCCACCCGCTGTGATCACACTGTTCAACACAGTGGCTGGATCGGTACTGCTTGCATCCGCCCCTTGCACGACGGCCGCATACTTCTTCACAAATCCTGGCATCATCATGTTACGACAGCCCTGACCGGGAGTGCCAGGGGATACATTATGATTGTACTTGAAGTCACCTGATTCGAAGGCCATCCAGCTGAGCAGAGCGGCCTGCTCGGCGGGGGAGGTGATGGAAGATTGTGCAAAGGAGGCGAGGATGGGCGCCGCGGCTTGGGAAGCTGTGGCGCAGTCGCCTGCGACAGGAGCATTGGCGCATGTATTGGATGTGGGCGCGACTGTTTGAACGATAGAGATTGCGGAGGTGTCACGTTTGGACCGTTGGTGTTGGGCAGACTGTGACTCCGAGGCGTAGGGAAGGGCTGAGGCGGTGGTGAGGAGGAGGGTTGCTGCTCCAAGGAAGACAAAGGGTTTCATTTTGGTTGCTTTGTTGGTTGGTCAGTTGAGCAACAAGGTAGGATTCGATGTGGGAAGCACTGGGACCAGTTGAAGGGTTGTGATGATTCCACAGTTGGAGGTTAGAGATTGGTGAAATCAGGATATCAAAGGTAGTTTGGTTGTAAGCAATGCACTGTGTGCTGTTGTAACTTTAAGTCGTTGTAGTTTGTGGACACGGTCCTTTGATGGACTTCAAGTCCCTGAGGATAAGAGAGGAAATGTATGCTTAGAATTGAGTGTCCTACAGGACTTTCGGAAGGATCGTGGCTAGAAGTTTAGCAAAAGAAGTACCGGACTTCAAAATTTGAAAATTGAATCACAATGTTCGGTAAAGAAGGTATGCAGGCGCGTAGAAGACGTAAGAGAGCGACGGCAGGTTGGATGCTAATAAGTGAGGGAGGACAACAAAGAACAAAGAAGATCAGCATACAAGACACGAAGGGACGATCACGTTAATGTTTGTTGTCAAAGAACACACGACTTACATCTCGAACCTGCTGCTTCGAACCTCCATCTTTGGCCCAGGAGGATGGCTTTGTCAGGTGGAACCTGAAGCTAGGAGGTGTGGTCAGCAAGATGATGAAGCGACAAAGGTCGAAGAGTGGTGCTGTTCAGTGTGGAGAAGTGCCAAGGCTGCTTCGCTGAAACATCTCATGCAGCCAATCATCTCGCGTCTTGAAACATATGACACCAATACGTGAAACTGTCACTATTAGCCTGCTGACCACTTACTCTGAACTCAGCTATGCTCACATCCAATGATCCATATCAAACCGCAATTGCCTTTATCGTGGGTTTGCAGCATGCTCGGAGGAGTCCAAGCTGCATAAACGGCAACACAGACCTAGATACGCCACACGATTGGGGAAGACGCCGTTGCCAACGTTAACTCTTGCATGCACCTATCTTACCGAACATGGAGAACAAGGAAGAATTTATATTGGGTATCTCTGCAATGAAAACAGTTCGAACGAGTGCGCAAGTGAGACCATTCTCACGGATAGGGCGTGCTGGTGCTTGGGTTCGTCGCCTCACGTTTTCGGCACAGAAGGCGGTGGCATACCGGTGTTCTGTTTCTTCGGTGGCGGCAGACTTGGGACTTTGAAGCCTCCAGCCGTCTTGCCCGAACCGATTTGCGTGAATGTACCACCAGAGAAATATCCAGCATTCTCAGCTTCTCTTTTGCGCTTTAGCTCAGCCTGCACTTTTGGATCAACCAGTTCCAGGCCTTGAACTTGACCAAAACCTAGAGAACTTGCCGTTCCAGATGAAGCATTGACACCACTCGTCCTCAGTCCCTGAGCCCGCAATGTCGTGGCATTTCCTCCAAACCCAGATCCGAAGCCTTTCAAGGACGTGTTCATGCCAGTATTCAAACTGCTCTGTAGTCCTGACCCTCCCCAGCCAGGATTCTTTTTCGATAATTTGGCCATGGTTCTTCTGTCGATACCTGTGGCTCGGATTCGACCATCATTCTGTTGACCAATCATGCCTAGACCAACGGTTTCACCGGTGCCGTAGCCTACTTCTTTCTCTTCCTTTCCAAACGCCATGCGGTTTTGTTGTTGCCGTAAGTCGGTCATGGCAGTCGCTTCCTTAGCTTTCCGTGCTCGACGTCCACCACGTTTGCGAGCTGGCTTATCGTCTGGTACTGGTAAGGCTTTCGGGCCTCTATTGGGCGGTGGTTCACGTAGCTTGTCCAGTCTCCGTTCACAATCATCCAAAAGTTTCTCTCCTATTGAACCATCTGGCGCTTGGTGGACACTGTCAATTCGGGCTGCGAGAACTGTCTTGGCGCTTATGATTCGCATACCCTGAACTTTTAGGTCAGTCGGAATGTCCTCCATCAGAGGTGAATAATAGAGAAAGCCTTGCTTTCGTAGTCCAACGTTGGTCGCCAAACCTGTCTGCCTTTGTTTTCTTGACCCCATGGCTGGAATGTTTCGATCTGGAGTTTTCGCAAGGCCTTTTAGTCCGCCAGCAAAGTTCAAGAGCTGTGCGGCGGTCAAAGAACCGATGAGCACCGTTAAATTTGGCGCAAACACATTCATGCGAGACTGAACGTAGTCCGTTAGAGTGGCTTTCGCTTTGTCAAGCTGCAATATCAGCTCGCATGCGCGGAGTGTGGTCTGCAATTCTGCTGAACTCATCTCTTGTCCTTTTGTCTGAGTTCCTTCTACCGAGACAACCATAAGTGTCGGTCCGTCCAGTATGGATTGTAGTGGCGCACGCACTAGGTTATCATTCGATCCGGCTAAAGCTTTAATATTATTGAGAGGCCCATTCTTCAGGATGGCCACTGTCCTTGCATAATCGAGCGGATTCGATATCAGCGTTTCGAGCTCGGGGAATCTGGTAGAGTAATGGTCGCGTATGAACTTATGAACGAGGACGATCTCACTGTCAATTTGTGTAGACAGTGAATTGGAGAGGGTGAGAAGCTTATACTCTGGGTTGTCCTCGATAGAGCCTAAGTGGGTTGTTCGCTGATCAGACGGCTGATTCTGATAATATGATATTTGTTCTAGCACAGGCTGTAAGGTCTTCATCAACCCAGCGACGCTTCGAACATCACTTACTCCGCCTAGTTGCATTTTCTCGACCTTTGCTTTGTGCGCTATCTCATCATCCTCATCTGCGTCAAGACCTTCAAACCGTGCTTCTGCCTCCTCATCTGCTGGCTCTGACATAGCATCATCGTTCGCGTCGACTTCAAGTCCTTCATTAACATTTCTGTACACATCCTTGCCATTCTTGAGTTGTTCTTCCTCAGCATAACCATTTTCGTTCTCGCCATTTTCGTCGCCAGAATCCTCAAAGTCATTCAAAAGTTCGTCTGCAAGAGTCGCCATAGTTCTGGGAGCTCACCCCGTAGTCCTTAGTGTTTGAGAAACAATGCTTTGAGACCCAGTAGAGTTGTTAGAGTGATGTAGGGTGGGGGATGCAAACAGTCTTCGAGCTACAGGCTGGAAATCCAGAAGTTTGGGAATTTATTATTACGATTCCTAACGACGTGCATGTGGAGTCGAGGATGAGAGTCCTCCGCAGCGCAATCCATAAATTTATTCTAATACAAACAATTACCCACCTATACGCGGTCTCGCAGCCGGGCGCATCGCTCGCTTTTCATTTTCATACCATTTGCTCAATCCTCCCTTCTGTGACGTTCTAGCAGACAGTAGCTTCGGCATCGTAGTGAAACCAAAACTACCTACAGCAGCCTCATCAGCACCAACCCGCAAGTTGTAGGCAACAATCTCGTTCATCGGTGGTGCCTTCGACAGCAAGATGGACTCCTCTCGTGGCCCTCCGAGGGTGAAAAACAAGGCGGCGGCGCCTCAACAGATATCGGCGGAGCAACTGCTGCGCGAAGCCGTTGACAGACAAGAATCGTCGCTTCAAGCACCAACACAAAGGTTCGCCGACCTTGAGGAACTCCATGAATTCCAAGGCAGGAAGCGGAAAGAGTTTGAGGATTTTGTGCGAAGGAATCGGATGAATATGAACAATTGGATGCGCTATGCACAATGGGAATTAGAACAGAAGGAATATCGCAGGGCGCGATCTGTTTTTGAACGAGGTCTGGATGTAGACAGTACCAGCGTCGTACTTTGGATACGATATATCGAAGCGGAGATGAAAACTCGGAACATCAATCACGCACGGAACCTATTAGACAGGGCGGTCACAATCCTGCCTCGTATAGACAAGCTATGGTACAAATACGTCTACATGGAGGAGACTTTGGGCAATGTGCCAGGCACGAGGCAGGTCTTCGAGCGATGGATGTCTTGGGAGCCGGACGAGACTGCTTGGATGGCATACATCAAAATGGAGAAGCGGTATGGCGAGTATGACCGAGCTCGAGCAATTTTCGAAAGATTTACTGTCGTTCATCCTGAGCCACGCAATTGGATCAAGTGGACTAAATTTGAGGAAGAGAACGGTACGAGCCAGCTTGTTAGAGATGTGTTCGGTGTTGCGGTCGAAACATTAGGAGATGATTTCATGGACGAAAAGCTCTTCATTGCTTATGCACGGTATGAGGCTAAGCTCAAGGAATATGAGAGGGCACGCGCGATCTTCAAATACGCATTGGACCGCCTACCGCGATCACGCTCAGCAATCTTGCACAAATCATACACTCAATTTGAAAAGCAGTTTGGCAATCGTGAAGGAGTGGAAGATGTGGTCCTGGCAAAGCGAAGGGTACAATACGAGGATCAACTCAAATCCGAACCCAACAACTATGATATATGGATTGATTTGGCGAGACTTGAAGAGAGTGGTGGCGATATTGAAAAAATTCGTGATACTTATGAGCGGGCAATTGCACAAGTGCCGGCAAGTCAAGAGAAAAGGAACTGGCGAAGATATATTTATTTGTGGATTTTCTATGCTTTGTGGGAGGAGGTCACGACCAACGATACGGATCGAGTAAGGCAGATCTACCAAGAGTGTCTAAAACTTATACCACACAAGAAGTGGACGTTTGCGAAGATCTGGTTGATGAAAGCTCAATTTGAGGTTCGACAAATGGAGCTGACAGCTGCAAGAAAGACTATGGGACAAGCAATTGGTATGTGTGCTAAGGACAAGCTGTTTAAGGGTTATATAGAGCTTGAGAAACAGCTCTTCGAATTTGTGAGATGTCGAACATTATTTGAGAAATACCTCGAATGGAACTCATCGAATAGTGAGGCATGGATACAGTTCGCCGAGCTGGAACGTGGGCTGGACGATTTGGATCGAGCTCGAGCCATATATGAGCTTGGTATACAGCAGCCGACATTGGATATGCCTGAAATTGTCTGGAAAGCTTACATCGACTTTGAAGATTACGAAGGAGAATACGACCGGGCAAGAGCATTGTACGAACTTCTTTTAACAAAGACCGACCATGTCAAAGTATGGATCAACTATGCCCGGTTTGAGATCAATGTTCCTGATGAAGGGGCGCCGGAAGAAGAAGAGCCGATTGTGAGCGAAACGGCCAAAGCACGAGCTCGAAAGATCTTCAAGCGAGCGCATGAACTGTTTAAAGAGAAGGAGATGAAAGAGGAGCGAGTGGAGTTGCTGAATGCTTGGAAGTCTTTTGAACAAGCACACGGTAGTGCTGAGGACAACGAGAAGATCGAAAAACAGATGCCACGACGAGTCAAGAAGCGAAGGAGAGTGGAAGAAGATACATTTGAAGAGTATGTCGACTACGTCTTCCCGGCAGATGATGAGTCGACAGCCAAGATGGCTAGCCTGCTGCAGAGAGCTCGTGCATGGAAGCAACAACAGCAAGCCACAGATGGTGCTAACGGCACCAACGGCACTGTGCATACAAATGATGCCATTTAAAGTGTTTGAGCGCACGATGTGAGCAGTTGTAGCACGTCTGTGCAAGACGCTGAGAACATTCGAAAGTGGTGGCTACACTTCGCCAGCATTAGCGCGCGTACCGCAGGTGCGAGTGATGAGCAGAAACGAGATTTGCCACAGAGATTGCATTGACATAATCACAGCCTGTCACAGTCAGGAAGATTGACCAATACATTCTGCAGCGTCTAACGCCTTGGAATCGTGATCTTTTGACAGTACGATACTTCGACTTGATGCACTCTTGGGAGTTGACGTCGTCCTACAGTACATGTCTCTGTGACGTGCAACAAATGACCTTTCTTACAAGAAGTACCAGGTAAGTGACAGCACCAGTTACGGTCACGAGGATTGTTAGCTTGTTTCAGGTATCCATGCATGCATTGAAAAGCTTATTGTCACTGGTTCCTGCATTAGCTTTATTTCTAGTTCTGGTAAAGCGCCAAATACACTTTACCCCTGGCAGCTCGTGAAGCCAGCCCTCTGGAGGCGATGCTAGTGTTCTGTGTAGCGGGCCACTTGCATCGAGGAGAAGTCACATCTGATCTCTTTCGCTCGATGTTTCCACTCCCACGTTGCTGACTATGATACTGTAAATCATGCCTGCAAGTAGATTGAACGTGCATGAACAGGTCTCTACATCAATACTAGCAGTGGCAGTACACTGTACGCATCTCTCGCGACCAGACCATAGTCAGATGATACAGGTGTGCTACGGCACCAGGATTGGACCTCGGCTTCATCGATAGACTGTGCTGCAATAGCGAATGATGGTGATGAGTTGACAAAGATGTACTCCGTATTTTCCAATCGGCAGTATGTTGGAGTATCGACGACAATCATGAAGAACTGGAACTCGATCAGTATTATACCTCAACATTTTCGTGAATCTGACGACCTCAGCTTGGCGTCCCCAATTCTCAGAACAAATGCGAGACAAACTGCAAGCTGAAGGGAGCAGGACAAGTATTATCATGGCACCTTGCATTTTCAACCATTAGAATTCACTCCTTTGAGGAAAATCGGTTTCAATGTGGAGCTTTGTTAGTGCAGCTAACGAGACAAGACATCTGCCACTGGGTCGCAAAGATGGTCCACCAGACCAATGCACTGCACACGTTGCTCTCCCTTGCCCATCGTCTGGCGACTCTCTGTGCCTCTGCCGTCTCTCATTTTCGCGCCTACTGCCTCTCAAGCTGAGGCCTCGCCTTTCTAGTCTGCTGTTTCTGATACTTCGACTGCTACCACTACCGCTACCACTCGTGGCATTCACTCCCTCCATTGGTGGTCTGGAAATCATCTGTGTTCCTAAGCCGACCTTCATTCCGAAATCGAAGTCTTGTTAACTGTAGCATCTCCGTGCCGCGCACGAGACACTCCTTTACCGCTAGACGAACCAAATACCGCGTACCACCTATCTACCTCGAAGCCGCCTTGAAGTGCGACCATATCTGCTTCTTCGACGAGACCTAAATTTGTTCAAGTCCAATCTGCCATTGCATCACCGAGATCGTTGTCAAAGGTTGTGTGTTCATCTCTTCCACTCGATTCCCTCATTATCTGCAACAGCTTGAGCCCAACGAAGTAGCTGGGTTCCCAATTGACGGTCGTGCAACAACTACAACAAACACATATAACAACAGTGTTTTCAGTCGAAATTACACTACATTGGCATTCTTCAATCTCTTGTAGCTTCAGTTCATATCTCTAAATCTACACTTTCAATCTCAATTGACACACCCAAATCCACCAACAAGAAAATGAGACGAGAGGAGAAAGAGGAAAGATAACATTCTCTTGTGAAGGAATTGGCCCATGGCTTCACCCGAGCCACCGGTGGCTTTTAGGAACCAGTGTTCTGTCATATACGATAACACGTTATATGTGTATTCACCAGATGCATTCCAATCATTATCATTGACGAAAAATGCGACCTGGGTTCAACAAGACAATGGTGTGTCAGTTACTGGTGCTGTATGTGTCCAAGGTGGAATAGATGGTAACAACGACGATGCTGCTCTGTACATTGTTGGTGGTACAACAAACTCAACAAATTCAAGCTATTCAGGTTTACAGCGATACTCTTTTCAGAACAAGACATGGGAAACCATAACACCTATATCAGCTGTTACTGCGAATCGAGTCAACCACGGAGCCACCTATATCAACGCATCATCAGCGATTTTGACCTACGGCGGTTCGCAGAATGGTAACACTGGGCTTTCGACTGAAACCTTCCTCATGCTGATGTATCCTCCATATCGAGTACAAGCATATTCATCCATTGCTCCTCCTGTTACCAAACCTTTCGTTTTGCCTTGGACTACGGATAAGGCTGTCATGCTTGGTGGTAGTACTACCAATGAGAAAGTCTTTACCTTCCATCCAGATCCTGGCTGGGTCGACTTAGGCGTAACATTACCGAATGCGCTCCCTGACTCATCACTCGCGCAGTGCAATGTTCAAAGTCTTGGTGATGGTAGCAAGATCCTGCAAACTTATTACATGAACCAGTCACCGAACTTGGTTACAAGGAACGTGCTACTTGATGCAGGCATGATCCCTGCGCCAGATGGACAGACTATCGGTGATTCAACAATCAGCAAGAGTAGGAGAAGGCAGCGGCGGCAGCTCTATCAGCAAAACTATCCTAATTACAACAGCACGAATGCGCCATCTGAGCAAAGAACTGGTTTCTCACTTGCTACAGGCGACGGACTTGTCGCGATCGTCGGCGGAGATACCAACAGCTCAGTGGCCATCTTCAACTCATCAGCAAACAGCTGGGTGGACACCAAGGCCTTCTTTGGGGCCACCCAGACCGTTCTAACAGCATCAGCCAGTAGTACATCGTTCACCTCGTCAACGTCAACATCCACCCCACCCCTGACGGCAACTTCACCTGCTGTGTCCTCCCCTATTGCCACTACTGGTGGCAAAGGACAATCCAGTGGACTAGCCATTCTTGGCGGAGTTCTTGGAGGTATTTGCGGCTTAGCAGCCATTTTGATCATCGCCCTGCTGTGGCTACGATCAGTCAAAAGAAGAAAAGCAGCAGAAGTGGCAAAGAAGAACGATGCAGAATCGCCATATTCTGAGGACAAGCTTCGAGGCGGTCGTGGATTCGAAGAAACAGGAACCAAGCCGTTATCGAAACAAGCCCAGCCGATGGGACGCAGTCCTGTACCATCCGCTGTGATATCGGAGAGGGACTCACTGGCAGCGTTTGGCGGAAACAACAATAGTGAGAAAGGTACAGATCCACAATCACAGAGCCATTCTCATGGCGGCTCGAAACTCAATCCAGCACATGTTACCAATAACACCATGGGCGGCATCTTCAAGAGTAACAAGAATACACTGAACATATCGAGGCCGATGCATCCTAATCTGGGTGACTTCACGGATAGACCAAGTATTGACCTTGGCAAGGCAACACCCTCACAGGCGCCAGCTCTTCCTCCAGTAGCCCTCGTGTCGCAACAGAAAGTTGATCAGCGCAAGACCGATGAGGGCTGGGCCAAATACTTTACAACTGACAATGAGAAGGAAAACGATAGGTCGATTCAACCCAGGAATCGGGACACTTATGGCACTGACAGGACATCAATCTCCAGGCCGAGTATAGGCAAAAGTGGTGGTGGAGGCTTTTGGCCTGGCTCAGGAGTCCCATCAAGCTCGAGCAGGTCCACCAAACTACCCATGAGGGACAGCGCTGGTAATGTTTTGAATCAATATACAGTTGCCATGGCAAGCCCAAGTCTCGAACCCGCATCAAATCATGCATTTGCACGCAACATGGTGGCGGCACCAGCAAAAGCCAAGTTCTCGAGTGCGGACTCCATCAGTACCGACCATACCTCTGATGACGGGTACGAAGATGACGAGATAGACGCATATTCGGATTACAGAGGCAGCAAGCACCAGCACGATTCTTGGTCTCCAGTCGGAAATACATGGTCAGGACCCGACCAACAATCTTTACGACCACCAAGTGTCAAGGTCGATGCTCTTGCTCTTTCTCTACCATCAAACACTTCACAGCAGACCTTCAATACATCTACAAGTGGAGGATCATCAATACCTGCCTTCCCTTTGCCAAATGCAAAAATTAACAGAGCTGGGCCAGAGTCCGAGCATCAGTTTACTGGCACAACGACTATTGAACATCCAGCACCAATTCATTTTGCGACCACGATTGCGACCACGATCGGACACAATCGAAAATCTAGTAACACTTTACACCCAGGCCTGCCAGTCCAGGATTACTTCGGACTACCACCTAACGCTGCGTTATCCCGTGTATCAAATGGAAAAATACCAGATAATACCGACATGTCATGGCTCAATTTGGGCACACCAGCACATGTCCACAGCAGCCCCCGAAATGGTGACAAGCATGATGCTGCGTGACAATCAGGCCGATTTTCGAAAGTGCTTTATCAATTCCTTTTGGACGACGTAGCACGCAAACAAATCAAACCAGAGGTTCTCAGGAACCAGGGGATTGAAGCGGAGTATGTCGAGGGTCGGCAAGCTAATAGTAATAATCTAATTAAGAACAAGTCACAAATAATCCGAACATTGAGCTCGAAATCACCAGAGACGAGACATCCAAGCCTAGATCAACATGACAAGGAGTTGAGATCGTCGTTGAAGCCTCGATTCTCGCCAGTGTCTTTTGGGGCCACTGTCGAAAGAAATATCGAGCCATTGTCGGCTACCAGTACCGAAAGCAAGAGACATTCGTTCTAGAAGGACGACCTCTTTTGCCTCAATACTACTACATGATCAATCAATCGTTGCCAATATCAGTCATGGCATCACACATCACGTTATGCGCTCACGTATAATACACTTGCATTTACGACATCGATGATTGCCCAGGAGGGACGGCACGAAGCGAGTGGCAATACGACTGTACATACTAGTTCCTTTGTTGACTGTTTTATTGATTGAGCTGACTGCGAGATGAGACAAATCACTCTATCAGTTATGTGCTTGGATTTGAGCAATACAGTCATTGGCGTTCATGAATGAGCTTTACAACGCGTATACCTATTTATTGGCAATCTTGAAGGCAGCTCATAGGAAGCTGAGCTAGGAAAGCAAGCGGGCAGCCATCTCATGAAGCGTTGGGAAAGCGGCTGACAAGATTTAGTATGTCAAAGACGACATTGCTGTCAACAGAAAGCCAGTCTTTATGAAGACCTGAGATAGAGAATTGTATTTCTTGACAAGTTATTCTTTTCTCTTCTGACTGTTCTTACCATTCTAGAACATCCATGACTACTCGTACGTACTTACCCCGTCTCTCAGTCCTACGGCCGTTACATATGTCCACATTTCAAAGCAGTACGTAGCCTTCGTTAACTCAATTGTATTATTCGTGTATTTGACCCGTTGCGTGAATTCGGAGCAATAGAGCACGAGCTTTCGCACGTAAAAACACCTAGGTAAAGGACCGCCAACGTCAAGTCGACTGAGGACCTACCTACGGATGAATCTACCCGAAACTTGATTAATTGGCCCGCATAGGCATCTCCGTTGTTCTCTATTGGTAGCTAGGTTAGGTAGCTTTTCGGCCCCGAATTCGGGACTTTTAAAGACGCCAGATATGGAGCCGCAGGTACAACACACGGCAGGATGCGTGATTAGGTACTCCATAGGTCTTTAATGGTTGTCCCGTGCGATCGAATGGGTTACCTAGATAGGTGAGCTCTGATCGATGGTGTTGTTATAAGACTTTCTCTGGCTTACTTCTTTGTTTTACTCTGTCTTCACGAAATATAATGGTAAAGGTGTTCAGCTTATCGCTTCTCAAAATCAAAAACACAACAAAAGGTCAAGCAGATTAGTCCAGCAATTTCGATCAATTACAAGAAGCAGTCCGAGTCGCATATCTTATTTCTTAGTCGTTCAGCTCAGTCACACAGCTACAGTAACCTCAACACTACACAGCTCACAATTACAACACAAACCACGAATCTCGCACACACCTCTCTCACACTCACAACAATGAACAACACCCCCTCCCCCCTCCGCCTAGCAAGCGCCCTAGGCCTAACGACATCCCTCCTCCTCTCAGGAATCTACTTCGCCTCCTCGCACCTCGTAATCCACAACCTCTACCCTCTGCCAATATCAACATCAACAAAAATCTTCACAGACTTGTATTACAACGGCGCGAGCGTTATCGTGCCGCTGGCGTTTACGTCTGCTGCTGCTTGGGGGACGGCGGCGTATTTAGCGGGCTCCGCTGACGGTGCTGTGCGGAGTGGGAGTGGAAGTGATGGGAGGAGGATTTGGTATGGAATTGCGGTGGTGGGAGTGCTGGGGACGATGGGGTTTACTAGGTTGGCTATGATGGGGGTTATTGGACGGTTGTTGGAGATTAGTGAGATGGTGAATGTGGATGGTGGGAGTGCGGTGGGGGTTAGGGGGGAGGAGGTGGTTGAGTTGTTGGCGAGTTGGAAGGGGATGAATTTTGTTAGGAGTGCTTTGGCTTTTGGGGGTGGGGTGGCTGGGCTTTGGGCGATGATGGGATTTTAGGGAGGATTGTGGTGGTGGTGTTTAGTTCGAATAGGTGGGCAGGGTGTATGGGGTTTAAATTGAGGTAGAATGGGGAGTGTGGTGGTTGTTTGTAACATTTGGTGCTTGCTGTGGATGGTTTGGAACTGGGTGTGTGAAGCTGGTTATGTTTACTTCTGTCTGGCAGGAGCTGGAGGATGAATGACTCAGGTTCATATTAGCCAGCCTCGTTGGTGTTTGTCTGTTGGTGTATGCTCTGGTCGACTTATGAAGCGCGCATTAGTCATTGGTCAGTGACCACAAAGGGTATCTTCACGTTGTACATTGAGATGCTCAGCAATGGTAGAACGGAAGTTACACAAGAAATGCCGTACCTATTGCGCAATACCACTTTACTTGTCGGGTATTGACGGAAGATTAAAAACTACAATCAGCTGTGCGATACAGACATGAGCATGAATATCTTATCGGCTTGTGACCACTGGTGTGCATGCTCTCGGGTAGAAGAGCTTCCTTTACTATTCAACAACCCTCGAGCTGAACCTCGTTGCATGTGATTGTAGCACGAATCGGAAAGATTTACCACTGCCCGTGCAGTTTTGGTAGTAAATATGATATAATGTGCGAGACACATGTTAACAACACGCACACAAACGATTTGACATGAAACATCAGAGCAAATATTCAGATATTGAACCCTGAAAATGTGCGATGGGTCATGAGTTCTTAACAAGTAAGTGTGGGGGGCCACAAACGACATGAGGTCGATAAATGAGCGAATCATTATCTACACGTGGGAGAAAGGCAAGATGAGGAGAGCTCAAAAGATCCAAGATGGTTAAGCGATAAGTGGGGAGAAAAGCGAAGATTAAAATGGCGGTTGATGGTGGATGACTTGCTTGTGTATCGACATGGAGAAACCTTGAAGTTCTCGGGGCTGGACTCAATTCGATGGAGAGGATCAGCATCTACTTTTGGATAGCGCCCGTCTGTGGTGTTGGTTGGTGGGAGTGGTGGTGCTCGGAATCGCTGCCAGATAAGCAGTAGAGCTGAATGCTAGATTGTTTAGTTAAGGAGGTAGTCAGGAGTACTGAAAAGAAGGTGTAATTCAGGCCAGCGGTAGTGATGCAATTTCAAGCCAAAGTTGGCAGCCTATTAACCAGTGTGATGAATCATGAGACCATGACGACGCCTTCCAGGATACTAACGAGATGATGGCTGCCAGAGAAGGCACGGAAAAGGCACGAAAATGCACAGATGGAAAGCACCAGATCAAGCAAGACAATGAGACGGAAGCTAAACAATACCTAGGTAGCAACTTTCATCAGCCTGCATGAACTCCTCATCCTCAATGCTTTTGTCTTGAGCCAACAATTCATAGCACACCCTCCGCAAGTGACCAATCACCGGTCGAGCTGTCCCCGCCTGCGTTATCACCAACGGCCTGCCCAGTCACCGTGCCTTGCCGTGCCATCTCATCTTACATTGGCTTCTTGTCTCTGCTTTGTGTCTTCCCTCTTTCATTATCTTCCCAACAAAGAGGGAAGATATACCACTGCAGAGACCACCTTCATAGGTCGTCTCTTTTACCAACAAACTTCTTGACTCATCGCGAAACGCTCTGCTTCGGCAACTCTACACTTGCGACCGCTGCATTCATCCCAAGCCGATTAATAACCGAAGACGTTCAGGTGTGTATTGACTCATCGCATTCCTGTCGCAAATAGCAACGATGTCCGTGCGCATCGTTGTTTGCATTTTCATCGCTGAGTAGAGCATTAACTAATCACAATTCGTGTTCCAGTTACATCGTAACCGAACATCACAACGCAATGGCTGCAACACAACGAACTTCAGCTATCGGCATGGCCTTGAACAACAAATCCGCATTTGTCGAGATCCCCAAGTACAGAGGGAACTATATCAGTCGGGACAACTTCACTGTTGTAAAGACTGATCCCGCCAAACGTTCTGCGATGCTACCTACTCCTCCTAATTCCATCTCCCCAAACCTTCCGCCTCAACGATCCGATGACGCTGGTCATCAAGAGTCGGATGTGGACCTTCAAGATGCACCAGGCAATGCGCTTACCGCTGAGGCTTTAGATAGTCTTGGTGATTTGGACAATGCAGGTGCTATCACCCCTGTCATGCTAGCCAAGTGCCACTTGCCTGACATTCTCCTCAACCATGGCCCGCTCGCCATCAGACACATCATGAGTTATCTCAATGCAACTGTGCCTGGCTTCTCCCGCATCACCTCTGCCAAGGCGAGACGTTTGGTTGTTGCCGCCTTGGAAGGACGCGGTACCGGCTTGGATGCTGTCGGACACGAAGGAGATGTTATCTTCGAAAAGGTTGGCTGGGGTCGCTGGGATGCTCGTCGCAGAGGTCAACCTACCCGTGACGGTACCCCACCTGACAGCTATCCTTCCTACAGTGGCATGCAAGCTCATCTTGCAAATCGAGCTGCTCACTTTTCTGGTGCAAGCGGATCAGGCCACTACTCGGGTTCTGATGAAGATCATGATATGCTCGAGAATGAAGCCGATAAAATGTCTTTGGACGGTGACGATGATGGTTATCAGTCATCGGAAGCTCCTGCCCCTGATCCAATGCTTGATGACTTGGACGATGGCGAAGTCACCGATGAAGAAGACTGGAAGAGTATCGGCGCTGATGGTTTGCGTGCCCGATCAGTGCCTGCAGGCTCTTTACCAAATACCCTTGTTCCTTCGGGTGGAGGTCGGCTCTATCAGCCGATCTATTCGTACACAGACAAAGCCCGAATGCCACGACCATCTGCTCAAGTTACACGATCATTCTCAGCAAGACCAATGCCTACAAACACTTCTACTAATTTCAACAATATCAGTGTGAATGACTCCCAAGAACGAGCTGCAATTGAAGCACTTCTCAGTTTGGGATCCATGTAATAATAGCATTTTTGGCGTTTGGGTTGGAACAGTCGAACCGAAGAACGAATCGAGGGTAGAACGGGATGGTCGGACTTCAACATGGACATTCCTTTATCAGGATGAAACTTTGGGACATGCATTTTCCGGCGCATATTTGGGACATTGAACGATTGGACTCACAACGACTTTACGACCTCGAAGCCAGCATGACTTGGCTGGCTCGGTTACCATTGGAGCCAATGTTCTCGATTTTGTCTTATCAATAGGACATACCCTCCTTTATTGACCAGGGACCTCTCTGGTACCAGTCTCTTCCGACCACCTAACAACATTGGCCGGCCCAACAAGCTTCGCTTCTCAACAACAACTTTTTTGACTATACGACTTTGAAAACATCTAATACAACTAAATCAAGCACTATTCGTGCCACAGCTGAGCTTCGAATACGAGGCAGTTATTGCGAAATGAAGATTTTGCACAACAAAGCAACATGAACAACGAACGTAAAGTCTTTATTGCAAAGCACCAGTCTTCTTCATTGAATGTTACTGGACTATTAATTTTGCAAATCATCACTCCGTCATATTTATTTATCGTACGGAGAATGGGAGACCTCTTTCCAGTTTCACGATTGCTAGGAAGTTATATTGAGGGATAGTGGGGAGGAACAAGAAACACGTATGGAATTACTCGGACGAGATGGCTTGAGATAGCATCGAGGACAGAGAGTATGTACCATGAAGTGGGCAGTAGCACTACCATCAAACTTGGTAGATGCTTGTCACTCCGCAATAACAAGTGTTATTCCCCTCCTTTATCTTCCATATACTCACTATTCTCTACTCGTCTCGCCGTGCTCGCATTACCCACCATGCATTACCAAACTACCAAGCTCCTATGGCCACAAGATAACATTTTGCTCATCAACCTCATCACATATATCATATCCCTTACCCTATCATTCACCATCTTCCGCGTCACCAGTACACGTATTGAAAACAAACCACAACTCGCCCCAACGCTACGTATTTACTATTTACTACATCCACCACCACCACTACCGCCACCGTCCTCCCATTGACATTAATGTTAATATTGAATAGACATCGAAACGACCGTGCAAGATATATACCGCATCCTCACGGTTTTGTAACCAAGATGTGAAAGAGGGAGTGTGTAGCTGCACGGATTGTACTGTGCTTGTGCAAGTATACGGCTCTTCCGAGTCCGGCGTATATTGGATACAGGTGCCTTGTAGAGACGGGATTGTTGAGGTAGAGTAAGCACTGACTGGGTTGGGTCGGATCGGGGGTTGGAATAGGAATAGGAATAGGAGTGGGAATGGAGATAGAGAGTTGGGGTTGACTGTTGTCATGTCATGTCATGTCTTTTGCTTTGGTGTTTGGGTGCTTGGTAAGACACCTACTGTGTGGGATATATAGGGAATGAGTGGTTGTTGTGCGCGCGAGTGGAAGATGTTAGCCTGCTCGTTTTATAGTTTACCTTCACGACAGCCGTAGATAAGTCCTACACGATAGCCGCTAGGACCGTTATGCAACATGTAGATGGTGTTCTGTAGGCCGGATGGGGTGACTGTATTCAAGAATCAAATTTCTAGCCAATAAGTACCGTGTGTGGTCTGACCATTCATTTGTGGGTTGCTCGCCATTATTGAACTGCGAGGGTTTGTGAAGGAGATTTGGCAGGGCAAAGCCAGGTGTGCTAGTCACGTTTTCAAGTGAGCGGGTGATGAGAGTAGAACAGTAAAGGAAGAGGTTTGTGATAACTCGTGAGAGCTGATGCCCCAGAAGCCGTAATTTATGATTTTTTACAAGCTCTGTAGCTTTTTGCTTTAGGACAGCGGAGTACCTTTCCGCACCTTACTCGAGTCGTTCTTAGCAAACAATTACCGTTCACTCCCTCAGCGGGGATGTGACGGATCCGAGGTGTTTCACGATTCGGCCTTGCCCTGGCGCTCACTGCGTGGACATTTGCTGCCTGGTCATCTTTCTAGGGGAGGGGACACACTTTTGTAGTGACCGTACTTTTCACAGTTGTAGTATTGGATGTGGGACTTGTCTTTCTTGACGCCAGTAGTAGCTTGAACTGTCATGGGTCTGGTATCAGTTCTTCTTTCGAATTGGGTGGCCAGCTGGCGAGCCGTTCGTGGCTGGGATTGTGCTCTCGAGCCTGAGCGGTTCTGGCCACGTCCTTGCCCCGATCTGGTTCCTCTGTTAACAGCTGACTGCCGCGACAACCCTGTATCTAGTAGGTCAGGCCTAGTATCAGACAGTGATCGTAGCCTTATCCTAACCTTTTTTCAACATTTTCTATAAGTATTAGTATATGTAGAGTACAATAAAGTAGAATTTTAACAGATACCTCTAGTGTTTCCGCTCGAATCTTTAGATTTTCGTTCTCTTTCGTTAATTTCACGATTTTCCCCTTTTGAAGAGCAGCTGTTGCTGCGGTCGTTGATCCACGGACCGCTGCGGAGGACGCGAAGTTTTACTGTTTATCATGATATGGACTACCAAAATGAATGTGTGTCTAGTCCACGTATTTGTATATTGTCCGCTCTGCTATTTTCTTGAGTAGCCAGTCTGCGTACTCGACTCTGAGGTCTTGGACGTCTAAACTAGCGTATGGTTTAACTAATTGGACTCGACGGACGATCGGAAAGGGATGATCTGAGCCTCGGTGGTTTTTGCAATGGATTTCGCTGCGAGAGGTACCCTCTTGATACCCAAGACCTGCCAGGCCAACGCAATATAGGTCCTCATCAGTTTTAGGGTCTGGCCACAAGAGTCACTTTACAACTTCCGCTAAAGGCCCAGCCCAGTCAAACACACTATCTCTTAGCCCGAAGAATCTTGTCCGCCAATCTGCGGCGATGAACCTAAGGTGATCTCATATGCGGGCAAGTTGTGAGCCCGTGTGTATCTGAAATTGGGTCCAAACCTTGCCGATGGGATGATCTGATATCGATCGCGTCCGGCTTGGGAGTGATGTAGGAAACGTCGAGGTCATCTTGTCTTAATGGTTAGACCAAACCCTCTCGATGAATTCGTTAATGTCGTGAATGTATGGACACAATGTAGCGCGCACTCCGTGCTGCAAATACGGAGTTGGATACTGTACTTTCGTTCTTTCGTGTAGCCGCCTTTTCACCGGTAATTTGATAGATCTCATCCTCACGCAGAGCGACTGCTCTGCGCCTGACCTCGGCGAGCGGGTCCTCGTTAGTCGTATCGCCCCATATTATCTCAATGATTGCTATTTGCAAGATGCAATGGGAATCTCCCATCATCAGATTAGTGTTGCCGACGATTGATACTTCCGTGCACGAATATGGATAGTGGATCGTTCTAGGAGGCATAATCAGACTCCGGTTTGCCTCCAACAGAATGCACATTTTCTTGACGCTGCGAGGTGGTTCTTTGTGCTGTACAAGCTGTTCCGTACTACTCGTCAATTTTCGATGCTCCTTAAACAGTATTGGCGATTGGGAAAACAAAGGCCCAGGTCAGCTTCATGCTTTAGGCATAGCTTCAATTGTTTGAGGTAATCCACGCGAATTGAGCTAGGAGGAATCGACAGTTCTGCCTACTCAAGAGAAGCGGGACGTTGTGGTATATTTCGAACACTTCTGAGGCCAGAGCAGCTGGATGCACAAAGTTCTTGTCAATTATCCTCGTGATATCACCGTCTGCTAACATTAGCTGTGGAATCATGTGGGAAGATGATGCTAAGCCTACCAACAGCTTCGAGAGCTTCTTCGTCAAATGAAGCCGTCAATGCTCGCAAGAATCGTTTCTGGGCGCAAGCTGCACCGTAAAGTCTTTCAGCAGCAACACCAAGCCGGTGGTCGTTTTCAGCACGCCACTGCCAAAGATCAGTACCTCATTACCACAAGTCATGATTCTTGAACGATATACCCAATCTCGAAGGTGTCCAGTGATGCGACCACGTGTGAAAAGGTGCAAGGGCCTAAACGCCCCTTGCGGTGTCCGTGACGTTTGTTCACGCCACGGCTCTGTTAAACTCTGTTTTGCTGAGCGATTGATATATGTCAAGATAGCTGAGTGCACAAAACCTGAACGCGGACTGTTCTTGCACTCGGAGTATCGTTGACGCCCGACGAGGTTGCCGACAGTGCCTATTCAATTGGTAGACTGCTTGGGAATTGTGATGATGCAACCCATTGATTGATGGACATGTTGACTATTTATCGACGAATGATAGAGCCATTCGTTTGAACCTCGTCGAGATTGGTAGACTTGGTTTCACAGCGTTGTGAATACTGCTACTCACGCCTTGCACCGCGAGAAGGTGTCTACCAGGCAAGGCTTGAGAGGACTGTAAGATATGTAATTTCGGGACCGTTGAAGGTATGTCATGGGCGTGCTGTTATCTTGCGACAAGTATTGGTATCTAGTAGAACAACAAGATAAAGCGTAGTTGTTGCTTCCGCAGCAGGAGACGCCGTGACCATTGTCCAAATGCGAAGTTGCTTCCTGGTGTTGAATAGCCTTGTATTTATGCTTCCTGCCAGCATTCTTTGCCCATCACTCATCTCAAGGGGACGTTTTGGTGTCTTTTCCTGCATCTTTTCCTAAAACTTTTTCTCTCTGTGCATCCTCCTTCTTGTCAAAGACCAGACCGAGATTGTCCCACTCATCCTTCGCCATCAGACCCTTCTGCATGCGGCAATCAAGATAGCCCTTGGCCAACTGTCTACATTCCTCACTGTTCATTCCTGGATTTGATTGGCTCTTCAGACATCCCAAGTATGCTGAGATCAGGTGTTTGCATTCCGCATCGTGGTCAAGAGGAAATGAGCCGCGCTCCGGTGGTGCAGGCTTGTAGGTTTGAGCTCGGCCTCCTGGAGCACCAAAGCCAGACATTTGGACGTAGATCGTGGATTTGTCAAGGTCGTTGTGGTAGTTGGTCGATCAATTTCCTTGCTTGGATGCTCTATCCGACGTTGTGAAAAGGTGAAGTAGTGGACTGTAGTATAGTAACTTGATAACGCAGCTGGAAAATCGGTGTGGGTCATCAATTCAGGTAAGTTCAAGTTGTGGAGCAGGGACAACTTGACCTTCGTACTGTACCCCTGCAAGGCTTGCTGGCTACTGGCACTTCGCTCCTTTGGGGAGGTCCAACCCCCATAAACCTTGGCGTATCTTTGCTGGAAAAACAGATCTCAGCAATTCGTTTATGTACCCGCTACTGCAATTAAAGCAAGTACTTGCGCATGACCTGACATGACGCACAGTTGATCATGATGAAGGTTTGATACCTCGCATCGTACAAGGTTAATTGAGGCTCAACCGGTTATGCATAACGCAAATCGCCACTCCGTCATTGTTGACGAATCCCAGGATCCTTCAAAATGGACTTTTGCCATATTGAGCCTCTCTCGCAGTGGTCTCTAGCCGAAGGCTTGTAGTTGCATGCGAAGGTTAATTCTTCATGTCCCTGGAACGCGAAACCAATATCACTCGATAGTCGAATCAATTGGAGCATGATGGCTCTTGATGTTGATGTGCTAAGTGCTAGTCTTATCGTCTAGATTCGTAAGTTCTTTCTTTCATGCAAGCGAGCCATTATGGAAAAGATTGTAGCCCGTGATGCCGAGTGTAATACACTCCCTCTCGGTTATAGTCTCCAGGCTGGAGACAGGGTCGCTAGCCATGGTCATCAGAGACTCTGAAGGTGGACCTCACGAACACGAATTATACTGGAACGACTCCGGTTCGTTCAGCACGTGCCGTGACCCATTTTCAGGAGAGTACAGCGGAATCGGGTCCTATGAAAAGGATTATGCTGAATTATCATAACAGAAAGTCGGTCTTTCCAGATAACCTGAAAATTGTTGCATCAGAGCATACCATTCCTCCCGACGCGTAATTATCTATCCTCCCTTTGTGGTTATGCCATGTTTTGTACAAACAAGCGACACTGCCATTGTCCCCAACGAAACTGAAAGGGTGACCAGCACCTCAACAAGGAGTTAAGCAGATCAACATCCTTTCTTGTCCAACAAAATAAACACTGCTGCTAAGAGGCATGAGCATTCGGCAATCACTTGCCATGTGCAGTGACTGCACCAGATACCAGTAGTTAGCTGGCTGTACTATAATCAATCCGCTTGTGTGCATGAGTGTTCGAGGAAGTTATCATTCATCGTACCCAGGAAGGGTAGGGTGCCCTCTCTGCCGTCGCCAGAAGTTGGCTCGCTGACCCCATTCGTTGGTAAGAAGCCAGCCGCCCCAGCGCTCGAGCACCGCAGCCGAGAATTCCCAGGAAAACTCGTTCAGCCAATCCTCACCCCAGATTGTCATCTGGCCGTTGTCCTCAATATCGCAAGCGATAGTGCATACTTCCATCAAAAATGTGTTACAATTGGCAGGGCCGATTGCGATCAGACGGTCCCGGAGCCAAGGAGACGGTATGAGATCAACGTACGCGTGATGCGGTGTCGTGAGCTGCAATTGTGTCGGCTTAAGTGAATATGGCAGCGATGGTGTCAGATTGGCCAAGGCTGTCAAATGTGCTTGCGGGTCTGATATTATTGGTGTTTCAATGATGGGTGCAAAGAGCTGATGCAGACTGCGTCGTATTTCTCGAATATTGTTTGGAACCACAACGACGAGGCTGGCAGGGTTAGGAACTGCGGGTACTAATGCTGCATCCGATGAAGGATTCAGTGCCGATGACGCTGTTGCAGCTTCGAGAAAGGCGCCGGGAGGTCCATATGGTAGATAGGGCGATCCTTTGACTTCCGCCGAGCTGACCGAGGGTCCGGGGGAGCTTGCAGATGAACCGTATGCCGCGCGCAATGATTCGTTTTCCTGCACCAGGGCAAGATTTTCGCGACGAAGACGTTCAAGCTCTTCGCCTTGTAGCGTGCTGGCTTCTCGTTGAGCAGCCTCTAGCTTGGTTAAATGTTCCTTTCGTCTCTGACCTGTATAGTTGTTAGTGTATGCGACGGTGGCTGAATCGGCTCGTAAACCGAAGAACTCGTGGGAAACTTACGGAAGACACGCTGAGCATTCCTGTTGTATTCCCTAGAAGCCAGGCATCAATACCGTTAGCCAGCATGGATGACGGGAGTGCTTACCTCTTCTTCTCCGCCTTGTTTTGTTCACCACTGGATTCAGACATGTTGAAGGGGGATAGTGGAAGGGATTCTGGTTCCATGGTTTTCGTGATGGTGGCGGTGTTCATGATTCAAATATCCCCTTACCAGCGCTGGCTTAATCAGCCGAACCCTAGTAGTCCCTGATATTGAATGCAGAACACAAGAAATTGATGTCCAATACTGGGTCTGTCAGGCTAGATTGTGACACCCCAGTCACCAGAAGGGTCGAGCAAAGCTGAAGATATTGCAGCGTGGTTATTACAGTAATACTGGGACCATGGACTGTGCGGGCCGCAGCGATGGTGGTCCAAGTATTTGTCGCGGACAAAGTCTATGAAGAGTACTGGCAACCAAGCAAATTCACTGGATCGTGGTAGTGTGCAGGAAATGAAGACGTTGGAGAAAACTAGTAGCAAGGCGGTACGTTTATTGGTGAAGACCCTCTAGACAAAGTATTGAAGTGGAAGAAGGAGTAGCTGAAAATACCCAGCGGGTACGATGACATCTTCTGGCAAGCGAACATATGTATTGGTGCCAGACATGTACAGTAGATGATGAGTTCACAAAAGCAGCCACGTTGAGGATAGCAAAGGAAGACCGGGATGAAGTTATGGGAAGCGATTGCGCAGAGCCAGTTCCACAGCGGGGTCATCTTCCAGAGGCTAGCATTAACTCCCGAGCACCCATACCAGTGGGAAGGAGATAGGGCTTGTTGAGATCTACCAGGAAAAGGTAAGGAACAGATTCATGCTGCAACATAGGTTTGCGTATGAGAAGAGGCTCAATTGGGCGCCTGGATACCTTGTCGCTCACAGCGAGATGTTCATCGTCTACAACGAATCAGAATTCATGATGGAGATCATTGGCTTAAAGCTTCTGAATACGTATGCATGCATTTAGAATTCCAATCTTCATGCGCTTTCCCGATCGTCGATATTCAGGCATCAAGCTACCACGTTCGGCAAAGTGGGTCGACCATCCAATGGGAACGCACTACGGCGCCCGCCGAGTTGAGTTCGTGGGATCAATTAGGACAAGTCGCAATTAGCGCCATGAACGAATCAAGACCAGAGACAGAGCGAGTGAGGGTTATAGTACCAACAAGGTGGGTCACTGGCAAGATACTGTCGTACAATGTCTGGTACTGATGGGATGGAAATGTGCTGCATGTCGACAATAGTACTCCGCAATTGGAGGTGGAAGTATCTGCAGGTTCTCACAATTCCAACAGTCACTCGGCGACATGAGAGTCCTCTGAGAGAAGGGTTCGAGGAGAACTCATCCTCCACGCAACTGAGACAGTCGAATGCAAGATATCGGCAATTGACTTTGATGCGGGTCAAGACAACGACTTGATGTATGGATGAACATGAATGATGATCTTCATCGTCTGCCGC
>Ga0115846_100355_pt1 | contig 25058 bp, 28 predicted proteins | sample InSIn5gowninarea_2_FD_83860 | JGI IMG/M metagenome (GOLD analysis project Ga0115846, IMG submission 83860) | reverse complement strand
AGATCCCAAGCTATGTCAAGATGTCAACCCATATCGCCTACCACCATAGCCATCGGTCCTCCTTACTAGCCATCCTAACTTCTGTTTTTTCCCATGATCACCATACCGTTTGTCCCACACGTAGGTGCAACCGACAAGATAAAAAGGACTCATAGTGTCTGCATGCGTTGGTGATAGCTATGTTGTACATTAATTGGTCGTGGGTGCCTTGTGAGTAAACCCATGTTCCATTTCACGACAAACTTTCAACGTACCAACCAGACCGTACACCCGGTCAACAATAGGAAACGAGCTCGACGGAGTCAAACCAAAGCACTGCCAAGAAGATCAACGGGACTGTTCGACTGGTGACCATCATAACTTTGGTGTACTTGCTTACACTGTTTATCGCAGTAAGTGCTAACGGCTGATGTGTTGACATTGCTGACGTGCTGCCACTGTAGATATTCTTCGGATCGAAGGTTCTATCGCCTGGCGGGGAGACAAGTGAGGTTCAAATAGTCGAATTTGCTTGGACATTCACGGCGATTGCTCTGCTGTCGACAACTTTGACGGTGTTTCTTTTCAGGCATGCCTCGCATATAGCTCGAAAGCATCGGTAACGTCGGGTGGGGGGACAACATGCTCGTATCAACAGATGATGAACCACGTTCAAGTTTCAGATCAGACAGTTGGCCTGCCGATATGCTTGACTATAGATAGCTTAATAGAAAGCCATCGTTTCAACCGCTTTGCAACGATCGTTCACTTGTGAGCAAACTCAATGCTTTTCTCATCCCTTCTTTGCACCGCTTGCGGATGCCTTCACAACATTCTTCACATCTCGGCCTCTCCTGAACAGTAAATTCGACATCGGAATCACCGTCCACCGCGCAAACCACGGCGCACCCCAAATACTAACCACAATCCTCAGCGGCATCAGCGCCTTAACAACCGCATATGCCGTTGCAAACTCAATAACCAAGCGCGTCCCTCCCTCCCCTCGACTCCACCACTTCCCCATACTACCCTGCCCACTCTTCGTGCCTCTCCGCTCAACTTGCTCGGCCTGCCCGTCTTCAGCAGCGTCTTTCGCATTCTGGGCGTCACTGGCTGTGATCCAGCCTTTGCGCCGGAAGTAGTTCCCGAACAGGGAGACCCCTTTGAGGACCCATTCGCCTTCGGCGAAGAAGGGAGGCAGCCAGTTGTAGTAGTGGAATGCGCCTGCTAGGCCGAAGAGCGGGACTACGGCAGTTAATTCGTGGAGGATAAGGAAGGATGTTACTGTGGTTAGGGGAGCGGATTTTAGGGCTTGGAGGCGTGTGCGGAGGAAGACTGTGGGTGTGCGGGCGATGAAGCGGTCGAAGCGGGTTGGGGTTGGTATAGTGGTGGATGTGGTGGTTTGTGTGGGAGGTTGAGTGAGGCGTTTAGTGGTGCTGTTAAAGAAGCGGGTGCGGAAGGTGGTGTGAAGCCTCTGGCGACTTAGCCGCAGCCATGCTGTTGTGAAGGAGTTCATGGCATTGTGGTGAAAAGGTAGCGGGTATTGACCCTGTGTTGACTGCCTGGGTGTAGAGAGCAGAGTAGTGCTTTTGTTCCACATGAGTTGCTTGCGCCCGAGGTTGATGCCGCCATCTTATTGAGTTAAATGTTTGCTTCGTTTGTTTCAGAGCAACTACTCGAGCCTTCACTGAACTTGACCAATCTTCCCTTTATGACCTTTCTTGTTATCATCAACAGGAATTGAAAACTTTATGTGACGAGGACTCCACTCGTCTATGAATCGTCCTTCTTCAATAAGACATGCGCTCAACTTCATCAGGTGACAAATATCCAACCAGATACAGTCTCTAACGTTCAGGGAAGCGCTGAAGTGGACATGTGGCTTTCGGAAGGAATGAAAGGGAATTGCAAACTATATTAGACCATGTCTGAGCCAGTCTTGGGTATAGATGAAGGTATGTACGTGTATGTGATGGGAGAAAATGTAGCGTGGGTCGTTAGGATGGCTAGTAAGGAGGACCGATGGCTATGGTGGTAGGCGATATGGGTTGACATCTTGACATAGCTTGGGATCTTCAGATACTTAGCGGGTGAACTATGAACGATGATAACGACAAGGAGATATGATGAGCTTCAGTATCGTTGCGGTCACGCGTCAAGAATAGAAGAGGTTCGTGTCACGGACTGGGAATGCGGAGCAGGAATGGATGGGTCGTATGCGCCTAAGCACAAAAACGATGAGGCGAGACGAGATGGTGTATTGAATTCTCGTCTCGAGGTTACTACTGATATCGCCTGTGTTGCATATAGTAGAAAGGGTATGTAAGGAGGCAGTATAGTGCGTGTGATGGATAACAGAAAATGAACATCACGTTAACAACTCTATTAGAACCGCTCCGTCTGCAGATACAGATAAGTCCGTTGCTTTTGCCCATCTTTGTTGATATGTGTTTTAAGATCGATCTAATGGTAGAACAGTGGTAGCGAAATCGATGTGTGTACTCTTTTGCCGTAGACAAAGCTCAATCCGCTTTGAAATGTCATATTCATGCTGTGTGTGGACCTGGTAACGTACCGATAGTGTAGGCTTGTGCCTTGGAGTAAGGTATTTGGTACTAGTATGAGATTATTCGAATTGGGTATGTACACATGTGTATGTGCTGTTTGACTCATGCCGAGCCATGATCCATTCTCTTCTCATTGAACGCGCAATCGCATCATTCGACATCAAAAACCTTACAAGTACTAACATTGATCCGGCTCCACTTCCTGCCAGTCATCAATGCATTCCAAAACTGACCTGGCCAATACACATGGTAGAGCCACCACCACGGTAGAGGATCCCACAGCTCGAATGTCCCGTCCTTCCACGATAACAATCTGCCCAAGAATTGGTTTATGCCTTGAATGACAGATGTGATTGAGCTGTCATGCTGTAGGGTCAGTAAGGAGAGGAGTGGGAGGAAAATGAGATTGACTAGGTCGTGGCCAATCCAGTAGTAGCGGGTTTGGAGATCTTGTGGGAATACGATCTTATCCGTGATATTGCCTTTGACTAGTGACGTTGAGTATTGTTGTGGTGCGTCATCGAGGAGGCTGAGATATGCATCTGCCATTTGGGTTGTTCCGTTGAATAGGGCGACGGCTGTGTGAGCTCGAGGATTGCACTCGATCGGGTATAGTGTGACTGTGGCGTCTATATCTCTATATAGATTGTCCAGTTCGTCTTGATAAACAAGGAAATCGAAGCTTAAATGACCGGTGAACGAATCGCCTCCTGCTTCAGCGTATATTTTTGTGAACTTTAGCATTGCTAGGCTGAGTTTTGAGGGAGGTGGGAGAGATTCGTAGTGCATTAGCAATTCGGCTGAAGGACAAGCGACGAAGGCTTTGACTTGACCTTTGACGATGAGAGCGTGTGTGCAGTATTCTTGACCTTGGATGAATTGTTGGAGAATCCAGGGTGAGTCAACGGAGATGGCGAGCTTGGAGAGGTGTTTTGCTGTTTCTTGAGGAGTAGATTTCGGTAGTAGGGTCATGTCGGCACGGAATGCATCGACCATGCCGATTGTCTTCATGATGTATTTTCGTCCGGCTGGAGCGTTTCGGAGAGCTGCATCGACTTCAGCACGACTTGTGATGGTATGTGTTTCTGGAGTGGTGAGGCCAATTTCTTCGGTATGAGCAATGAAGGTGTGCTTCTCGTGTAGCATTTGCGTTGTATTTACGTCGAACTGGATTGCTTTACAAGAGGTACGTGCTTCAATGATCTCCTTTGCTTCTCCATCCTCGACTGCTGATGCAACACCAGAACAACTTACCCAAAGATCCACGTTCTCAGTAGTGACGATCTTTAGTAAACTCTGGATATAGGGTGCTGAACCTGATTTAGCGTTCGGTTTCTGCAGAGGTAAGAACTTTTTGAGGGCCTTTGAAACACGACCAGAGACGAATGTGCCGCTTGGCTCGAAATCAGCTCCGATAACATCATGTCCTGCTTCATAGAAGAGTCGTGCCAAGGCTAGACCTTTGGTCATGCCGACGCCAGTAACGAGGATGGTTTTTGGTTTGAAGAAGGATTTGTTTCTGTTGACATTGCGGCGTTGTTGGACCTTGGACTGGAATACACGATTGTAGGCAGAGACCCAGAAGACAATATAGGTGTTCAAGGGAAGAAAGACGAGGCTGAGCAAGATTGGAGCAATATTTTGCAAGCTGTGCTCCCACAAGGGACTGCTGCCGTCGAGCATGTTGCAACAGCTAAGGGAATCAAGGGTGCCGAGTACAAGCTGTTTCTGATGAAGGGTTGTCAATAGAGGCTGTGGGAGGTGAGAAAAGCTTCTACTTTATCTCGACATGTGCTTCCTGTAAGGTACAAAAGTCAAATAGCAAGCAACGTGGAGTTATCGACGTCACGAGTCGATACAACAGTGCAAAAAGATACAGTAGACATGTGCCATATCGGATGTAGATTCCCCACTGACGGGAGATCTGATATTGTTGACTTGTTGACAGCTATGAATCAACCTGTGCTGAGAATAGAATGTTTACTCAGACATCACTCTCAACGGGAAGCGCACGTACTGTAGCTCAAAGCAGATCTTCGGAAATATGTTACTCCGACCACAGAAATAGTCGTATAGAACTGCCAGGGTCAGACCCGTTCGTCATGTTTACATTGGAGAACCTTCACCGCGTTCTCTGTGGTCTATTGTCAGATCTTGCCTACAGAATGAATTCGAGCACACTTTGCATGCTGCTCCAGGGGACCACTGATAATATTCTAGACAATATCGGCCTTTTGCACATTCACGGAGCCTTTGTAGCAAAGTCGATGACGATCGTGGCTGATGATGCTTGCATAATAAAGTGTACTTGGTAGGATTGCTGAATGACAATGCCGTCTCCATATCCCCTGTACTACTTTGGGACCGATAATTCAGTTGGATCTCTTTTCTTGTCCCTGCTCTTCATCCGCTACAGTACAGTGGCTTATTCTCATATATCAAGCTGCTACCAAACCAACAGGAAATCCTCACCATGTCGAGCCCTACTCCTCCTCATATCCTAATTGCAACATCTCTAGGCCTCTGCCTCAGCACATCCTTCACGATTGGATCCCTTGGCCTGTCCTACTTTGCCATTCCTGCCATCCTCCTCCCATCAGATGCCCCATTGATGCCACCACTCGAGCTCGTGACCAAACGTGAGGAACAAAACTTCCGCACCGAAAAGGCACCTAAACAACCTCTCGACAGCGGCACAGGTAACGAGAAAGAGACGCTCCTAGACTCCGGCGCTACAACCACCGTTCTCCGAGGAGAAGGGAAAGACACAGGTAGCCCAAGTACAAGCTCATACCTCCTACGACAATGGTTTCACTTGTTCAGCAAAGGAATGCATACCATGCCACCTACTACACTGGGCAGTGCTTTACTCTACACACTGTGCGCCTTCACTCTGCCTGGTCCACTACTACCAGAGACATGGAATGAGCTCGCTATGAAAAGAACGTGCTATGTTCTGTCAGCCCTTCTAAGCGCAGGCGTGATGGTCTTCACGTTGACAGCACTGAAGCCAGTCAACTCGGCGCTGCATGAGAGGGTGCAGGAAGTTGTGGAGCAAGAGCAGGGCGATGGAACGAAGGCTGTGGGTGTCAAAGGCCAGACGGATGACAAGCGTGGTGAAACAGAAGCCCTGATCCGGCAATGGGGGAAGATGAATGCTATTAGGGCTATGTTACCGGTCATGGCTGTGGTCAGCGCGATCACTGCTTTGGTATTGTGATAGGGTGAATGATAATGTTTGTTGTTTTTGAGCTATTTATGTATAAATTATCCATCAATATGTACGACAAATCAATGCTGGTGTCCTCCTAGGTGTGGTCTTCCGGTGCCTGAGCCTCCAGGGCAGTATTGCTCGATGTGCTAGATTCACGAATCATCAAAGCTCTAGTCGGAAGCAGGATGTAGCTCTTGGTTGAGCCAACAGAATGCTATGTAGTATTTCGTGTTCAGTGCATAATGTAACTGTGGTGCCCTCCCGAGCAACATCAGTCTTTAAAGTCGCAGTCACGGATCATGTGGTAATTTGGAACCCCTTTATTCACGACAACCCATCATTCTTAGATACTACATCACATTTAACACGATACGCAGATCCCTATCTTCCAGCATGATACGTCTCAGGCCATTACAGCAAACGTGAAAAAGAGTCTGAGATTGACTCTGTCATTCTAAGATACTACAACACATATAACACGATGCTCAGAGCCTTGTCTTTAGCATGATACAACTCAGGTCCTTACAGCATGATCAAAAAAGAGTCTGAGGATCGATAGAGTCGTGCCATTACGATCTACTTCTCGGACTCCTACTGTCACCATTTCTGCTCGGAGTTCCTTCGAACAACTTGCAAAAAGTTCATAGCTCACAGAGCTTTTTGAGAGGAGTGGGACTTGAACCCACGCTATACAAATTAGCATCGAATCAGGTCGATATGGACGAGAAAACGCACAGGATTTCTCCATGAGAATACTCATCTAATCAGATAGATGAAGTCATTGTGAATACAAGAGACTTGAGCCACACGCCATAACCACTCGGCCATCCTCCCGGATCTGTGAGTTGATTCGAGGGTCAATTTCCAGGTGTTGACCTTATATCGCAAGCTTGAAGGACTGCCGATCGTGAAACTTGCGACTGGATCGCGTTGGCCGCTTTTGGTTGAAGTTCAAACCTTGACTGTCGGAGTCCACGCCGAATCTCCAATTTAACCCGGATCTGCATCGGTGAACACTAGCACTGAGCACATTTTCAATCATTAACTGTGATGGCAGACATCAGGATGTTTGATCTGATGTTGTCGTCCGTTCATTCCAGGCTCAGCTCATTCCCGGAGTTTTTGTGATGTCTGCCAGGAAGGACGGCGAAAGCTGTGACAAGCAGCTCCCTAGTGGTGTTCCCATCATTGACACGGACGACAAGGAACTCAAATCGACCGAGGTAGTACAAAACAATATCGATCAACTCGACAACAACCAGGTTTCAAAACCTCCTCAGGGCAAGTTGAGAATATGGCTAGGAAGGGTTTTTTGGACGCCGCCATGGTGTCGTTACGATCCCAAGCATCCACCTCAATTCTCAATCCTCCAAAACATTCTCTTCGCTTTTGCCGGAGCATTCACCGTGGCAAACCTATACTACAACCATCCTATTCTGAATATTCTAGCCGAAGAGTTTGGAGTATCAGATGCAGAAGTCGCACGAATTCCAACTCTAATGCAGACGGGATATGCTATGGGACTACTATTCATTTGTCCACTGGGCGACTTGTTTCCGAGACGGCCATTCACCTTGTCACTGATATTCCTCACAGCTACATTATGGTATGTCCAGGTCGGACCCGACAAGCCTGCCAGTCCTTGGGAATGAAGCCTGTACTAATTGATTGTCGTAGGATTGTCCTCTGCCTAACATCCTCATTCAGCGTCTTCTGCGGTGTCTCCTTTATCACTGCCATCACTACAGTAACACCTCAAATCATGCTCCCACTCGTGGGTGAACTCGCACCACCAAATCGTCGACCACTAGCGCTTAGTATCGTCGTGTCTGGCAACTCTCTTGGTGTTGTTATAGCCCGCATACTTTCTGGAGTTGTAACCAACTACACGAGCTGGAGAAATATCTACTGGATCGCGTTGGGCTTACAGTACAGCATATTCCTGGCCCTATATGCCTTCATGCCTGCCTACCAAGCTACGAACCCCCTTCCACGCAAGAATCGCTTCAGAGCATTCCTCAAACAATACCCTCGTCTTCTCTACTCAATCCTTCAGATAGCCTTTAAACATCCGATTCTAGTTCAAGCAGGGTTGATCAGCTTCTGTACCTCGGTCTCCTTCATGAACTACTGGACTACATTAACTTTTCTGCTTTCTTTGCCAGAATATCCTTACCGGCTTGCACCCACACCCATTGGTCTCTTCGGTCTAATTGGTGTTGTGGGAATTCTGATGGGCCCACTATACGCGAAATATCTTATTCAACCACTCAAGGTTGCCTTGTATGCAGTTCTTGTTGGTGAAACAATCAATTTGACTGGGTGCATTATTGGTACATACACAGGCGTATTCACTCTTGCAGGTCCAGTACTCCAAGCTTTAGGTCTGGATGCTGGACAACAAATTACTCAGATTGCAAATAGATCTGCAATATACGGCGTTGAACCGACAGCGCGAAATCGAGTGAACACTGTGTTTATGCTTTTGACGTTTATGGGACAGATCACTGGCACAGCGGCAGGAAACGAAATCTTTGACCGATATGGCGGATGGAGGAGTAGTGGCAGTCTAAGTGTAGCGATTGTGGCCTTTGCATTCCTTGTGGTTGCAGCTAGAGGGCCACATGAAAAAGGATGGATTGGTTGGGGAGGTGGATGGGGTAAGACTGACAATAGAACGCAAGATGCAACCTTCAGTCTGGAGAGTAGCAAGAAGGAAATAACACGGGGTGACCAGATTTCAGAGGACAGAACCTCAAGTGAAAAGGAAGACGACAATGTTGGAGAAGACAAAGATCTTGAAGCTGGTCTGAAGCACAATAGCCAAAAATCAACTCTCAGAAGAACGATCTCGAATCAGGCAGGTCTAACCAGACAACAGAGCTACGGGAGTGATGGTCACACGATCTATGGGGACGGGAGATAGATTCTACCCACAACCGCAACAGATTCATGAAGATCATTCCACCAATATTTTATAGTTTCTGACAAGCGGCTTGGAATCAAATGCCAGTCTGACAAGCACCGACATAAAATCTCGTTAGGCAGTCATTCCAGTGATAGGAAGCGATAGGCTCTACAGCAAGCTCTGGACTCGTCACTCTATTGCACCTAGCACGATCACGGCTGAATAGTATTTCTCCACGGCTGCGATCGGTGTCGTGGTCACATTCCCATTCGCCAACCGCTCCGAGTGGTGAGATCTAGGCTTGAGAGTGGGACAAAATTCCCGCGCGACCGGCTATCCAGGCCTCGATGTTGTGTCAGACTGCTCGTTTTGCTCGGGGCACGCCTGGAGAAACCGGAAAATGTTTCCAGAGATAACGCCACAGAAACCCAATATCCAGTCTTGCGGAATTCGACTTCCGCGCCACGAATTACTACTGCACTGTACGATACTCTCCTACATCCTTGCACTACAGGCTCACAACCATACATGGCTGAATCGCAGATATCTAATCGACGTTTGGCGGGCAGTGTGATGGCATTACACCTATCACATCGTTTCTTCCAGCGGATACCAACTCGGTGCACGATAACCTAAGCAACCACGATATCCCCCCATCGCATGGCCAGTGAACCCGGACACCGATCGCATACGAGATCTCTGCCTGCTTCTCATGATCTAATTTCATACAATCCCATCAAGAACGGCAAATAGATGTATATACCATCACCATGCCAGCCAGCTTGTTTACCCTCCCAGATGAGGTCTTTGTCCTGATCCTGGCCTACCTGGACAGATCATCGCGGAAATCCACACAAGACGAACAGCGCTTCTCACGACCATGTCACGCAGCTTTGGCACTGACATGTCGACGCCTATCCCATCTCGTTCGTGACTCCATCACACGTAACATACAACTCCGACTCTACGACAGTCCTCCCACCAATACCTACGACAAGGAAGATGGAGTTTTCGAGCCACTCGAGGTTAATCACCATGTAGAACTACTGATGCGCACCGGGTTCGACAAGCCCGACTTGCTGAACCGTATCAAAAGTGTGAAGCTTGAAATGGGCGGTACAGGCTGGGGTGATCAAACAGTTGGATTCGAATTCTTAACATGGCTTTCCCGATCAGATTCGCTCGAAACGCTCAAACTGTCCGAATGTCTATGCGAAGACGTCGAAAAGGTAGCATACCTATTCAACAGTAAATGCTCCCGCTTCAAAAACCTCAACAAACTCACCATCATCGAAACCGCCGACTTCAGCGCCAGATTCTCGCCCGCGCTAGTCTACGGCCTATGCAGACTCCCAAGCCTAACCCGCTTCAAGATCAACGCCAGCCTCTTCCGCGGCAACAACGACGAAGACAACAACTGGCGCGGCGTAACCGAACGATACCGCTTCCACCCCACCTCGCGCAAAGAACTCGCCAGTCTAATCTTCGCCTCTGGCGACTTCGACCTGCACCACCTCGAATCCGCACTCTCCCTCCTAATAATCCGCTCCCTCACGATCCCCAACATCGGCGGCACAGGCCACTTCCGCGACCTCAACCCCGCCGAGCGCAACACAAACGACTACGGTCTCAACGACCCCTACAGCCCCGCACGACTCCAACCAATCCTCCATAAAGCAGCGAATTACCTGGAACAACTAGAACTAGGCCACAACTACCATGACCTCTGGTACAAAACGTCCAATCACGACGGCACCACAATAAATCTCTCAGACTTCCACCTCCTGCGTAAAATAACGCTCGCAAGTTCCGTTCTCTTCGGACCAGATCGAACATCCACTAACCTCGCCACCAAAACACCAGTATACCGCCTCCTTCCACCATCACTCGAACAATTCACCGTAACATTCGACGGACCCCAAGGAATTTACTGGTCCATCGAACAACTCGAATCCTTCTGGCGCGAAGGCCGAATTGACCGCAAAACAGACGAGATATGGACCGAAGGATTCGGAAACGCAGGTAAAACGGTCGAGGCGCTGTCGTGGATGATAGAGATTGTAGAGCGAAAAGAGAACAAGTTTCCGAGGTTGAGGAGCGTGGAGGCGAGGGAGTGTCATGAGATTCAGTGTATTAGGGGTGAGTGGAGGCGGTTTGATCTGTTGGCGGTTTATCCGGAGTTGTTTGCGGGTGCGGTGGATGTTGAGACTAGAGTTGAGGTTTATGTGCCGAGGGTGGAGGAGTGGGACGTTATTGTGCCTGGGGATGTACGGGTCACGTAGGAGTTGTGATATTCCCTGTTAGATGGTGAGGTAGGTGTAGCGTTGTCCAAGGGGGTTATGTTTGTTAAACTGTGAGCTGTTCGAATCAATTCGATTCAATGTATAAACTTTAGTGCCACGAATCAAGAGAACTCTATCGAATCGTGCTGTGGCCATTCATTGTACGTATTCGACCTCCAGAAGATCGATCATGAAAAACACCTACATACCTAGCTCACATTTCAATCAAGGACCCCCAGGCGTGCAGCGCAGGTAAAACGGTTCCAAGGTGTCCGGCTCATCATGCAGCAACACATGCAGCAGCACAGCTACTACTGTACGTATATCAACCTCCACCACAATCAGCCAGTCTCCTCGAAGCATGCCACAAATACGAAGGGGAAAGAAAGCTGGAAACTTCGGTAGAATCCTGTATCAAGATGCTGCGAGTTCTGGAGCTCATGAGGCTTAAGCTTGAGATTGGGTTTAGGTGAGCTCTAACACGTCGGTCGTGCTGCGAGTAGGATGATGTTGCTGAACAAAGTTGGAGTGAGGATGGTAGGTCTGCTGTGAGGGTTTAATGAGATGAGTCATTGGTTCAAGAGATTGGTCGCCGTGTACTGGCCATGGTAGCTTGTGCTACGTTCACTCCGCGGACTATCGGTATCCATCTTCAAGCCTCTCAGCAAATATAGATACCGTTTAAACCAAACAATTCACCGTAACGACCACCTACCGAAACAATCTCCGTCCCACCCCTCCATCCCCAACTCTCCAAGCCATAGCCCCCTGCACACCAAGCAGCGGATGGCTCATACCATCGAACCCAAAACCACCACCTTCTCCATCCGATTTATACCTTCGTAGAGCTTCTCGTAGATGATCTGGCAGGAGACCACCTCTGTGTTTATTCGGGATATGTCGATCTGCTTGTACTTTGAGGTTTGTGATCTCTTTCTGCAGTTTTGGTAGGGTGTCGTTTCGTAGCTTGGTGATTTCCTGCCGGAGGGTTGTAAGGGCTTGTAGGATGGTCTTGCGCTCTGTTTCTAGGTTGGTGGGAATTGGATTGGAGGACGGTGTTTGCTCGTTAGCGCCGGTCGCAGATGGTTGAGATGTCGTATTTGCAGTCGTAGCAAGCTCTCTGATCTCCTTGTCTTTCTCCTGCAATTCTCGCTGTTTCTCTTCCAACTCCTTCTGCTTCGTCTCGAGTGCTTTCTGGCTATCACTCATCTCCTGCTCTTTCAAGTTCACTTTCTGCCTCCGCGACTCCTTCTCCTTGCCGATCTCAACATCCTTCCCCTCTATCCACTCGGCTTGAACTTCCCGTGCTCGTTCAATAATCTCAATAGCAAAAGCCTTGCTGAAAAATTGCACCGCATCTATTTGGTTCTTACCCACACTTTGACTGACAGTCTGATTAACGATCCGCCTTATCACGCTCGTCTTCAGCGTACTACTCCTGTAATTCTGATATCTATTCATCTGCGCCTCGCTCAACTGTCCGAGAAAAGTATTGATTCGATCAGCTTCTTGCTGCAGCGTATCCTTCACATTTTCGTTTTCATCATCATCGTGGTCGTGAACTTCATCCTCCTCGTCTTCGTCATCATCGTCCTCCACATTTCCTGCATTCGCGCCAGAACGCGCTGCTGAAACAACAGATTTGGACGTCGCATGCTTGCTTCTACCTCCACCTGTTGTACTAGCGTTTGTAGTATCCCGCACACCCTGCGCATCTTCTTCAGTGACCTGAACGGATTTTCTAGGTCGACCACGGCCACGAGGAGGCGCTTTCGTTGTGCTGGTAGCCGAGAACACACTTGCTGCCATACTACCGGTTTCGGAGCGTGCGCTAGCATTTGCTGAAGCATATAGCTGTTCGGAATTTGCGGGGAAAGATGTTTGTCTTAGTGGATGGAGTTTTGGTCGTTTACTAGCAGGAATAGATGCTTGCGACGACAATGAGGGTCTCTTTTTGGGATTTGGTAGAGATGCAGGGAATGGTGCGGGAGGTGAGGTCGCCATGTTGAACTCTGCGGCCTTGAAGGGTTCCTGATAATGGTAGATGATATGAACAGAATCACAAGGTGGCCATTCAGCAACCTCTCAAAACTGTACGGTTATTGTGAATAGGTATCAGGATATCAAGAGTAAATGTAGAGTGTTCGTCAGCCGTATTGATCCACAAGTGACACAAGGCTGGCTATTGTACTTTTGTGTCAACCAAGGCTGAGCAAGACGTCACAGATTTACACAGCCGGATGTGGCAATGAGGTGAAGCTTAAGTATTACTGGCAAGACTGGATGTGTCGTCGATCTTGTAGTCGCTCGATAGCACTGGCTCCATATACGGTAGCTGGAACACCGAATGACTCAAGCTAAAAGAAATCAAAAGTTGTAGCAGGAATGCTCTGTGATCTATGCCCTAAATTAATGAGAGTTTCGAGTGTTGGAACACTCTATTATGCTGACCAGCTGGATAACTACAGACTTGTGTATGTAGTAAGATAAATGAGGGACTTTCAAACTGTTGCAAATCCACATCGTGTGCTTCAGAAACCTTGCTCCCCAATTCTAGGAGCACCTCCCTTCCAGTCATTACGCTCGTAGTAGCGGAAAACAAGGTCGTATCCGTCGAGATCATGAACAATACGATCGACACGTTTGTATCCAGTGATATTGTCCATCTTCGCGTTACGACGAGCCGCTTGTCGCTCAAGAGCTTTAATCTCGGCGAGCTGATCGACATCTCCATGAACCACTTCTCCATAGCTTGTCTTGGCCTCGAATAGGGTTACTGTGAAACGTCCAGGTTTGAAAATATCAACGACATTTTCGATGATCTCCACAGTCTCACGTCCAGTCTGACCTGCCGGAACACTGGTCTCGAAGGAGGCATAAGAACAAACTGGTTCGGGAGTGACATGAACGGTAAAGTAATGAGTTCCTGTTCCGCCGTTTGGAGCAGGAACCACTCCATTAGCAGAGAATCCGCAAGGAGTGAATTGATAAGCATCAATGCGAGACTCCGGATACTTGCTCTTGGGATAAACCGCAGACAATCCGCAAGTGTCGGAGACAACAGTTCCAAGAGCATGACCTTCAGTAGTGAGCTCGGGAGGGCAAGCACCTTTTCCAATAAACTCTCCATCATCAGAGGAAGTGTGACTGAACACATCCACCAAATCATCGGATTCGGCTTGAGATCCACGCCACTGATCTTCTGCGACCGCACTCGCATTTTCGAGATAGAATTGCTTTGCATTCTCCTCGTTAAGATCAGTCATGAGAATTTCAAGCGTTTCATCCTCTCCTTCAATAACCTTCGAACCTTTATCTGTGACAGATGAAGGGAATTTGATAAGTTTGGTCTCCGTCACTGGACTGTTGGTATCCATGCTGGCAGGACTAGCTGGGGCAGAAAGCATGGTATGAGGCTCTGTCAGGTACAGATACCAATGCTCTCCATTCATCTTCCCGATCATGTAAGCACTACCACCAACAAACAATTTGTCGAGGCTACGCACTTCATCTCTCCAGCTGCGATGGGGACCGTGTTGGCGGTCGGGAAAGAGGAAGTTCTTTCGACTGTAGAAGACTCGGTAAGGAGCAGCCGCATCAATAATTCCATGAACATCTGGTGCCGCTGATCTGGCGTAACCGCCATATTGAGTCGCGATCTCCAAAATTCGTGGTAAACCGCATAGAAGAGTTGTAGTGCCACAAGTCTTTAGAATGAGCTTGTGAGGCCAAACGAACATGCTCGACTCGGAAAGAAGATAAGCATCCACATCTGGAGACTCAATAGTAGAGAGAACCTTGCAGTTGACAAGATCGAGCATGCTCTTCCATACTTCAGCGGGAACAGCTTTGAGACCGTGTGGCTCGGTGCAGTTGTGAAGGTCATCGGGTGATGGACTAAACCATACCTCTAGCAATTTTTCAGGACCTTCAAAGGCATTGCTGGAATCGAGATCCAGTGCAGCCTCATGATTGATCTTCAAAGACGGCGTCTGAGTGAAACTCGATGGTGACACTGTATAATGTTGAGGAATGCCAATGTTGACCATATCCTTTGCAAGAGAAGGACAGTGTCCCAACTTGCTAGACTCTTGTATTACGGTAGATTCGGAGACACTGATCCTATTGGTTCAGTGAAGCACTATCTGCCAACCAGACGAACGTGCGGTGTTCGCCTGGAAAGAGAAGGCCCACTATCTGTGGGAAATATGGAGGCTGGCTTGAGCCAGCAGCAATCGCAGAAGTGTATTTAAGACCTTTAAAGGGCCGTTAGGGTGGTCGAAGAGAGGCGACAAGGAAGAAAAGTTCTCGAATGGACGGAATCGTGGGCAATATGGGTGTGGTTTTCAAAGTGTTTTCAGAACTCTGCGGGCTAACGTTAGGAGTAATCCGTGTGGTCGTTCAGTATCTGGACTGTTTGGATCGTTCGTAAAGGTGTGTTATCGAGGTCTAGTGAACAGTCAGTTCTTGCTGCTCCAGTCAGGGAAAGATACATACTTTGCAGGCTTTGACAGGAAGCGTAGCAAATCTTTAGAGGACATAAAACGGGAACCGGAAGACGAGGAAACGGTCGGCAGACTGCAAGAGTCTACTTACTAACAGATTCGACTGATAGTAGAGACGCCAGAGCTGCGGTGAAGGGTGCAAGTCGAAAGTGTTTGGTCGGCCAAGAAATGCCTCACTGGAGAAATTTTTGTGTATTTGCAATGTGGTCGCCGTGGAATAAACTCAACGTCGTCAACTCTACGAGGAGTCGTCTAAGTTGAAAACACAGTAAGATTAAGTTGGAGGACGGGGGCTTGAAAGTATTTATTCGTAGTCGCAGGAAGGCTGTGGGCTGTAAATTGCCATACGAGCTGGCGAAGCGTGTTGTGTGGTGGAGAGGTACAGCACGAGACTGCAGAGACCGCAACGGCCGGGCCTCGCCAATGACGTTCACTCGTCAAAATTTTTGGTGCCTGGCTTTCACGAGCATTTTTTTCTGTTCGGATCTTAGCTCCATTTCTTCCATTCATTTCGCTCATACACCACCTAATGAACCCTACATCGATTGCTATTCATCTTTTTGGAGGCCCATATTGTTACTGCAGGAATGACAAGCTTACACGCTGATTTAATGGCGCTTGCTGTGACTATTCTACTGTAATAATAGCGCAGTCGATACCAACACTATTGTGGCACGTGCTCATATGCTATGAATAAATTTCCTTACCTCAAGTATGGTGCGTTATGAGTATTTCGATGTCCTCTGAAACGTATTTCCCAGACCAACATGTGAACAGTGAACATAACAGAGCAATAGAGATCAGTGCCAGTACAGATTCTGCACCATCCATTAGTAGTCTCATACTGTAGCTACCACTGCATGATCACTGGTAGATGCGGTGAAGGATATTACTCTTGACAAGGCTGAGGCTAATTCATGCTTGCGGCCCCACATCACCGACTTCCGGACTCCAGATCGTGTCGCTGGCGGTGGTGGATGACGCCAGAAGATGGCTGTAGAAAAAGTCGTTCCACCAATTACCAATCAATTTATACTTCTGCGATCAATTATCAGATACGGATAGTACAGTACAATACAAACTGAAATCCTTTTCCGATGTCACCACAATTAACATAAAGACTCAATCTACTGTGTGAAGTAATCACTACCATGGGACTCGACAACATAAAGCACGTCGTCCTCATCCTCTCCGGCAAAGGCGGCGTCGGCAAATCCAGCGTAACAATCCAACTCGCCCTCGCCCTGACCCAACAAGGCCACAACGTCGGCATTCTCGACATCGACCTAACAGGCCCCAGCATCCCCCGCCTCCTAAACCTCGAGGACAAAAAAGTCCGCCAAGCACCAGGTGGATGGTTGCCCGTGCCTGTCCACGAAGCACAAGACACATCCACATCACCTCCGTCATCTGGTCAACACCAAACGAAACGCGGCTCCCTCCACGCCCTATCACTAGCATTCCTCCTCCCCTCCCGCGACAGCGCCGTAATATGGCGCGGCCCCAAGAAAACCGCCATGATCCGACAATTCGTATCCGACGTGCTATGGCCGCCAAACACAGATTACTTACTCATCGACACTCCACCGGGTACCTCAGACGAACACATCGCCATCGTCGAAGAACTACATAAACTCGCCACAATCACTCTCCCTAACACTAACGGCCACCACCACCAACAACAACAACAACAACAACAAGCACCATCCCTAGCAGGCGCTGTGATCGTAACAACCCCCCAAGCAATAAGCACAAGCGACGTGCGCAAAGAACTAAACTTCTGCGTCAAGACGCAGGTCCCTGTCCTGGGAGTGATAGAGAATATGTCGGGGTATATGTGTCCGTGTTGCGGCGAGATATCGAATGTGTTTTCGAAGGGTGGGGGCGAGATTATGGCTAGGGAGTGTGGAGTGCCGTATTTGGGGAGTGTGCCTATTGATACTAGTTTTGGGGAACTTGTTGAGGGTGTTAGACTTGCTTCTTCTACGACGGGAGATGGGGATGAGAAAGAGGGGGCGGGAAGTACGGAGTTGGTTGAACGGTATAAGGATTGTGGGTTATGCAGGATATTTAATGGGTATGCTACGATGGTGGTGGAGGCGATTAGGGCTAGGGGGGAGCGTTCTTGATGGAACTGTTCTCTTGTTCAACGAAGCCTGAGTGTCGGACTATGTATTGGCTATGGCTATCCAAAAGTTGTGCCATGCTAGCCAAGTACTTTTTTCATCATCTGTCCAATGACCGTCTCATCAAGCTCACACAACAAGCTGCACAGCCTACCACTGCGAGTGTTATGGCAGTAGCATTGATCACGCCATCTTCTCCGAATATGGGTAATCTGCCTGGTACGTGGGTGGTTGACTGACATTTTCATGGTCAAATTTGTACAATTGAGGTTCGGGCTCATTTGTCTTTCGGAAGATATATCGCTTCCAGAACCAAGGCGCATGTTTGGTGAGTTGGAAATTCATATGAGTTTTGGTTGGCACGGCAAAAACGTAATCGAGCTCTTCTAGCGTGCGTTGCTATTGACCAGAGTTAGCACGATACAACTAATTGAAAGGAGAAGACAAATGGAAACTCACCTTGGTCTCAGGTAGCCATAACCAAATCATGACGAAGGCGAGAGCGTTCAAGAACGCATAGAAGCCGAAGGCACCTTGGGCCGTCAAGGCTAGTAACATGCGAGGGAATGTGAGAGACAAGACCGTTGCCCAGAAGTTGTTTGTGGCAACGGCCCATGCCATGCCGACTTCTCGGTGTGAAAGTGGGAAGACTTCGGCTGAGTAGGTGAATGGTACAGGTCCTTCTCCTGGCGAATAGAAGATATCGAAGAGGTAGATGAAGAAGGCGATCATACCAAGATGAGCCGGGCTGGACTCTGGGATCCAGAAGCAGAAACCTGCGGCAAGTAGCGTCCAACACATATTGGGAAATGTAAAGAGTAGTAGTCTAGATATATTAGCACGGAATTTCAAGAATTAGGATCGCTAGACACTTACGTTCGTCGGCCAAATGTGTCGATTGTCCAGACTGCTGGCCAGGCGAAGATAAAGTTGATGAGACCAAATCCCCAGGAGAAAAGAAGTGATTTGTTGACACTTGCACCGCCGCTCGCAAAGACAGTCGACGAGTAAAAGGCAATGATATCTATCATAACATCAGCACATGTTTTCGAATGTCATTGTTAACTTCACTTACTGATACCACACATCTGTTGTCCGATCATGACGATACCGGAAGCCCACGTAGCTCGTCGAACTCGAGGAATGGTGAACAATTCGACAAATCGAGTGAAGAAATTGCCGCTGGCGGATACTCCTGACTGTGCAACCATCATTTCTTCCGCCACAACCTGTGCATGAATAAAGTACACATCTCGGGCAGCTTGAAGGGGTGTGTTGCGGAGACGCAGGAGAGACTTATATGCGTCGTTGTATCGGCCTTTGCTTATTAACCATCGAGGTGACTCAGGACAGAACCAGATACCGCAAACGAGAGGTACAGCAGGGATGAAGGCAGATCCAAGTTGTAACCTCCAGGAAATGGCGCCGGTATCCTTGACAGCCAAATTGGCGCATGTTCCAAGGAAGATACCGAAGGCGGTCCAAACTTGCCATGACATAACAAGACCACCTCGAATGTTGGTGGGCGCATTTTCAGCTGAAAACACTGGAACAGTAACTTCTTTCAAGCCCATACCGATACCGAGTAGAACACGACAAGCTGCAAGCTGACCCCATTTCTGGCTCAAAGCCATGCCAAATGGCGCGATCAGGGAAAAACAAGCACCGATGAAGATGGTACCACGACGGCCAATGGCGTGATTGATCGGGTCAGACATCCAACCAGCAAAGAGGAAGATGGCAAAGTACGGGCAGGAGTTGATGAAGCCGATAAGCCATGAGTTTCGTGCACAATTACCTTGAGCTTCGCAAAGAGGTCCAGAATCTGCAATGCCCATAAATTGTGGAAAGGATAAGTTGGCACCATTGCTACCAGTCTAGCGAATTGTTAGTATGGGCACTAGGTTGGTTACATGTGAATTTCCCACCTGATCCCAGCCTTGAATAGCAGCAGCAATTGAATTGAGGATAATGGTGAAGTATAAGGTCCTCGGATGTTGCCATCGGTGGGTGACTTCATTACGGAGAACTTCTCGATCAGTTTCGTCAAGCTCGACTATGTGTTCGATGGCATGTGGTGATTGCGCGGCAAGAGCTCCCTTCCTCATAAGATCTCGGATATCTGACAAACCATGCGCCGCAGCAAATTGATCAGCATCTGCGAGAAGCTGGTCCTTAGGAATTCCAGTAAGAGGATTTTTAATTCTAGTCAAGTTAGTGGGCGAACATAGGTGGTTGTTTCGCTGTGCTTACTCTCCAGTAGTGTTATCAGTCATGGCAGCAATACTGGCCTTGCGCCTGTTCTCATCAGCCATGATGATGGAGCTTTTGTGATTGCCCGTTGCCGCCATTTCCGCCATGGTGATTGATGTTGTAGTGATGCAAGGACAACAAGAACAATGGATTGTAGCACAAGTCCAGATAGGACAATGAGACAGACTGAGGGTCAGCAAGGGGCTAACATCCGGCCGGGGAATGACAGAATACTTATGGGCAGCCTGACCACCATGACCAGGGGGAGATCGACAAGAGACGCTGGGTCGACTGCGCTAGGACCAAGGTTGACAAATCACAAGGCAGAAAGGTCAACAGTCAGAACGGGATCCATTTCGTAAATGCGGGGTAGAGATGCGTGCTTCCACCCACTGATTGTGCGGTGTATGTGGAGGAGGCTGCAAAATGACCTGGTGGCTTGCTGTAAGTCCCGGTCCTTGATTTTCCACTAAGAACATCTTTAGCAAATGAAGCGGCATAGCACTAAAGACAAGGCAAATCAAATGTACGTGATTTCAAAGGTGACAGACCGAGCTGCATATTTGTGCGCCCTGCCTTCGCCAACAACGGAACTGACAGCCATCCTGCAGACCGCAATTGGCAGCTGAGACTCATACATGTCAGCATCACTGCAAATGAGGTGAGAGGGAGTTTCACAAGGGTCAGCACGGGACAGGCCAGCAGAGGTACCGAGCGGCATTACAATACTCCTTGAATGTTCACTCTTAGGCACACAATCCGAGCAGAACTCAACAAGGCATAGTCTAGCTTCTTCCGCAGCCACGTCGTCGAACTTCAAGACCGTCATGTTTGGTGAAAAACTCTGTGTACGGAGCACAGTAAGCCAAACATCATTGTGGAGAAGGACTGCAACTTTGAGCTCTTGAAGGCTGCCTTAGCGGGTTGTGACACACAACCTCCAGTATATTAAGCATATTGCTGATCATCCACTATCTTCTAGCACCAAATATCCAGCTACGGCAGAAAACACGAGGTCGTGGCTACAAAGCGATTACTGTGCGAGACACCAAGGAACAAACCATACCTACAGTATGCGCTATTTCTCCAAGTATGTATGCTTCAAAACGCACGACCACACCTGCGAAAAACGGCTGCCCAAACTCAACGCCACATTCTAACTTTAAGCCATGTTTTAGTGTGGATGATCTTCCGAGGGGCGGAAAGTTCATCTCGAGGTTCACCCCGAAGGTCACCTGCCACCGCTAAATGGCTAATACTGCGAGCAGTACAGGGTATCCTGCAAAGATGTGCACCAGCTATGGAAAATCGACAGGGAAAAGCTTTCAGTTTCCTCTTCATCATTCGTAGGACGTCACAACCACTGATCCAGCCTTGCAATATCCGGAAAAGCTTCGTTCACCCCACGGTTGTGCCACGCACAATTACACGTGGATGCACTGTCGCAACTCTTCTGAAATGATACCACACCACTGCACCCCTGCCAATAATTTCTCCTCTACTGTACTCCCGCAGTGTGTCTTCGGTCTTCCCGAGTGAATATGGGGTAAGGCTTTCGAGAATCTTCACATGACGACATTGTATAGCAGTGGTCTGATCACTGGAGCTTTGCCAGCAGCGCAATGAGACTTTCATGCTTTGAAATCAAGACCCTGTCGCGTGCGCAAGAGCTGGACTTCTGAAGCACCGACCTGCCTGACAGAGGATAATCTTCCAGCGAAGAGCTGAGAAGCATTTGGTTGGCGCGTTCATCTCATGCCTCCAAAAGCACTCAAAAGTGTACAGTAGCTGGAATGGATCCTCACTGAAAGCACTGGATCAAGCGTGCCACCGTCGCGCCACAGAAAACAGAAAATGCTTCGACGTCATACTTTGTACATTTCCACGTGATCATGTGTATTACCTCTTGTGGACAAGTCATCGGTCAGTGCTAACATCGAGTTTCATTGATAAGACTACCTATGTATAACTTATGATCTGCCCATAGATCAACTCTGCTTCACGGCCTAGGAGCCGCCCCTTGAAATCCTTCCCGGGATGCGCTTACGGATTGATACCATCACTTACTGGGCAGTGGCGATTATGAATCCACATGCGTGTACGGCACCAGCATGCGACGTTCAGTCTCCCAATTCACCGATAGCAACATTGTACATTCTTCGTGTACCTACAACGTGTTTCCACCTTGCCTACCAGATACCGTGCCAGCGATGTCTTCGTGCCCCCTTCTCTTGTTCGAAGATCTTCGTGATGTGCAGCTAGACCCGCTCTTTCTGCTTCTCTGCTCCTTCGACAGGCACGATCTTGTATGCTAACCTTGGAAAATGCAGTCTCAACTTGCCATTGCCAGTCTCTTTCGTCACATCGACTTCTATAACAACCTCATCTCGTCCCAAGGCAACCAAAACACCTTCATCAGAATGGGTGAAGCCGAAATCAGTCGGTGCAATAGTGACCCTCTGTCCTCTCTTCAACCCTAGCGCATCACTCTCCCCTACGATAAGCCCTTCATCTTTCTCAGCAAAATCACCGCTAAGTATCTTTTTCGCCGTCTCACTTTCCGCTTCTGCCCCCTCAAGCATTTGCTTATGGCCCCCATTCCGATTCTTAGCAGCCGCCTCCTCACACCCCTATTAGCTCTATGTTCACTGTTTCGGCGATTCAGTTGACACTTGTGTTCGGTCTCTGGTCAGTCAGGTAACATTGCTTCCCGCTCCATCCCTAACACGATGGACTTGAAGGGTCACCTGCCCTGGGCATAGCCCTTACGCAAGTACTACCACATCAACCTATCCGCCAAAGAGAAACACAACCAGATGGAAATCTACTCCGTTGAGAAGCAATATCTAGGCATCCATCGACATGAACGGTGGTAATGGCTAATTTAAGGTTCATCCTCACTGGTTCAAAGTGGATCGGTTTTCCAAGAAAGTGCTCAATAGGAGCACCTTGACCTATTAATCCCCCTCCATTGACAGGAGAAAGGCTATTCAAACTGTGCATTTCTACTCTTCTCTCTACATGCAAATTCATATGACTACGAACAGCGACACGATGAGATCTTCAGAGGAACCGTTACTACCTCTCTACCATGGTCAGGCAACGTCTACAAAACATGATAAAGACGCGCCTACGAACTCCGACGAGGAAGGTTCAGCAAACCTTGACGAAGACACGCTTACAATCCAAGACGAAGAATCACTCACAAGCCATGACGAAGAAGCACTTTCATACCACGACGAAGACATGCAGGCAAACCACGACGAAGACATGCAGGCAAACCACGACGAAGAACCACCCATACCTAGTCAACACCCAACCGTGACGAAGACATCAAACGATGACGCAGAGGCTGCCCACGCCTTTGCGGTATTCATTGACATGTGTATTTGGGCAGCCACTGTACTAAGTTGCATACTCGCTCTATGGCAATACCAGACTCGCTCGGATTCGCCCTCTGAACCTCGGGGATTTTCTCTCAGACTCTATTTCTTCGCCATGGTGATATGCTTCAATTTGAAAAAATCATTTGACCAACGTGTCAATAACACCTTGGAACTCTGGGGAGTTCCAGTGTCAACAGGCTTACATAGCACGTTCAAGGAATCGTTTGAGTTCTTTACCTGGGGATTTGTCTCGCTGACAGTGTTCCTTGTGATCACTGGTCTTGGGCAATGACATGTCTTGATGTACCGTTCAATACGAGACGGGACTTGTGGCTGGTAAAGAGCGTACGGATTACAGACGTACCTCAATCAGGAAGCTCGATAGTCGCATGGGGAATCAGATGTTACCAGTCCTAAAGTCGGTACGGTGGACGAGATAGAGTTCGAGAACAAGAGGACTCGGAAACTCCATTTCTGCTATGACTATTGCTGGCTTTGAGACAATACACAAAGTGTTATTCTTAACAATTCTGTGAACATGAACCATCTCCAGCGCCGCCATGACGACCATATTTGTACGTAGTCTACCCTGCAATGCAGTCCCTGTACACCATCAATCATAGTACATACAGTAGTCGCGTCGATCGAAACCCTGTCCGTAAACATTCCATTAAGAAGACCGTAGCTCGAGGTGCGTGACTACATTGCCCTCATGCTGTAACTACCTGTTAATTTACCAATGCTACTGAAGTAGTACACCATTCCTCTCCAAGCCCCCCAAGCATCCCAACATCACTCAACGTATAAAGCCACACACCTCAATGCCCCTTCAAAATATCCGTTGGAATCGGTGCTATATGTACAACCCGAGGCCTTGCTTACTTACTACGATGTACCAACGCGATATGCTGCTGTACTGTATGTCGATCCCGAGGTCTGCGGCCCGACATGCAGTATAGAATTGCGGGGCAAAGAACGGGAGGCCGTGATCAGCACGGATACAATACAAGAACAGTATAAAGTAGCATTCGAGATTTTTGGTTTGGAAGGGTTAATGTGATTGATACACGTCGGTGGGCTGTGTTGCTTATGTTCGATATATATATATACACACCGCGGCGCTGAGATTTATAGTGGTTGAGTAGTTACATTGGTAGGTGTCTCGTTCGTTCGGTAAACGAAGATTCTACAACAGCGCAAACGTCCTTCGATTACATACTACGAGAACGGCGCGAGAAACACAATCCTAAACTCACTTAGTTCGCGAAGACACAGTCATAATCGAACATTGCGTTCTCTTGCCGCAACCATGGCCTCCCAACCCCATCCAGAGATCATATTCTTCACCTACCCCGAATCCGTCTTCGGCCGACGTCTACAACGATACCTAAACCTCCGCTCGATGCCCTACACCGCACTCCGGGTGCCGCCACACATGCCCCGTCCAGTCCTTGCATCGCTGGGCATAAACCATCGGCGCATCCCGATACTCTCGCTCGGTCGAGACGTATACATCGACACCAAACTCATTATTCGAAAACTCGAGACTTTATATCTGGATGGAAAATTAGGCAGTGATGGCGGTTTTGAGCAAGGGTTCGAAAGGATGTTGGAGGACTGGGTGAATCACGGAGGTCCGTTCTGGCGGACGGCGGGGTGTATTCCTGTTAGTGCGCCGCTTGTGCAGTCTGATGTGTGGATGAAGGATCGCGCTGATGGGTCTGGAGGGCATTTTAGTCGGGATACGTTAAAGAATGACAGAGGGTGGAATTTAAGTCAGGTTAGAAGTTATTTTGGGATGATGGAATTGATGTTGAGTGATGAGAGGACGTGGTTGT